>JRYG01000569.1_pt1 | contig 33498 bp, 21 predicted proteins | sample 235341 | NCBI WGS metagenome assembly JRYG01 (sample SAMN03074218, study PRJNA261478) | activated sludge metagenome | biome: Wastewater Treatment Plant; feature: Wastewater; material: Activated sludge; isolation source: activated biomass of a wastewater treatment plant treating hydrocarbon... ...
CGCCCGTGCCGGGCGCACAAGAAAAAGGCCGCAGGCACGAGGCTTGCGGCCAAAGGAAAGGAGCACTACGCATCTGCATGGGCCCGTTGCCGAGCCCAAAGAAGTTAACGTCGCCGGCAGCGCGGACTTTAGCGGCTTACGGATACGAAACAGGCGGAACCGGAAAACACAGGCCAAACAGCGGTTGCGCGTGGAGGAACCCTCCGACATCCACGCGCACGGGTCTCGCGGCGCCATCCGGCGCCCCACCACACCGAGGCACCGATAGCGCGAACCGGCGCAGCGCCTTGAACAACGCGCTACCTCGCCACATAGCGACCGCGATGCAGAACGCGAAACACCGATGCCGCGGCGCATCAATCCACCACCGGTCATGGTTGCCCGACTTCGACGCAGCGCGCCCGGCCGGCGCCCAATCCCGTAGCGCGCCGGGGCGCGGGTCTCACGTGTGCGCGACGCCGTTAACCTTGATCGTTCGCCCCGTGATATGGCCGCCATCGGCTGCCGGCCGGACGCGGGCCCCAAGCCTGTGCAGGCCGGGCGCCCTCACTTCAGAACCGAGAGTATGCTGCTGTAGTCGTCGCGCCAGATGCGGAAATCGGGACTCGCTGCGATGGGGCCGGCAGCGCCGCGAAGTTGCTCGCGATCGAAGAAATGCGGATGGGCGCTCACCAACACCCAGGACGATCGATACAGCAGCCGACCGGCATCACCCGCCGTCGATACGATGCGTGCCGCGCGCCCGAAGCTCTCCGCCGCCGTTTGCACCACCGGCGCCAGGGTAAGGAAGCGGTTGGTAACGTGAATTGCCAGCACGCCATCCGGTTTCAGATGTCGGAAGTACGTGGCGAAGGCTTCCCGCGTCAGCAGGTGGATGGGTACGGAATCGCCGGAGAAGGCGTCGGCCACGAGCAGATCGAAACGCTGGGGCGGCTCGCGGTCCAGGGAAAGCCGCGCATCACCCAGCACCAGTTCCGTCGTGGCCTTGGTACGCGACAGGAAGGTGAACTGCGAGCGCGCCAGCTCAATGACCGACGGATCGATCTCGTAGAGCCGAAAGTAATCGCCCGGCCGGCCATAGGCCGCGAGCGTACCCACACCCAGCCCGATGACGCCGACGCGCAACGGCCCGTCCTGTGCCTTGGCAAGCAATGCCCGGCCGGCGCCGCCTTCGCGGCCGTAATAGGCAGTGGGCTCGTCCTGGCGGTTCTCGGCCGAGAACTGCCGGCCATGAATGATCTGGCCATGGATCAGGCCGCGCGAGGCATCCTCACCCTGGCCGTAGCCGCGCACCCGCAGCGTGCCGTAGAAGTTGCGCGTCGTCACGGTGGCGTTTTCCAGCTCGTCCCTGTGATCGGTCACGCGGACGTAGGCGATGGCCAGCGTCACGGCGCCGGCCACTACCCAGCTCCCCACCTGCCACGCCCTGGCGGAGAATCGATGGCCTCCCACCACAACCAGTGTCACCACGACTGCCGTCGTCACCAGACCGATCGAGAGGTCATAGTTCGCGTTGAAGGCATACGGCGCCACGACGCCGACGAACACGCCGCCCAGGGCACCGCCCACCGCCAGCATCAGGTAGTAACCGGTCAAATGCGCCGGATGAGGCTGCATGCGCGCCAGCTCGCCGTGGCAAACCATGCAGGCGACGAAAAAAGATGCAAGATTGATGCTGGTCGCAAGCAGGATCGGCAATTCGGACACACCGAGTGTCGGCAGCCAGGTCAGCACGCCGAGTCCCACCACCAGCAGCGGCAGGAATAGCCATCGCTGGTACCAGCCGCGGCGCTCGAAACAGAAGATGAAGGACAGCAGGTACAGCGCCAGGGGCACGACCCATAGCAGCGGAATGGGAGCGATGTTCTCCGTCATGTAGCTGGTGTCCGCCACCAGCAGGATAGAGGGGCAAGCCGCAAGCGCGACCCACGCCAGGCGCGTGCCGGCGCCGGGCGCCGGACGGGCGTCGGCCCGGACACTCGCGTGTCCGGCTGTGCCGTGGCGCCCGTGCCAGGCAAGCAGCGCGCACAACAGCACAAAGCCGACGAACAAACCCGACCACGTCCAGGATTGCCAGCGAGTCGGCAGCCACGGCTCGACCGCAACCGGATAGGCGAGCAGCGCCAGCAGGGAACCGAAGTTCGACAAGGCGAACAGGCGGTAGGGCACGGCGCCGGGCCGCTCGCGCGCAAACCACGCCTGGATCAGCGGTCCGGTGGTGGACAGTACGAAATAGGGCGGGCCGATCGTCGCTGCCAGCAACAACAGGATGCGCCACGTCGGATTTTCCGCGCCCGTCGGCCGCCACTGATCGCCGGGAGTCAGCGGCAGAACCGCCATGCTCGCCACGAGCAGTCCGATATGCATGAGACTTTGCCGTCGCGGCGCAAGAAAGCGCACGATCCAGTGCGAATAAAGGTAGCCGAGCAGCAGCAGCACCTGGAAGAACAGCATGCAGGTGGTCCACACCGCCGCCGAGCCGCCAAACCAGGGCAGGATCATCTTGCCGATGAGTGGCTGCACCTGGAACAGCAGGAAGGCGCTCAGGAAAATGGTCAGCGCGTAAAGAAAAACCAAGCGCAGGTCGGCGTGCATCGTATTCTTCGGAGGAGGCCTCGATCGGCAAAGCCGGCATGCTACCCGATTCGCTGCGAAAAATGCGCGCCGCGACATCGTCGCCGCACAATCACGGGATACGGCAAGCACGCACCGAGGTCGAGCGTGCATTGCCCCATCGGAGGAGCGACGCCGCACGGTTGTTGCGCAAGCCCCCGCCTTATGAAACCATCGGCAACATTGCGCGTGCCGCCGTGCCGCCGCATTCCTCAAAACATTCAGGGAGCGCTCGACATGATTACTGGCCCCGTGTGGGATGAAACGCAGCTCCAGCTCGAGAACGTTTTTCCGACCGTGCTCGCCATCGGCGACTCCTGGTTCTGGTACCCGCGCAACAATCTCGCGATCCCTCTGCACAGAATCCTCAATCGCAGCCAGACACATGTCATGCTCGTGCGCGGGCACAGCGGCGCCGAAGCCGTGGAGTACGAGTCCGGACCCATTCGCGCGCAGATCGAATGGGATCTGGACAAGAAGAAGGGATTCGGCCGTACCCTGAGGGCCGTCTTCCTTTCCGGCGGCGGCAACGATTTCGCCGGCAAGGACGATCTCGTGCAGCTCCTGCGCGAGGATTGTTCCGGGGCAACTGCGGCGAAGGAGTGCCTGCGCAAGGGTCAGCCCGCGCGGCTGTTCAACAAGGTCCGGGCCGCCCTGCTCAGCGTGGTCGACCTAGTCCAGCAGAAGATCCCCGGAACGCCCGTATTCGTTCACGGCTACGACTACGCCGTTCCCAATGGCAAGGGATTTCTCGGCGTCGGGCAGTGGCTGCAGTTCCCGATGGATCAGTGCAGCGTCCCGCGCAGAATCCACCAACCCATGGTCGATCTGCTCATCGACGACTTCCGCCTCATGCTTGAGGATGCACAGTCCCAGGCGCCGAGCCTGCAGCTGGTGGACGCGCGCGGCACGCTGAGCCCCGAGGATTGGGCGAACGAACTGCATCCGACCGTTTCCGGCTTCAACCGCCTGGCAAAGCGCTGGAAACCTGCTCTGGACGCCACCGGCATCGCGTGACCGGCCAGGCAGCCGACAAGCACCACTCTTCACAACAGGAGGCAGCTGCCATGGCTTCGTCATTCGCCACCAGCATGCTTGGCCAGCCAGTGCCGAAACGCATGCGCGGCGAGATCGCGTTCCCGCGTCGCCTGAGCTATCACCCCTCGCCCGCTGACTGGCGCGATCAGGTGCTTTACTTTCTGCTGGTGGATCGCTTTAGCGACGCACAGGAGCACACGCGCCCCCTGCTCGATCGGACCAATCGCAGCAGCGCGCGTCCCATAGCATCCGACGGGCAGAGCTGGCGTTGGGACCGCTGGGCGCAATCCGGAGCGCAGCGCTGGCAGGGTGGCACGATCAAAGGCGTGCGGTCAAAACTCGACTACCTGCGCGATCTGGGCGTGACGACCATCTGGCTCAGCCCGGTGTTCAAGCAGCGCGGCCACCTCGATACCTTCCACGGCTACGGCATCCAGAATTTCCTCGACGTGGACCCGCGCTTCGGCACGCGCGGCGACCTGGTCGAACTGGTGGACGCCGCTCATGCGAAAGGGATCCGCATCATTCTCGACATCATTTTCAACCACACCGGTTTCAACTGGGTCTACCCCGGCGGCGTCGCCGAGCCACCCTACAAGGCATTTCCCCAGCACTACGCATTCGGTTCCTGGCTGGGTAGCGATGGCGAACAGGTTGCAACGCCGCTCGTCGATGTCGACCAGGGCGCCTGGCCGGAGGAACTGCAGGCGGCTGCCTGCTACACGCGTGCCGGCAAAGGCGATCTCGGTGCCGGCAGCCTCGACGATCCCCACGCCGAGCACAAGCGGACCGATTTCATCACGCTGCGCGACCTGGCGCTGGATGATCCCGATGTCCTCAGCCGTCTGGTCGATTGCTACCGGTACTGGATCGCGCTCACCGATTGCGACGGCTTCCGCATCGACACGCTCAAGCACGTGTCACTCGACGAGGCGCGAGACTTCTGCGGCGCCATCAAGGAATTCGCCGCCAATCTGGGCAAAGCGAACTTCTTGCTCGTCGGCGAGATTGCCGGCGGCGATTTCGCCCAGGACCGCTACCTAGACGTGCTCGGGCGCAATCTCGACGCGGCGCTCGACATCGGCGACATGCGCCCGACCCTGCACGCAGTCGCCAAGGGACTTACCCACCCCAGTTCCTACTTCGACGGCTTCGACACCGGCAATGCGGTGATGGGATCCCACCGCAATCTCGGCCTGCGCCATGTCTCTATCCTCGACGACCACGATCATGTCTTCGGCGCCAAGATACGCTTCTCGAGCGAGGCAGCAACGGAGCAGCAGGTAGTGGCAGGCGTAGCGCTGCAGTTGTTCACCCTCGGCATTCCCTGCATCTACTATGGCACGGAGCAGTCCTTCGCCGGACCGGAAGCGTCCGAACGCAAATACCTGCCGGGATGGAACGGCGGCGATCATGCCGATCGCTACCTGCGCGAGGCGATGTTCGGCCCACTGCACCCGCGCCGGGCCGGTCGCGCCGGCTTGCCGCCGGAGGGTAAAGCGGATCCCACGCTGCCAGGCTTCGGTCCCTTCGGCACCGCCGGCGCCCACTGCTTCGATCCCGGCTTCGCAACCTATCGGCGCATCGCCGCCCTCTGTGCAGTACGTCGGGATTTTCCCGTACTGCGCCAGGGGCGCCAGTACCTGCGGCCGACCTCGCTGTTCGGCGGACCGTTCCTTTTGCGCGGGCCCGGAGAACTCATCGCCTGGTCGCGTCTGCTGAGCGACGAGGAGGCGCTATGCGTGGTCAACGGTCATGGCACACAATTCCGCGGCGGCGACGTGCTGGTGGACGCCCGTCTGAGTGCGCCGGGAACGACGCTAACCGTCATCGCCAACACGGCGCAGGCCGCCGGCGCGGCAGGCGGCGCACTATCCCATCCCGTCGCTTCGCGCCTGCCGGTGAAGCGCCTGGACAACGGCATGGCATTTGTCGAGATCCGCAACCTGCCGCCCTCGGAGGTGCTCGTGCTAGTCAATCACCCGCCGCAGGCCAGTCCGTAGTCCGTGCGACCGGTGCCTTCTCCGTCGCGCCCCGTTACGACTGCGGCGCTAGCACCAGCGCTCCAAGCGGAGGAACGGTCAGCGACAGCGAATACGGCCGGTTCATCCATGGCAGCTCTTCCGCCACCAGTTGTTCGCCGCCATTGCCGATGTTGCTGCCGCCGTAGATCTCCGAATCGGAGTTGAGCACCTCGTAGTAGTGGCCCGGCGAGGGCACGCCGATGCGATAGCCGTGGCGCGGCACCGGGGTGAGGTTGACGATCACCATTAGGAACCGATCACCTGCGCGGCGCAGGAAACTCAGGATCGACTGCTCCGAATCGTGGCAGTCGACCCAGTCGAATCCCGACCATTCGAATTCGTGGGCGTGCAACTCACCGCATCGGCGATAGAGCGCGTTGAGATCCTTCACCAAGCGCTGCAATCCGCTATGCAGCGGGTATTGCAGTACATACCAGTCGAGTACGCCGGCGCTGTTCCACTCCAGCCCCTGGCCGAACTCGGTCCCCATGAACAGCAACTTCTTGCCCGGATGGGTGAACATGTAGGTGTAGAGCACGCGCAGGTTGGCGAAGCGCTGCCACTCATCGCCTGGCATCTTGTTCAGCATGGAGCCCTTGCCGTGCACCACCTCGTCGTGGGAGAACGGCAAGAGGAAATTCTCGGTGAAGCAGTAAAGCATGCTGAACGTCAGCAGGTCATGATGGTAACGGCGAAACACCGGATCCTTGGTCATGTAGCGCAGCGTGTCGTTCATCCATCCCATGTTCCACTTCAGGTCGAAGCCCAGGCCGCCGAGGTAGGTCGGGCGCGTCACTTGCGGCCATGAGGTAGACTCCTCGGCGATCACCAGCGCGCCTGGGCATTCACTATGGGTAAGCTCGTTGAGTTCCCTCAGGAAAGCGATCGCCTCCAGGTTCTCGCGCCCGCCGTACTGGTTCGGGATCCATTCCGCGCGCGAGTAGTCCAGGTAGAGCATCGAGGCAACCGCGTCCACGCGCAGGCCGTCGATGTGCATCTCCTTCAGCCAGTACAAGGCGCTCGAGAGCAGGAAGTTGCGTACCTCGTTGCGGCCGTAGTTAAAGATCAGCGTTGACCAGTCGAGATGCTCGCCCTTGCGCGGGTCCTCGTGCTCGTAAAGGGCTGTGCCGTCAAAGCGTGCAAGCGCGTAATCGTCCTTGGGAAAATGCGCCGGCACCCAGTCGAGGATCACGCCGATGCCGTTGCAGTGGCAATGGTCCACGAGATAGCGGAAGTCGTCCGGCGAGCCGAAGCGGCTGGTCGGAGCGAAGTAACCCGTCGCCTGGTAACCCCACGACTGGTCGAAGGGATGCTCGGTGACAGGTAGCAGTTCGATATGGGTGAAACCCATATCGGTAACGTATTCGACCAGTCTGTGCGCCAACTCCCGGTAGCCGAGGAACTCGCCTTCCGGCCCGCGTTGCCATGAGCCGAGATGGACTTCGAATATCGACATCGGACTGTGCTGCCAGTCCCAGCCCGCGCGGCTCGCCATCCATTCGCCGTCCTGCCAGACATGCTGCGGCTCGCCAGTGACGATGGTCGCATTGCTCGGTCGCGCCTCGAAGCGCTGGCCATAGGGATCGGACTTGAGCACCAGGTTACCGGTATGCCGGTTGCGCACCTCGAAGCGATACAGCGCCCCAGGCCCAAGATCGGGAACGAAAAGTTCCCACAAGCCGCAGCCCGGGCGCACACGCATCGGATGCCGGCGCCCGTCCCAGCGATTGAAATCGCCGACCACGCTCACGCGCTCGGCATTGGGCGCCCAGACGGCGAACAGCACCCCGCGCACGCCGTCCACCTCGCGCTCATTGGCACCGAGGATGCGGTAAGCCTCGCGGTGCCGGCCTTCTGCGAACAGATGCAGGTCGAAATCCGAAAGTTGCGGCCCGTAGCTGTACGGATCGTAGGCGACGTGCTGCCGATGGTTGTCGTCGCGCCACATCAGCCGATAGTGTTCCGGCACGGCGTCTGCCGGTCCGCGCCAATGAAAGAAGTCGCTCCCGGCCACGCGCTTCATCGCCAGATTGCCTTCGACGATAGTCACCTCGACGGCGTGGGGCAGGAATGCGCGCACGACAACGCCTTCGTTGGTCGCATGCCGGCCGAGCACCGCGAAGGGATCATGATGTCGCGCTTCGGCAATTCTGCGTTCGTCGTCGGTCAGCTTGGCTTGTGTCATGGTTTCTCCCCGATCCATACTGGTTATGTAAACTTGTGCTGTGCGAGTGCTGCGCAGGTCAGGCCGGCGGCCCGTCCGCACGCCAAGAAGGCGTTCGGCGCAGCCTTCAGGTGCTATTGTCCTACGAGTTGGCGTCGGTTGCCTTGACCGATCACAGAATCGCCGCATTGCGCATACCGGAACGCCGAGGCGGCGCACTGACCCCAGTCGCCCCTGAAAAGATGGAAGAATAACCGGCATCAGCAACGCGGGGTGATCATGAACACAACGACGCAGGCTCTCTGGCCCGGCAATCCCCATCCTCTCGGCACGACCTGGGACGGACGAGGCGTGAATTTCGCCGTCTTCTCCGAGCATGCCAGTATCATCGAGCTGTGCCTGTTCGACACGCGCGGCCGGCGCGAGGTAGCGCGCCTCGCGCTGCCGGAGCGCACCGGGTTCGTCTGGCACGGCTACCTGCCGGGCGCGGCCCCGGGGCTGCTCTACGGCTACCGGGCGCACGGCGCCTACCGGCCGGATCTTGGCCACCGCTTCAATGCCAATCGACTCCTGCTCGACCCCTATGCGCGCGCCGTGGCCGGAAAACTGCGCTGGACCGATGCCCACTTCGGCTACAAGGTCGGGGCGCAGCGCGCCGACCTGACCTTCGAATGGCGCGACAACGCGCCGGCCATGCCGAAGTGCGCGGTGACCGACCCGGCCTTCGACTGGGGCGACGACCGCCCTCCCGGCACGGCATGGAGCGACACGCTCATCTACGAGCTGCACGTCAAGGGATTCACCATCGCCAACAACGCCGTGGCGCCTGCGCTGCGCGGCACCTATGCGGGGCTTGCCAGCGCGCCAGCCATCGCCCATCTGCAGCGTCTCGGCGTCACGGCCGTGGAACTGCTGCCGGTGCATTGCCTGGTGGACGACCGCCATCTGCTGCAGCGGGGATTGCGCAACTACTGGGGTTACAACTCCGTCGGCTACTTCGCGCCGGAGCAGCGCTACAGCGCCACGGGCGATGCCGTGACCGAGTTCAAATCCATGGTCAAAGCCCTGCATGGGGCCGGCATCGAAGTGATTCTCGATGTGGTGTACAACCACACCGCCGAGGGCAACCACCTCGGCCCGACCCTGTGTTTCCGCGGCCTCGACAACGCTTCCTATTACCGCCTGATGCCGGACAACCCGCGTTACTACTGGGACTGCACCGGCTGCGGCAATACGTTGGATCTGACCCACCCCCAGGTGCTGCGGCTGGTCATGGATTCATTGCGATATTGGGTGCAGGACATGCATGTGGACGGATTTCGCTTCGACCTGGCCTCGGCGCTCGCGCGCGAGGCGGACGCGGTGGATATGCGCGGCGGCTTCCTCGATGCGATCCACCAGGATCCCGTGCTGGCGCGCGTCAAGCTCATCGCCGAACCCTGGGATCTGGGCGAAGGCGGCGTACAGATGGGCAACTTCCCGGTGGCATGGAGCGAATGGAATGCCAAGTATCGTGATGCCATGCGCGCCTACTGGAAAGGCGACGGCGGGCTGATCGGCGACCTCGGTTATCGTCTGACCGGATCCAGCGATCTCTATTGCCACAACGGTCGGCGCCCCAGTGCCAGCATCAACTTCGTCACCTCACACGACGGCTTTACGCTCCACGACCTGGTGAGCTACTCGCACAAACGCAACGACGCCAATGCCGAGGACAACAACGACGGCCACGATCACAACCTGAGCTGGAATTGCGGCGCGGAAGGCCCCACCGAGGACAAAGCGGTTTCGGCACTTCGGGCGCGGCAGAAGCGCAACCTGCTCGCCACGCTGTTGCTGTCCCAGGGCGTGCCGATGCTGCTTGCCGGCGACGAGATGGGCCGCACGCAGCGGGGAAACAACAACGCCTACTGCCAGGACAACGACATCAGCTGGGTCAGCTGGGCGCTGACGCCCGAAGATCATGAGCTACTCGCATTCGTCGCCTATGTCTCGCGCCTGCGCCGGGAGCACCCGGTATTCCGGCGCCGCAGCTTCTTCCCCAAACATGGCGAAGGCACGCGCAATGTGCTGTGGTTCGGACCGGACGGACTGGAGATGAGCGACGACGAGTGGCAGCTCGGGTTCGCGCGCTGCCTCGGCATGTACCTCGCGGGCAATGCCATCGGCGAGGTCGATGGCCGTGGCCTGCCGGTGATCGACGATGATTTCATGCTGCTAATCAACGCCCATCACGAGGATATCCCGTTCGTGCTGCCCGGCTTCCACGCCCACGGCCGCTGGCTGGTGACGATCGACACCGCCCGGGGCTCGCCCCCGGCACAACTGGAACGGCACTCGCCGGGCGACGTTTATCCGCTTGCCGGACGGTCATTGGTGCTGCTGCAGCAGCCGCGGCCGCGACTCAATCAGGACACGGCGCCGGCGAGCGGCGAGCTTCGACCAGATCCGGCGCAATCTCACCCATGACAATGGCAATCTGCGCGTCGCCCATGACGCGGGCCATCGTCACCGCCTCGACCACCTCGAAGCGGCCATGGCGCGCGCGCAGATAGGCAACGCCGCTGTCAGGATCAACCAGAATGACGTTCGGAATACGCCGGATGCATTCCTTGAGGAAGCTGGTATTGTGCTCCACTGCGAGCGCCCGTGCCGGCGGGTAAACCTCCGCGCGCGACCGGGCACTGATATCGATCTTCTGGTAGCGCTCGATATCGATGAAGGCCACGGGGTCGTAGATGGTGATCTCGTCCTGATTGCCAAAAGCGATGGTCTTCGGAAACGCGCCCTTCGGCACCCGGTTGTCGAGGAAGAAGTAGCGATAGTCGGTTCGCCTGTGTGCGAGCCACTTGAACAGGATCTTCGGCATGCCGGTGTAGGCTTCGACGCTGTGACCAAGAAAATCCTCCACCGCTTTATAGCGGCCACGCTCCAGCGCGCGCTGCCAGCCGCGCTCCACCGTTTCCTCGGGCGGCGTGACGACGAAATACATGTACATCGTGTCGACGTACTTGGCATAGGTGTTGTGCAGCACCCGCGCCACTTGCTCGCTGGAGAAACTGTCGAAGCGGAAGCGGTCCACCACCAGGTGCGGGATCGCCTGACGCCGTTCGGCCTTGTCGCGAATATAGCGGTCGAGCTTGCCGTCGATGACCATCAACTCACGACTGGTAAAGTGGCCCGCGTACTTGTACGCAGGCCCGAGCGATTCGTAGTCGAGCAGTAAGCGTCGCCAGACGTCTGGGCTGATGGTGGCATAGCCGTCCGCTTCGATACCCTGCTCGCGCAGGACGCGCTTGAGCATGGGACGCAGCGAACTCTTGCCCGCCGCCGAGGCCCCTTTCAGACTGATCAGGATCGGCGCCTCGCGATCGGCGACGCGAACATAACCCTCCTTTTCGATCGCCGCGTCCACCAGGGGCGCAATCTGCTGCCCGATGAGCCGGCTGCCATAGCTGTTGCAGACATGCCGTGCGACTAACGAAACGAGCAGATCAATGTTACCACCGACGCGGCCGTGTCTGCCGGCGATGGCCCCTAGAACACGGGAAAGGCTCTTGTACGCCGCGCGCCGCAGCGGATCGTCGGCCGAGCGCCCCGCCTCGCGGTACTCGGCGATGAGCCGCTGCTCCCGCTCGGCCGCGGACTCCGTCGGCATCGGCCGCCGGTTCGCCCGCCGGAACAGGCTGAATGGCAGCTGTGGGGCGGTCCGCGCCGGTTGCGGCGCGAACAGGGTCGCCTGCAGGATTTCGCGCACCAGCGCGTCGGCACGCTCGCGCAGGTCGGCATAGGAGCGCTCGATCGCCTGCATATGCGGGGCGATGTACTCCTCGCGAATCCTTCCGGCGATACGGCGGAAGTTCTGGCCAAAGACTTCTTCCTGCTCGCCCTCGCTCACGGCAATGTCCGCCGTGACGCGCACGATTAGTTCGTGAAGCGCCAGCCGCGCCGGGCGAAACGTCGCCAACTGCTCGGACGGAAGTCCGGTCAGGCCAACAAGTTCCTCAACTTCCGCCAAAGTGCCGAACACGCACTCCGGGCGGGCGATCGTTTCCTGCGCCCGGAATGCCTCCGGCACCGTGGAAGTGACACCCGGATTCCACGCCGCGCAGCCGTCGGTGTGATCGATGCTTCCGTCCATGGCAGTGATGCGACAAGGTGGTTCGCGGAGTATCGCAGGTGGCTTCCGCCGGGGTCAAACGCCGCGCGGACTAAAGTTCCCCCCGTGCCCGGCCGTTACGTTCACTTGAGCTGAAAAGGGCAACATCGTCGAAAGGCGAAGGCGCAAAGTCACCGGCCTAATGGGGAAACCCGATGGCAGCGGGACTACCAGCTGACAACGCGATACGCGCACGCGCGTGCCGTCACGGCACCGGCGCGAGAGCGATTGGACGCCGAGGGTGCGTTCGCGATCGCCTCGCCACCCCCGAGGCAAGCGCGCACTGGTGAGCCTCACCGGACGCCCGCAACGCGCAATGCCGTCACCGGCAGCCGCGTGTCGGGATCCGCCACCTCCGACGATTCCGGATCGCTGCTGCGCCCATGGCGCGCACGCGCGCCGAGGTCACGCCGCTTCCGCGCAAGTCTCCGACCTGCAAGCCCGTCAGCCCATCGCGCCCGGTCCGCCATCGGCGTCGGGCGCAGTAACAGGCACGGAGAGAGAATAATGAATATCGTATCTCGTTGTGCGCGCCCGGTGATGCTGCTCGGCGCCATCTGGTTGGCTGGCTGCCAGAGCCTGCCTTCGAACCTGCCGCAGGAGGCGCCGCCGCCGCAAAAGGAAACGCCACCCCAAACGGAGGTCCGACCGCCGGCCCTGCCGGCACCGGTCGAGAAGGCGGCACCGGCGCCCTCGCCGCAGGCCGTGGAGCGGGCGTTGGCGACACATATCACGCAGCGTTATCGCGTCGCGTCGCCCCACGCCACCCGCGTTGTGCGCGTCGCCGGCAACGCCTCGAAGTTCACCGGCCTGTCGCATACCCTGATCCTGGCCGTCATCGCAGTCGAATCAAGCTTCAATCCAAGCGCCGTGAGTTCCAAGGGTGCGCGCGGCCTGATGCAGGTCATGCCCCACGCCCACCCGGAAAAAGTGCGGATGATCGGCGGCGTCGAGATGCTGCACGACGTGGAGACCGGCATACACGTCGGCGCGCGCATCCTGCGCGAATACCATGTGCGTAGCGGCAGCCTGCGCCTGGCGTTGCAACGCTACAGCGGCGGCGCGAGCAATTACGAGGACAAGGTACTGGCAAGGAAGCGCGATTTCGACCGCCACGCGGGCATTCTCCAGGCCGAGGGCGACGGCGACGATCTGCTCGCACCGATTGCCCAACTTCTGCAGCCACTGACCGACATGGTGCGCGAGATCGTCGCACCCTGGCTCGAGTCAGCGCCTGACAGCTGATCTGCCGACTTCTCACCGGTATGTCGAAACAGCGCATGCGGCGTTAAGTGGGCTTACCGCCCGCTGCGCGGACGGACATCCCGAGGAGAAATCGATATGACACGCTCTGCCACGAGGCCCATCGTCCTCGCCGCAGCGGGCGCGCTGCTGCTTCAGGCCTGCGCGGCCCAGCAACCGGCGCCGGCGCTGCCCGACTTCACGCCCCTGGACAAGATGATGAAAGCCGGGGAATGCAGCCCGGCCACCGCAGCTCTGATCGGGGCCGCGCTCGGCGCGATCATCGCCGACGAAAGCCGGGCCAAGGGCGCGGCCATCGGCGCGGGGTTGGGGGCGCTCGCCTGCTACATCATCAACGCCCAGTCAAAACAGACGCGCCAGCCCGCCGAGGTCGACGGCCAATACCGGGCCGAGCACCAAGGTACGCTGCCCGAGCAGCCGCTGGTCACCGCCTATGATACGGCGTTCAACGCTGGCGGCGGCGTCAAGCCCGGACAGGAGGCACGTGTGGTGTCGAGCATCACGCTCGTTTCGGGCTCGAAGGAGCCGGTGCGAGACGTCGTGGAGGTGCTGGAAGTGTACGAGCCGAGCGACCCGGCCAAGGTGCTGCTGCGGGCAGAAAAGAAGGCCGACCCGGGGATACTCACCGGCGGCATCCAGAACAGCTTTACCATCCGGCTACCCGAGGGCCTGGCCGCGGGCTCCTATTCCGCGCGCACGGCGCTATACGTCAATGGCAAGCTGGTGGGCGAAAATCGCGGGGCATTGCGCGTGCTCGGCGCTGGCCGCACCGTCTAATCCAGACCCGCCAATTCCACCGGGATCGCCCGCGCACGGATACCGCCGCACCGGCCTCCCGCCCGGCGGGTCGGGTGCAACGAAGGCCGGCATCGGCGCCGGCCTTCCCCTTTGAAGGACTGCCGGGTCGCCCCGGAGTCCCGCGGGCCTGACGTTACTTCTTCAACGCTTCGGCGGCACCCTTCTGGGCTCCGGCCACGGCGCCGGCGGCTCCGCCTTCCTTCGCACCTTCTGCACCACCCTTGGCGGCGCCGACCGCGACTTCCTTGGCCTTGTCCATCATCTCCTTGGTCTTGTCGCCGCCGGCCTGGGCGGCTTCGTTTGCAGCCTTCACCGCGTCGGCAGCCGCCGCCTTGACAGCATCCGCCGCGGCGGGCGACGCGGGAGCAGCGGCCTGTTCGCTCTTCGGCGCATCGGCCTTGCCTTCCCCACCGGCGGGTGCTGCTTCGGGCGCAGCGGTTGGCGCGGGCGCGGCGGCGGGAGCCGGTGCCGCTGCAGGCGCCGGAGCGGGCGCGGCCGCCGGCGTAGCCGGCGCCACGGGTTTCGCTTCTTGCTTGCCGCACGCGGCGAGCGCGGCGGCGACCATGGCGGCGCAGAGAAGAGTGTGTTTCATGTCGCTTCTTCCTTATCTGAGTGGGAACGGGTAAATCGTCCGGTGCAACGAGCACGGCACAATTACAATCGCATCAACCGGGCGATCAATTCTAAACGCACGAGGTGACTTTGGGTTTACATGACGCCCGCAGACCAGGGACACGGGCACCGCGGCGTCTTCGCCATCCGCGTCTCGGACTCAGGCCCGGCGCCTGGCCGGCGGGTGCCCCGGCGCACGTGCCGATATGCAATGCCGCTACGGTTTGACCCTTCGCGGCGGCATTGATAAAGTGCCGCTTGGCCGAATTCCGAGGGCGGCCGCATCGCCACCCGGGCAGCGACCTCCGGCCGCGGCATGTGCTCATGGACCCTTCTTGTAGCACTGACTCGACACCATGACATTTACCACTGCGCCGGTGCGCCCCCGTGTGGGCGTCGTCAAGTTCGCTTCGTGCGACGGTTGCCAGCTCACTCTGCTCGATCTCGAAGACAAGCTGCTGGCGCTGGCCGAGCGTTTCGAGATCGTCGAATTTCCCGAAGCAACCTCGGTGCGCAATCCCGTCGGGCCGTTCGACATCCTGCTCATCGAGGGTTCGGTCAGCGTGCCCGAGCACCTCGACCGGCTGCAGGAACTGCGCCGCCAGGCAAAGTATCTCGTCACCATCGGCGCCTGCGCCACCTCGGGGGGCATCCAGGCATTGCGCAACTGGGCCGACCACGACGCCTTCCGTGCCGCCGTGTATGCCCATCCGCAATACGTGGACTCGCTCGGCACGGCCACGCCGATCGCCGAGCACGTGAGCGTCGACGCCGAGTTGCGCGGCTGTCCCATCGATCCCGATCAGTTGGTCGAACTTCTCACCGCGCTCGCCACCGGGCGCCGGCCGCAGTTGCGCGACGAGGCGGTGTGCATGGAGTGCAAGCGCCGCGGTGTCGTCTGCGTCATGGTATCGAAACACATCCCCTGTCTTGGGCAGGTGACCCAGACCGGTTGCGGTGCCATCTGCCCGCGCTACGGGCGCGGCTGCTACGGCTGCTTCGGCCCGCGCGAGCAGGCCAACGCCGCCGGTTTGTCGCGATTTCTGCAGCAGGTCGGCAAGCAGCCGCGGGAGGACGTGGGACGGCTCTTTGCCGGCTTCACCGCCTATTCCGAACCGTTCCGTTCCGTGGTCACCGAGCACGGCGTGCCCGGACCCGGGAGCAAACGATGAACGACATGAGCGCCGGCTCGACCGGCGAACGCATCTTCCAGGTCGGCGAGCTGACGCGGGTCGAAGGCGAAGGCTCGCTCAAGCTGCGCGTGCGCGAGGGCAAGGTGGTCGAAGCGCGCTTCGGCATCTTCGAGGCGCCGCGCTACTTCGAGCAGCTCGTGCTCGGTCGCACGCCCGACGAGGTGATCGACATCGTGGCGCGCATCTGCGGCATCTGCCCGGTCGCCTACCAGATGAGCGCGGTGCATGCCTTCGAAGACCTCTTCGACGTGCGCATCGACCCGCAGGTGCGGGCCCTGCGGCGCCTGCTTTACTGCGGTGAATGGATCGAGAGCCAGGGGCTGCACGTGTACATGCTGCACGCGCCGGACTTCCTCGGCTATGACAGTGCCATCGCCATGGCGGCCGACCATCGCGCCGTGGTCGAGCGGGGCCTGCAGATGAAGAAGGCCGGCAACGAGCTCATCCGCCTGCTTGGCGGTCGGCCGATCCATCCGGTCAGCGTGCGCGTCGGCGGCTGGAGCCGCCTGCCGCGCCGCGCGGAATTGCAGGCGCTGCGGCCGGCGCTGGAGCACGCCCTGGAACACGCCAAGGCAACAGTGCGTTGGACCACCGGCTTCGCCATGCCGCCGTTTCGCCGCGAGGCGCGCTTCGTCAGCCTGCGCCACCCTCGCGAATATCCGATGAATGACGGTCGCATCGTCTCCAACGACGGTATCGATATCGCGCCCGGCGACTGGCGCGACGCCTTCGAGGAAGTCCACCTGGAAGGCTCCAACGCCCTGCACGCCCGCTCGCGCGACGGCAAGGGCCCGTATCTGTGCGGCGCGGCAGCGCGCATCACGCTGTGCGCCGGTCAGCTGCATCCTGTGGCGAAATCTCTGCTCGATGAAACCGGCATGGCGGAGATGATCCAGACCAACGTCTATGCCTCCATCGTGGCGCGCTCTGTGGAACTGGTGCACGCCTGCGCCGAGGCGCTCGACATCGTCGAAGCCTATCGGCCCCCGGCCGAGCCGACGCTCCCTTGGCAGCCGCGGGCCGGCGTCGCCGCCTGGGCCACCGAGGCACCGCGCGGCCTGTGCTTTCACCGCTACGAGGTGGACGAGCGCGGGCGTATGACCCACAGCCAGATCGTGCCGCCCACCAGTCAGAACCAAGCCGCCATCGAGCACGATCTGGTCACCGCCGCCCAGGGCGTGCTGGACATGCCCCACGACGCCGCGACGCGCCGGCTGGAGCAGATGATCCGCTCCTACGATCCGTGCATCTCCTGTGCAACGCACTTTCTCGACCTTCGCATCCAGCATGACTGACGCCTCGACCGGGTCCCTGACGCTGTTCGTCTGCGGCGAGCCTCATCGCGGCGACGATGGCGCCGCCTTCCATGCGATCGAGCGCCTTGCCCCCGCCCTGCGCGGCCGCCTGCACATTGTGTGCGCCGGACAGTTGGACGTGCAGCATTTGCTCGATCTCGCCCCCGATGCCGCGTGCATCGTCATCGACGCCGTTGCCGGGATTGCTCCCGGGCGGCTCGTGCATGCGCCCTTGGACGAGATGGCCGAAACCGCCCGCGGCAGCGCCGGCATCGGCGTGCGCTCCAGCCACCAACTTCCCCTGCAGCAGACCCTAGCGCTGGCGTCGCTGCTTCGTGGCGCGCCGCTGCGGGGCAGTTTCATCGGGGTGGGCGGAGAATCCTTTGCCCCTGGCGCCGGGCTGTCGCCGGCCGTGGCGGCGGCGATTTCGCCCTTCGCCGCAGCGATCAACGTCGAAGTCGAACGAGTCGCCGCCGACGTTGCGGTGGTATGCGCATCATGACCGCCGCATTGGTGCCGGGCCTCGGCGGCGCATGGTTCCTGCCCCGCGAGCGGTTTCAGGAGCTGCTCGACATCCTGCGCGAGGACGGACGCAAGCTGATCGGCCCGACGCTGGCCGACGGTGCCATCACCTACGACGAGATCACCGCGGTGGACGATCTGCCCAGGGGCTGGGGCGACGAGCAGAAGCCCGGTACCTACAAACTCCTCCGGCGCGATGACGAACGCCTGTTCGGCTACGTCGTCGGACCGACGTCATGGAAGCGCTACACCTACCCGGCACGGGTACCCATGACGATTGCGCGTTACGAGCGGCGCGAGAACGCGGAGGGCGATGTGGTGTACCAGCCGGTCGTGCCCGAGGTGCCAAAGATGGCGTTCCTCGGCGTGCGCGCCTGCGAGCTGGCCGCGCTCGGCGTGCACGACCGCGTCTTTCTCGGCGGCCCTTATATCGAAACTGACTATCAGCTGCGCCGGCGCGCCGCGCTCGTCGTCGCCGTCCAGTGCACCACCTCGGCCGCGACCTGTTTCTGCACCTCGATGGGCACCGGTCCGGAGGTGCGCGCCGGCGCCGGGCACGATCTGGTTCTGACGGAACTCGATCATGGCTACGTCATGGAGGCGGGCACACCGACAGGCGCCGAGATCCTAGGCCGCCTCCAGGCCGGCGCGGCAACCATGGAACAATCGGTTGCTGCCGTGCAGGCAGTCGCCGCCACGCGCACGCGCATCGGCAATCCGTTGCAGACCGCCGGCCTGCGCGACCGACTCATGGCCAAGCTCGATCATCCGCGCTGGGCCGAGGTGGCCAACCGCTGCATCACCTGCGGCAACTGCACCATGGCCTGTCCGACCTGCTTCTGCACCAGCGTCACGCGCAGCACGGATCTTGCGGGCACGGAAGCAGTCAACGAGCGCGTCTGGGATTCCTGTTTCAGCCCCGGCTTCGCGCGTGTGGCCGGCGGCGATTTCCGTTCCCAGCCCAAGCACCGCTACCGGCAGTGGCTGACGCACAAGTTCGCCACCTGGTGGGACCAGTTCGGCAGCTCCGGCTGCGTCGGCTGCGGTCGCTGCATTACCTGGTGCCCCGTGGGCATCGACGTGCGCGAGGAGCTCGACGCCATCGCGCCGGCCGAGCCGAATCTGCCGCCGCCGAGGTTCGAGCCCGTGGCCGACGATCGCCAGGCCTATGCCACGGCACGCGTCACCTTCACGCGGCCGGAAACGCACGACACGACAACGCTGCGCCTCGCCGGATTGGACGCGGTGCACGTCGACGGCCGGCCCGGCCAGTTCGTCATGGTCGGTCTGCCCAACCATCCGGCGGCAGCCATTTCGGTGTCGCGCTATCTGCCGCCCGACGGGCTGGAGCTGACCATCCGTGCTGCCGGCCCGGCAACGGCTGCCATCACGGCGCTGCCGGTGGGCGCCAGTGTCGGCATCCGCGGGCCGGTGGGCATCGGCTGGCCCATGGAACCCGCCTACGGCAGGGACGTGGTGGTCGTAACGGGCGGCACGGGGCTGGCACCGCTGCGACCGTTGCTCGACCGGCTTATCGCCCATCGCGAGCAGTTCGGCGCCATCCGTTTGTACTACGGCGCGCGCACGGCGCAGGACATGCTGTTCACCGACGAGCTGGAGCGCTGGGATACCGAAGGCATTTTCGAGATCACCTGCCGCTGGCTGTCGAAGAACCGGCACGGCGCCGGTGCCGGCGCGGCACGCTCGACCGTAAGCGCAATCCACCAGGCATCGTGGGATGGCGCCAACGCGGTCGCCTATGTCTGCGGGCCGGAGCGCATGATGGAGGCCACCTCGATCGCGCTCGCCGGGCGCGGCATCGCCCGCGATCGCGTCTGGGTGACGCTGGAGCGCCACATGGAATGCGGACTCGGCTTCTGCGGCCACTGCCAGATGGGGCGCTTCTTCATCTGCAAGGATGGCCCCGTGTTCCGCCTGAGCGATCTGGGCGACATCTTCGGCAAGGAAGGAATCTGACGCGAAAGGCAGGGACAGGCATGAAGATCCTGTGCACCGGCGCTGCCGGTTTCATCTCCAGCTATCTCATTCCCGAACTGCTCGAGGCCGGACACGACGTGGTCGGCCTGGACGATCAGAGCCGTTACGGGCGCACCGAACACAAGTACGACCGGCACCCGCGCTACACCTTCGTCGCGGGCGATGCGCGCGATACCGACATGCTGCGCGACCTGGCCATGGACTGCCACCAGCTCGTCGCCGGCGCCGGCTTGGTGGGACGCATGCACACGCTGTCCGAGCTCGCCTACGACTTGCTCGCCGAGAACGAGCGCATTATCGCCTCGACCTTCGACGCTGCCATCGACGCCTGTCTGGACGGACGTATGGAGCGCATCATCGTATTGTCATCGACCATGGTCTACGAGTCGGCAACGATCTTTCCCACGCCGGAGGGCGCGGAGAAGAAGAGCCCGCCGCCGATATCCACCTACGGTTTCCAGAAGCTCGCCTCGGAGTACTTCGCCTATGGTGCCTGGGAGCAGTACCGTCTGCCCTACACCATAATCCGTCCCACCTCGCCGGTGGGTCGGGGTGAGCGGCGCGCCCTGCGGCTGCTGCCCGGCGAGGATGCGTCGCCCTCGAAACTCGCCACCAACCACGCCGTGCCGGATCTGGTGATCAAGATCCTCACCGGGCAGGATCCGCTGCATCTCGCGGGCGAAGGCACCCAGGTACGCAACTACATCGACGCCAAGGATCTCGCGCGCGGCATCCGGCTGGCCATGGAGTCGCCCGAGGCCGTCAATCAGGATTTCAATCTCGGCTCGCGCAAGGGCATCACCATCCTCGAACTGGCTGAGCGCATCTGGCGCAAGATCCACGGCCCGCAGCGCCCCTTCCGCTACGTCTCCGACACGCCCTACCGCTGGGACGTACCGTACCGCGTCGCCGACGTGCGCAAGGCCAAGGCGGTGCTCGGCTTCGAGGCGACGACATCCCTCGACGACATGCTCGACGATATCATCGCCTGGATTCGCGAGGAGCTAGCTTCGGGCGCCCTCACCGCGAAGACGCGGGCCTGAGCGGCGACCGCCCGCACAACAGCGCGCCAACGAGGGCAGCGCTCCCGCATGCGGCACTGCTGACTTCCGTAACAACGCTGCCGTCATGGCCTCGAACCGCAACCTCTACGCCCTGCTGGCGTCGCGCTTCCCGCGCGAACCGAATGCGCCTTGCCTGATGCTGGCCGACGGCCGCGTCTGGAGCTACGGTGATATCGAACGCGCCAGCGCGCGCATGGCCAATCTGCTGCGGGCGCTCGATCTCAGGCCCGGCGATCGCGTCGCCGCACAGGTGGAGAAGACATCCGAGGCGCTCGTGCTCTACCTCGCCACGCTGCGCGCCGGCATGGTCTTCCTGCCCATGAACCCGGCATACCACCGGCTCGAGGTGGAGTACTTTCTCGGCGATGCCGAGCCGGGCCTGTTCGTCTGCCGGCCCGCGGCCCGAGCCCTCGCCGATGAGGCCGCGTGCAAGGCCGGCGTGCGACATGTGCTGGAGCTGGACGATGCCGGCCGCGGCACGCTGATCGAAGCCGCGGCGCCCCATGCCGACGCCTTCGCCACCGTCGCGCGGCGCGCCGACGACCTGGCGGCCATCCTGTACACCTCCGGCACGACGGGGCGCGCCAAGGGCGCGATGCTGTCCCACCGCAACCTCGCCGCCAACGCGCAGGTGCTGCACCGCTACTGGGCGTTCCGGCCCGGCGACGTGCTTCTGCACATGCTGCCGACATTCCACGTGCACGGCCTGTTCGTCGCCACCCACACGGTCCTGCTCAATGGCAGCGCCATGTTCTGGGAGCCGAAGTTCGACGCAGCGCGGGCACTGGCTCTGCTGCCGCAGGCGAACGTCTTCATGGGCGTGCCGACCTATTACGTGCGCCTGCTGCAGGAGCCAGGGTTCGGCCGCGCAACATGTTCCGGCATGCGCCTGTTCGTTTCCGGCTCGGCGCCCCTGCTCAAGGACACCTTCGAGGAGTTCCGGGTCCGCACCGGCCACACCATTCTGGAACGCTACGGCATGACCGAGACCGGCATGCTGACGTCCAATCCGTACGCCGGCGAGCGTCGCGGCGGCACGGTCGGTTTTCCCTTGCCGGGCACGGATGTTCGAATCGTGGACGATGCCGGGCACCCGTGCGCGCGGGGGAAAGTCGGACACGTGCAGGTGCGGGGCGACAACGTCTTTTCAGGCTACTGGCGCATGCCGGAAAAGACGCGCGAGGAGTTTACCGCCGACGGCTGGTTCAAGACCGGCGACATGGGCAGCACGGACGGCGACGGCTACGTCTGCATCAGCGGCCGTTCCAAGGACTTGGTAATCAGCGGCGGCCTCAATGTCTATCCCAAAGAGATCGAGGAAATCATCGACGCCCTGCCCGGCGTAAGCGAGTCCGCGGTCATCGGCCTGCCCCACCCCGATTTCGGCGAAGCAGTCACCGCGGTCGTCGTGCGCGAGAAGAGCGTCGCCGGGGACGCACTCACCGAGGCCGACATCATCGCCGCAGTGAAACGGGATCTGGCCAACTTCAAAGTGCCAAAGCGGGTGTTTTTGGTGGAAGATCTGCCGCGCAATACCATGGGTAAGGTGCAGAAGAATCTGCTGCGCGACCGCTACGCCGGCAGCGAATAGACGCCGCCAACAACCACCAACCGCAGCTCTAGCGGCACCACGGGGCACCCGACTCCGGTTCCAGTTCGTAGCGCCCGATCGCCTCTGCCACACGGCTACGCGCCAGCGCGCCGGTCAGGGTCAGCCCGTGCAGCGCCGCAAGCACGATGTGATAGCGGTCTACTTCGAAAAACCGCCGCAGCGCGGTCCGGGTGTCGCTGCGCCCGAAGCCGTCGGTGCCCAGGGCGATGTATCGCGCCTGCACGTAGGAGGCGATCAGTTGCGGATAGGCGCGCACGTAGTCGCTCGCCGCGATGATCGGTGCATCGCCCGCGAGGCAGCGCTCGACGTGACTCGTCTGCATCTCCTGCTCCGGATGCAGACTGTTCCAGCGCTGCACTTCGCGCGCCTCGCGCGCCAGTTCGCTGAAGCTCGTGACGCTCCAGACTTCGCTTTCCACCTGCCAGTCCTGCGCCAGCAACTCACCCGCCGCGATCACCTCGCGCAGGATGGCGCCGGAGCCCAGCAGCCGCACGCGCCCGGCCGCCTGCGGCAAGCGATGCGCCGCAAAGCAGTACATGCCCTTGATGATGTCCGACTCCACGCCTGCTGGAAGCGTAGGCTGGGGATAGACCTCATTCATGACTGTGAGGTAATAAAACTCGTCGCGCTGCGCGTCCATCATGCGCCGGGCGCCATGGTCGAGAATCACCGCCAGCTCGCAGGCGAACGCCGGATCGTAGGCACGGCAAGTGGGAATGGTCGTTGCGAGGAGCTGGCTGGTGCCGTCCTGGTGCTGCAGCCCCTCGCCGCCCAGGGTCGTGCGTCCGGACGTCGCGCCGATCAGGAAGCCGCGCGCGCGCTGATCGGCGGCCGCCCAGATGAGGTCGCCCACGCGCTGGAAACCGAACATGGAGTAGTAGATGAAAAACGGCAACATCGGAATGCCGTGCACGCTATAGGACGTGGCTGCCGCCACCCACGATGACACCGCGCCCGCTTCGGTGATGCCCTCCTCCAGCAATTGGCCGTCGGTTGCCTCGCGGTAGGAGAGCAGCGAGCCGGCGTCCTCGGGCTCGTAGAGCTGCCCCACCGGCGAGTAGATCCCCACCTGGCGGAACAGATTCGCCATACCGAAGGTGCGCGCCTCGTCGGCGACGATGGGCACGATGCGCGGCCCGAGCACCTTGTCCTTGAGCAGATTGCTGAACAGGCGCACCACTGCCATCGTCGTGGACATCTCCCTGCCCTGCGCCTGCAGCGCGAACTGTCCGTAGGTGGCGAGCGGCGGCACGCTCATGGCGAGCGCATCGCGCCGCCGCGCCGGCAGGAAACCGCCGAGGGCCGCCCGGCGCGCGCGCAGATAGGCGAGTTCGGCACTGTCCTCGGCCGGACGAAAGAAACGCATCTGTCCCAGGTCCTCGTCAGTCAACGGCAGATGGAAGCGTTGGCGAAACGCGCGCAGCGCCTCCAGGTCGAGCTTCTTCTGCTGGTGCGAGGTCATGCGCGACTCGCCCACGCCGCCCATGCCGTAGCCCTTCTTGGTCTTCGCCAGTATGACACTGGGCTGGCCGCGGTGCTGTCGCGCGGCCGTGTAGGCGGCGTGGAGCTTGCGAAAATCGTGACCGCCGCGCTTCAGCGCATCGATCTCGGCTTCGCTCATGTGGGCCACAAGCTGCCGCAGCTCGGGCGCGCGGCTGAAGAAGCGCTCGAAGTTGTAGCGGCCATCGTTGGCGCCGAGGGTCTGGTACTCGCCATCGGGCGTTTCGGCGAAGGCGCGCAGCAGCGCGTGGGTGGTGTCGAGGGCGAACAGCACGTCCCAATCGGAGCCCCACAGCACCTTGATCACGTTCCATCCGGCGCCGGTGAACAGCGCCTCCAGCTCCTGGATGATCTGGCTGTTGCCGCGCACCGGCCCGTCCAGACGTTGCAGGTTGCAGTTGATGATGAAGGTCAGGTTGTCGAGATCCTCGCGCGCGGCCAGCGTCAGCGCGCCGATGGATTCCGGCTCGTCCATCTCGCCGTCGCCGAACACGCCCCAGACATGCCGATCTCCCATGGCGGCGATGCCGCGCCGTTCCAGGTAACGCATGAAGCGCGCCTGATAGATGGCGCTGATCGGGCCGATGCCCATGGAGCCGGTGGGGAACTGCCAGAACTCCGGCATAAGCCAGGGATGGGGATAGGAGCACAGGCCCTCGCCGCCGACCTCCTGCCGGTAGTTGGCGAGTTGCTCCTCCGTCAGCCGCCCTTCGAGAAAGGCGCGCGCGTACACGCCGGGTGCGGAATGGGGCTGGAAGAAGACGAGATCGCCGCCATGATCATCGCCGGCAGCGCGGAAGAAATGATTGAAGCCGACCTCGAAGATCTCCGCGACCGAGGCGAAGCTGGCGATATGTCCGCCTAGCTCACCATGCACGCGGTTGGCACGCACGACCATGGCGAGCGCATTCCAGCGGATGATCGAGGTGATGCGCTCTTCCAGCGCCAGATCGCCCGGGTAGGCGCCCTGCTGTTCGAGCGGGATGGTATTGCGATAGGCCGAGTACGGCGGCACATGGGCGACGATGCCCATCTGCTGAGCCTGCTCCTCCAGGCGCTTGAGAAGGAAACGTCCTCTTTCATGGCCGGCATCGCGCACGACGCCTTCCAGCGCCTCCAGCCATTCGCGCGTCTCCTGCGGGTCGGAGTCGCCGGTCGTCGACGCGGACGAATGGGGAATGTGAAACGGCGGATCCGAGCTATCCATGCTGGGCATGTCCGGTGCGCCACCCGTCGGCGCGCGGCGCCGACGCACGCACAGGATCGCTGTTCGCTGCGGGCCGGCGCGCGATGTCGCGGGCGTGTACCGCCAGTCTACACCTTGACCTTCACATAGCGGCCGGGCGCGGGCTCGATGGGTCGGTACTTGGCATTACCCGGCTTCTTCGGCGCGGCTTTCTTGCCGCCGCTGCGCTGGCCCAGCCATTCGACCCAGTGCGGCCACCAGCTGCCCTTGCGCTCCGAAGCGCCGGCCAGCCACTCCTCCGGCGTAAGACTCGCCGCCGCATCCTCGTTCACCCAATAGCTGCGCCGGTTCTTCGACGCCGGGTTGATCGAGCCGGCGATATGGCCGCTCGCCGCCAGCGCAAACGTCGTCGGGCCGCCGAGGATCTTGCGCGAGAGATAGGCGGCGTTCCAGAGCACGAGATGGTCTTCGCGCGCCGCCATGAGGTAGGCGGGCACGTCGATCTTGCCCAGATCGATCTTCTGGCCGAGCATCTCCAACTTGCCCGGCACACGCAGGCTGTTGGTGAGATAGGTGGCGCGCACGTATTGGGTAAAGCATGGCCCGGCGATGTCGGTGCTGTCCGAGTTCCAGTAGAGCAGATCGAAGGGCGCCGGCTTGCCGCCCTTCAGGTAGTTGCCGGCGACATACTGCCAGATCAGATCGTTGGCGCGCAGCGCCGAGAACACGGCGGCAAGATCGCGTCCGCGCATGACGCCGCCTTTGCCGATTGCTGCCTCGTAGGCATGCACGGTCGCCTCCGTCACGAGCGCGCCGATCTCGCCCGGCTCGGAGTAGTCCAGCAGCGAGGTCATCAGCGTCAGGCTCTCGACCGGATCCTCGCCACGCGCCTTGAGCACCGCCAGGCCCGAGCAGACGAGCGGGCCGCCGATGCAGAAACCGAGCACATTCGGTTTCTCCACACCAGTGATCTCGCGCACGACGCGCAGCGCCGTCAGCGGCCCCATTTCCACGTAGTCATCCCAAGTCAGGTGACCTTGCTCCTTCGTGGCGCTGCGCCAGGAAACGAGAAACACCGTGAATCCCTGCTCGACCACGTAGCGGACGAAGGAATTCTCCGGCTGCAAATCCATGAGGTAGTACTTGTTGATGCACGGCGGCACCATCAGGATCGGACGCTCGGCGACCTCCTTCGTCGACGGCGCGTACTGGATGAGCTGGATGAGGTCGTTCTCGAAAATCACCGAGCCAGGCGTCGTGGCGATATTGCGCCCGATCTCGAACGCGCTCTCGTCGGTCATCGACACGCGGCCCTTTTGCAGGTCCTCGAGCAGATTGCGTATGCCCGCCGTGACGCTCTCGCCCTTGCTGTCCAGCGCCGTCTTGATGAACTCGGGATTGGTCAGCGCGAAATTGGACGGCGCCATGGCATCCACCAACAGCCGCGTCATGAACTGCATGCGCGTCTTGGCCGGACCGTCGGCGATCGGCATGGCCTCGGCGACCTGGGTCAGGAAATTGGCGTTGAGCAGATAGGCTTGGCGCAGGTAGTCGTAGGCCGGAATCTCCGACCACTCCGGGGCGCTGAAGCGACGATCGCCCGGATCGGGCTTGCCCTGTGCCTCGGCGGCAGGCGCATTGCCCGCCATGCGCTGCATCATCGTCTGCCACAACTGGGCATGCTGGGCGAGCAGATCGCGTTGCATGCTGACGAACGGTTCCGCGTCGGGCACCGGTAGGGGCATCGCCCCTGGCATCGCGGCGACGCCGGGCGAGCCGAGCAGAGACTGCTGTTTCGCGGCGAATTCCAGATACGTACGCGCCCAGGCCTGGGCGGTTTCGACGAATCCCTGGAGGAAGGCGTTGGATTGCTCCGGTGTCATGAACGTGTCCCTTTCCTGAGCGATTGCCGCAAGGGATGCGCCGATCGCTCAACGCATGCGTGCCCGCAAGACCGCGGCACGATCAAGGGAATATACACTCAAGGACGCGAGGCGCTATACCCGGAATTGACAAAGCGCAACAGCTCGCCTGATCGCCGTCAAATCGCAGTGCGATTTTCCGGGCCGACCGTGCCCTGCCCGGCTCGCCGGCTGCGCCCGGCAGCAGTTCAGCCCGGCTGGCGCAGCATCTTTTCGACTTCGCCGACGTGACGGCTCTCGGCGGCGATCTGTTGCCGCGCGTATTCCTCGAGCATCACGTCGCGCCCTTCCACCTGCCGCAGCAAATCGCCGTACAGCGCCAGCGCCCGCCGTTCATGCTCGCTCGCCTCGCGCAGGATGTCGCCGATGTCGTGCCGCTCCGTCTCCAGCAGCTCGCCGATCTTGAGCGACGGGTGTCCGCCGAGCGCCGTGATCAGCTCGCCCGCCTCCTGGGCATGCGTCAGCGACTCGTCGGCTTGCGTGCGCAGCCAACTGACGATCGGAATCCGGCTATAGCCGAACACCATGAACGAATAGTGCGTGTAGCGCACCACCCCCGCCAATTCCGCTTCCAGAATCCTGTTGAGGGTGGCGATGACGGCTTGCTGATCGATTGCTGTGGATGGCATGAACTCCTCCGGCTATCGGTTGTTCGGTTGCAGGAATGACGCATGGCAGGCCCGGCGTCCGCCGCGCCCCGCCATGCGTTCGCAATGCGCGCGTTAGCGGATCTTGCCTTGATACTTCGCCTTCTTGCCCAGTTGCTCCTCGATGCGCAGCAATTGGTTGTACTTGGCGATGCGGTCGGTGCGCGACAAGCTGCCGGTCTTGATCTGGCCGGCGCCGGTGCCCACGGCAAGGTCGGCGATGAAGGAGTCCTCGGTCTCGCCGGAACGGTGCGAGCAGATCACGCCGTAGTCGGCTTTCTGGGCCATCTTGATGGCGTCGAGCGTCTCGCTCAACGTGCCGATCTGGTTCACCTTGATCAGGATGGCATTCGTCGCACCCATGGCGATGCCCTTGCTCAGGCGATCGGTGTTGGTGACGAAGAAGTCATCGCCGACGATCTGTATTTTCTTGCCCATGGCTTTGGTGAACTTCACGTAGCCATCCCAGTCGTTCTGGTCCAGACCGTCCTCGATCGAAACGATCGGGTACTTCTTGCACCACCCGGCATACTTGTCCACCAACTGCTCGGCGGTGAACAGCCTGCCCGGATCGGACTTCCAGAATTTGTAGCCCTTGCGCTGCCCCTCGTCGAACAGCTCCGATGAAGCGCAGTCGAGCGCGATGGCGATCTGCGATCCGGCCTTGTAGCCGGCGGCCGCGATCGCTTCCATGACCACGTCGAGCGCCTGGTCGTTGGTCAGGTCCGGCGCGAAGCCGCCCTCGTCGCCCACGGAAGTCGCCTTCTTCGCCTTCTTCAGGATGCTCTTGAGCGCATGGAAGACTTCGGTGATCCAGCGCAGCCCCTCGGAGAACGAAGGCGCGCCCACCGGCATGATCATGAACTCCTGGAAGTCGATCATGTTGTCCGCATGCTTACCGCCGTTGATGATGTTCGCCATCGGCGTCGGTAGCACGAAGCTCTTGTTCCTGTGCAGTTTGCCGATGTACTTCCACACCGGCATGCCGGAGACGTGGGCACCGGCCACGCACACGCCCATCGAGGCGCCGAGAATGGCATTGGCGCCCAGACTGCTCTTGTTCTGGGTGCCGTCCAGATCGATCATGGCCTGGTCGAGGCGTCGCTGATCGAGAGGATCCTTGCCCTTGAGCAGCTTCGCGATCTTGGTATTGACGTTGTCGACGGCCTTGCCGACACCCTTGCCCAGGTAGCGCTTCTTGTCTCCGTCGCGCAGCTCGCACGCCTCGTACTCGCCGGTAGAGGCACCGCTCGGAACCGCCGCCCGCGCCACGAAACCGTCGTCCAGCACCACATCCACCTCGACCGTGGGATTGCCGCGAGAGTCGAGAATCTGCCTGCCGATAACCTTTGTGATTTTTGCCATGTTGCCTCCCTTGCAGATCTGGTTGCTCAAAGTACCTGCAAGAGTATGTCCGGGCGGGGCGGGGGCGGTCAATGGGCACTTCGGGTTGACCGGCGGCGCGAACGTCGCGCATGTTCGACGAAGGGCCGCTCACGCGCCTGCACGGAGCCGTTCAATCTGTTACCACTATTGCATAGCCCCGGTCGAGGACAGTGCGGACATCCACGTACCGAATATCGCGCACACGTTTCAGGGGATGAAGGCGAGTCGGCAAAGACATGGTCGAACACCGACCCTTTTGCTTCTGCACCATGCGTGGTGCGCTGCGCCCTGTCATGGTGCAACCACTGCCGCAGCCGCGCCACGATGCGAGCGCGTCGCCCATGGCAATCAAGGGCTTGCAGGATGGCGCAATGCAGCACACTTCTTGCTCGGCAACGCATGTCAATCAAGAATTCCAACAACTATGCGCAGCGCCACTCGATCACCAAACCTGCCGGGGCAGGAGGATTGCCCCGAAGACGGCACGCGTCGGCTCTTCGATCACGAGGAGCGGGTGTTTTACTACGGATACTGGATCAAGACCTACCCCGTGCCGGCGGACTCCCTTCAGGCGAAGAAGCCCTTGATCGAAGCGCTGACGCGCCGTCTCTTCAACCACACCGAACATGGTCTGAACGTTCCGGGAGCGCGATTGGCGGAAGCCCGTGCTGCCTATGATGCCGAAACCGACCCGGCCAAACGCCGGGTAAAGGGCGGAATGCTGGCGGGCGCGCTGTTCAACCGGGCGACCGACATCTTCCGCCGCCTGGCGGAATTGCAGGCCGACGGCGTCGAAATCCGCTCCGATTATTTCCTGGTGCGGGAGTGCGGCCGATGCCTGCTGGAGGCGATGGAACTGGGGCGTCTCGTTCTGCACCGCAGCGGCGAGGAAGGGATCGACGAACTCTGGGGCGAGCCGTTCCGCGCCTTTTCGATCCCCGTCGAAGCGTTCTACGAAAGCCGCTACGTCAAGATCGGCCAATGCATGCGGGATATAGACCGCATCGCCGAAAGCATGATCGCCACCCTTGGGCAGGTTCCCGTGTTCGCCGGAATCGAGTCCGCAGTCCTGGAATTTGCCAAGGCCGCGCGCACCAAGGTGGAAACGCTTCGCACCGATCCAACCATCTTCGACGTATGGCCGGAGTTTGTGACCGCAGGTGAGCGCCTCGCCGGTTTCGCGCCGGCCGCGCTGCAAAGGGACGCGGAGCGCCAGTCAGGATGCCATGCACACAGCGTCGCGGACGGCACACAGCTGGTGCGCGCCGGTCGTGACCTCGTCTTTCATATCGTCCGGGCGCGCACGCCCATGCCCAAGAGCACCCGCGAGTACATCGAACGCTGCGAGTACTTTCTGCAGAACGGCCGGGTTCCGTTCATGCCGGCGCCTCTCCCTGCCTGAGCCGTCAAGACCCGCTTGCCCGCCATTCGTGCCGTCGCGTGCCCGATGGGCTTCGCGAAAGGGCAATCTGTGTTGTACTCGGCGGTCGTCATCGGCAGGCCGATCACGAGAGACGTGCGTTCGTTGAATGCGCGCGGCCCCGTGCTTACCAACGCTCAGCGCCGCCGGGTTTTGCCGCCGCGGACTTCTTCGACAGTGTCCATACGCCGTCTGGACCTAGTGGAAGGTGGCGTCAACGTGCGTGTCGTCACATGCAATGCCGGCCTCGACCCCGGACATTTGGCGACCGAAGCGATAGGGCGCGCAATCGCCCAATCGCGCCGATAACAAGACACTCCTCGCCGCTGTGGACGGCAGCGGAATTGACCAGATCCAACAAAGAGTCGCGAGTGACCAATTCATCGAGCATCGTCTCGGTCTTCCAATTTCCGAGTTCGGCTGCAGAACGCCAATAGCTGCCATCGCGCCGCAATCGTTGCCACGACTGCCGAAACACGACTTCCTTGCATTTTGAGCATTGACCGCTCACAATGCAAGGATGTTGAGCCGAGAGCTCTTTGCCATCATCGAACGCAGGCTGCGACAACAGTCCGCCGTGGCGTTGCTCGGCCCGCGCCAGGTCGGCAAGACCACCTTGGCCCGCGCAATCGCGGCGGCCACGCCCGACGCCCTGTTCCTCGATCTCGAGCGCGAAGCCGACCGCACCCGCCTGGCGCGCGCCGATCTGTTCTTCCCTCGTCACCGCGACAAGCTCGTCGTCCTCGACGAGGTGCAGGCGATCCCCGACCTGTTCGCGAGCCTGCGGCCGGAGATCGACGCCGACCGTCGTCCCGGGCGCTTCCTGCTGCTCGGGTCGGCCAGCGGCGCGTTGCTGAGGCAATCCGCCGAGTCGCTCGCCGGGCGCGCCGCCTACCTCGAACTGACACCCTTCCAGATCGATGAAGTCGTCTCCATGGCGGATGCCGCGGCGACCGTGCAAGCGGCGACGCTCTGGTTGCGTGGCGGCTTCCCGCGCAGCTTCCTCGCTGCCGACGACGCTGAGTCGATCGCCTGGCGTACGGACTTAATCGAGACTTTTCTTGCCCGCGACCTGCCGCAACTCGGCATCACGATTCCCGCGGAGACCCTGCGACGCTTCTGGCGCATGTGCGCCCACCTGCACGGGCAGTTGTTCAACGCCTCGCAGCTCGGCGCCTCGCTGGGCGGTATCGCCCACACGACGGTGGCACGCTATCTCGACTTGCTGGTGGACGCGATGATGCTGCGGCGGCTGCCGCCCTACTTCGCCAACGTGGGCAAACGTCTGGTGAAATCGCCCAGGGTGTATATCCGCGACAGCGGCATCCTGCACGCGTTGCTCGGCATACGCACGGCGGACGAGCTGAGCGCACACCCGATCGCCGGACCGTCTTGGGAGGGCTTCGTCATCGAGCAGATCCTTGCCGCCCTGCCACCGCTGACGACCGCGGGCTTCTATCGCACCTCGGCCGGCGCGGAACTGGACCTCGTGGTGGAGCAGGCCGACCGCCGCATCGGCGTCGAGGTCAAGCTGTCCACCGCCCCCACCGTGTCGCGCGGCTTCTGGAACGCCTGCGAGGATGTCGGCGTCAGTCATGCCTATGTCGTGGCGCCCGTGCTGGAGCCGTACCCGCTGGCGGAAAACGTGGATGTCGTGTCACCGATGAGGCTGGCAAGCATATTCGGCGGCGACGGACCACTTTCCTTGAATTACGCCAGAGGTAAGTCAACAGAACAAACGCGATGAGGAGCCGTGGTTCACGCGAATCGCGGCCAGGCCTTGCCGCAAGGGCGGCGCTATCGGAATCAGGCAGGGAAGTAGTCGAGCACGACCCCTTTTGCTCCCACATTTTTCAGTTAGTTCACGGGTCGGGCGGCTCTATAGAGGTTACGTCGCACTGGAATAGAAAGGATCGAGATCGAGGATGGCGCGGCGAATCGACCGGAAATCTGTATGAGGAACGTCTACGAATCCAGCCTTCCCATCGATGTCGACCTCAAAAAGACCGTGCGGCGCGCGGGACGTGTTGATGAGGTCAACATAGCAGCCGTAATCAAGCGCGTAGACGTTGAAGCGGCGGCCCGGGTAATCTTGCGCGGAAACCCCTTGCCGAATGACGTGTAGGACGCGTGCATCGTACAGGAAGTCAATAAGCTCATCGTTCGCCTCCACTCCCAGGAGGAACGCTCGGGCCTGGCGGTGTTGGATAACCTCATCGATGATCCAATTCAGAAGCGCCTGGGCCTGTGGCTTCGTAGCAACCGCCTGTTGCTTGGCGCGGGTGTACCACGTACGGGCCGCTGAGCGAACGTCAGGAACCGAGATAGTGTTGTCGAGCGCCTTTTGGGCAGCGATGCCGATGATGTTGATTGCGTCGCGGGGAACTCCCTCCGCAGCGCGAACAAACTCTTCAAACGCTGGGCGCTGGGTGAATAGGGACAAGACAAACTCGGACGACGACGCCGGCACCTCAAGCTCTTTGGTTGTCGCCACAAGGGCGCGAACGTGGCGGTGTAGCAGTTCCATAAAGAAGCGCTTGGCTAAGTCGGGGTTATTGTCAAAGACCAAGAACTCGTCCAGGCTGATGCTTGCCGCGGCGTCCGCGCCGATCTCGATGCCAATGTGTCCGACTGCAGTGTCAGAGATGCGGAAGTTGCAGCGTTGTTCGATGGCGGCAATCTTTACGGTGACGCCGCGGGTCGGAAGAATTGTTCGACGAATCAGATCAGCAAGATATGGCTGCAGATCGAGCGGAATCTCGCTCCATTCGTCAAGCACTAGCCAAAGTTGTCCTTTGGGCAGCGCCTGTACCAAGCGTTCGAATTCCCGCCCAACGGAACCAAACCGAACTCGTAGGCGCTCCGAACCCGTGCGCGATACCCTTCGTTCTTCATTCGAATGAGCCTTCGATTCCGCCGAGAATCCTACCGTAGCCTTGATCTCCGATGAGGCCGCGGAAGCCTCCAGTTTCGATCCATCGGTGAGTGTGCTTGAGGAACTCTGAGCTTCGACCGTTTCGACGCTACCTTCTACGACGACAGTCGTTGAAGCATCGATGAAGTTGAACTAAACCGCTGACGC
>JRYG01000665.1_pt1 | contig 33025 bp, 31 predicted proteins | sample 235341 | NCBI WGS metagenome assembly JRYG01 (sample SAMN03074218, study PRJNA261478) | activated sludge metagenome | biome: Wastewater Treatment Plant; feature: Wastewater; material: Activated sludge; isolation source: activated biomass of a wastewater treatment plant treating hydrocarbon... ...
GGGTAGCGGCGGCGGTGCACGGAATGTGGCGGTCATCCCGTTGGCCGGGGGCGGTGGGGGCACGGGCTCCGCCGGCGTGGGGGGCGGCAGGAGCACGGCGTTGATGCGCGGCGTGGGGCGGGGCAGGTCCCGGGTCTCTTCCTGTGGTTGCTGCCAGGGCAGGCCCAGCCCCGGGTCGCCGAACTGCATGGCCAGCAAGGCGGCGTGGAGCAGCACGCTGAGGGTGCCGGCCCGGCCCATGTAGCCCCGCTCCCAGGCGGGGCGCGGTTCCGCCGCGGGTGTGGGTGTGGGCGGCGGCGGGGGCGGCGGCGGGGCTGGCGGTGGCGCTGCGACCCACTGGCGGGAGGGCGATTCGGGTTTGGCGGCGGCGCTGGTTTTTTCCAGGCAGGCGAGGCAGCACCAGCGTTCGCCCTTGGCGGTTTCCACCCGGCGTAGTTGCGCTTCGGAAAAGAAACCGCGGCAGCGGTAGCACAGGAGGGTGGGGATCGTCGCCATGGGGGGCAATGATAAACGGCCAGGGCGCGGGAGCGCGGCGATTTGAGGGGAATTATCGTGCCATTTGCCATGAATCCTGAAAGCCCGGCCCGGCGGCGTGTGCTGAACCGCACGCTCGGGGCGGGGCCCCGCGCTACCGCGGGCCGAAGGTGGCCCGGTAGCGGCGAAAAGGGTTGGCCGGGCGCGGAGCGTCGGTGCCCGTCAGCCCCGGCCCTTGCGTAGCGCCCGCACCAGAAAGCGGGCCGGGTCCAGCGCTTCGGCCAGATCGAGTTCCAGGGGCATGGGTTCGCCGGTGATCTGGCAGGCGATGAGTTCCGCCCCCAGCATGCTCCACACCAGCCCGCGGGACCCATAGGCGCAGGCCGTCCAGGCGCCGGGCAGGCGGGGGATGTCGCGGCTATGGGCGCCCCCCAGGCTGCCCGCCCGGGCGCGGGCGGCGGTCTCGTCCGGCACCGGGCCGATGGCGGGCAGCCGGTCCTGGGTGACGCAGCGGAAACCGGCCCGCCCCGCCAGCCGGGCCGGGTCCAGATCGGCGGCGGGGGGCCACACCCGGGTCAGCCGCTGCAGGTTGGCCTGGTGGCTGGAAAGGCGGGGCTGTGTGTCCTCGTCGTCGAAATCGTACGTGGCGCCGGTCACCGCCAGCCCATCGACGGGCGGCAGCAGGTAGGCCTTGCCACCGATGGCGATGTGGGGCGAGGCCGCCTGTGCCGGCAGCAGGCTCACCTGCCCGCGCACCCGGCGCAGGGGCAGGTGCGCCAGGGGGAGCAGGCGGGTGGCCTCGGCGGCGTTGGCCAGCACCACCACCGGCGCCCGGGCGATAACCTGCCCCGCAGCGTCCCGGGCCACCCACCGGTCCGCCTCGTGGGCCAGGGTCGCCACCTCCTGGCCGTAGCGGGGGGTGAGCCCTCCGCCGCAGGCAGCCAGCAGGCGTTTGACCAGACTGGGCGGGCGGATCCAGCCGCCTTCCGGAAAGTGGTAGCCCCCCGCCTCCAGCGCCAGGCCCGTGGTGGTACGGGCGGCGTCGGTGTCGAGAAATCCGGCGAAGGCCGGCGGAAAGCCCAGGCGTGCCACCGTGGCCGCCTGCTCCCCGGCCTCGCTGGCGTCCTGCGCCAGTTGCACCACGCCACAGGGGCTCCAGGCCAGCTCGCCGGTCTGCGCCAGCGCTCGCCAGCGCGACAGGGCGTAGCCATGGCCGGCGCGGGTGAGCCGGGAGAGGCGGCTGTCGTCGGGCGAAAGGTGGGGGTGGAACAGTCCCGCGTGGTTGCCGGAGGTTTCCATGGCCGGGCCCGGTTGGCGCTCCAGCAGTTCCACCTGCCAGCCCCGGCGGCACAAGGCCTCGGCCACCGCGGCACCCGCCATGCCCGCGCCCACCACCAGCGCCCGCCGCTCGGGCCACGGAGCCGGGGTCGGCGGTTCCCAGGCGCGCATGCGCCAGCGGGGGGCAAAGCGGCCGACGATCATGTGCCGCTTGCGGCCGAAGCCCGGGCGTTTTTCCACCTGGAAGCCTGCTTGCGCCAACCCCTCCCGCACGGTCCCGGCGGCTGTGTAGGTGGCCAGGCTGGCGCCGGGCCGGGCGATGCGGGCCAGCGCCTTGAATACCCGGGGTTCCCACATCTGGGGGTTGCGGGCGGGGGAGAAACCATCCAGGTAGAACGCGTCCACCCCCAGCCACAGGCGGGGCAACAGCTCGGTGAGATCGCCCAGGGCCAGGGTGAGCGTCACGCGTCCGTCCTCGAACTCCAGCCGGTGCAGGCCCGGGGTGAGCACCGGCCACGCTGCCACCAGGTCCGCCGCCAGGGGGGCCAGTTCGGAACCCGGGGGGTGCAGCCGGGCCAGATCGCCTTGGGTGAAGGGGTGCTTCTCCACCGACACGCAATGCAGGCGCCCACAGCGGGCCGGGTCCGCCCGCCAGGCCGCCCAGGTGGTCAGGAAGTTCACCCCCAGGCCGAAACCGGTCTCGAATACCGTGTAGTGGTCCCGCCCGCCCCAGGCGGCCGGCAGGCCATTGCCAGCCAGAAACACCGCCCGGGCCTGCCCGGGGCCGCCTTCGCTGCTGTGATACACATCGTCAAAAGCCGGGGCGTAGGGGGTGCCTTCGGGGCTGAAGGCAAGGGGGGCGGGGGTGATGCGGGTCATGGCCAGGCCGTGGGCTGCGGGTGAAAGGGCGTGAGTCTACCTGCTTGGCCGGGCGGCAGGCGGCGCGGCTCAGGTGCGCAGGCTGAACGGGTTGAAGTCCGTGTCCCGGTCGTAGTAGTCCTCGTGCTCCTTGCGCTTGAGCCAGCCGACCACGGCGTAGGTGAGGGGGGTGAAGACGACTTCCACGCCCACTTTGGTGACGAACTGGGCAAGCATCACGGCGGGCAGCTTGTCGTCCGGGATGATGCCGGTGCCGTAGAACGCCAGGGGGTAGAAGAGCAGGGAGTCCACACCTTCGCCGAAGAGGGTGGAGCCGATGGTGCGGGTCCACAGCCAGCGGCCGGCGGTGGCGATCTTCATCTTCGCCAGCACGAAAGAGTTGATGAACTCGCCACAGCAGAAGGCGATGAGCGAGGCCAGGGATACCCGCCAGGCGGAGCCGAAGGCGACCTCGTAGGCGGCCTGGTTCTGCCAGAAGGGCGCGGGGGGCAGGGCCACCACCACCGCGGCCATGAGCGAGGCGAAGGCCAGCCCGGCGAAGCCCGCCCAGATCACCCGGCGGGAATAGGCGTAGCCATAGACCTCGGTGAGGATGTCGCCAAATACGTAGGAAATGGGGAAGAACAAGACCCCGGCGCCGAAGGTGAGCGTGCCCAGCAGGGGCGCGTCCAACTGGGCGATCTTGGCCGGTCCGATGAGGTTGGAGCAGACGAGCACGGTGACGAAGGCCGCCATCACCAGGTCGAAGTAGCGGTAGCTGTGGCGGCGGCCGTGGGCGATGGCGGACATGGGCGTGACCGGACGGGAGGAGTCCCCAGTCTAACCGCTGGCGGGCCCGGAGGTTGAGTGGCGCGTGCCGATCTATGGGCTCTTCAGCCCGAAGAATTCCCAGATCTTGTCCTTGATGGCGGCGGATGAGGCGCCGGGGATCGGGTCGCCCCGGTCCTTGTGGTAGGCGCGTTCCAGGTCGTCGAACTGCTGCAGCCGCCGCTGCAGGATGCCGGAGAGGCTGTCCGCCAGTTCCGGCCGGGCTTCGATGATGTGCTGGAACGCTTCCTTGTCCAGGCGGTAGGCCTCGATGTCGGTGGTGGCGATCACGGTGGCGCGGCGGGGGGCGCCAGTCATCAGCCCGATCTCGCCAAAGACGCTGCCCGGGCCGCGTTTTTCCAGCAAGCGGCGGGGGCCCTCCGGCGGCTGCCACCAGGCTTCGGCCTCGCCGCTGACGATGATGTAGAGCCAGTGGGCCACTTGCCCCTGGCGGGTGATGATGTCGCCCTTGGCGAAGGGGCTGTAGACGAGCCGCTTGGCCAGGTCGCGCTGCTCGCCGTCGGAGAGGCGGGAGAACAGTTCCATGCGGCCGACGGTGCGGGTGCGGCGCAGCAGGTCCCGCGCCCGCACTTCTTCCCGGTGGGCTTCACCTTCCTCCACCAGGTGGATGGTGTGGTCGTCGGTGGCCAGGCGGATGCCTTCCCGCTGCAGGCTGGCCAGGATATGGGTGCGCACGTCCGAATCGGTGGCTTCGTCCAGCGCCGGTTCGTCCAGCCAGTAGCGCAGTTCGTACTGGGCGTAGCCGGGGCCGAACTCCACCAGCAGGCACTGGGCGCGGGGCTGTTTCATCACGTGGGGCATGGTGGCGGTGGCGATGTCCTGCTCCACCGCCTGGATCACCCGCGCCGGCGGCACGGCCAGATCCACGTTGAAACCCACATGCCGGCGCCACACCGGGTTGGGGCTGTGCTTGCCGCAGAGCACGGCGTAGCGCCCCTTCATGAGCTGGCTGTTGGGCACCACCACCCGTTCCCCGTCGCGGGTGAGCAGGGCGGTAAAGCGCCACTGGATATCGGTGACCTGCCCGGAGAGCTTGTCGATGGCAATCCAGTCGCCGATCTCCAGAGAGTTGTCCATCTGCAGGGCCAGCCCGCCTAGCAGGTTGCCCAGGGTGTCCTGCATGGCGAACGCCAGCACGGCGGTGATCACCGCCGAGGTGGTGACCAGGTGGGTGAGCTCCACCCCCGCCAGATTGAGGCGCAGGAAGCCCCAGCCCACGTAGGCCACGATCACCAGGATGTCCGCCAGGATGCCCGAGACGTGGATCTTGGCCCGGGGCAGCAACACGTCGAACAAGGCCAGCCCGCCAAAGCGGATCACCGCCAGGCCTTCGCCGAACACGGCCAGTTGCCGCACCCAGCCGCCGGGCGGCCGGCTGCCCGGCTCGGCGATGAGCCCCGCCAGCAGATCGCCCGCGAGACAGACGGCGTAAAAGACGCTGGTGTTGATGATGGAGCGGCGCAGGTGCTTGAGGGGGCGGGCAATGAGGGCCAGCAGCAACAGCACCAGGATCAGCGCAAAGGGCGCCTCCGGGCTGAGAAAAGGGAACTTCGGCATCGGGCAGGGGTTTATTGCGGATTTGTGACAACAGCCTAGCATGGCGCAGCCGCTGCCGGGCGGGCATCGGGCACCCGGCGGGGCGGCGAAGTGAAAAAAGGTGAACCTTGCCGGCGGCGGGGGCGACTCATGGGCATCGCAGCCCCTTCGGGGGCTTGTCCCAGCGACCATCCGTGAAGGAGCCCACCATGAAGACCCGCCCCATCTCCGCCCTGCTGCTCGGCCTTGCCCTGATTGCCCACTCCGCCCTGGCCGGCGAGCTGCTCTACTACGGTGAGCACGCCCTGCCCGACCCCGCCCAGGTGGCGCGCATCCTCAATCCTGCCCTGGCCCGGGCGCCGGCCACCAAGGTGCGCGCCCTGCGCCTGCTGGACAAGGCCGCGCCCGCGCCGGCGGCCCGCCCGGCGGAAAGCGAGCCTTATGCCCCGGGCCCGGCCGCCGCCACGGGCGCCAGCGCCTATTCCGCCTTTGCCCTGCCGCTGCCCTTCTTGGCGGATTCCGCCCGGCTGTCCGCGGAAACCGCCGCCCAGCTCGACGCGGTGGCCGAAGGCATCAGGATGGCCGGCCCCAATGTGCGCATCGTGATCGAAGGCCACACCGACGCCAGCGGCAATCCGGAGCACAACATCATGCTTTCCATTCGCCGCGCCAGCACCATCAAGACCTATCTCGTCCGCCGCCACGGCATCCTGCCCGACGCCCTGGTGGTGGCCGGCCTGGGCTCCACCCAGCCGCTCAACGCCCGCAACCCCCGCGCCGCGGAAAACCGGCGGGTGGAGTTCCGCGCCGAAATGGTCTGACCGACCGCGCCCCTTTTCTGCCCGATTCCCCCGGCTGGCGTCCACCCGGCCGGGGCGGCCCTGCCGGCAAGCCCGGCGGCGCCCCTGTGTGCAACGCCCGTCACTCGCCGTGTGGGGTGTTGCACCACGCACATCCCCATCCAAAGCCCTGCGCGGTGTGTCCGGCATGCCGGACCAGGTGCCTTCGTTCCGTGCCAAAAAATGTCACGGCACCTCTTTGTAATTTGGCTAAACTGGCAAAAATAAGTAAACGCATACATTTTCTGCCCCGGCATGACCGCTTCCGTTCCCCCTGCGAGGGGTGAGGCGGTTGGGCTGTCGGGGCATGTCGTTGTGTTTGCTCACTGTCAATGGCAAAAATAAGGGATAGCACTGTGGTCGGGCGGTTGAAGCAGGCGTGTGGCCGGATGGCGGCGGCAGGGGTGGTGCTTGGTGGGGTGATCTGGGCTTCTGGCGGGCTGATCGAGTGGCCGGAGGCGGCCCACGCAGCGCCGGCAAGCATTACGCAAAACATCAAAATCGATCAATTCGGTTACTTGCCGCGCATGCGCAAGGTGGCCGTGGTGGCGGACCCGCTCAAGGGCTTCAATGCGGGTAGCCGCTTTGCACCCGGCACCGGCGCGGGGCAGTACCAGGTGCGGCGCTGGGCCGACAACGGGGTGGTGCTGACGGGGACGCTGCAGAGCTGGAAGCAGGGGGCGACCCATGAGCAATCCGGCGACCGGGGCTGGTACTTCGATTTCTCGGCGCTCACCGCTCCGGGCTCCTACTACATCTTCGACACCAAGAACAACGTGGGCTCGGGCCGCTTCGAGATCGCGCCGACGGCCTACGATCAGGTGCTCAAGCACGCCCTGCGCACCTTCTACTACCAGCGGCTGAACACGCCCAAGGCCAGCCCCTACGCCGACAGCAAGTGGCTGGACGTGGCCGCCTACGAAGGCGCCAACCAGGACCGCTACGCCCGCAGCATCCTCACCCCCAACAATGCCGCCTCCGCCCGGGACCTGAGCGGCGGCTGGATGGACGCGGGCGACACCAACAAGTACACCACCTTCGCCGAAGCGCCGGTCCTGCAACTGCTGGACGCCTACCGCTTCAACCCCGCGGTCTTCGGTGACAATCTGGGCATCCCGGAATCCGGCAACGGCGTGCCGGACCTGCTCGACGAACTGAAGTGGGAACTGGAGTTCCTCAAGAAGATGCAGGCGGGCACCGGCACCAACGGCTTCATCCAGAAGGTGGGGGTGCTTACCTGGGACGTGATTTCGCCCCTGAGCGCCGACAAGCGGCCCCGCTACTACGTGCCCGAATGCACCTCCTCCACCCTGTCGGGCGCGGCCATGTTTGCCTCGGCCGGGGTGGTGTTCAAGGGCATCCCGTCGCAGGCGGCCTATGGCGCCGACCTGATCGCCCGGGCGGAGGCGGCCTGGATTCGCGCCAAGACCACCACCAGCAATTTCGCCACCTTCCAGACCGACTGCGACAACCAGACGGTGAAGGCGGGGGACGCCGACCGCACGAAGGAAGAACAGATCGGCAGCGCCCTGATCGCCGCCATCCACCTCTACCAGGCCACCGCCAAGGCGGAGTACAAGACCTTTGTCGAAAGCCGCTACGCTTCGGTGCAACCGGCGAGCAACAAATGGTGGGGGCCCTACACCGTGCCACTGCAGGCGGCCCTGCTGCGCTATGCGGACCTGGGCGGCGTCACCGCCGCCGTGGCCAGCGCCATCCGCACCCAGAAGGCCGGGCAGAACGGGATCATGTCCATCGCCGATTACCGTGATGGCACCGACCTTTACCGCGCCCACATGCCCAACGACCAGTACCACTGGGGCAGCAACATGATGCATGCCGAGGTGGGGCTGATGAACCTGGATTTCCCCGCCTTCCGCCTCAACCCGGCGGATGCCGCGCTCTACCAGGAACTGGCGGAGCAGCATCTGCACTGGCTGCACGGGGCCAACCCCCTGGGGCTGTCCATGCTCTCCAACATGTACGCCTACGGTGCGGAATCCTCGGTCAACGAGTTGTTCCACTCCTGGTACAAGGATGGTTCGCCCTGGGACAACGCGCGCACCTCCCAGTACGGCCCCGCACCCGGCTACCTCACCGGCGGGCCCAACCCGAGCTACTCCGGCTCGGTCGCCGGCATCAAGGATCAGCCGCCGCAAAAGGCCTACAAGGACTGGAACAACCACGCGGAAGCCTCCTACGAGCTTTCCGAGCCGGCCATCTACTACCAGGCCGCCTACGTGCAACTGCTGGCCCGGCTGATGGTGGAGCAGAAGGCGGACCTGACCCCGCCCACCGCGCCCGGCGTGCCCGTGGCCAGCAATCTCGGCACCACCGGCGTCACCCTGAGCTGGGCCGCCGCCAGCGACAACGTGGGCGTGGCCGCCTACGACCTCTACAACGCCAACGGCACGCTGCTCAAGGGCGGCATCGCCGGCACCAGCGTCAGCCTCGCCGGGCTCACCTGCGGCACCCGTTACAGCGTCTATCTGCGGGCGCGGGATGCGGCCGGCAATGTCTCCCCCGTGGGGGTCACCGGCAGTTTCACCACCCTGGCCTGCACGGCGGTGAGCACCGTGCTTTACGCCGATGCCGTGAACCCGGCCTGGGACGACTGGTCCTGGAACGTGACCCGCAACTACGCCAACGCCAGCCCGGTCAAGGTGGGCAGCCGCTCGCTGCGGGTGGACTACAGAGCGTGGGGTGGCTTCTCCCTGTGGAACGCCACGGGGATCAACTGGAACACCGCCGGCGCCATCCGCTTCTGGGCCTACAGCGCCACTGCCGTGCCCCTGCGCATCCAGGTGCATAAGGACGACACCACGGCCGCCCCTGCCTCTTACGACGTGAGGGTTCCCGCCAAGGTGTGGACCCAGGTGGTGGTCACCCGCGCCCAACTGGGCAACCCGACCCGGGTCAAGCGCCTGAACATCCAGAACGCCAGCGACATTGCCAACACCACGGTGTACCTGGACCAGATCCAGGTGGACCCTTGAGGCAGGCGTTCTCCCCCGAACGAAAACGGCCACCCGGGTGGCCGTTTTTATTTCTCCGATCGCGCGTTACTTGCGGCTGACGGAGATCTCCTCGGTGGCGCTACGGGCGTCGTCGTTGTCCCCCAGGTACTCGGCGGTGACGTCAAAGCCCCGCTGGCAGACGACCTTCTTCAACTGGGGGTCGGTGATGATGGGGCAGGGGGGCAGGGTGTAGGTGGCGTAGGCCTGGGTGGCGTCCGCAGGCAGGGGCGTGAGCGGCAGCACGATGCGCTTGACCCCGTCCACCGCCCAGTTGCTCATGTCGTAGTCGATGAAGCTGAGCTTCACCTTGCCGGTGGGCGTCCGGCCCTTGACGTTGATGGAGAAGCGGGTCTCCACGGCCCGCAGCGGGTGGGTGGGGGCGTAGGTCAGCGTCGTGGTGGTGGCCGCCTTGCCGGTGCCGGAGGCCGCGGCCAGGATGTCGCCGTGCAATTCGTTGGTCGCCATGGCCGTCTGGCCGCCGGCCCGGGTGCTGCCCAGGGTGGTCCAGTTGGAAACGTCGATGAAGGCGATGCCCGTGGGGTAGCCCGGATAGTGGTGCACCGTTTCCCGCACGTACTGGGTGGCCAGCAGCCGCCCGCCGGAGAGGGCGCCCTTGAGCCCGGTGATGGTCTCGTCGGTGATCGCGCCCAGCCCCGGCTGGTAGGTCTGCATCAGGCGCAGCACGGCGCGGTTGCCCGTGTCCACCTCCACCAGCGAGACCGAGCCGTTGGAAGTGATGGTGCCCACGGTGAAGTCGGTGGCGGCGTTCAGGTAGGCGCGGCTGCCATCCGTGTTGAACAGGGGCCCGCCCGGGCGCAGCCGGTAACCCGTGGTGCCGGTGGCCGGCAGGCTGAGGCTGACCAGGGTCGGGGTCAGGGTGGCCGTGTTCAGCTCCACGTACTTCCAGTTGTAGCCGGTGCCCGCTCCGGTGACGATGGCCTTGTCCCCCGCGGGGCTCACCGCCACGCTGCCGGGGGTGAAGCCGGGGGCTGCGCCCGCCAGGTCCACATTGGCCCGGAGGTTGCCGGTGGCGGTGTCGAACACCGTGACTTGCTGGGTGCTGCCGGTGAGGGTGACGTACAGGGTCTTGTCGTCCGGGCTCAGGGCGATGCCGGTGGCGGTGCCGGTCAGGCTCATGGCCCGGGTCGGGGCGCGGGTGGTGAGGTCCACCACCTGCACCTTGCCCTCGGCCAGCAGGGCATAGGCCAGGGTGCCCGTGCTGTTGACCACGAAATTCGAAACACCGGTCAGGGCAATGGTGGCGGCGAGGGTGTCGGTCCTGGCGTCGATCACCCGCAGGCCGGCACTGGTGGCCACATACACCGTCTGGGTGGGCGCGTTGGCCACCACCATGGCGGGCAGTTCGCCCATGAAGGTGGAGAGTGCGATGCGCTTGGTTTCCGCCCGGGTGGCCACGTCAAAGACCAGCAGGTCCGGGCCGCTCATGTCGGCCACGTAGGCGAAGGGGGCCGCCCAGGCGGATGTGGCCAGGGAAAGCCCGGCAAGCGTTGCTGCAAGTTTTCCGATTCTCATGATGTTCTCCGCGAAAGACTGTTATGAGCCCCGACCGCCGGGGAGCCGCCGGGGGGAGGAAAAACTGGCGAGGGACGAGCGGCGGCACGGGCAAGGTCCCGACGGCTGCGCCGCCCCCATGCGCGGGCTGGCAAAGATGCCGGTTTTCACGCTTTCTTCCGTTTGCCCGGCGGCCGGGGCGCCGCATGTAAAGACACCTTTTGTCACGATTCCAGCGCCGGGTGATTCATGGGGGTTTGCGCCTGGCCTGCATCGCCGCCGCGCGGCACCGGGGCGGATGCCCATTCGGGCCCGGATCGGGGCGGTCGCGCCCTGCCGTCGGCGCAACCCTGCCCCTTGCCAAACCCTTATGGGCGGCGGCTTCCGCCGCCGCCCGGCAGGCCAGCGTCCCTTCCACCATAACAGAGCCGCCTAGCCGGTTGTCCTGTTCGGATCGGCCAACTGATTGACTTTGAGCGTTTTGCTGCGATGCAGATCGAACGGAGCGGGGGCTTTGATCAGATGGCCGGGCGGGGTGGCGCCGGCCGGGGAAAAGGAGTGAACGCAGGCGTCATCCGGCCCGACTCATGGTGCGTAAACCCCACCGAGGGGAAAGGAGGCCCGCCATGCACACCGAACTCTGCCCCCAGCGCCTGCAGCAGGAAAACGCCCTCCACGCCGGCAGCGGTGGCTGCAGCGCGGGCAACGCCGGCTGCGGCTTTCGCCCCGCCTTCTACGACGCCGCCACCCGCCGCACCTATCTCTCCTGCTTCGCCGACGGCCGGCCCGCCCCCTTCCACCTGCTCGACGGCCTGCCGGACGAAGTCGTCCTCAGCCGCCGCCCCGACGGCCGTCCCCTCTGCGCCCGGGCAAGCCTCATCTCCGGCTTCGAGCGGGCGGGGCGGTTTTACAGTCGGGAAGAAGCGGCGCGGGCGGTGGCGGCAGGTTGAAAGGGCTTGGGAACCGGATACCAGCAGCGTGGGGGCCGTTGCACGGCCCAAGTCCCCGCACCGGCCCGCCCTCAGCTTTCCCCAATCCCGTACTTCTGCAGCCGGTAGGCGAGCTTGGGGCGGCTGATGCCCAGCAGCCGCGCGGCTTTGGCGAGGTTGCCGCTGGCTTCGGCCACGGCGGCGCGGAGCATGGCGGCTTCGGTTTCTTCCAGGCTGGGCATGGCGCCCGGGTACGGGTCGCGGGTGGGGGGGGCGGGGGCTTCCTTTTCCTGGGCGATGTTGCCGTTGCGCTTGAGGACGAAGGAAGAGGTGTCGATTTCTTCGCCCGTGGTGAAGAGGTAGCACAGGTCCAGGGCGCCGCCGTCCTCGGCCAGGATGACGGCCCGCTCGATCATGTTTTCCAGTTCGCGGACGTTGCCCGGCCAGTCGTAGTTGAACAGGGCGTCCACCGCCCGCTCCCGGAAGCCGGTGATGACCTTGCCGTGCTTCTTGGCGAAGCGCTGCAGGAACCAGTTCATCATCAGCGGGATGTCGTCCCGGCGCTCCCGCAGGGGCGGCACCTTGATGGGAAAGACGTTGAGCCGGTAGAAGAGGTCCTCGCGGAAGCGGCCGGCCTTCACTTCTTCGCGCAGGTTCACGTTGGTGGCGGCGATCACGCGTACGTTCACGCTGCGGGTGCGGGTGTCGCCCACCCGCTCGATTTCGCCCTGCTGCAGGGCGCGCAGCAGTTTGCTTTGGGCGGTGAGGCTGAGGGTGCCGATCTCGTCCAGGAACAGGGTGCCGCCGTGGGCGCGCTCGAAGCGGCCGGGGCGGGAGGTGGTGGCACCGGTGAAGCCGCCCTTTTCCACTCCGAACAGCTCGGATTCCATCAGATGTTCGGGAATGGAGGCGCAGTTGACGGCGACGAAGGGCTTGTCGCAGCGGTGGCTCAACTGGTGAAGGTTGTTGGCGAAGATTTCCTTGCCGACACCGCTTTCGCCCAGGAAAAGCACGGTGGCTTCGGTGGGGGCCGCCTTCTTGACCATGTGGCAGACGGTGTTGAAGCCGGCGGAGATGCCCACCATGCCGAAGCTGTCTTCGGTGGCGGAGGAGAGCCGGGCGGCGATGCGGCTGGTGGCGGGCAGCTGGGCCAGGGGCTTGGCCGACCATTTGACGAAATCGCCGATCTGCAGAAAGCGCAGGTCGGCGATGGCTTCGTCGCCCCATTCTTCCACCGGCTTGCCCACCACCCGGCAGTTCTGGTGGCCCATGGCGCGGCATTCCACCTCCCGCCACAGGATGGGGCGGCCCATGAAGGCGCTGGTGTAGCCGCAGGCGTAGCCCACCAGCATCCAGCAGGCGGGCTCGTTGCCGATGCCGTAACTGGCGACGTGGGCTTCCGCTTCCGAGGAGTCGATGAGTGCGAAGTCGCCGTAGTAGTGGCCCCGCTCCACGTCGATGTCCAGCGCCAGCCCTTCGCAGTGCACCATGCCTTCGAGCGACACCAGTTGCGGGCCGGCCAGGAAGTCGTCGTAGATGTTGGAGCCGGCTCGTACCTTGCGGGCCATGGCGGCATCCCGGGTGCCGGCCTGGTAGCCGATGCGGGTGATGAGCCCGCGGGCGGTCTCCTTGTCCAGGCTTTCGATGAGTTCCTGGCGCAGCGCCCCCAGGGAGCTGATGTGCATCAGCATCATGCGCTGGTCGTCCAGCCAGATGCGCCCCTGCTGGGGGGCGAAGCGCAGGCGCTTGGCCAGGTCGTGGATGTCCGGCACGGGGATGGCCGCGCCACCCGGCCGCTGGCCCGGGAAGGGCTCCCGGGCGGGGGTGCGCGGTTCGCTGGTCTCTCTCTCCCGTCGCTTCATCGACGTTGTCTCCTCCCCGGTGTGCCCCGGGTCATTCGTGTGTTGCCAGGATGGCAGGCTCTGGCCCCCACGCTACGCGCCTCCCACCGGTCGCGCAAGCGCTGTGCGCGGGCTGCCTGCCGGCTGCCCGCGGCGGGGTCACAGGAAACGGTCGAAGTGGATCTGCTGGTACGGCACCTGGTGCTTGATCATGAGCAGGGTCTGGATGGCCTCCACCATCGGCGGCGGCCCGGCGAAGTAGAACTCGTAGCGGGCGAGGGGCTGGGCCAGCGTGCGTTCGAGGGCCTCGTGCACAAAGCCCCGGGCGCCGGGCCAGTCGGAGTCTTCGGGTTCGGTGGAGAGCACCGGCTCGTAGGACAGCCGGGCGGGGGCGCCCACGGCTTCGGCCAGCAGCCGGTCGCCACAGAGGTCCGCCCGGGTGCGGGCACCGTCGAAGAAATGCACCCGCGGCCCGCCGGGCGTGGCCAGGGCGCCGGTGGCGACGGAGAGCATGGGGGCGATGCCCGAGCCGCCGGAGATGCACACGATCTCCCGCCCGGCGGTGGCCGGGTCCCGCAGCCAGGCGTTGCCATAGGGGCCGTCCAGGGGGAGGGCGTCGCCAACGGCCACCGCGTCGAACAGGGCGTGGCTGCCCCGCCCGCCGGGCACCCGGCGGACGACGAAGCGCCACAGGCCTTGGCCGTTGGCCAGATTGGCCATGGAGTAGGCGCGGGCGCCCGGCGTATGGGGCGGATAGAGCAGGGCGTACTGGCCCGGCAGGAAGTCCGCCGGGCTATCGGTGCTGAAGCTGAATTCGGTCATGTCTGCGGTCAGCGCCCGCTTGCCGGTGAGGCGGGCGCGGTGGCGCCGGGGCGCCACGGGGGGGCGGTGCTCGTCGGCGCAGCGGACCTTGATCGTGCAGTCGGTGCCGGGGCGGGACTGGCAGGCCAGGCGTTTGCCCCGCTTGCGGTCCCGCTCCGAAAGCCCCGGGGCCTGCGGCCACAGGTCTTCCATCGTTCCCGACAGCAGATCGAAGCGGCAGGCGCCACAGCCGCCCACGCTGCATTCGTAGGGCAGGCCGATGCCCGCCCGGAGCGCGCCGCGCAGGAGCGCATCTTCTTCCGCATCCACGGCGAACGCGGGGCCGCCCTCAATGGTGATGGTGTGTTTCATGGTGTCCTGGCGGGCGGGGCGCGAACGCCCCGCCCCATTGCTTAGAGGCCGATGCCCTGATGGAAGGCGCGCAGGGCTGCCTTGGCCTGGTCGGCGGCGGCCGGGGCTTCGGGCAGGTTGGCGCAATAGGCGTCGATGGCCGCGTCGGCCAGGGGCACCCACTTTTCGATCCAGCCGGCGAGCACGGCGCGGTTGCCCTCCTGCTCCAGCGCCAGGCGCACCAGGGCGCCGGCCCAGCGGCGATGGCGCTGGGCGTCCAGCAACTGGGCGTCGGTGAGCAGCCCCAGCAGGGTGTCGCCGTTGTGCCGGGCCGCCTGGCCCAGGCCGCGCAGCACGGTCTCTTCCACCGCCGGGCGGGTCACCAGGTTGAGCGCGGTGAAGCACTCGCCCCAGTCCCAGGCCACCAGCGCCTTTTCCGCCAGTTCCCGGAAGCCCTGCCAGGCCTTGTCCTGTTCCCAGTAGCCGCGCTCGTCCTGCCCCAGGCCGATGTCCGGGAAGGTCTTGGCCAGCTCGGCGGTGCGGTAGGCGGTATGGGTCAGCCAGCGCAGGGAATCCGCCGTCTGGTACGCCGCGCAGTTGGAGATGGTGGAAGCGGGGGCGATCTGCGTCAGGTAGGCGGAGCCCATCTGCAGCGCGTGGAAGAGGTAGCGGGCCGGCGTGTACAAGCGCGCCAGGCTGCCCGCCCAGGTGCGCTCCAGCATGGCGTCGTGGCCCCGTGCCGAAAACTGGTCCAGGAGGCCGAAGATGTAGGTTTCCTGGCCGTCCTGCTGCAGGTTGTAGGTGCGGTACACGATCTCGTCCGGATCGCGGAAGGCGTTCCAGTCCTTGTGCTGCAGGGGGCTGGCATTGCGGTACTGCTTGAACCACCGGGCCATGGGCAGGTTCGGGTCCAGCTCGAAGGGGGCGTCCGGGTTGTCGGTGGTGTAGTGCAGGTTGGTGGAGACGATCTCGTACTCGCTCGGCTTGCGGCGCCGGGCGGCCAGATGGCTCCAGGTCTTGAGGGGCTTGAGGACTTCGGGTTGGTTCATGGCGTGTCTCCCCGCGTCAGAGGGTTTTTTCGTAGTAGAAGCGGACGTAGTCGTCCGTGGTCTCGATGCGTCCGGCGAACGATCCCAGGTTCACCTCCAGCTCCACCATCTTGAAGGGCCGGCCCAGGGTGCGCTCCAGCGTCTCCCGGCGCAGCAGCAGTTCGCCTTCGGTGTCGATGCGGACGTAGGCCATCTTGTCGTCCACGCGGATTTCCTTGCCCGGGTTGTCCTCCTGGGCGGCTTCGATCACGCCTTCGGTGATCTCGCTGGCGCGCAGCACCGGGCCGACCCGGTTGTTGCGGTAGCCATCGGCGACTTTCTGTGTGCTCATGGTGTGATCCCTTGTTCAGGTGTGGGCGAAGAGGGGCTGCACCCCGTCCACGGCCACGAAAATGTCATCGCCTTCGACCTTGACCGGGTACTCGGCCAGGCGGCAGTTGCCCGGGTTGATGCCCTGGCCGGTCTTGCCGTCGAAGGTCCATTGGTGGGCGCGGCACATCACCACCCGGCCGTCGAACTTGCCCTCGGCCAGGGGGATGTCCTGGTGCGGGCAGATGCCCTGGAAGGCGCGGATGTCGCCGCCTTCCGGCCACACCAGCAGCACCACGTGGTCATCGATCTCGACTTCGGTCATGTCGCCTTCCCACAGGTCGTCCAGCGAACAGGCTTTGCGGAACGTCATGGGTGCTCAGGCCTCGCAGAAGATGAACTCGATGCATTCCATGGGCTGGATGTCGGTCTCGCACAGCCGCGCCGTGCGCGGGTAGAAATCGCTCATGCCCTGCTTGCGCACCCGCACCACCTTGTCCGGCTGCGGCGCCACCCGGCGCCCCACCGAGTGGTACGCGGCCGCCGCGGCCACCTCGTCCATGGTGTTTTCCGTATCCACCGGCAGGAGCTGGAGCACGAAGTCGTGCTGGAAATTGGAAATCAGGGGAAATAAAGCCATCTCGGTCTCCTCGTCCCGCCTGCCTCAGGCGGCCTTCTTCTGATAGGGGTTGTTGCGGTAGGCCTCGACCCAGGCGTAGTTGTGGGCGTCGTCGCCGATCTCGCCGGGGGCCAGGTTCATGTACTGCAGCGCGCCCATCAGGTTGGGCGGCTGGATCTGCCCGGCCAGGAAGCGATCCACCAGGGTCAGGTGATCCCGGTAGCGGAGCGGGTCCTGCTGGAACACCCAGCGGTCGATTTCCGAATTGAAGTGGTAGGTGCGGCCCTGGTAAGTGAGCGGGTAGTCCTTCACGTTCCAGCCGTTACCGGGGATGGCGCAGATGGGGAGCTGGCTCATGTTGCAGACGATGGGCAGCGTTTCCGGATAGGTCAGCTCCCGCTTGCCCGCCAGCAGGTTGTCGATGATCACGTCCCAGGCCTTGCCAAAACTGTCGTTCCAGCCCGGGTACTTCTCTTCCAGCCAGTCCCGGCACTCGGGAGTCATGCCGGCGGCCTGGTTCCACCACAGGGTGGGGCGCCAGAACCACAGGCCCATCTGGTAGGCGTGGTGCTGGTAGTCGAACTCGTTGATCATCTGCTCCCAGTACCAGGGCAGGTCCAGGCCCAGGTCGATCAGGGTGCGCTCGAACTGGCCGACGATCCACTCCTGCATGAACTCCTTGAAGGACTGCTTGCGGTGCTCCAGCGGCGTGTTGTAGTCCATGGCGGTGCCGGTGAGCAGGCTGAAGAGCCGCCAGGCACGGGCGATGGCCACATCCACCAGCTTTTGCGCGTCTTCCTTGCGGCCGTTGCTGATCAGCACCTGCAATGCCGGGCCGCCGATCTGGGCGTGGCGCGATTCGTCCGTCTGGATGCTGGAGATGAGGCTGGAGAAGGTGAAATCCCCGGTTTCCGCCGCGTCCGCCGCCAGGCCCAGGAACTGCATGTTGGTGAAGCCGGTTTCAAAGGCGAAGGTGAGCATCACCGCGATGTCGGTGGCGCTGCGGGCCATGAACAGGTCGTCGAAGGTATGGCGGGCGGCGATCGCCCCCCACTCATTGGAGTGGTAGGCCTTGTGCGCCCAGTCGAACTGCCGGTCCTTGGGGCAATGTTCGTGGGGGAAGTAGAGCTGCAACTGGGCGTGGCGGTTTTCGTCCATCAGCCCGAAGGTGGCCATGTTGCGCATGCCCGGCGCCTGGCCAAAGCGGGCCATGCGGGCCTCGGCGCTCATGGCGGCGTACTCGCCCAGGGCAATCGCCCCGTAGTGGGATTTGAGGATGGACAGCCAGCCCGGGTCTGCCTCCTCGAAGATGCGGCTGCGCTCCAGCGCCGCCTTGACCGAATAGGCGCCCGCATCCTTTTCCCGCTGAATCTTCACGTACTCCGGGTACGAGGTCTTGTAAGGCTCGTCGTACACCTCCCATTTCTCCCGGGGCACGCCCTTGGCGCCGCTCATCACGTCCGGAAACAGCTCGGACTCGGCCACGTAGGTGGGGGTCCAGTTGGTGGCACGCGCGATGTCGTACCAGGCGGAACGGTCCAGTAAAGCCACGATTACTCCTCCTTTGCATCAACCCTGTAGGTGTAGTTGTCTGGCTCCCGTGGCGGGAATCCAGTCCATTACCGTTAGCAAAGGCGGTGCCACACCGGGCGCGGGGCAAGGATTGGTGCGCTGCGGGAGTGCCCGGCACGCCGTGCGCCGGGGCGTGGCAGGAGGCGGGGACGAAGGCGTGGTGCGGTGCGCAAGCCGTGCCCGGGAGCGCCCGGTTCATGGTTTGGTGAAAAACCGCGCCACGGGGCTGGGCTGAAATGTCACGATTTCATGAAAATCTCGATAAACGCTCCCCGGGCCTGGACGAGGACGTGGCGCGAGTAAAAAGATCGGAAAAAGTGTGAACCCTCCGGCCATGGGCTGCGACTCATGGGTCAGACGGGGCCGAAACGCTCTGTCCCGCGAAAGCGGTAACCCATTCAACCAGTTAGAGGAGTTTCACCATGAAAACCATCGCCAAGATCGCTTCTGCCATCGCCCTGACCATCGCCGCCGGTTCCGCCCTGGCCGACAACACGGTCGCCGCCATCTCCGGAACCAACCAGAACCAGCTCGGAGGCTTCGGCAACTCCCAGACCATGGATCTGTCGGTGGTCACCACCTCGCCCTTTGGCGCCTATCGCTCCACTTGGCTGGTGGGCGGGCAGTACAACCAGACCCAGGCCGGCAGCGCCAACGTCCAGCGCATGGAAGTGAGCGTGATCAAGGGTACGGCCAACCCCTTCTTCTCCCACGGCAGCTCTGTGTCGGTGGGCGGGACGGTCAGCCAGTATCAGGCCGGCTTCGGTAACTTCCAGCGTACCAGCATCGGGGTTGTGCAGTGACCGACCAGGATGGCCGGCAACCCAGGCGCCCTGCCCGGGCGCGTGGGTTGCAACGGGCGGGCCCCGGCCCGCCCGTTGTTCTGCCTCCGCCAACACACATGGAGTGCGCAATGAGTACCTTGAAACTGACGCTGCTGGTCGCGGTCCTGGGGACGGCGGCGACCGCCTGGGCCGCGCCGCAGATCATGACTGACCCGTTGGACATGCCCGACGAGATGATGGCCAAGATGGCCCGCTACCGTGCCAAGTTCGATGCCCAGAAACATCGCCGGGACCCGCAGGCCGGTGGCCCGCTCAGCGACCCGGCCGGTTGCGGCGGAGTCGATATCGGTAACGTGAATTCCGGCGGGGGCATGCGTGGCCCGCGGGAGAACGTGGTGATCATCACCGGCGACGTGATCAACGCCTACAACGACTGCAAGTGAGGGGAATACCATGAATGCCTCAGCCCAGGTGCGTCTGCGCGCCCTGTTGCCCCTGGCGGCCGCCGTGATGAGCGCCTGCACCGCCATCAACCCCAAGCCGGACGTGGCCGAAGCCACCCAGGCGCTGCGCCGTGGCCCGGAGAGCGGCCCCCAGCGTTCCATCACCAATTTCTCCGATGCCCTGCGCTGCATGGACACCACGCTGATCAACTACGGCGTGCGCGATCTTTCCGTGCTGGTGGAGGACATCACCGATCAGACCCGCAAGGTGAATGCGGGTACCAAGGACATGCTGATCTCGGCCGTTTCCGACATGACCCGCCGCAGCCGGGCGATCCGGCTGGTGGCCTTCGGCAACGATTCGGGCAACGTCATCCGCTTTCTGTGGCAGGCCGAGCGCAAGAGCCCCTACGCCGTGGTGCCCCAGTACGACATCCGCGGCTCCATCACCCAGCTCGACGAAACCGTGGCCCGCAAGCAGAACCAGGTGGGCATCGGGATCGATCCGCATCTGAACATCGGCGCCGCCCGCTCGGCGGCCTCGTCCATCCTCGGGCTGGATCTCACCGTGCTCACCACCCACGATCTTTCGGTGGTGCCGGGGGTGACGTCCCGCAACTCCGTGGCCATCTTCAAGGAAGGCACCGGCGTCGATGGGGACGCCACCATCCGCAAGTTCAGCATCAACTACAGCATGGCCCTGGCCCGCTCGGAAGGGCAGGCCCAGGCCCTGCGCAATCTGGTGGAACTGGCCACGGTGGAGCTTTTTGGCAAGCTGACCAAGACGCCCTACTGGAGCTGCCTGGGGGTGGACAGCAAAACGCCGGAGATCGACAACGAAATCTCCGACTGGTATTCCTCCATGTACAGCAACCCGGCGGAATTCGTCGCCTGGTTCCAGAAACAACTGCGCCAGCGCGGCTACTACACCGGTCCGGTGGATGGCGTGCCCACGCCCGAACTGCGCGACGCCGTGGCCGCCTACCGCAAGGCCCTGGGGCTGGCCCCGGAGCCCAAGCTGGATCTGGAATTCTTCCGCGCCTATCTGAATGCGGACCACGCCCGGGTGATGGCCGCCCATCCGCCGCCGCCCCCCGCTGCCACCGTCGTGCCCCCGCGTCCCAGCGGCGAGGGGGCGCCCAAGGCCCTGCCGCCCCTGGCGCTGAGCGTGGCGCCCATCGGCAGCACCGGCCGCTACGCCCGGGGCGAGCAGGTCCGCCTGGCCGTGCGCCCCAGCCGCGACGCCCATGTGTACTGCTACCTGCAGGATGAAAACCGCCAGGTGCAGCGGCTCTTCCCCAACCGCTTCAGTCCCGATTCGCTGGTGCGGGCCAACGCGCCGCTGCAACTGCCGGGCGCCATGCGCTTCCAGTTGCTGGCCAGCGCCAAGGGCAAGCGGGAATCGGTGGCCTGCTACGCCACCGACCGGGACGTGTTGCCGGAACTGTCGCCCACCATTGCCGGGGTGGATTTCGAGAGCGTGGCCGTCGGCTCGCTGGACCAGGTGCGGGACGCTTTCGCCAAGGTCTCCGCCGACAAGATGGGAGAGGGGGTGTTCCATGTGGACGTACGCTAAACCCGCGCCCGGCCCCCTTGGCGGGGCCCTGCGCATGGCCCTGGCGGTGGCCGGGCTGGTGGGCCTGATGGCCGTGTTCGGCAGCGAAGTCAAAAGCCACACCATCCAGGTGGCCGGGGCCGACCTGGTGCTCAAGGAGCCCGCCCGGCTGCTGCCCCCGGCGGGGCGGACGGGCAGCCCGCACTACCAGTTGCGCTGCTGGCAGTACGGCCGCCTGATCCTGGAGGAAAACGGCCTCAGCGCCCCCGCCGAGTCCGGCGGCTACGCCCTGCGTCTGGGCCGGGTGGAGCGCAAGGGCACGCTCTACCTGGTGCAGACCAGCAACGCCACCTGCGCCCTGCGCCCCGGCGATGGGGAGCCGGCCCTGCCCGGGGCGGGACCAGGCGGCTGACCGGGCGTCCCGGCCCCGGGCAGGGGCCAAACTTGATCCGTGCAATGTTTCCGCCCCGCAGCGGGTGCTAGCCTCCCTTGCGCCTCCGGTGTCAGTCCGGGGCAGCCCGCGAGAGGCTGCACACTCCCGCGGGCTGCCCCGACCGGCGGCTTCCACCCACCGGGAGATCCCTCTGGAAACCGCGCTTCCCGTTCCCCAGGCCCTGGGCCCGGCGCCCCCTCCGGTGCCGGCCCGCCAAGGCCGCATCCCCGGCAACCGGGGCATGTGGGTGGGCATCTTGTGCGAGCTCACCGAGTTCGGGCTGATGTTCGTGGTCTACTTCATCGCCCGCGCCCACCACCCGGCGGACTTCCACGCCGGGCCCGGCCGGCTCTCCATCCTCGCCGGCACCGTCAATACCCTGCTCATGCTCACCAGCAGCTACCTGGTGGCGCGGGCGCTGGGCGCCATCCGCCAGGACCGCCCCCGCGCCTGCCTGGGCTGGCTGGGCGCTGCGCTGGTGGCCGGCGCCGGCTACCCCCTGGTGAAGTTTTTCGAGGTGCAGTGGAACCTGGCCCACGGCCTCAATGGCGACGCCGGCATCTTCTTCACCGTCTATTACTACCTCACCTTCAACCACCTGGTGCACGTCTGCTGGGGGCTGCTCGGCCTGCTGTGGGTCATGGCCCGCACTGCCTTCGGCGCCTACGACAGCACCCGCCACGAGGGGCTCGAAGCCTTCGGCTGTTACTGGCACACCACCGACATGGCCTGGCTGGTCATCTTTCCGCTGTTCTACGTCTGGCGCTGACGAGGGGCACCATGAACTTCGCCACCCGCACCACCCTGGCCTGGCTGGCCCTGGTTGCGCTCACCCTGGGCGGGGCCTGGCTGGCCGAAGCCGGCGAACCCGGGTTCGCCCTCACCCTTTTCCTCGCCGCCGCCATCGCCTTCAAGGCCCGGCTGGTCATGGACCACTTCATGGAACTCCCCGACGCCAGCCCCCGCCTGCGCCGGCCCATGTACCTCTTCTTCCTCCTCATCCCCGCACTGCTCCTCGCCACCTGGGCCTTCGGCCCGCACATCGCACGGCTGACGGCCCTGGTGTGAGCCACAGGGCCGGGCGCGTCCGGGCTTAACCGAACGTTCCTGGCTTGCTAAGCGGCGCCTAATTGGCGAGTAAGCGCCGGCCCCTATTGTGGTGGCGACACACGGAAACGCTCGATCCAGACAGGCGGGCGAAGACCGTGGTGCCGGATGACACAATCACATTGAGGAGGATTCCATGGCTACCATCTCCAATCCGACGCTGGTGCTGGGTCAGGTCACCAATAACCTGCGCGAAGTGACCGTGAGCGCTGACGTGATGTTCGACCGGGCTGACGAAGGCAAGACCTACAAGCTCGAAATCGCCCTCTTCGGGGAAGACAAGAGTGGCGATGCCCTGCCGCCCGTGGACCCGGTGGGCGACGATCTGTTGTACACCTTCAGTTGGGCGGCCGGTCCGGTATTCCTGCCCAAGGCTTACAAGCTCTATACCGTGACCAGACCGGGGCCGGTCAAGCTGCAGGAAAAGCGCATGGTTTCGGTGGCTGCGCTGGATGAGGACGCGGGTGTCGTGCTCGTGCCCGGGCCGATCAATGGGCATCTCATCCCGCTTCCGCGCAAGGACGAGGTGTATGCGCAGATCAAGCTGAGCGTGCCCGCCCTCGTCGCCCGGACGCCGACGATTGTGGACGGTGGCATGGTTTGATGCGCGCGGAGGCCTGAGGGCTTCGCAAGGGGTGCATGCTTGATTGAACTCATGGCGCCCTCCCGGTCCGGGAGGGCGCCTTTTTCATATTCAGCCCCGCGCGCCGCAGGCGGCCCGGATGATCCGTTCGGTCTTGGCTTCGTCCAGTTCCGCATGGGTGCCGAGGGCGGCGTTGCCGTGGGCGCGCAGGGCGGCCATGACGCGCGCGGGGGCGTCCGGATCGGCGACGTCCGTATCCCGCAGGTGGACCGGCATGCCCAGGCCCCGGTACATGGCTTCGATGGCGGCGATGGTGGCGTCGGCGCCGGCATCGGGGATGCGGAATACCTCGCGGCCCATTTGTTCCAGCTTGGCGCGTTTGGCTTCGATGGTTTCCCGCAGCAGCCAGGGCTGGATGATGGACAGGGTGCGGCCATGGTCCAGTCCATACAGCGCAGTGAGTTCCACGGCGAAACGGTGGGTGGCCCAGTCGTGGGGCACGCCGATGCCCACCACGCCGCTCAGGGCCTGGTTGGCGGCCCACATGAGGTTCTGCGCCCAGCCGATGCTGCGGCGCTGGCCGAAGGTGTCGGCCAGGGTCTTGAGGGCGCGCAGCACCGCCTCGGCGTAGCCGTCCTGCACCAGGGCGCCGACCGGGTAGGTGAGGTACTGCTCGCAGACGTGCACGAAGGCGTCCACCAGTCCGTTCTCCAGTTGCCGGTCGGGCAGGCTGGCCATCACCTCCGGGTTGAGGAGGGCGAACGCCGGGCGCATGGGCTCGGCGAAGAACACCTTTTTCTGGCGCGTGGCGGCGCGGGTGACGACGGCGCCGGCGTTGGATTCCGAGCCGGTGGCGGGCAGGGTGAGAACGATGCCCACGGGCAGGGCGCGGCTGACCACATGGGCTCCGCTCACGATGTCCCAGCCGTCGCCCTCATGGAGCGCCGCGCAGGCGATGAACTTGGCGCCGTCGGCCACCGAGCCGCCGCCCACGCCCAGGATGAAATCCAGCCCTTCGGCCCGCACCAGGTCCACCGCACGGGTCAGCGTCTCCAGCGTGGGATTGGGCTCCACCCCGGCAAATTCCACCACCGGCCGCCCGGCCAGGGCTGCCGTCACCTGTGCATACACGCCGTTGCGCTTGATCGAGCCGCCGCCATAGAGCAGCAGCACCCGCGCCCGGGGCGGGACGAGCTGGCCCAGGCGGGCGTAGCTGTTGGGCCCGAAGTGGATCTGGGTGGGGTTGTGGTAGGTGAAGTCGAAGCGGTGTTCCATGGAAGGCTCCCGGGGCGGACAGAGCAACGAAGGGCGGCCTGCTGGGCAACGGGGCTGCCCGCCCAGGCCGCCCCGCTCCACAGCTTGCCTCAAGCCGGCAGGGTCGGGTAGTCGGTGTAGCCCTCGGCATCGCCGCCGTACAGTTTGTCGGCGCGCAGGGCGTTGAGGGGGGCGTCTTCCCGCAAGCGGCGCACCAGATCCGGGTTGCTGATGAAGGGCCGGCCGAAGGCCACCACGTCCGCCTGCCCGCTTTCCACCGCGGTCAGCGCTTCGGCCCGGCTGTAGCCGTTGTTCAGCATCCACGCCCCGGGGAAGCGCTGTCGCAAGGCGGCGTAGTCGAAATCCGGCGCGCCCTCCGGGGTGCGGGCGCCGCCGGTTTCGCCCTGGATCACATGCAGGTAGGCCAGGCCCAGGGGCGCGATCTGTTCCACCACATGATTGAACAGGGCTTGCGGATTGCTGTCCCGCGGCGTGTCGCTAAAGGTGGTCATGGGGCTCAGGCGCACGCCGGTGCGGCCGCCGCCGATGGTCCCCGCCACCGCCTGGAGCACTTCCAGCAACAGCCGGGCCCGGTTGGCGATGCTGCCGCCGTAGGGGCCCGCGCGGTCATTCACGCTGTCGCGCAGGAACTGGTCCAGCAGGTAGGAATTGGCGGCATGCACTTCGACCCCGTCGAAGCCTGCCTCGATGGCGTTGCGGGCGGCGTGGCGATAGTCCTCCACCAGACCGGGCAACTCGTCGTCCCGCAGGGCGCGGGGCTCCGATACGGGGACGAAGCCCTCGGCGGTGAAGGTCATGGCCTTGGGCCGGCGGCTGGTGGCCGAGACAGGCGCGGCGCCCCCCGGCAGCAGCGAGCTGTGGGAGATGCGCCCCACGTGCCACAACTGCAGCACGATGCGCCCGCCGGCGGCGTGTACCGCGTCGGTCACCTGCCGCCAGGCGGCCACCTGCTCGCTGTTCCAGATGCCCGGCGTGTCCAGATAGCCTTGCGCCATGGGACTGATGGGGCTGGCTTCGGCAATGATCAGGCCGGCACTGGCCCGCTGGCGGTAGTACTCGACGGTGAGCGGGCCGGGCCGGTTGCCGGAGACGGCGCGGTTGCGGGTNNGCTCCTTGTGGGTGAGGGGGGGGGCTATTAGACCGGTCGGCTAGAAAATGGGTGAAGCAGGTGTCGGCATGGTCAGGGCACCGGCTTCAGGGGTGATCGGTGGGGGGGAACAGGGCGTCGGTGAAGGCCAGGGCCTGGTCCAGGGGCGCGCTGTCCCGGCGCAGCTTGCCCAGCAGGCTGGCGCCCAGCCACATCTGGTAGAGCATCTGGGCGGTGCCGTGGGCCGAGGTCTGGGGGGGCAGGGAGCCGTCGGCCACGCCGGCCGCGATCAAGGCGGCAATCCGTGCCACCACCTGCTCGGTGCCGTCGCGCAGGGTGATGCGCATGGCCTCGGAGAGGTCCGCCACCTCGGCGCTCAGCTTCACCACCAGACACTTCTGCTCGCTGCAGGCGGCCGCGCACTGGGAGCCGCGCCAGTGCAGCCAGTAGCGCATGAGCCGCGCCCGGCCGCTGCCGGGGCTGGCCAGCAGGGCGTCGATCTCGCCCAGGTAGCGGGCGAAGTAGTCCGCCAGCAGGGCTTGGCCAAACTGTTCCTTGGATTCGAAGTAGTGATAGAACGAGCCCTTGGGTACGCCCGCGGCGGTGAGCAGTTCCATCAGCCCGACGCTGGAAAAGCCCTTGCCGGCAATGATGCGGCTGCCGGTGTCGAGTATGTGCTGGCGGGTGTCCTGGCGCGGGTTCATGGCGAGCAGTGTGGCAGCAATTAGACCGGTCGTCTAGTTCTGCGCTATGCTTGATCCGAATGCTGCCGCGGCCTGCCATCGGGCCTGACCCCGGGCGCGCCGCGCAGCCCCCGCCACGCACAGGCCGCACCGGGCGGTGCCGCCGTCCCACGGAGCAAGCCCCTTACACCATGTACGCATTCGATCACCACTACGTTAACGGCGCCTGGGTGGCGCCCGCCGCAGCCACGCGCATTCCGGTCATCAACGCCGCCACCGAGGCGGAGATGGGCCATGTGCCTGCCGGCGGGGTGGCGGATGCAGCCGCCGCCGTGGCCGCAGCCCGCGCCGCTTTCGCCAACTGGAGCCAGACCTCCCCGGAGGCGCGGGCCGACTGGCTCGTCCGCATCCAGGCAGGGCTGGCCGCGCGCAAGGAGGAACTGGCCCGGCTCATTGCCTGCGAGGTGGGCATGCCCCTCAAGCTCTCCGCCGCCATCCAGGTGGGCGGGCCCATCGCCACCTTTGGCAACTTTGCCCGGATCGCCCGCGCCTTCGAGTGGGAGGCGCCCATCGGCAACTCCCGCGTGCTGCGCGAGGCCGCGGGCGTGGTGGCGGCCATCACGCCCTGGAATTACCCGCTGCACCAGATCGCCACCAAGGTGGCGGCGGCCCTGGCCGCCGGCTGCACGGTGGTGCTCAAGCCTTCGGAAGTGGCGCCCCTCAACGCTTTTGTGCTGGCCCAGGTGGCGCATGAGGTGGGCCTGCCCGCCGGCGTCTTCAACCTGGTCTCCGGCACCGGGCCGGCGGCCGGGCAGCCGCTGGTGGAGCATCCGGACGTGGATATGGTGTCCTTTACCGGTTCCACCCAGGCCGGGCGGCTGATCGGCGCCCTGGCGGCGCAGACGGTCAAGAAAGTGTCGCTGGAACTGGGTGGCAAGTCCGCCTCGGTGCTGTTGCCGGACGCGGACCTGCCCCTGGCGGTCAAGAGCACGGTCAACGCCTGCTTCCTCAACAGCGGCCAGACCTGCTCCGCGCTCACCCGCCTGCTGGTGCCCGGGCAACACTACGAAGAAGCTGCCCGGCTGGCGGTGGAGGCGGCGGGAGCGTTCACCGTGGGCGACCCCCTGGGCGGGCAGGCCCGGCTGGGACCACTCGTCTCCGCCGCCCAGCGGGAGCGGGTGCGTGCCCATATCCGCCGCGCGGTGGAGGAGGGCGCCGAACTGCTCATCGGTGGCGCCGAACCCCCCGAGGGCCTGCCCACCGGCTATTACGTGCGGCCCACGGTGTTCGGCCGGGTGCGGCCGGAAAGTGCCCTGGCGCAGGAAGAGGTGTTCGGCCCGGTGCTGGCCATCATCCCCTACCGGGATGAAGCCGACGCCCTGGCCATTGCCAACGGCACCCAGTATGGGCTGGCCGGCGCCGTGTGGTCGGCGGACACCGACCGCGCCGTGGCCTTTGCCCGGCGCATGCGCACCGGTCAGGTGGACATCAACGGCGGCCCCTTCAACATGCTGGCCCCCTTCGGCGGTTACAAGCAGTCGGGCATCGGCCGCGAACTGGGCCGCTACGGCCTGGAGGAATTCCTCGAATGCAAGTCCCTCCAGTTCAAACCCCAGCCCTGACGGCGCTGGAGGCCCTGCCCCTGCGGCTGACCCCGGGGCAGGATCTGCGCCCCGCGCTGGAAGCCTGGTTTCAGGCCCGTCAGGCCGCCGAGGGGCCGGGCGCGGCCTGGGTCATGGCGGCCGTGGGCAGCCTGGACACCGCCCGCCTGCGCCTGGCCAATGCCGAAGCGGCCCTCACCGTGCCCGGGCCGCTGGAGCTGGTGGCGCTCTCCGGCACCCTCTCGGCCGATGGGGCCCATCTTCATGCCGCCGTGGCGGACGCCCAGGGGCGCGTCACCGGTGGCCATCTGCAAGCGGGCAGTCCGGTCCGGACCACTCTGGAACTGGTGCTGGGCTGGACCCGCGCCTTCCGCTTCAGCCGCCGCTTCGACCCCGCCACCGGCTATCCCGAGCTCGTGATTACCCCCGGCCCCTGATCCGGCTCAAGCCCTCCCCGCGCCGGCCGTAAACCCCGTTTGAACGATCTGGCGCGGGCCGCCCATCCCGGGCGGTCACGGGGAGGTGGCATCCATGAGCGATACAGCGGCGGGCGGCGCGTCTCGCCCCACCCAGGGGACCTTGCTGCTGGTGGACGACGAGGAGAACATCCTGTCCTCGCTGCGCCGCCTGTTGCGGGGCGACGGCTACCAGATCGTCACCGCCACCAGCGGCGCCCAGGGGCTGGAGATTCTGGCCTCCCGGCCGGTGGACGTGGTGCTCTCCGACCAGCGCATGCCCGGCATGATGGGGGTGGAATTCCTCCGCCGCGCCAAGGGGCTCTACCCGGACACCGTGCGCATGGTGCTCTCCGGCTACACCGAGCTGCAGTCCGTCACCGACGCCATCAACGAAGGCGCCATCTACAAGTTCCTCACCAAGCCGTGGGACGACGCCATGCTCCGGGCCAACATCGACGAAGCCTTCCGGCGCAAGGGGCTGGTGGACGAAAACCGCCGGCTCGCCCAGGAACTGAAGGCCGCCAACGACGCACTCGCCCGGGTGAACCAGCGGCTGCAATGGGTGCTGGAGCAGCAGGCCCACCGCATCGACGTGGGCGAGCACACCCTGAGCCTGGCCCAGGAGGCCATGGACCGCCTGCCCCTGCCGGTGCTGGGGGTGGACCCGGAGGGCATGATTGCCTTTGCCAATCGGGCGGCGGAGCGCTTTTTCGCCACCGAATCCACCCTGGTGGGCGTGCCGGCCGACGACTATCTGCCCCCGCCGCTGCTGGACCGGGTGCTGGGCGCCCCCCCCGCAGGCCCCCTGCCGGCGGTGCGCGGTCGCCAGGTGGAGCTGGGCACCCTGGGGCCGCCCCGGGCGCCCCGGGGGTATCTCATCACCCTCTTGCCCGGAGCCGCGCCGTGAGCCGGCCCCCCGTGCCCGACCGCGCCGATCCGCGCGCCGCCCTGCCCCCCTCCGTCGCCCGGCTGGAGTACCTTTTCCGCCACGTCCGCGAGGACCCGGGCGCCCAGTTTCTTTACCGCGTGTTGCTGGCCCACCGGCTCGCGGACATCCCCCTTGGGCAGGCCGAAACATGAACCTCGCCATGCCCCCGAACCCGCCCCCTGCCGCCGCAGGCGGCCAACCGATGCCCGAGCGGATGCGCGCGCGGGTTGCCCGTGCCCGGGCCCTGCCACCGCTGCCTTCGGTGGCGCTGGAGCTGTTGCAGGTGCTGGGCGATGAAGGCTGCGACGTCAACCGCCTGTCCCAGATCATCGGCCAGGACCAGGCCATCACCGCCCGCGTGCTGCAGGTGGCCAACTCGCCTTTCTATGGCATGCGCGCCCGCATCGCCAGCATCCAGGACGCGGTGGTGGTGCTTGGCCTGGGCACCGTGCGTGCGCTGGTGACGGCCGCCACCTTGCGCCGGGCGCTGCCCGAGGCGGCGGTGTCCGGCTTCTGCCCCCGGCAGTTCTGGCAGCACGCGCTGGGCTGCGGGGTCTGCGCCCGCATGCTGGCCCAGGAACTGCGGCAGAACGCCGAGGTGTTGTTCACTGCCGGGCTGCTCCACGACATCGGCCGCCTCGCCCTGGTGGTGGTGGACCCGGAGGCCATGGCGCAGGTGTGCGCCGCCAGTGGCACCGCACCCCATTGCGTGGTGGAGCGGTCGGTGCTGGGTTTCGACCATGCCGAGTTTGGCGCCGCGCTCGCGGCCCACTGGAACTTCCCGCCCGTGGTGGTGGCCGGCATTGCCCGCCACCACAGCCCGGACGGGGAGGGGGGCTCGGTGCTGGCCGATGTGCTGCACGTAGCGGATGCCCTGTCCCACGCCCTGGATTTCGGCAGCGGGCCGGACGGGCAGGTGCCGCCGGTTTCCACCGCCGCGCTGGCCCGCCTGGGCCTGACCGAAGCCGCCCTGGCCCCCTTGCTGGCCCGGGCGGAAGCGCATTACGAGGGGCTGCAGCCCCTGGTTGATTGAGCCCCAGACCCACGGAGGTGCCATGACCGACGATGCTCCCGCAATCGCCATCCATCCCAGCATCCAGGCCCTGGCCGACGCCCTTTCGGCAGGGCTGCTCATGCACCGGGGCGGGCGGGTGTTGTTCTCCAATCGGGCGGCGCAGGAGCTGACCGGCTATAGCCGCGATGCGCTGGCACAGATGGAGTTCTGGCAGCTTTTCGAGCCCCGCCAGCAGCGGGAGATCCGCGAGCGTGGCCTGGCCCGGCTGCAGGGCGAAGCCGAGCCCGCCTGCTACGAGGCCCGTCTGGTGCGGCGCGATGGCGAGGTGCGCTGGGTGGAGCTCACCGCCTCGGTGAGCCGCATCGCCGGCGTGCCCACCGCCCTGGGCAGCATCATCGACGTGAGCGAGCGCAAGCAAGCCGAGGCCGCCTGGTTCCGCATGCAGAGCTTCACCGCCCAGATCATCGAGGGCGATCCGGTGCCCACGCTGGTCATCGACGCCGCACACCGCGTGACCCACTGGAACCACGCCTGCGCCGAAGTCACCGGCGTCTCCGCGGCCAGCATGGTGGGCAGCAGCGAGCAGTGGCAGGCCTTCTACCCCGCCCGGCGGCCCATTCTGGCGGACCTCATCGTTTCCGGCGAAGCGGATGCCCTGATGCGCCACTACGGCAACAAGAAACTGCGCCGCTCGCCAGTGGTGCCCGATGCCTACGAGGCGGAGGACTTCTTCCCCCACTTCGGTGACAAGGGGCGCTGGCTCTACTTCACCGCCGCCCCCATTCGCGATGCCGACGGCCGCATCATCGGCGCCATCGAAAGCCTGCAGGATATTTCCGAACGCAAGGAGGCCGAGGCCCAGTTGCGGCTGATGCAGGGCGAACTCGAAGCCCTGGTGGAAAAGCGCACCAGCCAGCTCAAGGCCGCCAAAGACGCCCTGGAGCAGGACATCCACCGCCGCGAAGAGGCGGAAGAGGAACTGCTGCGCCGCTACGCCGAACTCACCGGCCTCAACATCCGCCTGCAGGAAACCCAGCAGCAACTGGTGCAATCGGAAAAGCTCGCCTCCATCGGCCAGCTGGCCGCTGGCGTCGCCCACGAAATCAACAACCCCATCGGCTACGTCAATTCCAACCTGCGCACCCTGGGCGGCTACGTGCAGCAGCTCATGTCCGTGCTCGCCGCCTACCGCGCCCAGGAAGCCAGCCTCCCCGAAGCCGCCCGCGCCGCGGTGGAAACCGCCAAGCAGGCGGCGGACTTCGAATACCTCTGCCAGGACATCCAGGACCTGCTGGCCGAATCCAGCGAAGGCACCGAGCGGGTGCGCAAGATCGTCCAGGATCTGCGCGACTTCTCCCGCGTGGACACCACCCAGGAGTGGCAGCGGGTGGACCTCCACCACGGGATCGACAGCACCCTCAACATCGCCCGCAACGAGATCAAGTACCGGGCCGACGTGGTCAAGGACTACGGCCCGCTACCCATGGTCGAGTGCCTGCAGAGCCAGATCAACCAGGTGCTGATGAACCTCTTCGTGAACGCCGCCCAGGCCATCCCCGAGGGGCGGCGCGGCACCATCACCGTCCGCACCCGGGCCGAGGGCGATCAGGTATCCATCACCGTCGAAGACGACGGCCAAGGCATCCCCCAGGAGAACCTGGACCGCATCTTCGAGCCCTTCTTCACCACCAAGCCCGTGGGGCGAGGCACCGGGCTCGGGCTTTCGCTCTCCTACGGCATCGTGCAGCGGCACCGGGGCCGCATCGACGTCTGCAGCACCCTCGGCGTGGGCACGGCCTTTCGCATCCTGCTGCCCGTCAGCCAAAGCGAAGCCGCCACCCTGGCCGAACCGGCGGTCTGCCCATGAACGCGCCCCTCACCGCCCCCCCGCAGCCCGCCGAGGCCAGTGCCACCGGCTTCACCCTGCTCTGCGTGGATGACGAAGCCAATATTCTCTCCGCCCTGCGCCGGCTCTTCCGTCCCCAGGGCTACCGGGTGCTGACCGCCGGCAGCGGCGCCGAAGGGCTCGAAATCCTGGCCCGGGAGGCCGTCGATCTGGTCATCTCCGACATGCGCATGCCCGAGATGGACGGCGCCCGCTTTCTCGCCCAGGCCCGCGCCCACCACCCGGACACCGTGCGCATCCTGCTCACCGGCTACGCGGACATGGAATCCACCGTCGCCGCCATCAACGATGGGCAGATCACCCGCTACATCACCAAGCCCTGGAACGACGCCGAAGTGCTGCTCACCGTGCGCGAGGGGCTGGAGCGCCGTCACCTGGAGCGGGAAAAGGCCCGCCTCGAAGCCCTGACCCGCCATCAGAACGACACGCTCAAAGCCCTCAACGCCGGCCTCGAAGCCAAGGTGGAAGCCCGCACCGAAGCCCTGCGCAACACCCACGAAAAGCTCAAGCAGAACTTCGTCACCTCCGTGCGCGTGTTCTCCCACCTCATCGAGCTGCGCGGTGGCGTGCTCGCCGGCCACTCCCGCCGGGTGGCGGACCTGGCGCGCAAGATCGCCCTGCGCCTCGGGCTCGGCCCCGCCGAAGCCCAGGACGTCATGCTCGCCGGCCTGCTCCACGACATCGGCAAAATCGGCGTGCCCGACCACCTGCTCATCAAGCCCGTCCCCCAGATGAGCGGCGAAGAACTCGGCGTGCTGCGCAAGCACGTCGTCACCGGCCAAGCCGCCCTCATGGGCCTGGACAACCTGCGCCAGGTGGCCGAAATGATCCGCGCCCACCACGAACAATGGGACGGCCAAGGCTACCCGGACCGCCGCGCCGGCCAGGACATCCCCCTGGGCGCCCGCATCCTCGCCGTACCCAACGACTACGACGGCCTCCAGATCGGCACCCTCTCTGCCCGCCGCCTGCGCCCCGAAGAAGCCGCCGACCTCATCCGCCGCAGCCGCGGCAAGCGCTACGACCCCCAGATCGTGGACGCCTTCCTCGACGTCCTCGCCGGGCTCGAAGGCACCACCGGCGAACGCGTGCTCGCCCCCGACCAACTCGAACCCGGGATGATCCTCTCCCGCGACCTGCTCAGCGCCGACGGCGTCCTCCTGCTCGCCGCCGACTTCGTTCTCGAACCCTCCGTCATCGACCACATCCGCTCCTTCGCCGCCGAAGACCGCATGGCCATGCGCGTCTTCGTGCGGGCGGACAAGGAATATTGAAAGCCACCCCGGGGCATCCACGCGCCACCACCTCATTGCTGTCACCGGCCCCCAGGCC
>JRYG01001224.1_pt1 | contig 32813 bp, 34 predicted proteins | sample 235341 | NCBI WGS metagenome assembly JRYG01 (sample SAMN03074218, study PRJNA261478) | activated sludge metagenome | biome: Wastewater Treatment Plant; feature: Wastewater; material: Activated sludge; isolation source: activated biomass of a wastewater treatment plant treating hydrocarbon... ...
CCTGCCGGACATCGTCGATCTGGTGCAGGGGCGCAAGGAGCGCTTCGTCATCTTCTGCGACGACCTCTCCTTCGAGGCCGGGGAAAGCGGTTACAAGGCCCTGAAGTCCATCCTCGACGGCTCCGTCGCGGCGCCGCCGGACAACGTGCTGATCTACGCCACCTCCAACCGCCGCCACCTGATGCCGGAGTTCTTCGCCGAGAACCTGGAAACCAAGCACATCGGCGAGGAAATCCACCCCGGCGAAACCACCGAAGAGAAGATTTCCCTGTCCGAACGCTTCGGCCTGTGGGTGTCCTTCTACCCCTTCGACCAGGACCATTACCTGGCCATCGTCGCCCACTGGCTGCGCACTTTCGGCGTGGACGACGCGGCCATCGCCGCCGCCGAACGGGAGGCCCTCAACTGGGCCCTGTCCCGGGGTTCCCGCAGCGGCCGCGTCGCCTGGCAGTTCGCCAAGGACCTGGCCGGCCGCCGGCGCGGCCGCAAGCGCCCATGACCGGCGCTTTGCCAGCCCCCCCTCCGGGGAACGTCGTCGAGGTCGCCGCCGCCGTCATCCTGCGGGCCGGCGGCAGCGAATTCCTGCTGGCGCAGCGGCCCGAGGGCAAGGTCTACGCCGGCTACTGGGAATTCCCTGGCGGCAAGGTGGAAGCGGGCGAAACCGTACACCAGGCCCTGGTGCGGGAGCTGCAGGAGGAACTGGGCATCACCACGACTGCCGCCACGCCGTGGCTGACCCGGGAATTCACCTATCCCCACGCCACGGTGCGCCTGAATTTCTGGCGGGTCACTGCCTGGGAGGGGGAAATCGGCGTCACCGCCCCCCTCGAACACAGCGCCGTGGCCTGGCAACACTGCGGCGAGCCGGCGGCGGTGCATCCGGTGCTACCAGCCAACGCCCCTATCCTCAAGGCCCTGGCCCTTCCCACGGTGATGGCCATCACCCATTCCCAGGCCGCCGGCGAGGACGCCGAGCTATCCCGCATCGAGGCCGCCCTCGGCCGCGGCATCCGCCTCTTCCAGGTACGGGAAAAGGAACTCCCGCCCGAGGAACGCACCTGGTTCGCCGACAGCGTGGCCGCCCTCGTGCGCCACAGCGGCGCCCTGGTGATGATCAACGACGACGCCCGGCTGGCCCGCCAGCTGGGTTGCGGCCTGCACCTGCCGGCGGCGGCCCTCAACGCGGCGACGGCCCGGCCCGATCTCCCATGGGTCGGCGCTTCCTGCCACAACGCGGCGGAACTCGCCAAGGCCGCTGGATTGGGCCTCGACTACGCCCTGCTCGGCCCGGTGCTGCCCACCCCCACCCACCCGGAAAACCCCGGCCTGGGCTGGGTGGAATTCGAACGGTTGGCCGCCGGCACGCCCTTGCCGGTTTTCGCCCTCGGCGGCATGCAGGCGGAAATGCTCGCCGCCGCCCAGGCCCGCGGCGCCCACGGCATCGCCCTGATGCGCGGCTGGTGAATCAGGAGGAGGGGGCAGGCGGCGCGTCGTCGGACGTCTCGCCCTCTTCGCCCGCCGGGATGCGGTAGGACTCGCTGGCCCAGGCCCCCAGGTCGATCAGCTTGCAGCGCTCGCTGCAGAACGGCCGCCAGGGGTTCTCCGGCGTGAAGGGCGTCTCCGCCCCGCACTGGGGGCAACGGACCAGGCGCGCCATGGGCCTAAAGATTGCAGAACGTAAGGTCGAACTCCACGTCCCGGTCGCAGATCTTGGTCTTGGCCTCGCTGGCCGGCGGGTTCGTGAAGCGGATGTTGAGGGCGTACTTGTTGGCGCTCACTTCCGGGATGGCGGGATCGGCCTCGCCGACGCTCACCCGGACCATCTGCGCCGCCGTCCCCCCCAGGTTGAGCTGGAATTGCCCGCCCCCCGCGGTGTAGTGCTTGGGCCGGCCGCTGGAACGCAGCAGGCGCAGCACGATGGCGGCGGCGTCGCGCAGGGGCAGCAGGGGCCGGGTCCAGGCCTCGATGGCCTGGCGGCGGTATTCGGCACCGCGGTGCAGCCACCAGTGGTAGGAGGGCAGGTCGAATTCGCAGACGCCGCCGGGGATGGCGGCCCGGCTGCGGATGCCCATGAGCCAGTCGTTCTCCCGCAGGTACTGGCCGATCTTGCCGGTCATGGCCAGGAGGGCGGCGGAGGACTGCTCGATTTCGTACAGGGCGCCGGACAGGGCCTCTTCGGAAATTTCCGGGTTGTTGCGGAAGGCCAGCAGGGTTTGCCGCTGCCGCTCCAGCTCCTGGATGAGATCCATCTTCAGGTCGGCGCGGCCGGCCACTTCGAGGATTTCGAACAGGGTGACGAGGGCGACGTGGTGTTCCAGTTCCCCGTCCGCCTGGGTGAAATAGAGGGTTTTGTCGAACAGGTCTTCCAGGCGCAGCAGCGTGCGAATGCGCTCATTGAAAGGGTATTCGTAAATGATCACGCCGCGTCCGATCCCGATGATTGGGGAAAATGCGTTGATTTTGAGCTATTTGCAGCAAAATCTCAACAGGATGCTTTAGCTTTCGCCGCCGCCAGGCCCAAGTAGTGCCGGTGCAGGGCCGCCACCTGGGGTACCAGGGCTTCCGGCCCGTCATCGTTCGCCACCACGTCGTCAGCCGCCGCCAGGCGCGCGGCCCGCGGGGCCTGGGCCGCCATGAAGGCCCGCACCTCGCCCTCGGCGAGGCCGCTGCGGGCCATCACCCGGGCCACCTGGCGGGCCTCGTCGCAGTCGACCACCAGGACGCGGTCGCAACGCTCCCGGTAATTCCCGCTTTCCACCAGGAGCGGCACCACCAGCAGGGCGTAGGGCGAGGCGGCCGCCCGGCAGCGTTCCCGGGAAAGCTGCCGGATGGCCGGATGGAGGATCGCCTCCAGCCGTTGCCGCTGCGCCGGATCGGCCAGTGCCCGCCGGCGCATGGCCTCCCGGTCGAGACTGCCGTCGGCGGCGGCGATGTCGGCACCAAAGGCAGCCATCAGCTCGGGCATCGCCGCCCCGCCGGCGGCGGTAAGCTCCCGGGCGATGCAGTCGGTATCGACCACCGCCACGCCCCGGGCGGCGAAGAGGTCGGCGACGGTGCTCTTGCCGCTGCCGATGCCCCCGGTCAGGCCGACCACGTAAGCGCTCAAGGGCACTCCTGGGCCACCAGCCGCGGCAACACCCTGGCAATCGCCTCCCGGAGGGCTGGAACGGCGGGCTCGGGCCCGCTCGCTTCCAGCACGTGCACGGCGTCCTTGCCCGGCCGCGGGCCCGCCCTGGCCGACTTCACCCCCTTGCCCTTGAGTTCGGCCAGGCGCTCCCGCGCCCCGTTCTCGGCGGAGAAGACACCCAGGGAGACGGCGTAGCGGTTGGGGCCCGCGTCCTGGATGATGAAATAGTCGCTGACGCCCAGGCCCTTGAGTTCCCCGGCCTTCTTCTCGGCCTCGGCCTTGTTTGCCTGGGGCGGGATGAACACCCACCAGCCGCTGCCCTCGCTGGCGACCAGGCGGCGGGACTGGCGGAAATGGTCGAACTTCTCGGCCAGCAGGGCCGACAGACGATCGGCGTCGGCTGAAGAAAGGTTGGTCCAGGCCAGACAGCTCCGGGCAGGCTCGGCGGCGGCCTCTGCCTTCTTGCCGCCCTCCGCCGGCACCGCCTTTTCGCCGTTGGCCGTTTCCGCTACGGGAGCGGCCTCCTCCGCTTTGCCCTTCGCCAGGCCGCCGGCGGCGGGCGGCTCGCCCCGGGCGACGATCCGAATCTTCTCCGGATTCACCTGGTGCTCGGCCCGGCCGGCGTCGGGATTGTCCGGCCGGCCGAAATAGCCCTCGGTGAAGGCGAAGAACAATAGGTTGGCAAGGACCAGCAGGAAGATGATGGCTTTCATCCGATTCGGGGCAGTTGAAGGAGGAGCGGGGCAGCCGCCGCCGGCGCGACCCGGGAAGGCGTCGCCGGGTTGCCAGGCGGTTGGTTCGTGACCCGGATCCTCGTGGTTGTCCGCAAAGGCGGTAAGTTAACCGAAAAGCATCGGCCGGGCCACTGGCCCGTGGTTTTCCTGGGTCGCGGCGGGTAAAGTACGTCCTGCCCCGCCTTCACCCCGCCGCCACCGTGACCGCCGCCAGCTACGCCCTCGCCCGCCACCCCGCCACGTCCTGCGCCTTCCTGGAAGGGGTGACGGCGACCCTGGAACGCCTGCCCGGGGGCCGGCTCCGCATGGGATTCCACCTGGTCGGCGACCTGTCCCGCCTCCGCCTGCCGGCGCCGCGGGCACCCGGCCCCGCCGACGGACTGTGGCAGCACACCTGCTGCGAAGCCTTCTGCAGCCTCGGCGGAGAGGGCTACCGGGAGTTCAACTTCTCTCCCTCCCGGCAATGGGCCGTCTATGACTTTTCCGCCCGCCGGGAACGGACGCCGGCCCCGTTCCCCGCCGCCGGCCCCGTCATCGCCGCAACCCCCGCCGCCGGCGAATTGCTGCTGGAAGCCGTCGTCCCCCCCGCCCTTCTGCCCGCCCCCGGGGCTGCCATCGGCCTGACGGCGGTGGTTGAGGACGTCGCCGGCGGCAAGAGCTACTGGGCTCTGGCCCATTCCGCCCCCCAACCCGACTTCCACCGCCGCGAAACCTTCCTCGCCACGCTTCCGCCGCCCTGAACCATGCCCCCTCCCATCCGCTTCGGCCTCGACCGCCTGATCGAAGACCCCGCCCTGCGCCGCCCCCTGGCCGGCAAGAGGGTCGCCCTCCTCGCCCATCCCGCCTCGGTCACCGCCGACCTCGCCCACGCCCTCGATGCCCTCGCCGCCCTGCCCGATCTCCGGCTCACCGCCGCCTTCGGCCCCCAACATGGCCTGCGCGGCGACAAGCAGGACAACATGGTGGAATCCCCGGACTTCCTCGATCCCCACCACGGCATCCCGGTCTTCAGCCTCTACGGCGACGTGCGCCGCCCCACCGACGCCATGATGGGGAGCTTCGACGTGCTGCTGGTGGACCTGCAGGACCTGGGCTGCCGCATCTACACCTTCATCACCACCCTGCGCTACGTGCTGGAAGCCGCCGCCGCCCACGGCAAGGCGGTGTGGATCCTGGACCGGCCCAATCCGGCCGGCCGGCCGGTGGAGGGCCTGACCCTGCGCCCGGGCTGGGAAAGCTTTGTCGGCGCCGGCCCCCTGCCCATGCGCCACGGCCTGACCATGGGCGAACTGGCCCGCTGGTTCGTCGCCGAATTCAAACTGGACGTGGATTGCCGGGTCATCACCATGGACGGCTGGCAGCCGGAGGCCGGCCCCGGCTACGGCTGGCCCCTGGGCGAGCGCGCCTGGATCAATCCCAGCCCCAACGCCGCCAACCTGGGGATGGCCCGGGCCTATGCCGGCACCGTCATGCTGGAGGGCACGACCCTTTCCGAAGGCCGGGGCACCACCCGGCCCCTGGAACTGTTCGGCGCCCCGGACCTCGACGCCCGGGCCCTGCTGGCCGAGATGCAGGCCCTGGCGCCCGCCTGGCTGGCCGGCTGCCGGCTGCGGGACTGCTGGTTCGAGCCCACCTTCCACAAGCACGTGGGCAAGCTGTGCAACGGCCTGCAGATCCACGTCGAGGACGGCGCCTACGACCACGCCGTCTTCCGCCCCTGGCGGCTCCAGGCCCTGGCCTTCAAGGCCATCCGCCGCCTCATGCCGGATTACCCCCTGTGGCGGGACTTCCCCTACGAATACGAGCACGACCGCCTGGCCATCGACCTCATCAACGGTTCGCCCCTGCTGCGGGATTGGGTGGACGACCCCGCTGCCGGCCCTGCCGACCTGGAGACGATGGCCGCCGCTGACGAGGCGGCCTGGCGCGAGGCGCGGCGGCCGTTTCTGCTTTACCCTGAGGCAGCCAGCGGAAGGGCCTGAACGACGGCGGCATGACTGCCGCTACAATGGCGCCTTCGCCAACCCCCCGACGGAACATTCCATGGCCGGAGCCAGCCTGCTCGCCCTGATCGACGACATCGCCACCATCCTCGACGATGTTGCCCTGCTCACCAAGGCCGCCGCCCAGAAGACCGCCGGCGTCGTCGGCGACGACCTGGCGCTCAACGCCCAGCAGGTTACCGGCATCCGGGCCGAGCGCGAACTGCCGGTGGTGTGGGCGGTAGGCTTGGGTTCCCTCAAGAACAAGCTGATCCTCGTCCCCACCGCCCTCGCCCTGAGCGCCCTCGCCCCCTGGGCGGTGCTGCCGCTGCTCATGCTGGGTGGCCTCTACCTGTGCCTGGAGGGCGTGGAAAAGCTGGCCCACAAGTGGCTGCACAGCCCCGCCGAGGACGCCGCCGAACACGCGGCGGAACTGGCCGCCGTACAGGACGAGAGCGTCGATCTGGCGGCCTTCGAGGCAGAAAAGATCAAGGGCGCCATCCGCACCGATTTCGTGCTCTCCGCCGAAATCATCGTCATCGCCCTCGGCACCGTGGCCGGCCAGCCCTTCGCCACCCAGGCCACGGTCCTCGCCGGCATCGGACTGGCCATGACCGTCGGCGTCTATGGCCTGGTGGCGGCCATCGTCAAGCTCGACGATGTGGGCCTCTATTTGCTGCACCGCCCGAGCCGGCCGGCCCAGGTCGTCGGCCGCGGCCTGCTCCTGGCCGCCCCGCGCCTGATGAAGGCCCTCACCGTGGTCGGCACCGCCGCCATGTTCCTGGTGGGCGGCGGCATCCTGGTCCACGGCATCCCGCCGCTGCACCACGGCATCGAGCACGTCACTTCCCTGGCCGGCGTCCTGCAGCCGGCGGCCGGCCTCGCCCTCGACGGCCTCGTCGGCGTTGCCGGCGGCGCCATCGCGCTCCTGGCCGTCAGCGGTGCCGGCCGCCTGCGCCGCTTGCTGTGAACGCGGCCTAGCGGGAAAACTCGATCTTCTTGGCCGGATCCACGGAATTCAGGTAGTAGGCGCCGTCCGCCGCCTTGACGATGGCGGCGCACCAGTTCTCGGCCTCCCGTCTCCAGTCGATCTGGACGCAATACTTGCCGTCGCCGTTGATCGACCAGGTGCCGCGGGCGCTGGAGCCCTTGGTCCCCGTCGCCCCGCCGTAGTTCTTGTTGTCGGTGGAAGCCACCAGGGAGCCGTCCGGCTGGTTCGTCCAGTAGCGGATGCTGCCGTAGCGCGAGACGTGGGTCACCTTGGCTCCGGACAGCAGCGCCGCCAGTTCCTCGCCCGCCACCTTCACCGCGCCGTCCTGGGCCGCCGCCAGGGGTGCCAGCAGCGCCAGGAATACCAGGATCGCCTTGTTCATGTTCCCCCTCCTCCGGTGAGGCTGCCGGCGCGATGCCGGCAGCGTATCCCTTCGGCAAGTCTGCGCCGGACTGGTTCCGCTTACAAGGAGGACGTGAAGGATTTGCCCAGGGCGGCCAGCACCTTTTCCGCTGCCACCACGCCCCGGTACTGGGCCTCCTCGAACAGCGAGAATCCGGAAAGGTCGGCGTGGGCGAGCTTCAGCCGCGGATGGGAGAACCCCGCCAGGGCCCGCCGGTGCGGCCCCCACAGGCTGCCCGGCAGGGGGCGGCGCATGGCATGGCCGTTGCGGAAGACGTCCAGGCGGGTGCAAAGGCGGCGGATGTCGGGGTGGACCCGCTCCAGTTCAGCCAGGATGCCCTCGGCCCAGGCCGACCGGGGCGTTTCCAGCAGCAGGCGGCGGCCCTCGGCGGGGCTGACTTCGTGGAGTGCCCGGTAATAGGTGAAGACGGTCCCCGCCGGGCGCCGGCGGATCAATTGGTGGGTGGCCACCACGTAGCCGAGTCCGGGGCTGTCGTGGAAGACGTTGTCCCAGGCCAGGGGCGCACCGTGACGCTCCTCAGGCAGGCCGGCGAGGTGGAGGTTGGCCACCAGCCAGGGGGCATAGTCGCCCGCGCCGGCGGCTGTCCGCAGCTCGGGCGGGATGGCCGGCCAGGCCTTGGCAAGGACGAAGGCGGGGGCCGCCCACACCACCTGCTCCGCCTCCACCCTCAGGCAGCGGCCGCGGGCGGGCTGCCAGCAGTCCACCGCCAGGCCCCGGCCGGTTTCCGCCAGCCGCCACGCCGCGCTGCCCGGCAGCAAACGTTCGCCCATGGCCCGGGCCATGCCGGCTGCCAGCCAGGCATTGCCCTCCGGCGCCGTCAGTACTGTGTCGCCGCTGGCGTTGGCCGCCTCGCCGTGGCGGCAGGCGAAGTAGTGCAGCCCGGCCCAGGCCGAGGTCTGGCCGTAATCGGCGCCGTAGTCGTCGCGGCAGGCGTAGTTGGCCAGCCAGTGCACGCTGGGGGCCGTGAAGTCCTCATCCGCCAGCCATTGGCGGAAGGAACGCTGGTCGAGGGCCAGCCATTGCGGATCGCGGCTGGAAAGCTCCATGGGAACGGCGAAGGCCCGCCGGCCGTCCCGGCCCCGGGCACCCTTGAGGGCTTCCATGCGTTCCTGGAAGCGGCGCTGCTGCTCCCGTTCCTCGGCGCCGATGCCGCGCCGCGGCAGCAGGCCCTCGTGCCACAGGCCGTCGCGGAAGAGGCGCTCCTGGGGGGTGGCACACAGGTAACGCTCGTCGTAGACGGGCCGCACCGCCGCCGGGTCGCCCTGCAGCACACCCAGTTCCGCCAGTAGTTCGCGCACCGCCCGGGCCTCCGGCCCTGGCAGGGGCAAGTAGTGGGCGCCCCAGGGGTAGGCGGTGGTGGCGCTGCGGCCGGCGCGGGAATTGCCGCCCGGCTCGTCCTCCAGTTCCAGGACAAGGAAGTCGGCCAGCCCGGCCTTACCCAGCTTCCAGCCGGCGGCAAGGCCGGAGACGCCCCCGCCGACGATGGCGACACGGGTACGGCGTGTTTCGGTGGGTGCGGGAAAACCACCTTCGCGCAAACGGTGCCCCCGGTCGACGGCGGGGCCGACGAGTTCGCCGGGGGGCAGAGGCGGCACTGCGGCAGGGGCGCAGCCGGCGAGGGCGGCGGCGCCGACGGTGGCAAGGAAATCCCGGCGGCTAGTCAAACCGGCGCAAGGAGAGGCTGACCGAGAGCTGTGCCCCCAGCCAGCCGAGGAAGGCCCCGGCCAGGGCCAGCAGCGCGGCTTCCGGCAAGGCCGGGCCGCGCAGGGCGAAGCTGCCGCCGTAGAGGCCGGCCAGGTCCCCCGCCGGGCCGGCCAGGAGGCGCAGTCCCAGGGCCACCAGGGCGAAGGCCAGCAAACCGCCCAACGCCCCCTGCAGCGCCCCGAAGTAGTAGAAGGGGCGGCGGATGAAGGCGTCGGTGGCGCCGATGAGGCGGGCTACCTCGATTTCGGCGGCCTGGGACAGCACCTGCAGGCGGATGGTGTTGAAGGTCACCGCCACCAGCCCGGCGGCGAAGATGCCGGCGAGCAGGGTCACCGCCAGCCGCCCTAGGCGCAGGAAGGCGTCGAAGCGCCGGATCCAGGCGGAATCGAGCTGCACGTGGGCCACCTTGGGCCAGCCGCTCATGGTCTGGCGCAGGGCCTCCAGTTGCTCCGGCGCGGCGTCGTCTGGCTCGACGACGAAGGCGTCGGGCAGGGGGTTGCGCGGCAGGCTGGCGACGATTTCCGCCATGCCTTCGCTGCCCTGGAGGCGCTTCAGGGCATCCTCCCGGGAGACGAAACGCCATTTGCCGGCCTTGGCCTGCTTCAGCCGCCCCTCGATTTCGGCGATATCTTTCTTGCCTGCTTCCAGCGTCAGGAACAGGCTGATCTGCTGGGCGCCGGAAGCGTTCCTGCCCATTTCCCGCAGGTTGTCGAGAAGTACGTAGCCCGCCGCCGGCAGGGTGAGGGCGATGCCGATGACCAGCAGCGAGAGGAAGGTATTGAGGGGCGCCGACCACAGCCGGCGCAAGGCGCTGCCCAGGGCGGCGCGGTGCTGGGCGAACCAGGCGCGCATTACAGCAGCCTCCCATGGTCCAGGCGCAGCACGTGGGGGCGGTATTGCTCGATCCAGTGCGGGTCGTGGGTGGCGACGACGACGGTGACGCCCACCTGGTGGAAGGATTCGAAGATTTCCAGTACGTCGCCGGCGGAAGCGGCGTCCAGATTGCCGGTGGGTTCGTCGGCCAGCAGCACGGTGGGCCGGTTGACCACCGCCCGGGCGATGGCCAGGCGCTGCTGCTCGCCGCCGGAGAGGGCGATGGGGTTGGCCTTTTCCCGCTCCAGCAGGCCCACCTTGTCCAGGGCCGCCTGGGCCCGGCGCACCGCTTCGCGGCGGGTGAGGCCGACGATCTGCAGCGGCAGGAGCACGTTGTCCAGCACCGAACGGTCAAAGAGCAGCTTCTGGTCCTGGAAGACCAGGCCGAAGTGCCGGCGCAGGTAGGGCAGCGCCGCCTTGCGCAGGGCCGAGAGGTTCTGGCCGTTGACCACCAGGCTGCCGGAAGTCGGCCGCTCGATGGAGGCGATCAGTTTGACCAGGGTCGACTTGCCCGCCCCGGAATGGCCGGTGATGAAGACCATCTCGCCGGCACTGATCTCGAAGCTGACGTCCCGGATGGCCTCATAGCCACCGGGGTAGCGCTTGGTGAGGCCGGAGGCGACGATCATTCGAAGAGGGCGTCCACGAAGTCCCGGGCGGCGAAGGGCCGCAGGTCGTCGATCTGCTCGCCGACGCCGATGAAGCGGATGGGCTTGGGGCACTGGCGGGCGATGGCCGCCACCACGCCGCCCTTGGCGGTGCCGTCGAGCTTGGTGACCACCAGGCCGGTGACGTGGATGGCCTTGTCGAAGGCCTTGACCTGGGCCAGGGCGTTCTGGCCGATGTTGGCGTCGAGCACCAGCAGGGTCTCGTGGGGGCCGGTGGGTTCCACCTTCTGGATCACCCGGCGCACCTTGGCGATTTCTTCCATCAGGTGCAGCTGGGTGGGCAGGCGCCCGGCGGTGTCGGCCAGCACCACGTCGATGCCCCGGGCCTTGGCGGCGGCGATGGCGTCGAAGATGACGGCGGCCGGATCGCCGCTTTCCTGGGCGATGACCGCCACGTTGTTGCGCTCGCCCCAGGTCTGCAACTGCTCCCGGGCGGCGGCGCGGAAGGTGTCGCCGGCGGCGAGCAGGACGCTCTTGCCCTGGCTCTGGAAATACTTGGCCAGCTTGCCGATGGAGGTGGTCTTGCCGGCGCCGTTGACCCCCGCGATCATGATGACGTAGGGCTTGTGGCCGGCGATGTCGAGGGGCTGCTCGAGGGGCGCCAGGGTTTCCACCAGGGCGTCGGCCAGGGCCTTCTGGATGGCTTCCGGCGTTTCCAGCTTGTCGCGCTTGGCGGCCTTCTTCAGTTCGTCGAGGAGGTGCTGGGTGGCTTCGATGCCGACGTCGCTGGTGAGCAGCAGGGTTTCCAGTTCTTCCAGCAGTTCGTCGTCGACCTTGCCGCGGGAGAAGATGGATTTGAGCTTGCCGCCCCATTGGGCACGGGTCTTGGCCAGGCCCTGGAACAGGCGCTCGCGCCAGGAGGGGGCGGGGGCGGCGACCGGGGCGGCTTCGCCGTCGGCCTTCTGGCCGGATTTCTTGAGGAAACTGAACATGGGGAGAGTGGTCTCAGGCCTTGCTGACAGGCGGATGGCAAGTGGTTAAGATGCCGTCCGGTTCGCTGCACGAACAGCGTCGAATTCTAGCAGAAAGACCCTCTCCCCCATGCCCGGAAAACACCTTTCCCTCGGCCTCCTGGCTGCCCTGCTCGTCGGCGGCCAGGCCCTGGCCAATCCCTACGAGACGACCCTGAAGAACGGCCTCCGGGTCATCGTCAAGGAAGACCACCGTGCCCCCACCGCCGTGCAGATGGTTTGGTACCGCGTCGGCAGCATCGACGAGGTCGATGGCGCCTCCGGCGTCGCCCACGTCCTCGAGCACATGATGTTCAAGGGCACCCCCAGCGTCGGCCCGGGCGAATTCAACCGCCTGGTGGCAGCCGCCGGCGGGCGGGACAACGCCTTCACCAGCCGCGACTACACCGCCTACTTCCAGCAGGTGCCCAAGGAAAGGCTGCCGGAAATGATGCAGCTCGAAGCCGACCGCATGCGCCACCTCACCGTCGATGCCAAGGAGTTCGCCCAAGAGATCAAGGTGGTCATGGAGGAGCGCCGCATGCGCACCGACGACAGCCCCCAGGCCAAGCTCTTCGAACAGTTGAACGCCGTCGCCTTCCAGGCCCACCCCTACCGGCGCCCCATCATCGGCTGGATGAACGACCTGGAAACCATGACCGCCGCCGATGCCAAGGCCTGGTACGACCAGTGGTACGTGCCCAACAACGCCTACGTGGTGGTTTCCGGCGACGTGGAGCACCAGGCCGTCTTCGCCCTGGCCGAGAAATACTACGGGGCACTGGAGGGGCGCCCCCTGCCGGCGCGCAAGCCCCAGGCCGAGCCCGCCCAGGAAGGCCCGCGCCGCCTCACCGTCAAGGCCCCCGCCGAACTGCCGCTGCTGATCATGGGCTACAAGGCGCCGACCCTGCGCGACGCCGACAAGGATCTGGAGCCCTACGCCCTGGAGATGCTCGGTGCCATCCTCGACGGCCACGACGCCGCCCGCTTCACCCGGAAGCTGGTGCGGGAGGACAAGGTAGCCATCGACGTGGGCGTCGAGTACGACGCTACCGCCCGCGGCCCGTCCATGATCTACCTCCACGGCACTCCCGCCGAGGGCAGGACGGTGGCCGACCTCGAAGCCGCCCTGCGGGCCGAGATCGCCCGCGTCCAGAAGGATGGCGTGAGCGAAGCCGAACTGAAGCGGGCCAAGGCCCAACTGGTCGCCGCCGAAACCTACAAGCTCGACTCCATGTTCGGCCAGGCCATGGAAATCGGCCAGATCGAATCCACCGGGCTTTCCTACAAGGACATCGACAGGATGCTGCAGAAGCTGCAACAGGTCACCGCCGCCCAGGTCCAGGCGGTGGCGAAGAAGTATTTCACCGACGACACCCTCACCGTCGGCGTCCTCGACCCCCAGCCCCTGGACGGCAAGCCCCGCCGCCCGGCCGTCCCCACCCGCCACTGAGGAGCCGCCGACCATGAAGAAGCTGTTCGCCGCCCTCCTCGCCTGCGCCGCCGCCTTCACGGCCCAGGCCGGCGTCGCCATCCAGCACTGGGTGTCCCCCTCCGGCGCCCGGGTCTACTTCGTCGAAAACCACGGCCTGCCCATCCTTGACGTGCAGGTCGATTACGCCGCCGGCTCCATGTTCGACCCGGCCGGCAAATCGGGCACGGCGGCCCTGACCCGCGGCCTCCTCGACCTCGGCGCCGGCGACCTGGACGAGAACGCCGTCGCCGACCGCCTGGCCGACGTGGGCGCCAAGATTTCCGGCGGCGCCGACACCGACCGCGCCAGCGTCGCCCTGCGCACCCTCTCCGCTCCCGACAAGCGGGGGCAGGCCCTCGACGTCCTGCGCCTGGTGCTGCACCGGCCGCGCTTCGACGCCGCCGTCTTCGAGCGGGAAAAGGCCCGCACCACGGCGAGCCTCAAGGACGCCCTGACCCGCCCCGACGCCATCGCCGGCAAGGCCTTCTGGCAAGCCATGTACCCCAGCCACCCCTACGGCCGCCAGGCAAGCCCGGAAAGCGTCGCCGCCATCGGCCGCGGCGATGTGGAAGCCTTCTACCGCAGCTACTACAACGCCGGCAACGCCACCGTCACCATCGTCGGCGACCTCTCCCGGAGCGACGCCGAAGCCCTGGCGGAATCCCTCGTCGCCGGCCTGCCCAAGGGTCAAACGCCGACCCTGCCCGCCGCCCCCAAGCTGCCGCCCCAGGGCCGCCAGCAGATCGTCCACCCGGCCGCCCAGGCCCACATCTACGTCGGCCTGCCGGCGGTGGAACGGGGCAACCCGGACTACTTCCCGCTGCTGGTGGGCAACTACAGCCTTGGCGGCGGCGGCTTCGTCTCCCGCCTGATGAAGGAGGTCCGCGACAAGCGCGGCTTCGCCTACAGCGTCTATAGCTATTTCGCCCCCCTGCGCCAGGCGGGCCCCTTCCAGATCGGCCTGCAGACCAAGCGCAGCCAGGCCAGGGAGGCGCTGGCGGTGACCCAGAGCGTGCTCCAGGGCTTCCTCAAGGAAGGCCCGACGGCCGAGGAACTGGCGGCGGCCAAGGCCAACCTGGTGGGCAGCTTCCCCCTCAAGCTGGACAGCAACAAGAAGATCCTCGACAACGTGGCCGCCGTCGGCTTCTACCGCCTGCCCCTGGACTACCTCGACCGCTACCAGGAGAAGGTCCAGGCCGTGACCGCCGAGGAGGTGAAGAAGGCCTTCGCCAGGTACGTCCGCCCCGAGCATCTGGTGACCGTGCTGGTGGCCGCCGATTGAACACCGTCCGCATCATTGGCGGCGAGTGGCGCCGCCGGCTCCTGCGCTTCCCCGACAGCGAGGGTCTGCGGCCGACGCCGGACCGGGTGCGGGAAACCCTGTTCAACTGGCTGGGTCAGGAGCTGGCAGGCCAGGACTGCCTCGACCCCTTCGCCGGCAGCGGCGCCCTCGGCTTCGAAGCCGCCTCCCGGGGTGCCCGGCGGGTGGTAATGGTGGAAAGGTCACCCAAAGTGCTCGCCGCCCTGGCGGAAAACGCCAGGAATCTCCATGCCGAGGGCAGGGTGGAGTTGGTTCGCGGGGATGCGCTACAATATTTGGCTTCGACCGGGGGGAAATTCGACTTGATCTTCCTCGATCCGCCCTACAAACAGGGCTGGATCGGCAAGCTGGAACCTCTTTTGCCCCGTTTATTGAACGAAGACGGGGCAATCTACGTCGAAGCAGAACATGAAATCGACGCCCTTGGCGACTGGCGCACCGTGCGCCGCGGCAAGGCCGGCGAAGTGCGTTACCACCTGTTGCGGCGGGAGCCGAGCTGAATGCTGGACCATCGAATCGCCATCTACCCGGGCACCTTCGACCCCATGACCCGGGGCCACGAGGATCTCGTCCGGCGCGCCGCCCGCCTGTTCGAACGGGTGGTGCTGGCCATCGCCGAAAGCCCATCGAAGCGCCCCACCTTCGACCTGGAGGAACGGGTCGCCATCGCCCGGGAGGTGCTCGCCGACGTGCCCAACGTGGAAGTGGTGGGGTTCAATTCCCTCCTCATGAACTTCGTGCATGAACGCGGGGCCAAGGTCATCGTGCGCGGCCTGCGGGCGGTCTCCGACTTCGAATACGAATTCCAGATGGCGGGCATGAACCGCAGCCTTTATCCCGAGGTCGAAACGGTGTTTCTGACCCCGGGCGAGCAATACATGTTCATCTCCGCCACCATGGTGCGTGAAATCGCGCGACTGGGCGGCGACGTGAGCAAATTCGTGCATCCCTGCGTAGAACAGCGCCTGCGGGCGAGAACTTCAGTCAATTGAGAGAGGAAGAGCGGCTATGTCCCTGATGATCACCGACGAATGCATCAACTGCGATGTGTGCGAACCGGAATGCCCCAACGAGGCCATTTCGCAAGGGGAGGAGATTTACCAGATCGATCCCAACAAGTGCACCGAATGCGTCGGCCACTACGATGAACCCCAGTGCGTGCAGGTCTGCCCGGTGGACTGCATCCCCAAGGATCCCGGCCACGTGGAAACCACCGAGATGCTGTGGGTCAAGTACGAGAAGCTGACGGGCAACAAGCGGCCCTGAACGTCACCGCCCGAATGAAAAAACCCGCGCCAGGCGCGGGTTTTTTGTTGCCTGCGGCCGGCTCAGGCGGCCCGCAGCGCCGATTCGGCCGGCGCCAGCAACTGGCGCAGGTCGGCGGCCATGGATTCCAGCGCCTGAATCTGCTGGAGCAGCACCTTCTCGACGCTTTCCAGTTCGGCGATGCGGTCTTCCAGCGTGTCGGTGGCCTGGTGGATGCGCTTGATGCTCTCCAGCCGGCGCTTCAACTGGATCTGATGCTCGCGCACCTGGGTTTCCATCGGCGCCATGACCGCCTTCAGCCACACCTCGGCGTCCCGGTTGGCGTGCTCGAAGGCCTTCTTCACCAGTACCGCCACCTCGTCGAAGAACTTGTGGATGATGTTGCGCTTCTCGTGGGTGAGCAGGTTGGCCATGGTATTGAGGTGGGTACCGCACCACTGGTCCAGGCGATCGATCTCCTTCTCGTAGCGCAGCAGGGAGAAGGGTACCGGCGCCCCCAGCTTGAGACCGTGCTCGACGGAGAACTTCTTGTAGATGGCATCCATCATGGCCAGGATTTCCGCCACCTCGCCGCTGGATTTGCGGAGGGCTTCCCGGGACTGGCCGAAGAAGTGGGCCATGGCGCCGGAGAGGGTCTTGGAGAAGTTGGCCTCGACCATGGTTTCCCGGGTGCTCTTGGTCAATTGCCGCAGGGCGTCCAGCCCCAGGTGGCCGAAGAGTTTGTTGGTCAGGGTCGAGAAGACGCTGCGCACGGCGTAGTAACGCTGAAGGCCAGCCTCGAATTCGTCCTTCTCGGCCCGCACCTTGCCCATCATGTACTCGACCACGCCCCGGTTCTTGCCGCGTAGCTCGGTCAATTCGGACAACTGCTCCCGCAGCCCCGCCAGGCGGGATTCCAGGAGTCCGCGCACGCGGCGATGCACTTCGCCGAACTCGCCTTCGGTGTTGTCGCGGACGATGTCCTGCTTGGCGGGAATGAGTTCCTCGGACAAGGCCGCCTCGAGGAGGGGCAACCGGCTGCGGGCGAGGAGGTCGGCCTCGCCGTTGATCTTGGCCACCAGCCCCTTCTGGGCCGACACCGGAAACACCTGGCGCGAGGGCAGATCGAGGATGCCGGCGACGGAATCCACCTGCTTCCGGATTTCCGCCTCGATTTCCTCGCCGCTCTTGAGTTCGTCCCAGAGGCCGTCGATCTTGTTGAGGACCACCATGCGCCCGCGCCGGCCGGCGCCGCCCTCGCCGATATGCTCCTTCCAGATGGTGAGGTCGGACTGGGTGACGCCGGTGTCCGCCGCCAGGATGAAGAGCACCGCGTGGGCGTTGGGAAGCAGGGAGAGGGTCAGTTCCGGCTCGGCGCCGATGGCGTTGAGGCCCGGGGTATCGAGGATGACCAGGCCCTGCTTGAGCAGGGGGTGGGGGAAACTGATGAGGGCGTGGCGCCAGCGGGGAATTTCCACCTGGCCGTCGTCGCCGATGCGGTAGGCGTCGGCTTCGGCCTCACCGACCTCGAAGCCCAGCTTGCGCGCCTCCTCCGGCACCACCCGGGTGGTTTCGCTGACGTGGCGCAGGGCGTCCTGCATGGCCTCGGCCGACGCCACGTCGAGGGGCACCACGTGCCATTCCTCGGGATATTTTCGGTATTCGGTGAGGGTGGCAGTGGAACCCCGGGTCTCGATGGGCAGGAGTTCGATGCACGGGGGCTTGCCGGCGTCGAAAAAGAGTTCGGTGGGGCACATGGTGGTGCGCCCGGCCGAGGACGGCAGCATGCGGTTGCCATAGTCGGCGAAGAAGATGGCGTTGATGAGCTCGGACTTGCCCCGGGAGAACTCGGCGACGAAGGCCACGTTCAGGCGGTCTTCCCGCAGGCGCTCCTGGAGCTGGACCAGGCGCAGCTCCGTCTGCCCGTCCGTCAGTTCGTTTTCTTCGAGCCAGTTCTGGAAGCGGCTGATGCCGTTGGACAGGCGGGAACGCCAATCGCTATAGGCGGCAAACTGGTGACCGAGCGACATGACACACTCCGTAGGGTGGGACCGAAATTGTCAATTTAGCACAGGCCTGAACGATTTCAGGCCATTGGAATGGATTTTTCAGGGACAACGTGAAATTGTGTCCGATCAACGCTGACAGGATGGGCAATAGAAGGTGGACCGCCCCCCCTGCCGCACGCTCCTGACCACGCCGCCACAGCGGCGGCAGGGCTCGCCGGCGCGGTCGTAAACGGCGCAGCTGATCTGGAAATAGCCGCTGCCGCCATCGCTATGGACGTAGTCGCGGATGCTGCTGCCGCCGGCGGCGATGGCATCGGCCAGGGTTTCGCGGATGGCGGCGGCCAAGGCGTCGCAACGGCGCCGGCTGATGCGGCTGGCCGCCCGCAGGGGAGAAATGCCCGCCCGGAAGAGGCTTTCGGAGGCATAGATGTTGCCCACCCCGACCAGGAGGTGGGCATCCATCAGCACCGTCTTGACCGGGGCGCTGCGCCGCTGCAGTTGCCCGTGCAGCCAGGCACCGGTGAATTCCGGGGAAAGAGGCTCGACGCCGAGGCCGGCGAGGAGGGGGTGAGCCGCGGGGTCGGGGCCGGCGAACCAGTCCACCAGGCCGAAACGGCGGGGATCGGAATAGCGCAGCAACCGGCCGTCGAAAACGAAATCGACATGGTCGTGGCTGCCCGGGGGCGTTCCTGGCGCCACCAGGCGCAGGTTGCCGGTCATGCCCAGGTGGACGATGAGCCAGCCGCCGCCCCCCTCCCGCTGGCAGTCGAAAAGGAGATACTTGCCCCGACGGCCGATGCCGGCGATGCGGCATCCCGTCAGGCATTGCCCCAGGTCCGCCGGCACCTCGGCGCGCAGGCGACCCTGCCGCACCGCCACGCCGCGGACGGTACACCCCGCCAGGGCCGGCGCCAGCCCCTGCCGACAAACCTCCACCTCGGGCAATTCCGGCATCTTGTCCCTCCCGCCAAACCTCAATAACATCCAAGAATTGTGCGATTCTATGCGCTCCGGCCGCACCGCCCCCAACGAAAGCAGTTCATGTCCCGCACCCTCCTCGCCGCCGCCCTCGCCCTAATCTTCGCCGCCCCCGTCCACGCCGCCGGCGAGTCCGCCGCCAAGCAGGCCCGACGCGCCGCCCCGCCGCCAGCGTCGGTGAGCGAGCAGGAAAGATCCGCCGATGTCCTCGGGCGCACGGTCTTCCAGGTCATCGTCGGCGAACTCGCCCTGCAGCGGGGCGAGAACGAACTGGCGGCCACCGCCTACGCCGACCTGGCCCGGCGCACCCGGGACCCCAAGGTACTCGCCCGCGCCACCGAAATCGCCCTCTTCGCCCGCCAGTTCGAGCTGGCCCTCGAACTCGGCCGCCTGTGGATCCAGGTGGAACCGGACAGCCAGCGCGCCCGCCAGACGGTGTCCTCGACCCTGATCCTGCTCAACCGCATCGACGAACTGGCGCCCGAGATCAGCGTGCTCCTGGAGCAGGACAAGGCCAACCTGGGCGACAACCTGCTGCGCCTCAACCGCATGCTGGCCCGCCACCCGGACAAGCAGACCGTGCAGCGGCTGGTGGACCAGGTCGCCGCGCCGTACCAGGGCATGGCCGAGGCCCACTTCGCCATGGCCACCGCCGCCGCCAACGCCGGCGATACCCTGCGCGCCATGACGGAGGCGAACCGGGCGCTGGACCTGCGGCCGGACTGGGAGATGGCGGCCCTGGTCAAGACCCAGCTGCTGGCCCGCCAGTCCATCCCCGACGCCATCGATTTCCTGGCCGGCTTCGTCGCCGCCAACCCGGCCGCCAAGGACGCCCGCCTGGCGCTGGCCCGCATGCTCATCGCGGAAAAACGCTACGACGAGTCCCGCCGCCATTTCAACCAGTTGCTGCAGGATCACCCGGACAACCCGGAGGTGATCTACCCGGTGGCCATGCTGGCCCTGCAGCAGGGCGATACCGCCACCGGCAAGACGCAGCTGGAAAAACTCCTCAAGGGCGACTTCCCGGACAAGGGCACGGTGCATTTCTTCCTCGGCCAGATCGAGGAGGAATTGAAGAACCGCGAAGCCGCGCTGGAGCACTATCGCGCGGTCACCCCCGGCGAGCAGTTCATCGCCGCCCGGGCCCGGGCGGCCCAGCTCCTGGTCCAGCTCGGACACCCGGAGGAGGCCCGCCAGTTGATCCGCGAAACCCCCGGGCGCAACGACGCCGAGCGCACCCAGTTGACGCTCGCCGAATCGCAACTGCTGCGCGACGCCAATCGCACCGCCGAGGCCTACGCCCTGCTCGAAGGCGCCATCAGGAAGGAGCCAGACAACACCGACCTCCTCTACGATGCCGCCCTCCTCGCCGAGCGCCTGGGCAAGCCCGAAGTCCTCGAAGCCCACCTCAAGCACCTGCTTTCCCTCAAACCCGACCACGCCCACGGCCTCAACGCCCTCGGCTACTCCTGGGCGGACCGCAACGTGCGCCTGCCGGAAGCCTACGAACTCCTGCGCAAGGCGGTCGCCCTGGCCCCCAACGACCCCTTCATCATGGACAGCATGGGCTGGGTGCTCTACCGCCAGGGCAAGCTCGAAGACGCCCGCCAGACCCTGGAGAAGGCCTACGGCCTCAAGGCCGACCCGGAAATCGCCGCCCACCTCGGCGAAGTGCTGTGGACCCTCGGCCGCCGTGACGAGGCCTTGCGCCTGCTGCGCACCGCCGCCGCCCAGCATCCCGACAACGAAGTCCTGACCGGCACCCTGAAGAAGCTCGCTCCCTGATGCGCCTCTGGCTTCTCGCCGGCCCGCTGCTGCTCGTCGCCTGCGCCGGCGCGCCACGGCAGGCGGACACCCCGCCGCCACGGGATTCGCTGCAGTCCTTCATCCTGGAGGCCCGCTTCGCCCTGCGCACCGAGCGCCCCAACGAGCCGCCCCAGAGCGCCGCCGGGCGGCTATCCTGGCGTCACGGCGACGGTACCGACCATGTCCTGCTGGCCACTCCCCTCGGCCAGGGCCTCGCCGAAGTTACCGTCTCCACCGGCGGGGCGGAACTGATCGGCAGCGACGGCAAGCTGCGCCGTTCCCGGGACGGCGCAGCGCTCCTGCGCGAAGCCACCGGCTACGACCTGCCCCTGGAGCGGCTGCCCGCCTGGCTGCTGGGCCGCCCGTCACCGGCCGGCAGCGTGGCCCGCGACGGTGCCGGCCGCCCCCGCAGCCTCCGCGAGGACGGCTGGCGCATCGACTACGACTACGAAAGCGACGCCGCCGATGCGCCGCCTTCCCGGGTCACCGTCCGCCGGGACAGCGAACTGGAACTGCGACTGCGCATCGAGGAGTGGCGACGCCATGACTGAATCTCCCGCCTGGGGCTGGGACAGCGCCTGGCCGGCACCGGCCAAGCTCAACCTCTTCCTGCACGTGGTCGGCCGCCGCCCCGACGGCTACCACCTGCTGCAGACGGTGTTCCGCTTCATCGACCGGGCCGACACTCTGCGCTTCGCCCCCCGGGCCGACAGCGACATCGTCCTCGCCACCCCCATCCCCGGCGTGCCGCCGGAAACCGACCTGACGGTACGCGCCGCCCGCCGCCTGCAGGAGGCCGCCGGCTGCCGGCAGGGCGCCACCATCGTCCTCGACAAACGCCTGCCCATGGGCGGCGGCCTCGGTGGCGGCAGCTCCGACGCCGCCACCGTGCTGCTCGCCCTCAACCACCTGTGGGGACTGCGCCTGCCCCGGCGCCGGCTCCAGGAGATCGGCCTCGCCCTGGGGGCCGACGTACCGGTCTTCGTGGCCGGCCGCAATGCCTTCGCCGAAGGCGTCGGCGAGGCCCTTACCCCGGTCGACCTGCCGCCGGCCTGCTACCTGGTCCTGGAACCGCCGGTGCAGGTGCCCACCGCCGCCATCTTCGGCGCCCCGGAACTGCCCCGGGACACGCCCGCCCTGGCCGCCGCCGACTGGCGCCCCGGCATCGGCCACAACGACCTGGAAGCCGTCGCCTGCCGCCGCTTCCCGGCGGTGGCCCGATGCCTGGACTGGTTGCGGAGCGAGGCTCCCCGGGCCCTGATGACCGGCTCCGGCGCCTGCGTCTTCGCCGAGTTCCCCGACCGGGCGGCGGCGGCGGCGGTGCTCGCCCGCCTGCCGGCCGCCCTGGCCGGCTGGATCGCCGAGGGGCTGCCGGCCCACCCGCTGGCCGGCCTGCCGGGATAGAATCGCCCCTCCCTGCCAACCTTCCGGGAAGAAACGATGCAGATCTCCGCCACCCTCGCCGGCGACACCGTCACCCTGGCCCTCGCCGGCCGCTTCGATTTCTCCGCCCACCGCGACTTCCGCAGCGCCTACCAGGAAGCCCTGGCACAACCGGCGGTGCGCATCGCCATCGACTTCAGCCAGGTGGACTACATGGACAGCGCCGCCCTCGGCATGCTGCTGCTCCTGCGCCAGAGCGCGGAAGCCGCCGGCAAGGCGGTGGTCCTGGCGGGCGCCACCGGGGCGGTGCTGCGCATCCTGGAAATCGCCAACTTCCGCAAACTGTTCGCAATGAACTGACCGCACCGGCCGGGCGGCAAAAGGTGTAGATTTCCCCGACGCTTTCCTGTAACATGCGCGCCTCGTTCGCACGTGACCCGTGGGAACGATCCGCTGGGGAGTCGCCAAGTTGGTCAAGGCACCGGATTTTGATTCCGGCATCCGAAGGTTCGAATCCTTCTTCCCCAGCCATCAGAATTCTTCGGGCAGGCCACAAACCTGCCCGTCTTGCTTTTGGCGGGCCCCATGCAGTTCCAGATTCTGGCCCAAGAGGATGTCGCTATGGCCTATAACAGCTTGATGGTCTTCACCGGCAACGCCAATCCCCGACTGGCTGCCGAAGTCGCCAAACACCTGAACGTCGATATCGGGCGTGCCAACGTCGGCCGCTTTTCCGACGGCGAGGTCAGCGTCGAGCTGCAGGAGCACGTCCGCGGCCGCGACATTTTCGTCATGCAGTCCACCTGCGCCCCCTGCAACGACAACCTGATGGAGCTGCTGGTGGTGGTGGACGCCCTGAAACGCGCCTCCGCCGGCCGTATCACCGCCGCCATCCCCTATTTCGGCTACGCCCGCCAGGACCGCCGGCCCCGCTCCTCCCGGGTGCCCATCGCCGCCAAGCTGGTGGCCAACATGCTGGTGGCCGCCGGCGTCGACCGCGTGCTGACCATGGATCTCCACGCCGAGCAGATCCAGGGCTTCTTCGACATCCCCGTCGACAACATCTACGCCCTGCCCATCCTGCTCGACGATATCAAGAAGCAGAATTTCGAGAACCCGCTGGTGGTCTCCCCCGACCACGGCGGCGTGGTCCGCGCCCGCTCCCTCGCCAAGCGCCTGGAATGCGACATGGCGATCATCGACAAGCGCCGCCCCAAGGCCAACGTCTCCGAGGTGATGAACATCATCGGCGAAGTGGACGGCCGCACCTGCATCATCATGGACGACATGGTGGATACCGCCGGCACCCTGTGCAAGGCCGCCACCGCCCTCAAGGAAAACGGCGCCAAGAAGGTGGTCGCCTACTGTACCCACCCGGTGCTCTCCGGCCCCGCCGTCGAGCGCGTGAACAGCTCCGACCTCGACGCCCTGGTGGTGACCGACACCATTCCCCTGCGCGACGACGCCGCCGCCTCCTCACGCATCCGCCAGTTGTCCGTGGCCGAGCTGATGGCCGAGACCATCCGCCGCATCAGCAACGACGATTCGGTGTCGTCGCTGTTCATCGACTAGTTTTTTTCAACCCCCGCTCTGGTCGCGGAGCGGGTTCAACTCTGGAGTCATCATGCAATTTGAACTCATCGCGCAAAAGCGCACGCTGCAGGGATCGGGTGCGAGCCGCCGCCTGCGCCGCGCTGGCAAGGTGCCTGGCATCGTCTACGGCGGCGAAGCCACCCCGACGGCCATCGAACTGGACCACAACGCCCTCCTCCTGGGCCTGAAGAAGGAAGCCTTCCACTCTTCCATCCTCAATCTCGTCATCGACGGCAAGAAGGAGCAGGTGCTGCTGCGTGACACGCAACTGCACGCCTACAAGCCCCTGGTGCTGCACGTGGATTTCCAGCGTGTCGACGCCACCCACGAGCTGCACATCAAGGTGCCGCTCCACTTCGTCAATGAAGAATCCGCCCCTGGCGTCAAGCTCTCCGGCGGCCTGGTCAACCACGTCCTGACCGAACTCGACGTGCACTGCCTGGCCAAGGATCTGCCCGAATTCGTCGAGGTGGACGTCGGCGGCCTCAAGGTCGGCGAGAACCTCCACGTCTCCCAGCTCAAGCTGCCCAAGGGCGTCAAGGCCGTGCAGCATGGCGCCGATGACCCCATCGTCGTCGGCATCGTCGGCAAGGGCGGCACCGAGGAGGCGGCCGAAGGCGAAGCGGCGGCTGCCTGATCCCGCCCCGCCCATGACCATGGCCGCCGTTGGCACCCGCCCCGGCGGCCATTTTCTTTTGCTCCGGCCATGACCCCGCCCCGCCTCATCGTCGGCCTCGGCAACCCCGGCGCCGAGTACGAAGCCACCCGGCACAACGTCGGCTTCTGGTTCGTCGACCGCCTGGCCGCCGAACTCGGCGCCAGCCTCGCGGCACAGCCAAAATTCTTCGGCCGCGCCGGCCGTAGCGGCGACCTTTGGCTGTTGCAGCCGACCACCTACATGAACCGCTCCGGCCAGGCCGTCGCCACCCTGGCCAACTTCTACAAGATTTCCCCGGCCGAAATCCTCGTCGTCCATGACGACCTGGACCTCCCGCCGGGGGGCATCCGCGTCAAGCAGGGGGGCGGCAACGGGGGGCACAACGGCCTCAAGGACATCCAGGCCCGCCTGGGCACCCCGGATTTCTGGCGCCTGCGCCTGGGCATCGGCCACCCCCGCAGCCTCAACCTGAGCCAGCAGGTGGTGGACTTCGTCCTCCACCCGCCCCGGCGCGAGGAAATGCCGGCCATCGAGCGGGCCCTGGACCGCTGCCTGCTGGCCTGGCCGAGGCTCGCCGGCGGAGACTACGGCGCCGCCCAGCAGCAGTTGCACAAGGCCGACTGAATTCTGCGACCGACCATGGCCAGGCTCGCCACCCTTCTTTTCTGCCTGGTCGCCCTGCCCGCCGCGGCCCTGGAAGAAGTCACCCTGCAGTTGAACTGGAAGCACCAGTTCCAGTTTGCCGGCTATTACGCCGCCGTAGAGAAGGGCTACTACCGGGACGCCGGCTTCGATGTCCGCATCGACGAAGCGCGCCAGGGGGAAGACCCCATCGCCACGGTACTCCAGGGCCACGCCCAGTACGGCGTGGGGGCCTCCGAACTGGCCCTGCACCGGGGCCGTGGCGAGCCGGTAGTGGCCCTGGCGGTGATCCTGCAGCACTCGCCCCTGGTGCTCCTCGCTCCCAACCGTTTCGATTCCATCCACGCCCTGGCCGGGCGGCGCATCATGCTGATGCCCCACGAAACGGAGCTTTACGCCTATTTCCGGCAGGAGGGAATCAACGCCTTTCTGGCCGTCCCCCACACCTTCAACCCCAATGACCTGATCGAGGGCAAGGTCGACGCCCTGTCGGGCTACGCCACCGACGAAACCTTCCTCCTGCAGCAGCGCCGATTCCCCTTCATCGCCTTTTCGCCGCGGGCCGCCGGCATCGACTTCTACGGCGACACCCTGTTCACCACCGAGGCCGAAATCGCCCGGCATCCGGCCCGGGTACGCGCCTTCCGCGACGCGAGCCTGAAGGGCTGGCGCTACGCCATGGCCCATCCGGAGGAGGTCGCCGACCTCATCCTGCGCCGCTACGGGGACCGCCACAGCCGCGCCCACCTGCTCTTCGAGGCCCGGGAAATGGCCAGGCTGATGCAGCCCGACCTGGTCGAAATCGGCCAGATGTCACCGGGACGCTGGCAGCACATCGCCGACACCTACGCCGAACTGGGCATGATTCCCGCGGGCAGGTCGATGGCCGGGTTGCTCTACGACAGCACCCCCCACCCGCTCCCCCACTGGGTCGTCCTCACCCTCGCCGGCGGCGCCCTCGGCGGCCTGCTGGTCACCGCCGTCGCCCTGCGTTTCGCCACCCTCAACCGGCGGCTGGGCGAAAGCGAGGAAAAGTTCCGCACGCTCCTGGAGACCGCGCCCTTCCCCATCGTCATTTCCAGCCTGCCCGGCGGCAAGGTTCTCTACATCAACCAGCAGGCCGCCCGGTGGTCCGGCGTGCCGCCGGGGGCGGCGACGGGTCGGCTCGCCCGCGATTTCTATGCGCTCCCGGAACAGCGCGACGAAATGACGGCCCGACTGCGCCAGGAACAGGTCGTTCGCGACATGGAAGTCTTGCTGCAGCGGGCGGATGGCGAGCAGCGCTGGGTGTTGCTGACGGTCCAGCAGATCCGCTTCGATGGGGAACCGGCCACCTTCAGCGCCTTCAACGACATCTCCGAGCGCCGCCGGAGCGAGGTCGCCCTGCGCGGCCAGCTGCAGGAGATCGAGCGGCTGCGGGCAGCCCTGGAGGAACAGGCCATGCGGGACAGCCTGACCGGCATGTTCAACCGCCGCTACCTGGACGAAATGCTCGAGCGGGAAATCGCCCGCGCCCGCCGGGAGGGCATCTCCCTTTCCCTGGTCATGCTCGATGCCGACCATTTCAAGGCCCTCAACGACACCTACGGCCACCGGGCCGGCGACGAAGCCCTCAAGGCCATCGCCGACACCCTGCGCCGGGACATCCGCTCCGAGGACGTCCCCTGCCGCTACGGCGGCGAGGAATTCCTCATCCTCCTGCCCCACATGCCGCTGGCGGCCGCCGGCGAGCGGGCCGAGCAATGGCGCCGGGCCATCGAGGCCATCCGCGTGCGCTTCGGCGAATTCGAGCTGCGCCTCACCGCCTCCTTCGGCGTGGCCTCCTATCCGGACCACGGCAAGACCGCCGACGAACTCGCCCACATGGCCGACCACGCCCTCTATGCGGCCAAGCGGGCCGGCCGCAACCGCGTCGTGGCCTACCACGAAGGCCTGGAAGCGGGCGGCGATTCCGATCACTGACGCAAGCCCTTGGCAGGCAAGGTAAAATAGCCGCCTTTCGCGCGCCGGACGGCGCCCGCCCCGACCCAACCAAAGGATTCCCATGTCTCTCAAATGCGGCATCGTCGGCCTGCCCAACGTCGGCAAGTCCACCCTCTTCAACGCCCTGACCAAGGCCGGCATCGAGGCGGCCAACTACCCGTTCTGCACCATCGAGCCCAACGTCGGCGTGGTCGAGGTGCCCGACGCCCGCCTCGGCAAACTCTCCGAGATCGTCAAGCCCCAGCGCGTCCTGCCGGCGGTGGTGGAATTCGTCGATATCGCCGGCCTGGTGGCCGGCGCCTCCAAGGGCGAGGGCCTGGGCAACCAGTTCCTCGCCAACATCCGCGAGACCGACGCCGTCGTCCATGTGGTGCGCTGCTTCGCTGACGACAACGTGGTCCATGTCTCGGGCAACGTCGATCCCATCCGCGACATCGAGGTCATCGACACCGAGCTGGCCCTGGCCGACCTGGCCACCGTCGACAAGGCCCTCAACCGCTACCGGAAGCCCGCCAACGCCGGCGACAAGGAAGCCAAGATCCTGGTCGCCGTGCTGGAGAAGTGCTTCGCCCAGCTTGACCAGGGCAAGGCCGTGCGCGCCCTCGACCTGTCCAAGGAGGAGTGGCTCAATCTCAAGCCTTTCTGCCTGATCACCGCCAAGCCGGTGCTCTACGTGGCCAACGTGGCTGAGGGCGGCTTCACCGACAACCCGCACCTGGAGGCCGTGCGCGCCCATGCCGCCGGCGAGAAGGCCGAGGTGGTTCCGGTGTGCGCCGCCATCGAGGCGGAGATCGCCGACCTCGACGACGAGGAAAAGCAGATGTTCCTGGCCGACCTGGGCCTCGAGGAACCCGGCCTCAACCGCCTCATCCGGGCCGGTTACAAGCTCCTCGGCCTGGCCACCTATTTCACCGCCGGGGTCAAGGAAGTGCGTGCCTGGACCATCCACCAGGGCGACACCGCCCCCCAGGCCGCCGGCGTCATCCACACCGACTTCGAGCGGGGCTTCATCCGTGCCCAGACCATCGCCTACGAGGATTTCATCGCCTGCGGCGGCGAGGCCGGCGCCAAGGAGGCCGGCAAGATGCGCTCGGAAGGGAAGGATTACGTCGTCCATGATGGCGACGTGATGAACTTCCTGTTCAATGTATGATCTAGATCACGGCATCGGCTCGGGCCTGATGCACCATTGGGAGGCACCAGGAGCAGGGCGTGATCGACAAGAATTCGGACAATTCGGCGCCGGGCACCCTTTCGCTGGAAGGGTGGTCCCGGCTTTCCGCGGATCCTGAAGAGCGCTTGCGCGTCCTCGGCCGGTGCTTCGAGCAGAGCACCGACGCCTTCCTGGTCACCGACGCCGACAACCGCATCGTCGCCGTCAACCCGGCCTTCAGCGAGCTGACCGGCTATGCCCCAGGCGACGTCCTGGGGCGTGACCCCTCCATCCTCGCTTCCGGCCGCACGACGCCCGAGGAATACCAGTCCATGTGGCACGATCTCGTGGCGGTAGGCTTCTGGGAAGGCGAGATCTGGGACCGGCGCAAGGATGGCAGCATCTATCCGAAGTGGATGCAGATTTCCGCCATCCGCGATAGCGCGGGAACGATCCTCAACTACGTCGCCAATTTCACCGACATCAGCGAAAGCCGCGAGGCCAGCGCCCGTCTGGCCCATCTCGCCACCCACGACGCCCTTACCGGCCTGCCCAACCGCTTTGCGCTGGAAAGCCAGTTGCGGCAGTCCCTCAACATCTGCCAGCGGGAGCAGCGGCAACTGGCCGTGCTGCTCATCGACCTGGACCGCTTCAAGAGCATCAACGACTCCCTGGGCCACCACGTCGGCGACTGTCTCCTGGTGGAGGTGGCGCGGCGCCTGGAAACCTGCGTGCGGGCCAGCGATATCGTGGCCCGCCTGGGCGGGGATGAATTCGTCGTCGTCCTGCCGGACATCGAGAGCGCCCTGCGGGCGGCGAGCGTGGCCGGCAAGATCCAGCGCAGCCTGGCGGAAAGCTTCCAGGTCGAAGGCAGCGACCTGTACACCACGCCCAGCATCGGCATCAGCATCTTCCCCAGCGACGGCAGCGAGCCCGCTGTCCTGCTGCGCAACGCCGACACGGCCATGTACCACGCCAAGAGCGCCGGCCGCAACAATCACCAGTTCTACGCCGCCCGCATGAACGAGGTGGCGGCCGAGCGCATGCAACTGGAAAACGCCCTGCGCCAGGCGTTGTCATCGGCCAACCTGATCGACGCCCAGTTCTCGTTGCACTTCCAGCCGCAACTGCACCTGGCCAGTAACCGCGTCATCAGCATCGAGGCGCTGGCCCGGTGGACCCACCCGGTCCTCGGCCCCATCCCGCCCAACCGCTTCATCCCCACCGCCGAGGAAACCGGCCTCATCCAGCCCCTGGGCGACTGGGTCTTCTGGGAAGCCTGCCGCCGCCTGCGCCAGATCCACGACGCCGGCATCACCGGCGTGCGCATGGCGGTAAACCTCTCCGCCCAGCAACTGCGCCACGAGGCGCTGCCCTCGGTCATCCGCGGCGCCCTAGCCTGCTTCGACCTCGGCGCCGACGACCTGGAACTGGAGATCACCGAGAGCACGGCCATGCAGAACCCGGAAATCACCCTGCACGTGCTCGAACAGTTGTCGGACATGGGCATCGTGCTGGCCATCGACGATTTCGGCACCGGCTATTCCTCCCTCGCCTACCTGAAGCACCTGCCCATCCAGCGCCTCAAGCTCGACCGCTCCTTCGTCAAGGACATCGAGACCGACGCCAGCGACGCCGCCATCTGCTCGGCCACCGTCGCCCTCGGCCACAACCTGGGCCTCGAACTGGTGGCGGAAGGGGTCGAGACGGACGCCCAGCGCGACTACCTCGCCGGGCTGGGCTGCGACGTCCTGCAGGGCTTCCTCTACAGCCGGCCCCTGCCGGCGGACGCCATCATCGACTACCTGCGCCGCCCCGGCGTCAGCGGATGACCCGCTTCCACTCCCTTTCGAAATAGCCCACCAGGACCTGGTTGTTGAGCTGGTTCACCTCCACCGGCACCCGCGCCATGTCGGCCGGGAAGGCGAACAGCGCCAGCGTCGTCTCCGCCGTGAGGAAACGCGTCGGCACCGGATAGGCCGCCGGTGGCGCGTAGGACTGGCGGCCGGCAAGAATGTAGCCCCATTCCCCGAAGGAGGGCACCAGGGCGTGGTAGGGCGCCACCTGCAGGCCGACGCTTTCCAGGGTGGCCACCACGCACCAGAAGGACTGCCGGGCGTAGAGGGGCGAGGTGGATTGCACCACCAGGCGGCCGTTGGCGGAGAGCCGCTTCTCCAGCAGGCGGTAGAACGCCGAGGTGTAGAGCTTGCCCAGGGCGAAGTTGGCCGGGTCGGGGAAATCCACGACGACGAAGTCGAAGAACTCGGTGGTCTCCTCCAGCCATTGCAGGGCATCGGCATTGACCACCCGCACCCGGGGCGAAGCCAGGGAACCACCGTTCAGCGCCACCAGGGCGGGGGCCCGGGAAAAAAGCTCGGTCATGGCCGGGTCCAGATCCACCAGGGTCACCGATTCCACCTGCGGATACTTGAGGATTTCCCGCACCGCCAGGCCGTCGCCGCCCCCCAGCACGAGAACGCGGCGGGCGCCGGGCAGGCTGGCGAGGCCCGGGTGCACCAGTGCCTCGTGGTAGCGGTACTCGTCGTGGGAGGAAAACTGCAGGTTGTTGTTGAGGAAGAGGCGCAGGTCGTCCCGCCATCGCGTGACGACGATGCGCTGGTAGGGCGTCGATTCGGCATGGACGATGTCGTCGGCGTAGAGGTGGGCCTCCGCCAGGGAGGTGAGCTGGCCGGCGCCGGCGAAGCCTGCCGCCAGCACGGCGAAGGCCGCCCAGCATTGGGCCGCCAGCGCCGCCCGGGCCGGCAGTTGGGCGCGGAAGAGATGGAGCGCCCACAGGGCCACCGCCACGTTGAGGAGCCCGAAGAGCAGGCCGGTGCGCATCATGCCCAGATGGGGGGCGAGCAGCAGGGGGAAGAGGATGGAGACCGCCAGGGCGCCGAGATAGTCGAAGGTGAGCACCTGCGACACCAGGTCGCGGAAGGCCAGTTCCCGCTTGAGGATACGCATGACCAGCGGGATTTCCAGCCCCACCAGGATGCCGACCCCCGCCACCAGGAGGTAGAGCACCAGCTTGAAGGGCCCCGCCAGCCAGGCGAAGACGAGGAAGAGCACAACGGCGGAAAAGCCGCCCAGCAGCCCCACCATCAGTTCGATCTGGATGAAGCGCCGCACCAGGTCCCGGGTCAGGTAGCGGGACAGCCAGGAGCCGACGCCCATGGCGAAGAGGTAGGTGCCGATGACCGTGGAGAACTGGGTGACCGAATCCCCCAGCAGGTAGGACGACAGCGCCCCCGCCACCAGCTCGTAGGCGAGCCCGCAGGAGGCGATGACGAAGACGGAAAACAGCAGCGCCTGGCGCATGGACGCCGGCTATTTGTGATAGACGCGACTGCCGCCGCCGGAACCCCCGTGGCCGCTGTTGGCCACGTCGTCGAACATGTTCCAGCCCTGGTGCTGGGCATAGCTGAAAAAGGACAGGGCCAGCGCCCCAACGATGAGATAGAACTTCCTGAACATCAGTCGTCGTCCGAATCGTCGTCGGCGGCCACCGGGGCGTGGTCGCTTTCCGCCCAGCGGCGGACCTCGAAGGCACCACGCCGCAGGCGGGTGAAGATGGGGAAGGCCACCAGGAAGAGCATCACCAGCACGTAGTTCGACCACCCCGCCTTGCCCGTGCGCACTTCGATGGTATCGGTCACCGCCACCGGCTTTTCCGGTGCCAGGTCGGGATCGACCGTCAGGTAATAGGTACCCGGCGGGATGTCCCGGAACACCACCTCGTCGCTGCGGCTCCCTTCCGTCCAGCTTTCCCCGTCGTCGTAGCCGTAGTAGTAGGCGATCTCCCGGCTGGCCGGCCAGGCGACGCCGGTGGTCTTGTTCACCAGCATGATGTCGAGGCCGATCCAGTTGTTGTCGAGGCCGGTGCGGTTGCTCACCACCAGCTTCCTGGCCTTGTCCTTGAGATCGAAAGTGCGGGTGGCGAATTCCTCCTGCATCTGGGGCGTGAAGGTGACGCTCTGCTGCAGGAGCTTCTGCCCGCCGGCGGCGAAGGCGAAGAATAGCTGCACGGCCAGCGCCGCCAGGGCCATGATCCAGAAAGCCTTGCACACCCTGCCGTGGGTTTCGTCCCAGGGATTGGGTTCGTTGGCGTAGACGCCCACCGGCGCAGGCAGGGCATGGGGCAGCTTGAAGGCGTCCCGGATGGTCTCCGGCGCCACGTAGCGGCACAGGGACCAGCTCACCTCCCGTTCCGAGCGCTCCCGCGAAAGCAGCAGGGGCGGCGCCACGAAATCGCCGATGGCGGCGGATTCGCCGCGGGCCACCCGCCAGGTGAATTCGCCCTCCACCTGGATGACCGTGGCCTTGTCGGTGGCGAAGTGGCGGTAGCGCTCGCCCTCGTAGACAATGTCCGCCTGGTCGCTGCCGCCCACCGGGTGTTTGGAGAGTACGTCGGCGACGTTCCAGTGTCCGTCGTATTCGGTGAGCCAGCGGTAGGTGCCGTTGTCGCCGGCCAGCAGGTATTCCCGCCAGTCGTAGGCGATGCCGTCGGCCACCGTCTGCTTGACCAGGAAGCCGATGACTTCCACCGCCGCCCCTTCCAGCCCCCCCTTGCTGCCCACCGGCAGGCGGGGAATGTACTTCTCGTCCCGCTGGCCCAGGGCCTTGGAGAGAATCTTGTGGTTCTCGTCCGCCGTATCCACCACCGCCCCACCCTCACCTTCTACCCGATACGTTTCAAACTCAAATCGGCCCACCTCGCCATCCACCCGATACCTTTTGGCCTGCCCCGCCTGTCCGACTAGACCAGCGGCGCTCATTTTTTTTTAGACAATTCGGTCAGATGCTCTGCCAGGGCAGCCCGCAGGGCTGGATAATTGGTCTGGAGCAACGCTTGTTCACACTGATCGATGCTTTGTCCTTGCCCGCCTGAAATCACCAACTCAAATTCTCCCGCGTCTGTTTGGACCGGTTCTGTGCTTACTGCCTGCTCACTTTCCACAATTTCCACTTTGACCTTGATCTTATAATTCTTCGCCATCTTAGCCTCTCCTTGGATTTTGCTTATTCTATCCCTACTCTACTACTTTTGCAGAATGGCCCTATTTATTGCACAGGTCGAAAAATCGGGGTATCAAAACAAAAGCGGCGAAGTTC
>JRYG01006265.1_pt1 | contig 32642 bp, 30 predicted proteins | sample 235341 | NCBI WGS metagenome assembly JRYG01 (sample SAMN03074218, study PRJNA261478) | activated sludge metagenome | biome: Wastewater Treatment Plant; feature: Wastewater; material: Activated sludge; isolation source: activated biomass of a wastewater treatment plant treating hydrocarbon... ...
GGCTGCGGCAAGTCGACCCTGTTCAACATCATCGCCGGGCTGATCCGGCCGTCGAGCGGAAAGGTTCTGCTCGACGGCCGGGAGACAGACGAGTTGCTGGGTGCGGTCGGGTACATGCCACAGCGCGATTGCCTGATGCCCTGGCGCACGGTGCTCGACAACACCACGCTTGGCCTCGAACTGAACGGGGTCAGGAAGAAGGAAGCGCACAAGCAGGCGCTGGCCGAGTTCGAGCGTTTCGGCCTCGCCGGCTTCGAGAAGCACTGGCCCGCGAAGCTTTCCGGCGGGATGAAGCAGCGTGCGGCGCTGCTCAGGACCTTCCTCGCCGGCCGCGACCTGATGCTGCTCGACGAGCCCTTCGGGGCACTCGACGCCCTGACCCGGGCCAACATGCAGGAGTGGCTCCTGGACGTCTGGCAGGAAGACCGCAAGACCATACTTTTCGTGACCCATGACGTCGAGGAGGCGATCTACCTCTCCGACCGGGTGTACGTGATGTCCGGCCGTCCCGGCCGCGTCTCGCTCTGCGTTGATGTGCCGTTGTCGCGGCCCCGAAAGGCGGAGATCACCATGTCACCGGAGTTCCTCCTCCTCAAACAGAAACTTCTTCGGCCACTCGAGGAGGCCGCCGCGGGCGGTGGACTGTTCGTCGATGACCGCCCGACCCTGGAGGAGCAGATCTGATGTTTGCAAGAGGAACCAAAGCCCGCCGCATCGCCGCGGCGGTGCTTCCGCCGCTGCTCTTCGCGATCTTCGTGCTCGGTGCCTGGCAGCTCTACACGGTCGTCGGCGACATCAAGGAATCAACCCTGCCGCCGCCCACCGACATCGCCAAGGCACTCTGGGACGACCGGTCGATGCTGGCCGAGAACGCCTGGGTGACCATCAAGGAGATCCTGATCGGGTTCTTCTTCGCGATCCTGCTCGGGGTCGGCATCGCCGTCCTGATCCGCAGCTCGAGGACGGTCGAACGGGCCGTCTACCCGTGGCTGGTGGTTTCGCAGATGGTCCCGATCCCGGCCATCGCCCCGTTGCTGATCATCTGGTTCGGCTTTGAGATGCAGCCGAAGGTGATCGTGATCGTGCTGGTCAGCTTCTTCCCGATCGCGGTCAACACCATCGACGGCCTGAGGGCTGCCGAACCGGAACTGCTGAACCTCCTGAAGACGCTGAAGGCGAACGCCTGGCAGCGCTTCCGCAAGGCCCAGCTGCCGGCCGCCCTGCCCTTCCTGTTCTCCGGCCTCAAGGTGGCCGCCGCACTCTCGGTGATCGGCGCCGTCTTTGCCGAATGGGTGGGCGCCTCGGCAGGCCTCGGCTACCTGATTCTGGTGCTGAACAACCAGACCGCGACGACCGAGATGTTCGCGGTGATCGTGACGCTGGCCTCGATCGGCATCGCGCTCTTCCTGATCGTCACGCTGCTCGAGCGACTGCTCCTGCCCTGGTACTACGAGTCCCGCAAGACCGAGGGCGAGGGCCTTCACCTCGAAGTCGAGGAGAAGGTTTGAGCGCCACCAGCGACATCACGATCGTGCGCGGGGCCTGGGCACTGACCATGGGCCCCGAAGGCGCGATCCGCGAGGGCGCCGTCGCCTTCGACGCCGGGGGATCAATCACCGCGGTCGGCAAGGCCGAGGAGCTGATCGCTGCCAATCCCGGGGCGACTGTCGCCGGCGATGGCAACGGCATCGTCCTGCCCGGGTTCGTCAACGCTCACACCCACCTCACCGAGGGCCTGATCACCGGCATGGGGGAGACCGCGGTGCTCTGGGAATGGTTCGAACGGGTCGTCAACCCGTCGGGCATCCAGATCACCCGGGAAGAGGTCGCTCTCGGCACCCGCCTGAAGGCAGTCGAGATGCTCGAGTCGGGGATCACCACGGTCAACGACATGTGCTGCCACAGAAACCTGGGGTCGCTGGCCTCGCTCGGCGCCGTGGAAGGACTCTCCGAGATGGGCATGCGGGGCGTGGTCAGCTTCGGTGCGGAGGACATGTATGACGCAGCCCCTTCGGCGGACGTCTTCATGGCCGAGCACGAGGCCCTCGCCGACCTGATCTCCGGCACGCCTCTGATCGACTTCCGGATCGGGATCNNGCGACGAGCGCTTCCAGCGCACGATCGACGCCGCCGCCGAGAACAGCTGGGCGGTTCACACCCACCTCGCCGAAGTGCGCGAGGAAATCACCGAATCAACCCTTCTCCACGGAGGATCCACGATCCAGCATGCCGAGCGCATCGGCCTGCTCGATCACGAGGTGATCGCCGGCCACTGCATCTGGTGTTCGGAAACCGACATCGGCCTGCTCGCCTCCAGGGACGTGGCCGTCGCCCACAACCCGGTCGCCAACATGATCCTCGCCTCCGGTGTCTGCCCGGTCCCGAGGCTGCTCCGGGAAGGGGTGCGAATCGGCATCGGAACCGACGGGGCTGCTTCGAACGACTCCCAGGACATGTTCGGTGCAATCAAGTCGGCCGCTCTCCTGCAGAAGGTCCACCATCTCCAGGCGGTTGCAATGACCGCTCCCCAGGTGATGGAGATGGCGACGATCGGCGGGGCAAGGGCCCTCGGTATGGAATCGGAAGTCGGCAGTCTTGAACCCGGAAAGCGGGCTGACGTGGTCCTGCTCGACGGCAATGGCCCCGAACTGGCGGTCCTCCACGATCCCTTCCAGCAGATCGTCTATGGCGCTACTCCGCGCAGCGTCTCCGAGGTCTGGGTCGATGGAAAGCTCCGGGTCACCGGAGCCGAAACCATCGGCGTGGACCGGACAGCTCTCGCCGCGGAATCCCGGGAAGCCGCCCGGGACCTGGCGATTCGCGGTGACATGAAGGGTGAGTCGGCCTATGCCGGCCCCCTCGATTTCGAAGTTTTCGAAGAAGGGAAGTAACCGATGTCGGAAACCAGTGACGTCGTCCTGATCGGGGCCGGCCATAACGGGCTGGTCTGTGGCTCCTACCTGGCCCGCGCCGGTCTCTCGGTGACGGTGCTCGAGTCCTCCCATTCGCCCGGTGGCTGCATCTACACGGAGGACCAGCCATCAGGCAACCGGCTCGAGCTTGGTGCCTATGAACACGGTGGCATCAGGGGCAGCGGCGTGGCTGACGACCTCGAACTCGAGTCGAAGTACGGCCTGGTCTTTCACGAGCGGGACGAGTTCCTGTTCGCCCCATGCGACGACGGCACCGGACTCCCTTTCTGGAACTCTCTCGACCGCACGGTCGAGGCGCTGGCCGAGCTGCTCGGTCGGGAAGAGGCCGAGCGCTACCGGCGCTTTTCGAAGTGGTCGACCGCCGCGATGGGGGTTCTCGGGCAGACCGAGAACGGTCCCCCGCCCAGCCTCCGCTCGCTGGCATCGATCGCCGACCTCACGCTCGGCGCCGAGGGTGCACGGCTCATGCAGTCCCTGTTTGCACCGGCGACCGCGGTCACCGAGGCGGCGCTCGAGGATGACCGGCTCCGGGGCCCGCTCGATCACTGGGCCGCCCACTCACAGCAGCCCCCGCAGGCTCCAGGAACCGGTGCCGGCGCCCTCTTCCTCGCCGCCTCGCATGGCTCACCGGCCAGCCGGCCGGCCGGCGGCTCCCGCGGCACGGTGGACGCCCTGGTCCGCTGCCTGGAGGACGCGGGCGGGAAGCTTCTCGTCGATGCCCCGGTCGAGAGCGTCGAGACCTCGGCGAGTGGCCGGGCGACCGCGGTGATCGCGGCCGGCGAGCGGTTCGAGGCGACGAAGGCCGTCGTCTCGGCGATCGATGCGCGGCGACTCTTCCTTGGCCTCATGGACGAAAGCCAGCTGCCAGACAGCCTGCTTGCCGAGGTGCGCCGGATCCACTTCTCCCAGCACAACGTCTCCGAACTGAAGGTCGACGCGGTGATCGAACAGGTTCCCCGCGTCAACGGACCTGACGGGATGGAGAAGGCGTTCATGCTTTCGGCCAACACCGGCCGCGACATCGCGCGGGCTTTCTCCAGTCTCGGGATCGGCCAGTTGCCGGAGCGCCCCCCGGTGATGATCGCCTTCCCCTCGACCCTGGAGTCGGGTTGGGCACCGGAAGGCCAGGGTGTCGTCTGGCTCTCCACCTTCGTGCCGTGGACCCCGGAGAAGGGCCAGTGGGACCAGGATCTGCTCGAGGAAGCATCCGACCTGACCTGGCGCACCGCCGAGAAGGCGCTCGGATGGGAGATGACGGCGGTGGAAAAGAGGATGACTGGACCGCTCGAGTGGGTCGAGCGCCACGGCAACCCCGGTGCCAACCCTAATCACATCGAGATGAGCATCGACCAGCTCCTGGCGATGCGCCCCTCAGTCAACCTGTCCGGGTACGAGACCCCGATCGAAGGACTCTTCCTGACCGGGGCGGGGACCCATCCGGGCGGTGGCATCACCGGCATGCCGGGTCGTAACGCGGCCGGGGTGATCCTCGAGAAACTCGGCCTGACCACCCGCCGCCGGGGCGCGAAGCTCCGGGCCCAGGCCGCAATGATGAAGGACGCGCTAAAGGCGACCAGAGAACTGAGGAAGAACGCATGAGTGAAGAAACTGCATCGCCCTACGGGGTGGCGGACCAGATCACCTCCTACCAGCAGTCCGCGCTGATCGGGACGGCTGTCGAGGTGGGTCTCGCAAACGCGCTCTACGGTTCCCCCAGGACCCTCGATGAGCTCACCGAAGAGCTCGGGACCGACTCCCGGGGAACGATGGGACTGCTCTCCGGCCTGGTCACCTTCGGGATGATCGACCGCCAGGGGGAGACGTTCAGACTCACGCCGAACGGCGAGCTGCTCGCCGACGATCACCCCGAATCGGTCGCGATGATCGCCCGCAAGGAGTGGTTCTTCTACAAGCTCTGGGCGAAGATGCCGGAAGCCGTCCGGACCGGTCACACCCAGACCGGCGCCTGGCGCGAGCGGCTCGAGAACGACCCGGATCAGGCGCATGACTTCCTGCGCGCCCTCGACGACCTCTGCCGGCTCTATGGCGGTGACCTGCCAGAGCTGGCCGGGCTCGAATCCGGCGGCCGGCTGCTTGACGTGGGTGGCGGTGCGGGCTCGCATTCCGCCAACCTGGTCAAGGCGGTTGCCGATCTGGGCGGTCCTCCGCTCGAAGCGACGGTACTCGACCTGCCCGGTGCCGAACCGGTCCTGAGGGAACGCCATCCGGAACTCGACTTCGTCGCCGGAGACCTGGACCAGCCCCGCTTCGGCCGGCCCGAAGGTGAACAGTGGGATTACCTCCTGATCTCGAACATCCTCCACGACCATCCGGCCAGCGAGAACGAACGGATCATCCGTGAGGCCGCCGGCCTGCTTGCTCCCGGTGGCAGTCTTGTGATCTACGAATGGGTGATCGATGAAGGCCGGACGTCACCGCCTGGCGTCGCCTCGTTCACCCCGATGATGGTGATCGAGAACGAGGGTGGCTGGACCTGGACCGAGGCCGAGATCGGCCAGTGGCTGCGCGACGCGGGGCTGGAACCCCGCCCCGTGAGCCAGGGCCCGGGCCCCATAGCCGTAATCCGGGCAGAACGCGCCTGATCTGGCTCGTCCTCACTCCCTGACTCCCTGACGGCTCACTGACTCCCTGACCGCTCCCTGACTCCCTGATGACTCCCTTGGGCCGTCGCCGGGGGATCGAGATGGCAGAAACCCGCAATAGCTGCGGGTTTCTGCCTTCTCGAATGTTCGGGTGAGCCGGGCGACCGGTGGAAGACCGAGACGGGGCGTCCGGCGCTGCGACGCTTCGGTCGGGCCCTAGGCCTTCTGGACCCTGAAGGCCGGGCCGCCGGCTCCAGTGTTGAACTTGGCCTTGGCCACGTTCAGCCTCCACGGGGACGGGAGCCTGCCGTCGGGCCGGTTCAGGAAGTTCCGGAACAGGTTCGACGCCTGCTGGCAGGAAAGCCTGTTGACGACGTAGATGTAGTACGGGCCGCGCGGCAGGTAGAGCGCGCCGATCCGGTCATTGTTGAGGACCCGGAAAGTGCCCGGGCAACGGACGTACCGGTTGACCGGACCCGGCGGGTTGGGCCCGACCACCTTGTTGATCTTGAATCCGGTGCGGCCGGCGGTGCTCTTGTAGAAGATCCCCAGGTTCTGGTTCAGCTTCCACGGGTAGGGCAGGCGGCCGTCGAAGTCGAGCAGGAATTCCTGGAAGCGCTTGACCGCCTGGGCGCAGGTCATCTTGGCCGGGTCGATCAGGGTGATCCGGTACTTCCCGCGCGGCACCTTGAAGCTTCCGATCGAGTCGTTGTGGAGGACCGTGAAGTACCCGGGGCATGAGCGGCCCGAGTTTCCACCGGAGTTGCCGTTCTTCTTGGCCGGGGTGGCGGTGAAGCCCTTGTCGGTCGCGCCGGCCCGGAAGGTGCGGGTGTTGCCGCTCTGGGAGAGCTTCCAGGGACTGGGGAGCCTGCCGTCCCAGTCCTGCAGGAACTTCTGGAAGAGCTTTGTCGACTGGGCACAGGTCAACTTGCTGGAGTTCAGCAGGGTGACGTTGTAGTAGCCAGCCGGAAAGGAAATCTTGCCGATCCGGTCGTTGTGCATGACCCGGAACTGCGGGCAGTTGGCCGGTGCGGCCTGGGCGCTGTCGGTCTTGCCCCCGATGACGAGGACGACGAGGGCCAGCATCGCAAGCACCCCGGCGAGGGAGAACTTGGCATAGCGACGGGTCATTGATGAGTACTTCCTGGTGATCGACATGTTGCTTAGAACCCTAATGCCAGCGTCAAGTTCCGGCAGATCGAGGAATTTTTCGCACTCTTCGAATGATCCCGGGCCGACGGTTTTGCGAACCTCCCTTTGTGGCTTTGCTGATCATCTTCGGGTTCATCGCCGGCGCGGCTACCGCGGTTTCCCCATGTGTTCTGCCGGTGCTGCCGGTAGCGCTCTCGGCCGGATCCACCGGGGGACGCCGGCGACCGGCGGGGATCGTTGCCGGGCTCACCCTCTCCTTCACCTTCGCCACGGTGGCGCTCGTATACGTGATCGACGCCTTGGGTCTTCCTGATGACCTGGTGCGGAATCTCGCCATCGCGGTCCTGATCGGCTTCGGGCTGGTCCTCCTGTTGCCGGCTGTTTCGGCCCGGATCGAGGGCTGGGTGAGCCGGTTCACCGCCCGCTTCACCCCGAAGGGTCAGGGCGAAGGCTTCTGGTCGGGCAGCCTGGTCGGAGCGAGCCTTGGTCTCGTCTATGCGCCCTGCGCGGGTCCGATCCTGGCCGGCGTCATCACCGTCACCGCATCTCAGGACTTCACGGTGGACCGGCTCGCGATCGCCTTCGCCTACGCGCTCGGATCGGCCCTCGTCCTATACCTGTTGATGATCGGTGGCCGGCGGCTGATCGCCCCCCTGGCGCGACGCTCGGGCCGGATCCAGGCCGGAATGGGGATCCTGATGATCGTGTTCGGGGTCGGCATGGCGGCAGAGTGGGATCTCCGGTTCCAGAACTGGATCGCCGATGACCTTCCCGCAATAGTCGTCAACCCGACCCGGGACCTTGAATCCTCGGATGCCTCGATCGAACGGCTGGCGGCGCTGCGGTCCGGTCACTCCTCGCCGGAAGCCCGGCAGATCGCCGAGGGTGTCGCGGCCGTCCAGGAGGGTGAACGGTCGCCATCTGACCTGCCGGTGATTGCGCGTGCCCCCGAGATTTCCGGAACCCAGGAATGGTTCAACACGCCGGGCAACCAGCCGCTGGCCATGTCGGGGCTGCGGGGCGAGGTCGTGCTGATCGACTTCTGGACCTACACATGCATCAACTGCATCCGCACCCAGCCCTGGCTGAACGCGATGTACGAGAGGTACGGCGACCGGGGCCTCGAGATCATCGGCGTTCACACCCCGGAGTTTCCCTTCGAGCGGGACGCAGGCAATGTGGAATCGGCGATCGGCAGGGCCGGCATCCGTTATCCGGTGGTCCAGGACAACGAGTACACCGTCTGGAACTCCTACGCCAACCAGTACTGGCCGGCCGAGTACTTCGTCGACGGGAACGGAAACGTCCGCTACGCCCACTTCGGCGAGGGTGATTACGCCCACAAGGAAGAGGTGATCCGTGAACTGCTGGCCGATGCCGGAAGGAATCCCGGGGCGGGGATGAGCGGGGCAACCGGCATCCGGGCGGCCCACACCTCGCTGACCCCTGAGAGTTATCTCGGTACAGCCCGCGCCGACCGCTTTGTCAACGGGATGCTGCTTTCCGGGGTGCATGACTTCGGACCGCTCAGGCGTCCGGGACCGGATCAGCTGGCCTACGGTGGCCGCTGGAACCTCGGTCCAGACGACGCCCTGGCCATGGGCGGCAGTCTCGCCGTCAACTTCCGCGCCAGGAGGGTGTACCTGGTCCTCTCTTCACCCGGAAACCCGCGGGAGGTGGACCTCCTGCTCGACGGAAGGCCACTGAGGCCCGAACAGGCCGGCAAGGACGTCCGGGACAGCAAGGTCACCGTCGCCGGCGAGCGGCTGTACTCGCTCGTCGATCTGCCGGAATCCGGGCGACACATCCTCACCGTCAGGCCCGCTGCCGGGGTCCGGGCCTTCGCCTTTACATTCGGCTGACCCCGGCCAGTCCTTCCGCGAGTATGGCCGCACTCAGCGAAGGACGGCTGCTCCAGCGTGGAGCCAAAACCCGCCTCCAACACATACAATGGCGCGCTCAGGGCCGCGCCAGTCCCACCAACGGCAAGTCCTCAATACCCGCGCCCGTAGCTCAGCTGGATAGAGCGTTGGTCTACGAAACCAAAGGTCACAGGTTCGAATCCTGTCGGGCGCGTCCTCAAACCGGGGTGCATTCCGATCAAGGGTTGGGAAGGCTCGAGCCGCTAGGCCCAACCGCCCGAAACGGCCTGAAGCCGGGTTGGCGGCCTCAAGCCAAGAGGGACTATCGACCAAAGAAGCCCAAGGCCAGGCCTTGTCGAGGTGTCAGTTCCCCCAGGCTTTCGAAGGGGGTCGTTGCCTCAGGCCTCTGGCCGACCGGAGTAAGGTCGGAGACGTCCATAAGTAAGGAGGCCCCGTGTCGACAGAGGATTTGAACGAACTGCCCGCCCCAACCTTCGCAGGAGGTACCAGGGCTATCACGACGGACCCCGTCGTCGGCTCGCCCCACCGCGACTATCCAGATGCCTTCGTTCCGGGCGCCGAGGAGATCGAGGACGGCGAGCTTCGCGTCACGGTTCTCGGAAGCGGAAACCCGTGGGTGACCCGAGCCCAGTCCTCCGGAAGCATTCTGATCGAGGTAGGGAATCCGGAGAGGGACCTCCTGGTCCTCGATCTCGGCAGCGGTTCACTGGCCAACTTCGCCAGTCTCGGGCTCCCGGTCAATGCCCTGGACAAGGTCTTCATCACCCACCTGCATGCCGACCACACCGCCGATCTGATCACGCTCTTCGGCAGCTACCGAAAGACGGGTAGGGTCGATCGAGGGGTGTACGTGTGGGGTCCGAGCGGGTCCGAGGAACGGTTCGGCACTAAGCATTTCGTCGAGGCGATCCGCGAGGCATGCCAGTGGGATTCCGAGTCGACGCGGTCGATCCACGCGGAGGAGAGTTTCGAACTCGAGGTAGAGGAGTTCGACTACTCCCAGACTCAAGTCGTCTACGAGGCAAACGGGGTTACCGTGACCGCCTTCCCGGTCGTCCACGCGCTTTCCGGCGCCGTTGGGTACCGGATCGACTTCGGTGAGGTCACGGTCGTTCATTCAGGGGACACCCGCCCGGGCTGGCCGCTCGTCCGGGCTTGTGAGGGTGGGACCGTCGATCTGCTCATTCACGAGTGCTTCCCCCCGGCCGAGGCAATCGCGGCTTCGATGGACGTGCCGATCGAGCGTGCCCGGGTGATCCTGAATCAGGCCCACACCTCACCCCGGGGTGCCGGCAAGGTATTCGGCCTGGTCCGACCACGGATGGCCGGTCTCTGGCACACGGTCGTGACCCCGGCCGGGACCCGGATGTTGTTCGAGGAACTTCGCAAGGTCTATGACGGCCCGGTTGTGCAGACCCAGGATCTGACCGTCTTCAACGTGACCGCCGATGCCGTGGTTGCTCGCCAGGCAGAGGTCGATCCCCAGCCCCAGCCCGTTCCGGGCAAGCCGAGGTCTGAACCGGAGGCCCGGCCGCCGTCCCAGCCCGAGTGGTGGGCTGACGCCCTGATCCCACAGGATGACGTCGATTCACTTCCCTGAGGGCCCGCCCACCGCTCAGTCAAGGCATCAGGCGCAAGAGCTTCACGAGGATTGAAGCCACCGACAGGAAAAAGCCGATAGCAGCGCCTTCGTGATCTCGAGGCTGCGAAATCAAAGGTCACAGGTTCGAATCCTGTCGGGCGCGCTCTTGTCCCTGCCTCCGTATCTGTGTGTTAGGGTCGGGCGCTATGAAGCTTGCGAGGGGGATGTTTCGTGTTTTGGCTGCTGCCATCGTCCTGACGGCCGCGTTCTCGCTGCCGGTATCAGGAGCCACTGCCAGCGATACGTTCTTTCTGAAGAACCAGTCGAAGACGGCTCTCCTGCAGGGACTCTCCCTGTGGGGAAAGGGAAACACGATGGCTGCCGAATGCCGGACCGGTCCTTTCCCGGGTCCCACCTTGACTGCCTTCACTTTCAATCCCGGCGATTCGGGCTCAATCACCCTGACCCAGGATCCGTTCTCGGACTGCCTGCCCGGGATCAACCCGCTGATCCAGAACGAGATCCAGGGACCTGGACTAAACGGAGCCTGGGTCTGGATCCCGGTTGACCCGTTAATCGGTGACGCGCATCTGACCTGCTCGCTTCTGGCACAGCAAGGGCCCAACTACATCCAGTCGAGCGTCGACGGGCTCACCTGCACCATCACCGATGTAGGCAACTCCACGTCGGGCACCTTCGGTTCGTCGGTTGCACCGCTGCGAAGAGGGAAGGCCGTCGCATACGTCCAGCACTTCCCGAACTCCAGGAGCAAACTCCAGTCTCGCGCCGACTACACCGTTGTCCTGAGGACGGCAATGGGTGCGATCCTGGGCAGGGAGAAGGTGACCGTGAACGCCGGCAAGCCGAAGCGGGTGCGTGTGCCGGTGACGAAGGCGATCCGCAGGCTGGTAAAGAAGAACGGCTTCGCCAGGGTCAAGGCGACCATCAGGCGCGCCGACGGCAAGCGGGGGTCCGGTGATCGCACCACCCTCACAGTCACGCGCGACTCCAAGAACGTTCCGTTCTGAGCGAGGCGCCCGTCCTGTATCGCTGAAGGGGTGGGCCAGCCCGGCTAGGGTTGAGTCATGAGCGAAGTGGTGGTTACGGCGATTCTGAAGGTGAAGGAAGGCAGGATCGACGAGGCGATTGCGGGGTTCAAACCTGTGATCGAGGGCACCCACACCGAACACGGGTGCATTTCCTATGCGCTACACCTCGACAAGTCCGATCCGGACACCCTCGTCCTGATCGAGCGTTGGCGGTCGCAGGAAGACCTCGATTCGCACTTCTCCCAGCCGCACATGGCCGCCCTCGGAAACCTTGCCTCTGAAGTCCTCGCCGAACCGCCGCGGGTGATCTTCTGTTCTCCCCTGCCGCTCGGCGATCCGGACAAAGGGGCGCTCTAGAAGGCTTTCAGGCGGTCGAGACTGCCCGCTCGGGAGGAACAGCCTCGGACGCTCATCCTGCGGTTGGCATGCAGTCGGCCCCGCAAACCCAGCGGCCTTTGCGAGCAGTCCATTTCCAGCGCTCGTGATGTTCCCGGTTGAACTGGCCGAGGAAGTCAGGCGAGAGGGCGGCGGGGCCGGACCGCTCGAGCCGGGACCGGGCAGCCCCGGCTGAACTGAAGGTGCCGCCGGCCGGTCAGCGGGCGGTGAGGACAGTTTCGCCGCCCAGGGCCGGTGTCGCGGTGATCGCCCGGCGGACGGTCGCTTCCGGGCCTTCCGTGCCAGCCGAAACCTCGGCCACGCGGAGCAGCTCCCTCAGGACGATCGCCATCTCCATCTGCGCGAAGCTTGCGCCGACGCAGCGTCTCCGGCCACCGCCGAAAGGGATCCAGGTGTAGGTGCCCGGATCCTCCTCCAGGAAGCGTTCGGGCCGGAAGGCGTAGGGCTCCGGGTAGATGTCCGGGTCGTGCTGGACCAGCCAGGCGCTCGGCAGCAGGTGAACTCTCGGTTCGTAGAAAACACCGCCGACCTCGATCGGCTTCTTGACGGTCCTGGGAGCGGCGTTCAGGAGGACGGGTCGCAGTCTGAGGCTTTCCCGGATCACGGCTGTCATGTACGGCTCGCCGTCACCCTCGTCCACGGCCTTGACCAGCCGGTCGAGCGCTTCCGGGTTCCTGGTCAGGCGCTCCAGCGACCAGGCTAGCTGCGTCGCGGTGGTCTCGTGGCCCGCGACCAGAAGTGTCATGAGTTCATCGTGGATCTCCACGTCCGCCATCGGAGATCCGTCTTCGTGCCTGGCCGCGATCAGCGAGTTGATGATCTCGCTTCCGCCCTGGTCGCCCTGCTCGCGCCGGTCGTTGATCTCGGCGTAGATCAGCTCGTCGGCCCGGGCCCTGACGCGAAGGAAGCGCCCCCAGGGGCCGCGGCCGAAAGGTGCCCGCCTCGCCGGCGGCAGGAGGCTGAGGGGATTCATCCCGAAATCGAGCATCTCGGTGAGTGCCACCCGCAGGTCATCAAGCCTCGGGTGCCCGCGCAGGCCGAACACGGCAGCGAGGATCACCTCAAGGGTCAGGCTCTGCATGCGGGGATGGATCGGAACGGAATGACCGCGCGGCCAGCCCTGCATCTGTTCACGGGCCACCTCGGCGATCATCGACTCCAGGCCCCGCATCCGCTCACCGTGGAAGGCCGGCAGAACTAGCTTTCGCTGGCTCATGTGAGCGCCCTCGTCGAGCAGGAGGATCGAGTTGGGTCCGACGATAGGCTCGAGAATCCGTGTTCCCTCCCCCGGGTGGAGTACGTCGGGCGGGGCGGTGAAGACCTGTTTCAGCTCCTCGGGATCCGAGATCACGATGAAGGGGTCCTGAGCGGCCAGCCTCACCGTGAAGCGCTTGCCGAAACGCCTCCGGCAGCGGTCCAGGAACCCGGTCGGCCTGGTCCACCAGCCAGCCGTCTGCATAACCCGGGGCATGCGGGGTCCGGGTGGAAGGTCTGGCTTCGCGTTCCGGTTCACTCGCATGACGCTAGCGCGACCGGCGCTCGGGGTCCAGCCGGGCGGTAACCGGTGAAGCGAGCCGTGGGGTCCGCGATCGGCCGATAGGGTCCGGCGCGTGCAAGCCAGGCCAGCCGAAACGGTGTTGATCGGGGCCGGAATCCACGGGGTATCGGTGGCCCTCGCACTGGCCGCGCGGGGCCGGCGAAGCGTGCTGCTGGAAGCCGGGCCAGAGCCACTTGCTCGGGCGAGCCTGTTGAACGAAGGCAAGATCCACCTCGGCTTTGTGTACGCGCTGGACAAGAGCGGCGAAACCGCCAGGGCGATGGTCGAAGGGGCACTCGCCTTCGCCCCGCTGATCGAGCGGTGGTGCGGGGAGATCGACTGGGTTTCCGGGCGCTCGGAAGGCTTTGGATACGTGGTCATGGACGATGGCCTATCCAACGCCGACGAACTCGAGGCTCACTACGAAACCGTGCTGGCCGAGATCGCGAGAACCGGGGAAGAGCTTGGCACCAATTACCTCGGGGTAGACCTGGACGGGGCCCGGGTGACCCGCCGGAATGCTGCGATGCCGGGGATGCGGGAAGGTCTGTCAACCTGCTGGTTCGAGACGCCCGAGATGGCATTCGACCCCCGGGAGATATGCAGGGTGCTGGCCGGCGCGGTAGCCGACGAGCCGCTGGTTGAGGTGCTTACCGGTCGTCGGGTGACCGGTGTGGACCGGTCCCAGGGTGGCTACACCGTCTTGACCGAGTCGCCTGCCGGCGAGGTCAGCTTCATGGCCGAGCATGTGGTGAACTGCGCCTGGGAGGGCAGGCCGGCCCTTGATGCGATGGTGCTCGGGCCCGGACCGCAGGAGAATTTCCGGGTCAAGCACCGCGTCCTGGTCAGGGGCGGCGAGTCGAACCTTTCGCCTGTGACCCTCGTCCAGGGTCCTTTCGGGGACGTCGTGCCCTGGCCCAACGGTGACGTCTACATCAGCTGGTACCCGGACGCGCGCACCCATTTCGGTAACCGTCCCGCAGAAAGAGCGGAGGCGGACCGGGAGGTTGCGGGCAGGGTTCACCGGCGGATCGCCGGCCTCTTTCCCGCGGTTGGAGAACACGAACTGGCCGGTTTCGGGCCCTGCTACATCCTCGCCCGAGGGAGTACCGACATAAACGATCCGGGCAGCGGACTTCACAAGCGGGCGGAAGCGAGCTTCGTGGAGGCTGACGGCTGGTGGTCGATCAGGTCCTCGAAGCTGACAACGGCCCCGCTGGCAGGCGAGCGTTGCGCGGCGGCGATCACCGGATCGGAAGTCCAGGTTTGAACACGGAGAACCCGCGCCTGACCATCGGGATACCCATTCACGGAGGGGAGAGGTGGCTCGACGGGGTAACCAGCAACGTTTCGAGGGTTCCGCCCTGGAGCCGGGTCGTGATCAGCGACGCCTCCCATCTCGACAACGCGGCTGCGGTACTCACCGAGACCTACCGCGATGACCCCAATGTTGAAGTCGTCTCCCGGCCGGGCACCCTCAACTGGGTCGAGCACGCCAACCTGCTCCTCGACGAGGCCGGGACCGAGTACTTCTGCTGGTTGCCGCAGGATGACCTGGTTTCGCCGGCGGATTACTTCACGTTGCTGGTCGATGCCCTTGACAGCAGACCCGACTGCGTCCTGGCCTTCCCCACCGTCCTCCGGAAGGCGACCACCGGCCGGTTGCGGAGGAAACCGATCGGCGAGGTGGCCTACGGATCGCCACCGATCGAGCTCGGGCAACGGCCACCCGAACAGGAGGCGGTACGGATGCTCAATGAGTGGAACATGGCTCTCTTCTGCTGGCGGGGCGTCTTTCACCGGGACATGGCGAGACCCATCCCGGAGACAGACGATTGCGCTGACCTGATCTGGACGTTCTCGATGGCCCTGGCGGGGCATTTCGCCCAGGTTGACGAGGCCCGTTACCTGAAGCGCTTTCATCGCGGTAGCGGCGTCGACACGATGGGCTGGCGTGGCATGTCATCTGCGATGGATCTCTATCGGCTCGAGATCGAGGCCAGGCTGGGACGGAACTCAGCCGAAACCAGGCAGGTTCTTGCCGAAGTTCGCCGGTATCTGGACCGGCATCGCCTGATCCAGCTGGCCGGGTCCCTGCGTGGACTTGGAACCTTCGCCCTGAACCGGCCGCGCGCGGTACGCGAATGAGGCCGGGCCGGGCGGCCCGCTGATCACCAGCCGCCGGTTCCGGGCTCCCCTTTGACCGGCCCGGTTATCTCGGCCGTTATCCAGCCGCCGTAGAAGCCACCGGGCTGCGGCAGGACCTTCTCGCCGTCCAGGCTGCACTCGACCAGGGCGGGGTAGAAGGACACCCGGTCGGCCAGCTCCTCGAAGCCGGGAGAGGGTTCCCGGTAGGTCCAGGCTGCGCGGGAGATGACCCGGTCGGGAAGGGTGACGTCAAAGTAGGTTGCGGCACCCTTCCACTCGCACCAGGTGCCTCCACCGCCGGAGGGCTGGAGGAGACCCGGTTCGACATCACCGAAGGGGATGTAGATGACAGGGGCACCAGCCGTCTCACAGACCTTGACCGCGCTGTGGCTCGATGCGACCTCGATGCCGTCCGCCCGGACCAGCACCGTCCTCGGTTCCGGGCGCAGCTCGGGAGGGCGCGGGTAGTCCCAGACTGATTCGTAGGGGAGACCGTTCGGTGCGTTGCCCTTGCGGCGCTCCGGTTGCGGTCGTCCACGACTCCGGCCGAAAGCCATCACGTCTCCCTGCCGGCCGGTTGGCGTTCGGCGAGTCTTGCGATGCGGCCGGTAAAGAGGTCCACGACCGGAGCGTATGCCAGGGCGAGCGGGGACCAGGCCGTGCGCGTGGCCCGCACCGGCATGCTCAGCCTGCTGCCCTGCGGGGTGGGCTCGACCCGGTGTTCGACGATGATGCTCCCGACCTTCCAGGACCATGATCGGCCCGGCTCCACGGCAACTATTTCGGCTGCGACCTTCACGCCGCCGGTCAGGATCACCTTGCCCCTGGCTCCAGCCTCGACCTCCGGGTCACCCAGGCCTTCGGCGCCGCGGACGTAAAGCGACCACTCCGGCCACCGTGCCGGCCGGGCAATCAGATCCCAGACGCGATCCGGTGGCGCGCTGGTTTCCAGGACCTTCGCCACGATCGCCGGCCTCTCAGCCCTGCCGGCCGGTGGGGCGGGGGAAGGGCGGGGCGAGGCCGACCAGCCTCATCGTGAGCAGGGCGACGGCGATCGCAAAGAGAGGATCGAGGACCACGTCGGATGCGCCTTTCGCGAGGCCGTCGACGATGGTCGTCTCACCCAGGATCACCCGGGTGAGCCAGGCGAGACCTTCGCCGATCAGATAGCCACCGAGCTGCACGATCACGAGTATCCAGGCGACCAGCCAGAAGTCGCTCCTGACCAGCCGGAAACTCCTTGCGAACGAACTCCGGAAGCCGCGCTCCTCGAGTTCGACCACAGGGCCGACCAGCGAGAAGAAGATCAGGGCGAGAATGCCGGGAATGATCAGGAGAAGAAGCCCGATCAGCACGACGATCACATAGAGGATGTCGATCACGATCAGCTTGACGAACCGGATGTGGCCGACCATCCACCGGACCGAAGGGGGTTTCCCGTGATGGGCGTGGGTTAGTGAGAGACCGATCGCGCCGGCCAGGAAAACCTGGCCGAGGAGGCTGGTCGAGGAGATCGCCCCGGTCAGGGAGGCCACGAGCAGGGACTCGACCCAACCCTCCGCACCCGAGGACTCGATCGCGTTCTCGGCAACCGAGTCGAGCACGTCAAGGGGGATCAGGAGCAGCGCTGCGAGCGGAAGGATGTACATCCACCAGGCCCGGTAGGTCCGGAAGATCTGTTCGAAGACCTCCCCGATCCGACGGAAGAGCGGACCCTCCCGAGCAGGTTCTGTGGAGCTGCGCGGCACGCCCGGAAGATAACGACGCGGGGCCTGCCGGGGCTGGTCCGTAACAATCCCGCCGGGAGATCAGATGGTTCGAAGTCTCGACCGGCAGATAGAGGCCTGGAGCAACAAGTCCGTAAGGGACCAGTTCTCGCTGCTCTGGGACGAGGTGGAGCGGGAGGAAGTAAAGGTCATCTCCTGTTGGGAAGGTCGCGAGTGGTCCTCGAACTACGTGATTTCCGCGTCGCAACCGAGGCGACCCCTCCCCGGCCGGTGGTGGGCCTTCTGCTTCATCGACCCCGGCAGCGAGGAGCCGGCGGAATTCCTCCGCTCGGATGACAGCGAAGGAAAGGGAGCCGGGCCGCCCCTGACCGACGCGCGGTCGATCAGGCGGCTTCTGGAAGTTCCGGGAATCGACGATCGTCCCGAACTCTGCAGTCTCCTGATGACCCTCGGCGCGCGTCGCGACGAGATTGACGTTCCCTCGATCCTCCGGTTCACCGGTCACAGCGACCGGGTTGTCAGGTACGTCAGCCTCGGAGTTCTCTCGTGGCAGCCGTCGATCAGCAACGACCTGATCGCCCACCGGTTCGCAGACGAAACCGACCCCAGGGTTGCCGAACTCGCCCGCCGGTTTGCCAGCGGCCGGACCCGTCGCCGGACGAAGGCCTGATCAGGGGGCCGGCGGCGTGGCCGCCACGGCATCGGCGAAAGCGGTCGCGCGGAGTGACCCGAGCCCGGTCGCCAGGTCAAAGCCGGGCTGGGCCGCGCCGCCGGCCGGGCTCTGGCCGGACGGCGTGTTCGGCTTCTTCGATGCGGTTCCGACAGTTACGTCATAGAAGGTGTCCGCGTAGCCCGGGCCGCGGGCAAGCGAGTAGAGCAGCGGATTGATCGAACCGAGCGGCGGTCTGCCAGCCTCCTTCTCCTGCTGGACGGCGAGAGCGACCATCGCCGCGGTCAGGGGTGTCGCGGCACTGGTGCCGCCACCGCCACCCCAGCCGCCGGTCCCTTCCTGGAAGACCGAGATCCCGGGCTTGAAGGACGCCATTGCCGCAACGTCCGGAATCAGCCGCATCGGACTGCCCGGCTGCAGCGAGGGGGTGATGCCCGGTCCGGTCTGGAAAGGCGGCCTCGGCCAGAAGTGGCTCGGACCGCCACCGCTGCCCACGCCCTGTTTGGGCTCGCTCGCGTAGGTCGACCAGACCGGCTGGGAGTTGATCTGGTTGTTCTGGGCCAGACTGAGGTTCGTTCCCCCGACGGCGGTCACGAAACGGGAACTCGCCGGGAATGAAGTGCCGGGCCGGCTCGACTCGCATCCCTGGAAACCGAGGTCGCCGGAGGCGGCAAGGGCGGTGATCCCGAGCGTGGCGGCCTCCGCCAGCAGGCGGTTCGAGAGGTACTTCTCGGCCTTGGTGAAGCGGTACTCGCATACCCCGTCGCTGATCGAGAGGATGTCCGGAAGCTCGCCACCTTGCCTGGACGGATCGAGGGAACCGAGCATGAAGAGGATGAACGAGTTGCTGAAGTTCTGGTCCAGCGGCACGAAGATCGGGGTGATCTGTTCGAGGCGCGGCGCAATCGTCGCCAGTGCTTCGACGTCCAGGACGGTTTCGTCCGGGTCATCCTGGGTCGCGTTGACCCCTCCTGGCATTGCGAACTGGGTCACTTTCGGGACGGGCCGGTTGAAGCAGGCAGCCCAGGTCTTGAAGTCGCTGGTTCCGACCACGGCCGAACTGAGAGTGTTGATTCTCACTCCGGAACCGTCCAGACCCCGGCTATGAAGCTCGTCGACCTCGTAGGCGGTGTTCAGCTGGTTCGGAGTGAGCGCTTTCGACTTCAGTGCTCCGCCGCAACCCTCCGGGGTGCCGGAACGGGGATTGGCCGACCGGGGCGGGCTAGGCGCAGGACCCTGGGGAAAGATCTCGCCGACCGACACCTGCTTGATTGCCCACTTGTAGCCGGCGGGACGGCACGGTTTCCCCGGGATCTTCGGTCCGGCGCAGAACAGCCGCTTTGCTGCGGCGGGGGTCATCACGGCCAGCGCCACGGTCTGGCTCGGATTCAGGCTGACCCGCCGGACCCCGTTCTTCTCTCTGAGGGAAAGGACCTTCTGACGCACCTTGGGGCCGGCACCGAACTGCTGGCGGAACTCGGCCTGGGTGAGGAACTTCCGATACCGCGCGCCGGGGAAGGCGATCTTCTGGGCGGCGGCGAGCGCGTTGCCCCTTCCTGGCAGGCCCATGACCACGACCCGCAGCATCTTCTGCCTGCCGGCCGATGGTCCGGCATCAGTTGGCGTCCCAGTTGACGGGCCGGCGGAGGCAACACCCGCACCAGCCAGCAGGCCGGCAAGCGCAACGAGGAGTGTGAGTCTGAATCTCCGTCCCATCGGCAGCCATCTTCTCACCTCTGCCACCGGTCGGTGTAGTTTTCGCCCGTGTCCCCGACTCCGTCGCTCAGGGTTTCAGTCGCCGTGGCCTTGCTCGCCCTGTCTGGCGCCTGGAACGCCGGCAACGTCGGGCCCGTGGCTTCCCAGCTTGCCTCCGAGTTCGATATTTCACTGGCCGTCGTGGGGGCCCTCGCCGGAACGCTGTTCTTTGGTGCCAATGTGATCGGCCTCATTTTCGCGGCCCAGATCGGAGAGGCCGTCGGACTGGTCAAGGGGCTCAGGTACGCGTGCCTGCTGGTGGTTGCCGGCAACCTGGTCTTCGCTATCACCCCGGTTTTCGCCGGTCTGGCAGTGGGCCGGATCCTGCCCGGTCTCGGATTCGCGCTGACCACCACGGTCGGGATCGTCTGGGCCCGCGCCGAGGGTGGCGTGAAGCTCGTGGGGCTGTTCGGCGCGTCGATCCAGCTGGGCATCGCGCTGTCCCTCCTGCTGGGAAGCGTGCTCTTCGACCTGGGTGTCGACTGGCGGGTCGGGTTCCTTGTCAGCGCGGCACTGGGCGCTGCCGCGATGGCCGCTATCCCCGGTGACGCCACGGCGCCCCCGCTGCCCGAGAGGCGCTCGGGCGGCTTCCTTCGGCTCGCTTTCCGCCACGCGCGCGTGTACCGGCTGAGTCTGCTCTTCCTTTCGATCTACGGGGTGCCGATGATTCTCGGGGCCTGGATGATCGAGTATCTGTCCAGCGAGGGAGATGTGTCGAAGACCGTGGCCGGTCTCGCTTCATTCCTTCTCTTCGGTCTCTCTGCGGCGATGCGTATGGCCGGCGCCGACCTGAAAGCCAGAGGCTGGACCCATCAGGTTCTCTGCGGATCACTCGGTCTCGCGGCCGCCGGTCTGGCGGCCATCGCTGTCGACCCGGTCGCCGGTGCCGCCTTCCTGGCTGCGGTCCTGCTGGCGGTCGGCTTCGGCCTGCCATACGGGACCGCACTCACCGAAGCCCAGGACATGTACCCGGAGGAGCCGGCGGAGCCGCTGGCACTCATGACCCTGGTCGCGTTGCTGCTCCCGATCTTCGTAATCCCCCTGGTCGGGCACTCGATCTCCCAGGATGCCGGCGATGTTGCGTTTGGAATCCTCGCCCTGTTCCTGGTGCTGGCAACCGTCTTCAACCTGAAGCGCTCCGGTTACCCGCTGAACGACTGAGCGGACCGGAATATGCTCCATGAATGGAGCCCAACGCGAGTCTTGAATCTGCTGGTTCAAAGGTCGAGCCCGGAACGCCCGGCGACGGTCTGATCCTCAACCCGAAGACCTGGTCGGCCCCCCATCTGGAGGCGGCCGACGAGGACCGTCTCAAGAAGATGATCGAGTGGTTCGAGAACCGGGGGCTGAAGCAGCTGAAGGACGACGACCGGGAGAACCGCTGGTACTCGGACTTCCTGGAGATGCAGGCGGACCTCGGAATCTTCAAGACCTTTCTGACCCCTGCCCGTGACTCGGGAGGTGACCCGGAGCGCCGCTGGGACACGACCCGGATCTGCGAGTTCAACGAGCTGTCAGGCTTCTACGGGCTGCCCTACTGGTACACGTGGCAGGTTTCGATCCTCGGCCTGGGGCCGATCTTCCAGTCGGAGAACGAGGCAGCGAGGAAGAAGGCGGCGGACGAACTCGCCAAGGGCTCCATTTTTGCCTTCGGGCTCTCCGAGCGCGCCCACGGCGCCGACATCTACTCGACCGACATGGTCCTGACCCCGGCCGGAAACGACGGGGCGGGGGAGACGTACACAGCGACCGGGGGCAAGTACTACATCGGCAACGGAAACGAGGCGGCGATGGTTTCCGTCTTCGGCCGGGTTGACGGGATCGAGGGTCCCGAGGGTTACGCCTTCTTCGCCGCCAACTCGAAGCACTCCAATTACGAGCTGGTCCGCAATGTCGTCAACTCCTCGAACTACGTTTCGCAGTTCAACCTGAACGCCTACCCGGTCGAGTCGGCCGATGTCCTCCACAGGGGACCCGGCGCTTTCGACGCGGCCCTGAACACGGTCAACATCGGCAAGTTCAACCTCGGCTTCGCGTCGATCGGGATCTGCGAGCACGCCTTTTGGGAGGCGATCACCCACGCCGACAACCGGGTGCTCTACGGGATGAAGGTGACCGACTTCCCGCAGGTCCGGCAGGCGTTCACCGATGCCTTTGCCCGCACGGCGGCGATGAAGCTCTTCGCCTGGAGGGCCGTCGATTACTTCCGTTCCGCTTCGCCCGAGGACCGGCGCTACCTGCTCTTCAACCCGCTGACCAAGATGAAGGTGACCACCGAGGGCGAGAGGGTGATCGACCTGCTCTGGGACGTGATCGCCGCCAAGGGATTCGAGCGGGACATGTGGTTCGAGATGGCAGCCCGCGACATTCGTGCGCTGCCCAAGCTTGAGGGGACGGTCCACGTGAACATGGCACTGGTCCTCAAGTTCATGGCCTCCTACCTGTTCAACCCAGATCCGGACCTGGCCGCCCCCGACCGCAGGCAGGATCCCGGGGATGACGAGTTCCTGTTCCGCCAGGGTCCCGCCAGGGGTCTCGGGAAGATCCGCTTCAGTCCCTGGCGCGACTCGTACGAGCCTTTCGCGGGCGTTCCCAACGTGGCCCGCTTCATGGAACTCGCCGAGTCATTCAAGGAACTCCTGATCGAGGCCGGACCCGATGAGGCGCAGCAGAAGGATCTCGACTTCCTGCTCACCCTCGGAGAGATCTTCACCCTGATCCCCTACGGCCAGCTGATCTGCGAGCAGGCCTCCCTGATCGGTTTGCCTGAAGACACGCTCGACCAGATCTTCGACGTGATGATCCGCGACTTCTCGCTCTATGCGGCCCAGCTTCACGGCAAGACCTCCTCGACCGAGGCCCAGCAGGACTGGGCCCGAGGTGCGATCACCAAGCCGGTCGCGGATGCCACGCGCTTCGAGTCGGTCTGGGCCAAGACCCGTGCCCTGGCCGGCGGCTACGAGATGGGTGCCTGAACGCGGTCCACGGCGACCGCTGAAAGGATGCATCCATGCAGAGGATGAGATTCGTAAAGGACTTCGATCTGCCGCCTGAAGTGGTTTTCGAGTACTTCGCCGAGCACGAGAACCTGGGAATTGCCCTCGGGGCGACGGTCACCCGCCTGAGTGACGGCTCGGACGGTACGAGGAACGGAGTCGGTTCGGTCCGGCGCCTCAAGCCCCCGGGACCGGTGCCGGCTTTCGAGGAGACGGTCACCGCCTTCGAGCCGAATGAACTGATCGAGTACGAGGTGACCAAAGGCACGCCCCTGAACCACCATCACGGCGAGATCCACTTCGCGCCGAAGGATTCGGGAACACGCATCGAGTGGAAGATCGAGATCGGCACCGCCCTCCCCGGCCTTGACTTCGTGATCGCGAAGCTCCTGGTCCGGAACATCGGCGGCGGCCTCGACCGAATGGTGATCCCGGTCTGATCCCCGCCGTTTCTCGGTCGCTTGCGTTGCCTCGGTCGAAGTGACAGACTCGCGGCAGACCCTGAAACCCGTCGGAGGAGCCGCATGATGTTCAGGAAGGTCCTGCTGGTCGCCGCAGTAGCCGGATTCTCGACTTTCGTTCCGGCTGCCACGGCCGGCGCCGAAACGAGAACCCTGGTCGGATCCGTGTCAGGTCACCCAGGCTCGAAGCTGATCGTGAAGATCCAGCGGCTCGGCGGCAGCCCGTTCCGGGTCACCAGCTTCGAGTTTCGCCGCCTCAACTTTTCCTGCTTCGGTGACACCCCCGACGGCAAGATCAGTGGCAAGGTCGGCAGGATGAAGATCGAGAAGCAGAGCAACCCCTTCGATCCGGCCAGGCAGGGTCACGTCTACTTCTCGGGACGGACCCAGACCACACTGGACAAACGGATAGGGGTCTTTATCACCGGCGTGACAGACCGGAAGGCGAAGACGACGAGGGGCAACCTGGGCATCTCCTTCGGGGACGGCTGCTCGGCCGACTCGGGGTCCGGGTTCTCGAAGTTCTCCGCGAGGCGCTAGCCGCCGGCCCGGCTCAGCGCGTCCGGGGTGCCCTGGCCCGGATCTCGTCCAGGAGCCGCTGGGCGAGTTCCTGATCGTCCTCCCCGGGGCGCGGCTGGCCGCCCTCGGGTTCGAAGAACTCGATCGTCACCTGCGGGCGCTTCGGGAAGCGCTTGAGATCGGTGCCGCCGGTGACGGCAACCAGCAGGACCGGGACCCCGGGGCAGGCCCGGGCGAGTCGGGAGACCCCACGGCGGGCCCTGAGATTGGTGCCACGGGAGAGGGTGCCCTCGGGGAAGATCCCGATCATCTCGCCGCGCCCCAGGGCCTCGACCGCGTTTTCCAGCGCCTCGGTATCGCTTTCGCCCCGCCGGATCGAGATCTGGTCAGCCGTATCGAGAATCCACGCGAGCGGCTTGAACTTCCAGAGCGTGTGCTTGGCGAGGAACCGAAGTTGTCTCTCGCGCCACATCATCGCCTCGATGATCGCCAGCGGGTCGAGCCAGGAATCATGATTGGAGACGATCAGGGCGGCACCCTTTCGGGGCAGGTTCTCGAGGCCCTTGACCCGCAGCCTCGCCCACCAGCGGAGCGGCCTCAGGATGAGCCGGATCGTCTGGTAGAGCTTCCACCCACGGCGCTCCGACACCGCGACGGTCACGTCTTCCGGCGTGACGAATTCTTCAGCGGTGGTGGTCCTCAAGCCGGGTTCACGATGCCTGGACGTTTCATGAACACACGACTCTAGAGCCTGTGGCTTGGAAGACTCGACTGTTCTTGGAATTCGCCCCGATCGGGTGAATCCGGTGCTTCAGGGGCCGTTCAGACCTTGGGCATGAGCCTGCGCACCAGCGGGCTGGTGAACAGGCGGTACGGGTCGAGACGGTCGAGCCTTGCGATGTCCGCATTCCAGGTGCTCTGGCGGGCGCCGCGACGGCGAAACGATGCGGGCACCCGGCGCCTGAACATCACCGGGTCGGTCCAGGCCCCTCCAGATCCATAGCCCCAGCCCTTCGACCACTCCGGGCGAACCAGCGCGTAGGGAGCGTAGTTCCTGTAGATCCAGTTCTCGGTCTCGCGGTAGAACCGGTTCAGGTCCCCTGTGCCGGGGATTGTGAGGATGTCGAACCAGACCGCCACGCCAAGCTCCGGGCGATCCGTACGCGGCCGGACCGCGGAAAGTGAAACCGGCTGGGCTCCCCGGACCCCGGAATGGGCCGGGTGGTCCAGCCCTGTCACGCGGATCTCGACCGGCATGTTGCTGGGAAACGATCCCTTCGCGCGGTACTCGTCCATGTGCTTCTGGTGGTAGGCCGTGAACTCGCTGATCACTCGCTGGACGTCACGGCGGCGGCAGTGGACCGCGTATCCGTTTGCCGTGACCCGCAGGGTCGAGGGCTTCACGTAGAGCTGCAGGTTCTTCGACTTCCCCCAGATGTCGTAGGCATCCCCGGAGGCGAGTCCCGCCTTGGTCGCATTCAGCTGGAGCTGGCCGAAGGACGGGGTGATCGACGGGTCGTTCAGGAGCATCTGCTTCGTCGCGTCGTTGACGGCATCCGGGAGGTTGTCCGAAAACGCGTAGTTGTAGGGGGAGTCGACCTTCCGGGAGGCGGCGGGCTTCGTCCTGCTGACGCTCCAGACTTTCAGCCAGACCTCCGTGGTGAACGGATACCAGATCGCTTCCGCCCTGCCCGCATCCCTGAGGAACGAGTCGAAGGTCCTGGTTTCCGGTCCCGCAGAGGACGGCTTCGCAAACAGCTCGTCTACCGTCAGGTCCGTGTAGCTGACGCAGCGCAGGTTCTGGTCACGTCCGACCCTCATCTCGACCGAGGTGACGAACGCCCGCCCGACATGTGCGAGGAGCGGTCCGATCTCCGGATCGCTTCTCTCGAACCGCTTCAGTTCGTAGCGGCGACTCCTCCGGTTCCAGGCCACAGCGGTGAGGGCGGTGACCAGGTTGCTGAGGGTGCCGAAAGTGTGTCCATCGAGCCTTCGCTCGCCGTCGGCGGGTATCGCGGTGCCGTGCGCGTCGATCGCCAGCGCCCCGGCGATCGTTATGTCGCCGGGGGCCGGCGCGGCGGTCACTCCGAGGTCGCGGGAAGAGGCGAACTCGAGGAAGCTGTCCATCAGGACCCCGGCTCCGGCGCGAATGGTGGCCGGCTGATTCGAGGTGAGGCTGATCTGGTCAAGGTGGCTTGTGTCGACCATGATCGCCTTGCTTCGGCAACTCATTCCCGGGGCGACGGAAAGCGGCGACCAGCCGTGCATCTGGCCCCGGGGCCGGACCCTGAAACCTTCGCCCGCAGCCCAGTTGACGACCTTGAGGACCTCGCGGGCGTTGCGGGGCGCGCAGGACCAGAGCGGCTCGACGATTATCTCCTGGGCCCAGTTGGTGAAGGCCTGCTGGTAAAGCTCGATGCCCTCGGGGAAACCGCGGGGCGGGGAACAGCCGGGAGCTGCCGCGGAGGGTTCGACCCTGAAGGCGGGGGACAGGCCGAGGGCAGCGAAGGCGACGGCGCCGCGCCCGATCAGCGCACGCCTTGTCAGCGGTTTCCCGCGGGTGTGCTCCCCATCTCCCTGTGCCACGGGTCGCAGTCTAGCTGCCGGTGGGGACCGGATACGTCAGCCGAGCTCGAGGGTGGTGATCCCGAAAATCCGGTCGAGCGGGAGCGCGGGTGCTTCTCCCCGGTACATCCTTGTGGTCTCGAAACTTCGGGACATTCCGAGTGAATCGACCAGGCTCATCGCTGCCTGATTGGGCTGGGGGATGTCAACCGCTACGGGCCCTTCGAGGCCGTCCGCAAGGGCGAGGATCATCTGCCTGGCCAGATCCGCTTCCGAGGTGAAGACCGGTCCGATCCGGTGTCCGGCAGTCGTCCTGCGGGAGGCCGCGAAGCCCGCGATTCCCGCACCGTCGAGGGCGACGACCGAGTTGCGTCCCTCTCCTTCCATCCAGCCCTCCAGGAACGCGGGGCGGGGCCCGAAGAAGTGCCGGGCATCGAACTCGACCAGGGCATCGAAGTCCACGGAGCCGGCAGGAACGACGCCTGAATCCCCGTCCGGAGCCGGAAGCAGCCCAGCCTCGACCGAGTAACGGGCGTTCCCGTAGGCGGGCACGAATCCGTCCGAGGCGTAGGTCGCAACCTGTTCCGGCACGGCGTCGAGACCAAGTGTCACGCCCTCGTAGCGACCAAGAACGTCGTCCCAGAGCCGGCGGCCGAACCCGCGGCCGCGAAAGCCGGCGGCAACGATGTAGAGGCCGACGAAGGCCACGTCCGGTGAACCGTGGACCGCCGAGATGGTGGCGACCGTTTCGTCACCGATCCTCCCCCGGAAGAAGCCATCGGGGTCGGCCGCGAAGAAAGGTCCTGCGTCGGAGGTCCCCGGTTGCCACCCTTCCGACTCGGCCCAGGCCATCGCCTCGGTGACGCCTTCCAGGTCCATGGGCTCGATCCGCATCTCGCTCATNNCAACCCTGTTCCGCGGCCACCGCCCCGCCTGAGGCGCGCCCGCGGCTCACCTTCCGGGGCTTCCGGGTCCCGAAGATCCGGTAGGCCAGCAGACCCAGCGCCGGGATCGAAGAGATCGCGACCGGCAGCCAGAGCCAGACTTCACCGACGTCGGTTCCGGCGCCGAAGGTGTGGGCGAGGCCGAGCAGCCAGAACAGGGCGATGAACCGGTGGGCGACCCTCCACCTGGCCGGGCCGATCCACTTCCGGACGTAGTAGCTCAGGCCGAGCAGGATCAGTCCGTATCCGGCGATGATTCCGATGCCGGTCCACAAGGGCTGGTAGTCCATGACGAAAGGCACGGAAATGCCGACCACTCCCGGATCAAGCCAGGGGTCGCCGATCAGCAGCAGGCCGTGGGCGGCGACCAGCATGATCGTCGCGATGGACAGGGCTTCATGGACCGGCTTGAGTTCGAGCGACCGTCGCAGGCGGGCGAAGGGCATGTCCCGGCCGCTGAGCAGTCCGACACTGACCGACAGGCCAGCCAGAACGATCGCCGCGATACCGGCGCCCCGGCTGAGGATCCAGAAGATCTGAAGTCCGCTGCTCATCGGTTTGACTCCTTCACAGGACCAAAGGTCCGAAGCTCATTGTTTTCGGTGACGATCGCTCCGCCGTCCGGCAGCCACTCGGAAGCGTTTTCGGGCCCCGACAGGAGGGCGGCCTTGGCCCTTATCTCCGCCTCGGCCGCGGTCGGTGCCACGGCGCTCACCTGGAGGAGTCCGGTGTCCGCGGGCTCGCCGGTGCGGGGATCGATCAGGTGATGGGAGCGACCCGAGCCGCCTTCCCAGGATCGCCTGGTGATGCCGCTCGTGGCGACGGAACCGGCGGGGGCCGTGAACTCGGCGATGACCGTGCCGGTTCCGTCGGGTGAAGTTATGTCGATCCGGCGGGGAGCCCTGCTGGTGCCGCCGAACCTGAGGTCGCCTGCGCAGACGATGCCCCAGGTGACGAAACCACCCAGATGCTCGGCGACCAGATCGGCTGCGAGGCCCTTGCCGAGCCCGCCGGAGTCCAGCCTCAGGCCCGGAGGCCTGGTTACCGAAGATGCGGCGAGGTCCACGCTTACGTCCGACCAGGCTCCATTGACCGGTTCCGCCGGGGCGGTGCCAACCGGCTTCATGGATGCCGGAAGGCCGGCATCCGGGTCGATCGATTCCACATAGCCGGCCCGCTCGACCTGATCGAGAAGGGTCGCATCGACCAGGCCACCCGTCTGCTCACCGGCATGGCGGACCAGTTGGGCGAACCGCATCATCAGGCGGCTCGCGGGGACCGAGGTGCGGGGATCGTCATTGAGCCGGCACAGCTCGCTGTCCGGCTCGAAACGGGTCAGCCGGTCGTGAAGGTCGTGGATGATCGCTTCGGCTTCGGCTACTGCCCGATCCGAGCCTTCGCCTTCTGCCTGAATCGAGATCTGGCCTCCGAGTGACCGGAAGCTGGTTGAAGTGAGCAGGGCCGTCATGACTGGCTGCTGGTCATCGGAGCGGGGCTGGAACCGGAGAAGACCGAGGTGATCGAACCGCCGTCATCCTCGCCGTCGTNNACGGCCTGGTCGACGATCGCGGCACCGATCGCGCCCTGGATGCTCGTGCCCTCGTCGCTGCGGGTCACGGAAGCGGTGGCCGTCGTGCTCGTGTTGGCGAGCTGCTGCTGTTGCTGCTCGAGCGAGCGGTAGAGGACCAGTCCGGTGAAAAGTGCCACGAGCATCACGGCACCGGTTGCGACCCGACGGCGGATGTTGCTGATCCGCAGGCGCCGGGCCTGTCGCTTTGCTTCTGCCAGTTCCTTCTTGCTCAGTTCTTCCATCATGGGACAGATCCTGATGCCCGCAGCTTGGGCTTCCGTGAGCCGAAGATGAGAATTCTCTTACGGGTGCTGGCCCCTTAAATGAACCTGCCGGCACGGGGCCGGCAGGTTCGGGGACCAGGTCTGTCGGGAGGGCTCAGGACTGGCCGGACCCCATCGGGGCCGGCTGGTCCCCGCGATCGGAAGGGGGCTGGTATCCGGGAGGCATCATGCCCTCCTCGTAGCGGTCGTCGTACTCGCCACGATCGTCGCTCTCGTCTTCGTAGCTGTCGTCGTGGTCGTAATCGTCGCCTTCGTGGTCGTCGTCATCGCCGTCATGGGACCAGCCAGGTCCGCCCTCGTGGAAACCACCAGGGCCGCCACCGGGCATCCCGGGACCGCCGGGCATCCCGGGAATCCCACCCGGCTGGCCGGGACCGCCGGGCGGCGGGGTTACGAATGAAGCCCGCTCGGCATCCGAGTCATGATCTTCCAGGGCGCTGTACAGGATCATTCCGGAGAAGAAGGCAGCTGCCACCGCCCCGGCGACAGCGATCCTCCTGCCGGTCCTGCCGAGGTTGAATCGACCCGACCCGGGCGACCCGGGGGCGTCTGTCTCCGCCTCCTGCTCCGACGGTGCCGCAGCGACACCCGCTTCCGCGCTCTCCTCGGGTGAGCTGTCGGTGGCCATCACCTCTGTGGTCTCTTCGGATGAACCTTCGGGGGTTGGCTTCTTGCTTTCTTCTTCCGGTTTGTTCCGGTCTTCTGGTGTGTCAGTCATGCCGGAACCCTCCAATCCACGTCTTGGGGCCCTGTGAGAGCGGCGTGAGAGTTCTCTAATCCGGCGTTTCCGGACCCGATTCACAGCTACGATCGGCGGCGATGCGCATCCTCGTAGTGGAAGACGAACGGGCAATCGCCGACTTCATTTCCCGCGGACTCGAGTCCGAGGGCTACGCCGTGACTTGGGTCTCGGACGGGGTCGAGGGGGAAGCCCTGGCCCGCACCGGAAGGTTCGACCTGATCCTCCTCGACATCATGTTGCCCGGAAAGAATGGTCTGGAGGTGCTCGGATCGCTTCGCCGCGAGGACAGCGAAACCCCGGTCATCCTCCTCACCGCCAAGGGCGAGGTGCCAGACCGGGTCGCCGGGCTTGATGCCGGGGCGACCGATTACATCCCGAAGCCCTTTGCCTTCGAGGAACTCGTCGCAAGGATCCGCGCCCACCTGAGGACTCCCGGCCAGGGTGCCTCGACCGAGCTGAAGGTCGGCGACATCGAGATGAACCTGCTCAAGCGGACGGTAACCCGGCAGGGGAACAGCGTGGCACTGTCGGCGCGGGAGTTCGACCTGCTCGCTTTCCTGATGCGCCATCCCGGTCAGGTGCTGTCCAAGGAACAGCTCCTGAACGGCGTGTGGGGTTACGACTACGACCCGGGCACCAACATCGTCGGGGTCTACATCGCCTACCTGCGTCGCAAGCTCGCCATCGACGGAAGCCCCGATCCGATCGAGACCCTGCGGTCAGTCGGCTACAGGCTGGTTGACGGGCAGTGAGGATTCCCCGTCCAGGCCTTCGGGGCAAACTCGCCCTTTCGATCGCGCTCGTCCTTCTGGCGGCTCTTGGCATCACCTACCTGGCGGTGTACCGCGGAACCGGGTCAGAACTGGAGAGCCGGACCGAAGCAGACCTCCAGCGTGAGACCGAACGGATCGCCCTTCAGCTCGGGGGCGGAGGACCGGACACTCCGATCGGGTACACCGCAAGAGCCGAGGCGATAACCGCAGCAGAGAACTTCGGTCCCAGCGCCCGGGTGATCTCGATCTCGATCGACGGCGGTGGTACTGCCACCAACCAGCCTGACCTGATCCGCCCGATTCCCGAGGACCTCGGGGACGGTGGGCCCCACGGGGAAGGCGGAGAGGATGACGATTCCCGTCACGAGCACGAGGAAAGGCTGGAGGAATCGGAACGGATCCTGCGCTCGGAGCCGGGGTTCTCCACCGTCGAGATCGAAGACGCCGGTGACGTGAGACTGCTGACCAGCCGGGTCGAGTTGCCTGGCGGAGCGGCTGCGACTATCCGGGTCGGGCAGCCGCTGGCTCCGGTGAACACCGCGCTGGAAGGCCTCAGTGACATCTTCTGGATCGTCGGGATCGTGACCCTGCTGCTCGGCGCACTGGCCGGCTGGCTCCTGGCAAGCTCCGCCACCCGTCCGATGCGCCGCATGGCTGCAGTGGCCGAGGGCGTCGACGCCGGTGAGCTCTCGACCCGCATGCCGGTCGAGGGAACCCGGGACGAGGTGCGCCGACTCGCCGAGTCCTTCAACGGAATGCTGGACCGCCTCGAGGGTGCCTTCGAGCGCCAGCGGGCCTTCGTCGCCGATGCCTCCCACGACCTGCGCACCCCCCTGACCGTGGTGCGCGGTCAGATCGAGGTCCTGGCGCGCAACCCCGATCCGAATCCGGAGGAGGTGCGCCGCGTTGCCGGGCTGGTCTCCCAGGCGACCGCCAGGATGGAAGCGATGGTCGAGGACCTGCTCCTGCTCGCCCGTTCGGAGTCATCCGAAAGCCTGCGACTCGCCGACGAGGAACTCGAGCCGCTGCTGGCCGGTGAAGTCGAGGGGCTGGCCTTCGACGATGACCGTCAGATCCGGGTCGGCAGCGTGACTGGCCGGATCGTGAAGATCGACCGTGATCTTGTCTCGCGGGCGGTGTCGAACCTGATCTCGAACGCCGTGCAGCACACCTCGAGTGGTGGCGTGATCGAGGTGTCGGCTGTCGATCGCGGGCACTTCGTGTCGATCACTGTCGATGACGACGGACCGGGAGTGCCGGAAGCCGACCGGGCCCGGATCTTCGACCGGTTTGCGAGGCTCGACAAGGCGAGAACCAGCACCGACGGCGGCTCGGGCCTTGGCCTCGCGATCGTCAAGGCGATCGCCGAAGCCCATGGCGGCGGCGTCCGTTGCGTCGACTCGCCCCTCGGGGGCGCCAGGTTCGTGATCGACCTGCCGGCCACACCCGGTTCCGGAGTCACCCCGAGCCGGTAGTTTGCGGCCATGCGATTCTCGGCCGACCGACCCCTGAACGTCCAGCCGGCGACGGTGCGTGACTACCGCGAACTCGCGCGGCGCCGCCTTCCCCGCCAACTCTTCGACTACGCCGACGGCGGCGCCTATGAGGAGGCGACGCTTCAGGCCAACGAGTCTGACCTGGCCCGGGTCCTGCTGCGCCAGCGGGTGATGAGGGACGTCTCGGAGCGAAACCAGGAGACCGCGATCCTCGGCGAGAAGCTCTCGATGCCGGTCATCCTCGGTCCGGTCGGTCTGGCCGGAATGTTCGCCAGGCGGGCCGAGGTCCAGGCGGCGCGTGCCGCCGAGTCGGCCGGTGTCCCGTTCACCGAATCAACGGTCTCGATCTGCTCGATCGAGGAGGTCGCCGAAGCGACCTCGGTCCCGCCCTGGTTCCAGCTCTACGTGATGACGGACCGGGCTTACGTGGAAAAGCTGATGGCCCGGGCCGAGGCGGTCGGGTCACCGGTCCTGGTTCTCACCATCGACCTGGCCGTGGTCGGCGCCAGGCACCGCGACACCCGGAACGCCATGGTCGGCGATCCGTCGGTGTGGGCGAAGCTCAGGCGGGCCACCGACCTCGTCTCTCACCCGCGCTGGATAAGGGATGTGGCCGTCGGCGGGAAGCCGCTCACCTTCGGAAACCTGGCGGAAGTGGTTCCGGGGGCCCGCACGCCGGAGGATTTCAAGGACTGGGTCGATGCCCAGTTCGATCCTTCGGTCACCTGGGATGACATCGCCTGGGTCCGCGAGCACTGGAAGGGCAAGCTGGTCGTCAAGGGAGTGCTCGACCCGGAGGACGCCAGGCGGGCGATGGACGCCGGCGTGGATGGAATCGTCGTCTCGAACCACGGCGG
>JRYG01003913.1_pt1 | contig 32630 bp, 31 predicted proteins | sample 235341 | NCBI WGS metagenome assembly JRYG01 (sample SAMN03074218, study PRJNA261478) | activated sludge metagenome | biome: Wastewater Treatment Plant; feature: Wastewater; material: Activated sludge; isolation source: activated biomass of a wastewater treatment plant treating hydrocarbon... ...
AGTCCTGGATTCCAGAGGCCTTCCGGTGATTCTCGCCTCCCGGGAGGTCAAGTCCGGCTTCGGAATCCACGACTCATCCCGACTGGTCGCCATAACCGAACGGGGAGAAATCGACCGCGACCTCGGCCGTAACGGGAAGTTCGAAAATCCGCCTTTCCCCTTCTCAGGCAGCGAACTGGTGAAAACAACAGGCGGCAACCTGGTCGTGCTGGCCAGAAGGATTCCGGGATACACACCCGTCCTTCTCTCGTACAGGGCCAACGGGACGCTCGACAACGACTTTGGGGAGCGCGGTGTCGTGGAGTTCGACGGTTACGCGGAAAAGCTGGCTGCTCTCGCGGGTGGCCAGGTGGCGATCCTCTCGACNNTGCTCGGTCAGACCGGACCTATTCCGTCCCGGTCGAGGGCGGCAATCGGAGGAGACGGCTACGGAGTGGTGACCACTGGCTGGAGCCGCCTGGACCCAGCCGAGCACCCGTACGTCAGGGGATTCGGTCCTGACCTGTCTCCGCAACCCCAGCTGGAGACGAACAGCCGCACCGGGCAAACCATGGAGTACGAATACTGGTCCGGGTACGAACAGTTGATTTCGCTGCCGGACGGGAATCTGGTTTCTCTCGACCGGGCAACGCCGACCATGCAGTTCGCGGTCTCCAGGATGGGCCGGGACGGAAGTCTCGATCCCGACTTTGGTGCGGAAGGCAGAATCGTCATCGAGGAGGAACAGTTCGGCAGCGCAGTCTCATTGCTGCCCGGGCCGGGTTCCTCGGCCCTCCTGGTCGGGCCGGACTACCGCTCTCGCCGGAGCGTCACGATGCTGCGGATCGCCCCCGACGGAAGCCGTAGCTCGAGCGAGCTGAAGGGGTTCAAGCGCTTCTATTTCTCCGATGCCACCGTGGCGAAGGACGACATTCTGGTCGCGGGATCAGTCGACCTTCGCCCGGATCCTCCCAAGCCGTCTCACCAGTCGTTCAGGGTTGCCCGTTACGGGCTCGATGGCAGCCTGGACCGAAGTTTTGGCAGAGGCGGATTTGCCGACGTCTATCTGGGTTTTCCGATCGGTCCTGACGTAATTTCACGGGACCGAAGGGGGCGCATTCTTGTCGCAGGGTGGAGGTGCGGGCGTTTGCCGGTTTGCCGTCCGGCGGAAGGATCGAAAGCGCTGGTCAGCCTGGTCAGGCTGAAACGGAATGGAAAGCCGGACCGCAGTTTCGGAAACGGCGGAAAGGTGAAACTCCGTTCAACAAGCCGAAAGGGAATCCAGGGCATGAGGGTCCTGAATGACGGCAGGATCGTGCTCTGGTTCTTCCCCGCTTGCGCCAGAACCTGTGCGAGGTCGCAACAGATGCTCATGCTCAGGTCCGATGGTCGACCCGACCGGCGGGTAGGTCGTGACGGGATCTGGAAGTTCAAGGCGGGAACAGGCGTTGCCATCACGAACGTGACACCGGCCGGAAGAAACGGAATGCTGGTGGCGGGCACTTCGAGGATCTGTGACGCCGATCCACAGTTCTCGGTCTCCAGACTGGGTCCTGCCGGAAGGCGTGATCGATCATTCGGAGGCGGCGACGGGGTTTTGATGGCGCCGGGTTCCACAGACCGCTTTGGCGCCATCGCGAGCTCATCGGCAAGGCAGGATGCCGACACGATCACCTTTGCCGGTCTCAGCTTCCTGCGGGGCGACGAAGGTGGTGTGGTTCAGAGTTCCGGGCTGGCCCGCTTGAACCTGACTGCGGGTGACAAAGGGAACGTCGACCGGAAGTGCGGACGCTAGTCGCGCGGTAGACCTCTGCCCTGCCGATGGGCGAAATCGGAAACAATCCTCTGGTGACCGAAGTCCACAAGGCAGATGACCACGTCGAGGTCGAGCTCGACGAGAAGGAGGAGATCAACCTCCTCGACGAGCTGGGCGGGCCCCAGGGGATCGCTGATTCGAGCATTCCCGGCCTGGCTTTCGTCATCGCGTACACGGTCACCGGACAGAAGCTGGAACTGGCGGCGGCAATCGCCGTCGGTATCGCGCTCCTGATCTCCCTGATCCGACTGATCCGGGGGGAGAGGGCCCGCTACGCCGCATCCGGCTTTCTCGGGGTGGCCCTGGCCGCCTTTATCGCCACCCGAACCGGCAAGGCCGAGGATTTCTTCCTGCCCGGACTGCTCTTCAACGCCGGCTACGCGCTCGCCTACGCAGTCTCGATCGCGATCCGCTGGCCCCTGATGGGCGTGTTCATCGGACCGCTGATCGGCGAGGGCATGACCTGGAGGCAAGATCCGTCCAGGGTGAAGCTGTTCAGCCGGATCAGCTGGCTGTGGGTGGGAACTTTCCTGTTGCGGCTCGCCGTCCAGCTGCCGCTCTACCTTTCCGGATCGCTCGTCGCGCTCGGGGTGGCCAAGACTGCCATGGGCTTGCCAATTTTCGCCCTGGCCATCTATCTCAGCTACCTGATGCTCCGGGCCGCGGGCATAGATCTGAAGCAAAAGGCCGAGCCGGAATCGGAAACCGGCTGAGCCGCACGCAACCGGAACAAGGCCCGCCGCGGCAAAGGCATACAATGTCTGGCCGCTTTTGTCTCCTTCCTCATCACTCCCAAAATCCGGCCGGGCCTCCGGACGCGAAGCCGCGAACGGTGACGCGAACCAGCGTCCGAGGAAGAAGGACGTCCCGATCCGGTTCAGGCTTGGTGCGCCGGAAGGCCTCTACCGCATCCGTCCTTTCGAGATCGTCGTGCTGGCGCATCCGCCGGAACGCCCGGGCGAGTTTCGAGACGTAGCGGATCTCTGGACGCTGGGCAATGAGGAGTTCGGCTCTAGAGGCCGGATCGACACGACCATGGGTGTCGGCATGGCTGCCGCGGCCTGGGCCCCGCTCAGAACCCTCCTCGAGTCGGATGTTCCGGACCGGCTCGAACTGCGGGACGAGGAGGTACTCGACCTGCTCGACGGGGCCGCCGACCGGCTCGAGGCCTCCGGGGTAGCGCTTGACTGGGACCCCGAACTCGACCAGTCGCTCGACGGCAAGGTCGTGGTCGGAAGCAGCGGCCGGCTGAGCCAGAGCGTGCCCGATGTGTTCGACCAGAACGCGCTCCAGGGTTTCTCCTGGCAACTCTCACTCGGCGGGGTACCACTCGATGACGACGAGATGGCAACCGTCGCCGAGGCCGATGGACCGATCGTGAGGTTGCGGGAAAAGTGGGTGCTCGTGCCGAAGGTAATGGCGGAAAGAGCCCGCAATCCCGACCTCAAGCCCCTGACCGCAATCGATGCTCTCAGCGTCGCACTGACCGGTAGCACGGTAGTAGACGGTGAGAGGGTAGAGGTCGAGGCGAAAGGCTGGGTGGCCCAGCTCCGGGAACAGGTGACCGGCAACGAGGACGATGAGCAAATTGACCCTCCGGCGGCCCTGAACGCAACGCTGCGGGAATACCAGGTCGAGGGTCTTCGCTGGCTGCACCGGATGACGTCGCTTGGCCTCGGGGGCTGCCTCGCCGATGACATGGGGCTCGGAAAGACCGTGATGCTCATATCCCTTCACCTCCATCGCCGTTTGAATCCCCAGACCGCCGGACCAACTCTCGTGGTCTGTCCCGCCTCGCTGCTGGGGAACTGGGAACGGGAAATCCACCGTTTCGCCCCCGGGGAGAGCGTGCGTCGGTACCACGGACCGGACCGCAGCCTCGACCAGATCACCGGCGGTTTCGTCCTGACGACATACGGAACGATGCGACTGGATGCCGAGAAGTTCGAGGCCGTTCCCTGGGGTTTGCTGGTCGCGGACGAGGCGCAGCACGTCAAGAATCCCCGCTCCGCCGGAGCCAAGGCGCTGCGCACGATTCCGGCGCGCTCGCGCGTCGCCCTCACGGGCACCCCGGTCGAGAACAACCTGAGCGAACTCTGGGCGATCCTCGACTGGACGACCCCCGGATTGCTCGGCAGCCTCGGCTCGTTCCGCAAGCGCTGGGCCGACCCGATCGAGATGGAGGGCAGCCAGTCGGCGACCCGACTGCTGAACCGCCTGGTCAGACCCTTCCTGCTCAGGCGTCGCAAATCCGACCCTGGCATTGCACCGGAGCTGCCACCGAAGACGATCACCGACCAGCCGGTCGAACTGACCCCTGAACAGATCAAGCTCTACGAGGCTGCCGTCCGGGAGAACATGCTCCAGATCCGCACGGCCGAAGGCATCAACCGGCGAGGCCTGGTTCTGAAGCTCCTGACCTCCCTGAAGCAGATCTGCAATCACCCTGCCCAGTACCTCGGCGAGGAATCCGGAAAGCTTGACGAACGGTCAGGCAAGCTCGAGCTACTCGACGAACTGCTCGACACGATCCTCAGCGAGGAAAGCTCGGCCCTCGTCTTCACGCAGTACGTTGCGATGGCCCGCCTGCTTTCCCGTCATCTCAAGGAACGCGGGACCGAGGCGATGCTGCTCCACGGCGGCACCGCTGTTCGCCAGCGCGAACGGATGGTCGAACGTTTCCAGGATGGTGAGGTTCCGGTCTTCATTCTTTCCCTGAAGGCCGCGGGCACAGGTCTGAACCTGACCCGGGCTGACCACGTGATCCACTATGACCGCTGGTGGAACCCCGCGGTCGAAGAGCAGGCAACGGACCGGGCGCATCGAATCGGACAGGAGAAGTCCGTCCAGGTTCACCGACTGATCGCCGAGGGCACCATTGAAGACCGGATTGCTTCGATTCACGAAACCAAGCGGGAACTCGCTGACGCGATAGTCAGCACCGGCGAGGCGGCACTGACCGAACTCTCGAACGAGGATCTGGCCGAACTGGTGGAATTGAGGAACGCAGGCTGATGAGCGAGCCCAACCCCGACAACGGCCGCACCTGGCGCGGACAGACCATCGAGCAGCGCCAGGCTGAACGGCGGGAGAAGCTGATCGAAGCCGGGCTGGAGCTTTTCGGAACCCGCGGATACGCAAACACGCCGGTCAAGGCAATCTGCGAGGAAGCCGGCCTGACCGAGCGCTACTTCTACGAGGCATTCGAAGACCGCGAAGCCCTGCTGGACGAAATCTTCACCATGTCGCTGGCCGCCTGCAGGAAGGCGACCATCGATGCGATCCGCAACTCCGATGATGATCTGGAGACCTCGATGAGGGCCGGGCTCACAGCCTTCGCCCATGAGCTGACCCGGGACCCGCGGCGCGCACGCATCCAGGAGATCGAGGTCGTCGGCGCGAGCCCTGCGCTCGAAGCCAAGCGGCGTGAATCGATCCATGCCTTCGCGAAGATCGTCGCCGACCGCACCCGCGAGCTGGGCGGGCAGGACCGCAAGGGTCCGCTGCGACTCGACGTGATCGCACTTGGCCTGGTCGGCTCGGTGAACGAACAGCTGATCGACTACGTGACCGGCTCGCTCGAGATCTCTCTGGAAGACCTGATCGAGAACCAGATGGCGGCGTTCTCGGCGGTAGCCAGCAAGCTGCTCGGGTAGCTGTAACTGACAATGGGCCGTGTCATCTCTGGCAGAATGGGGCCATGAGCAAAGCGCAGCCTGTCAGAGCAGGGACGATCGTTATCACCGGCGCGGCACGGGGGATCGGCCTGGCGACTGCCGCCATTCTCGCGGGCCGCGGCAACCGCATCGTGATGTCCGACATTGACGGGGAACTCGCGGCCGAGAAGGCGGCGGAGCTCGGGGAGCGTGCGACCGGCCACGGACTCGACGTAACCGACCGTGACGCCTTTCGGGCCCACCTGGAGATGGTGGAGTCCGAGTTCGGCCCGATCGACGTTCTGATCAACAACGCCGGGATCGCTTCGGCCTCGCCCAACATTCTCGATCAGGATCCGGAAATCACCGAGCGAACGATCGACATCAACCTCAAGGGCGTGATGAACGGGACGATCGAGGCGATCAGGCTGATGGAGCCGAGACGTCGCGGCCATGTCGTCAACGTGGCTTCGCTCGCCGGTGTCATGGGCGTTCCGGGCCTGGCCGCCTATGCTGCCTCGAAGTTCGGGGTCGTCGGCTTCACCGAGTCGGTGCGGATGGAGTTCTCCGACAAGGGTCTGGTTTTCACGTGCGTCATGCCCGGGCCCGTCGCGACGGGGATGATGGACGGCACCTCCTCGTCACCGATCGTCTCCATGCTCTCGCCGGAGGAGATGGCTGCCGGCATCGCGTCCGCGGTGGAGTCCGGTCGGCCCCGTGTGGCCCTTCCACGGTCGAGCTACCTGCTCGCGCGTCTGACCTCGATCCTTCCGCCCGCCTTCGGCATAAAGCTCGGTCGCTGGACGAGGATCGACCGCATCTACACGGATGTGAATCCAGCCGCCAGAGCGGACTACGAGCAGCGCATCCGCCGATAGGAAACAAAAAAGGGGCCCCGGATCCGGGGCCCCTTTTCGTTCAGGCGATGGCCCTTACCTGCCGCCAGGCAGGCGCGACTCGAAGAAGTCGAGCACGTCACTCTGGGCGGCGGCGACCACGCCGCCGTGGTCGACACCCTCGTAGACCTTGTAGTCCACGGTATCACCCAGTCCGACCAGCTCACCGTTGAGCAGGTCGGTCAGGAACTTCGGAGTGGTGGAGTCCGCAGTCCCCTGTGCCAGCAGCACCGGAGCGGCGGTCTTCACGGCCGGGTTCTGGGCGTCCAGGATGCCGTAGAGGGGCGTCATGTCGTAGCCGGGACGGATCAGCTTGGACGGAGCGATGCCACCCAGGCTGGTCGGGACCGACAGCTCGGACAGGCACTTGGTGCGGGTATCCGGCCAGAACGGCAGGATGTCGTCCGAAAGCGCCGCCTGCGGGTTGATCTGCGGATACTCGACGGTCATGCCGCGAACCAGGAGAGTCGCCAGGGCGGTGAGGCCGTTAGGCGAGGTCAGGCTGGGCAGAACCTGGGCCTGGGTCTTGAAGTGCGAAGCGGGGGCGTAGGAAACCGTGCCCCGGAGCTTCAGCTCGGGCGTCCACTTCGAAGCCAACCCGGCGGCAAACAGTGCCGCATGGCCACCCTGCGAATGACCGGCGATCAGGAACCTGTTCGAGATCTTGTAGCCGAGCTGGCGAGAAGCCCTGACTATGTCGAGCACGCCACGACCGGCCGACTTGCCGACCAGGAAGGGATGATCACCCGGAGTACCAAGCCCCTGGTAATCGGTACGGGCAACCGCGTATCCGGCCCGCAGCCACTGGTTCATGACCGGGTCGGTGTAGGAGATGTAACCCTCGGCGACTCCACCCTTGGTGTTACGCGAAGGGGCGCACTTGTCGGCAATGCCGGTGGTGCCGTGACCGTAGGAGACGATCGGCCAGCCGCCCCTTGGAGCCTTGCCCTTGGGAATGGTCACCGAACCGGAGACGGCAACGCGCTTGCCGGAGGGAGAGGTGGATGTGTAGAGCACGAGCTTGGTTGCCGCGCCGCTCTTCAGCGGCACCGTTCCGCCGGCCTTGCGCTGCCAGATCAGCTTGCCGTGACCAGCCGGAAGCTTCTTTGGGGGCTTGTAGAACTTGAGCCCGGCAGGACCCACAGTCGGGTTGTCCTTGTGGTGCTTGAAGGCACTGGCCCCGGCGGGGTTCAAGGCGGCACTGAGCACGAGTGCGGCTGAAATCAGCAGGGCGCCTAGCAGGATCATGCGAAGGCGATTCAATTCGAACGTCAAGTTTCTCTCCCGGTGTTTGTTGGTGCCTGAGTCGGTTGGTCCGACCCGGAAAACTCTACTCCTCAACCCGCGAGCCGACGGAAAGGTGCGATGCATCAGAAGTGGATAGCGTTGCGGGCATGACCGACATTCTCTCCCGCCGTGATGTCCAGTTCCTGCTTAATGAGTGGCTGGACGTCGAAAGACTGACCGGGCGCGAAAGATTTGCCGACCAGACCACAGCCGACTGGAACGATGTACTCGAGCTGGCCGAGCAGATCGCGGGAGACCAGTTCCAGCCCCACAATCGCAAGGCCGACCTCAACGAGCCGGAGATCGGCGAGGACGGCAAGGTCGTGCTGATTCCCGAGGTGGCAGAAGCCCTCAAGGTACTCGGCGAAACGGGCCTGATGGCCGCAGCGATGCCCGAGGAAGTCGGAGGGATGTCGCTGCCCGCGACCATCTCCAGCGCCATCTTCGCCTGGCTGCATGGAGCCAACGTCGGCACCACGGCCTATCCGATGCTGACGGCGGGTGCCGCCAACCTGCTGATCGCGAACGGGTCGGAAGAGCAGATCGAAACCTGGGTCAAGCCGATGGTCGAGGGTCGCTTCCACGGAACCATGTGCCTTTCCGAGACCCAGGCAGGCAGTTCCCTCTCCGACATCACGACAAAGGCGGTTCCCCGGGACGACGGCACCTACCGCGTCTTCGGAAACAAGATGTGGATCAGCGCCGGTTCCCACGAGCTGGGCGAGAACATCGTCCATCTGGTGCTGGCAAAGATCCCCGGCAGTCCTCCGGGCGTCAAGGGAATAAGCCTCTTCATCGTTCCGCGCTTCCTGCTCGACGAAGACGGCTCGATCGGAGAGAGGAACGACGTGGTTCTTGCCGGGGTCAACCACAAGATGGGGTTCCGCGGAACCGTCAACACCGTGCTCGGCTTCGGCGAGGGCGAGTACACGCCAGGGGGCGAAGCGGGTGCGGTCGGCTATCTGATTGGCGAGCCGAACAAGGGCCTCGCCTACATGTTCCACATGATGAACGAGGCAAGGATCGGGGTCGGACTGGGCGCAACCGCGCTCGGATACACCGGATATCTCAAGTCGCTCCGTTATGCACGCGAGCGTCCCCAGGGCCGGCCGCTAGCCTCGAAGAACCCCGAGGGTCCACAGGTTCCGATCTCCGGGCACACCGACGTCAAGCGTATGCTGCTCGCCCAGAAGAGCTACGTCGAAGGTGCGCTCGCCCTCGAGCTCTACTGCTCGTCGCTGGTCGACGAGGAGATGACCGCCCCGGATGAGGCCGACCGGAGCCGTGCTTCGCTGCTGCTTGAGATCCTGACGCCGATCGCCAAGAGCTGGCCTTCCCAGTGGTGTCTGGAGGCCAACTCGCTTGCCATCCAGGTCCACGGTGGTTACGGCTACGCCCGCGAATACGACGTCGAGCAGCATTACCGTGACAATCGCCTCAATCCGATTCACGAAGGCACCCACGGGATCCAGGCACTCGACCTGCTCGGCCGAAAGGTGACGATGCAGAGTGGCGCGGCCTTCGGCGCGCTCTTCGAGCGAATGACCGGAACGATCACCGAAGCGTCAGAGGCGGGGGGAGAGGCGGCAGACCTGGCGGCGGACCTCCAGGCAGCGCTGGGACGGCTGGCCGAAACCACCGGCCAGCTCTGGGCCGACCGTGACCCCGAACTCGCGCTAGCCAATGCAACGGTTTATCTGGAGGCGGCCGGGCATGTTGTGATCGCCTGGATCTGGCTGGAACAGTTTCTGGCTGCCGCCGGCAAGCAGGGTGACTTCTACGACGGCAAGCGGCAGGCGGCGCGGTACTTCTTCCGTTTCGAACTCCCGAAGACGGGGCCGCAGTTCGACCTCCTCGCGAGTCTCGACCGCACCACGCTGGAAATGGAAGACGCCTGGTTCTGAGGATGGGCTTTGATCGTCCGGTCAACCCCGGGGCGGCAGAGACGGCGCGCCTGATCCGGGAGCGCAAGCTGACAGCTTCCGGAGCTGTCGACGCCTCGATTCGGCGTATCGAGACTGTGAACCGAGATCTGAACGCCGTCGTGACCCCGCTCTTTGGGGAGGCCCGCGCGCAGGCGGCCGAGGCCGACGCGCGGATCGCCCGCGAAGGCACCGGCGAGCTGCCATCACTTTTCGGGGTTCCAGTCACAATCAAGGATTGCTTTCCCGTCGCCGGAGCCAGGTTCACGGCGGGCTCGTGGTTTCACCGGGAGGACGTCGCCGATAGCGATGCCGTTGCCGTGACCCGTCTCAGGGAGGCCGGCGCGATCATCCTGGGGAAGACGAATGTTCCGGACATGTGCTGGGGCTTCGAGACGGTGAACCCGGTCTTCGGTCGAACCCGGAGTGCTCGCGGCACCCGGTACTCGGCCGGCGGGAGCAGCGGGGGAGAGGCGGCGATCATCGCGGCCGGTGGCTCCCCTCTAGGGCTCGGGAGCGACATCGGCGGCAGCCTGCGAAACCCTGCCGCCAACAACGGATGCGTCTCTCTCAAGCCGAGCACCGGGAGGATCCCGACCGAAGGTCACGTCCCCGAGGTACCCGAGGCAGTCCGTGACTGGAACCACGCCGGCCCTCTTGCCCGGCGGGTCGAGGATCTGAGCCTGGCCCTGGGGGTACTGGACGGCAAGGGTCTTCCGGAGATGCCCGGATTGTCGGGATTGCCCTGCCGCGTCTTCACCGGAAACCACTCGATGATCGTCAGTCCTGAGGTGAAGGCGGCGGTCCGCAGGGCTGCGTCCGCGCTGGGACAGGCGGGCATGAGCATCGAGAAGAGTCCATCGCTGCCGATCCAGCGCCTGGTGATTCTCTACTCCCATGTGCTTCGTGCCCGGGCGCTGCCCGAGATCAACCGTCAGCTCGGCGGCGGCCGGAAGTTCTCCTGGCCCCTCGAGATGGGCCGGTCGCTTGCCGGGTCGCCGAGAATCGCCCCTGAAGCCCTTAGCGTCTACGGCTACATCGCCTACGGAGGACTTCTGAAGCCACGGGGTGACGCCGACCGGCTCCTCGAACGGCTCAGGCACCGGGTTATCGAAACGGTCGGCGACGGGGTACTGGTCTGCCCGCTGCTCCTGGCCCGGCCCGCCCGTCACGGAGCAACCTGGCTGCCCTTCACTCAAATCCCGATGGCCGTTCCCTTCAACATGACCGGACTTCCGGTGGTGACGGTTCCGGTCTACTGGACCGCCAACGGATTGCCCCTTTCCGTTCAGGTGGTGGCCGGCCCGGGCCGTGACGAGCTGGCTCTCGCCGCCGCTGGCGAGCTCGAATCACGCCTCGGCGGCTGGCGCCCCGTGGACTGAAATTTCAGCGGCAAAAGACGATGCGCGTCAACTCCGCCCGTCGGGGGAGTAACATCTGTCACATGGGATTGCCTTTGGGAGGGTTTCCATTGATTGGAAAGGTGCCGCCGGTCCCGTCGATCAAGGACGGAACCAACTGGCTGGTCGATAGCGCGACGGCAGTTGGTGATCGCCTGAGGCTGCCTCACAACCGTCTCTACGACGAATGGGTTTCCACCCGAAACCCTGAGGAGTGGCCCGAGCCCCCGAACGGAAACGGCAAGCCGGCGATGCTGATTCCCGGCTTTCTCGCAGGTGATGCGAGCCTGGCGCCGATGGCCAAGTGGCTGAAACGCGGAGACTGGACCCTGGCNNGGAATGTGAACTGCACCCAGGCAACGGTCGAATCGATCGAGGCGAGACTGGAGTCGCTGGTCGAGCGGACCGGCCAGAAGGCGATGCTGGTCGGGCAGAGCAGGGGAGGGGCGATGGGCAAGGTGATCGCCGTCCGGCGCCCGGACCTGATTGACACCCTGGTAACCCTGGGTTCACCCTTGAACGACACATTCGAGTTCCATCCTCGCGTCTGGTTCGGAATCGGAATCATCGGCGGTCTCGGTGAGCTGGGCCTGCCCGGTTTCCTGAGCATGAGTTGCGCCACAGGCGACTGCTGCCGGGAGACCCGGATCGCCTACGGCCGCCCGTTCCCCAAGGGCGTGCGCTTCATCTCGTTCTTCTCGCGGGGCGACAACATCGTCCGCTACCAGGCCTGCCTGCACAACTCGGCCGAGCAGGTCGAGATCGAAAGCAGCCACCTTGGTATGGGCTTTGACTCGGAGGTCTGGCTGCGGATGAAGGAAGAACTGGACTCGCCGCCTCGCCCTGAAGCCGTCAGGGAGCTTCGGGCCGCATGAAATGGCCGAGCTGAAGCAGCTCACCGCTCTCGATGCCCAGTTCCTGGCGATCGAGAGTGACAGGAATTACGGGCACGTCGGCGGACTCGCGATCCTCGACCCGTCGACCGCACCCGGCGGCTGATCGCCTCGGCCGAGGAGCGCCTGCTGCTCGAGGCCGCCCGCGCCGAGCACGGCGGACGGCATCCTGCCGGCGAGGCCGGCTAACGGCGCACCGTCAGCGTGCGCGCAACCGGCGCGCCGCCGGTCAGGGCGANNCGCACCCGGCGGCAAGCTGACCATCGATGACCTGAAGCAGCTGATCCTGGATCGTCTCCATCTCGTCGCGCCGTTCACCCAGCGCCTGGTCGAGGTGCCGTTCAGCATCGACTGGCCCTACTGGACGCAGGACGAGCATTTCGACATCGGCTACCACTGCCGGGAGATCGCTCTCCCCGAGCCCGGAAGCCACGAGCAACTGCTGGAGCAGGTGGGAAGGATCTACTCCCGCCGTCTCGACCGTTCGCGTCCGCTCTGGGAGATCTACCTGATCCACGGGCTCGAGGGCGGGAGAGTGGCCCTGCTCTCGAAATCGCATCACGCCGCAATCGACGGTATGTCCGGCAGCGAGATCCTTACCGCTCTCTACGACATAGCTCCGGAGCCACGGGACGTGGGGGAGCCGGAGCGGCCCCCCGACCAGTCCCCTCCTGACGGCAAAGACCTCCTGTTGATGTGGGCGAAGGGAATCCCCCGGGCCCCCCTCAACATCGCCGACCGGCTGACGACGCTGGTTCCACATGTCGACATGGCCTTCGCCGCATTCGGCCTGCCAGGGAGCAGGAGGGTTAGCCGGACCATGTCCCGGGTCAGGATCAGGTTCGGGGCCGAAGAAGAGCATGTGGTCGAGAGGCCGCCCGTCAAGGCGCCCAAAGGTCCCTTCGGCGCGCCACTTTCGCCCCACCGGGTCTTCGGCCTCGGCTCGGTCTCGCTGGACGACGTGAAGGCCGTCAAGAACGCCTTCGGCGTCAAGGTCAACGATGTGGTCATCTGCCTGGTTTCAGGGGCGATCCGGGAGCACCTCATCTTCCGCCGTGAATTGCCGGAGGAACCCCTGCTAGGAATGATCCCGGTCTCCGTACGCACCGAAGAGGAGCGAGGTACGTTCGGAAACAAGGTCTCGGCCATGATCGCGCCCCTGCCAACCCACATCGATGATCCGGCCGAGCGGCTCGAGTTTGTCCACTCGACGATGCAGATCGCCAAGGAAGGCCACGACGCGCTACCCGCCGAGAGCCTTCGCGACCTGACAGCCTTCGTGCCTCCCGCCCTTCACGCGAGAGCGGCCCGGGTGGTGACCCAGATGGCCGGACGGTTCACCCGACCCCCATGGAACGTGATCATCTCCAACGTACCCGGCCCGCCGATCGACCTCTACTTTGCCGGTGCGAAGCTGGAGGCGATGTTCCCTCTCTCGATCATCTCCGACGGCATCGGACTTAACGTGACCATCATGAGCTACCGCGATTCGATCGACATCGGTATCACCGCGGACCGCGAGCAGACACCCGAGGTACAGACCCTCGTCGATGGCATGCAGTCGGAGCTCGAGCTACTCCTGGCCGCGGCAAAGAGAGCCTGAGAACCCTGTGGATACAGAGACGGTGACCGTCGAGACGGGGGAGGGCATCGGGCGGATCACCCTTGACCGTCCGGAGCGCGGTAACGGCCTGACGCCGGCCTTGATCGGTGAACTGGCTGACTCCGTGGAGCACCTCGACCTCGACCCCGAGGTCCGGGTGATCGTCCTCTCGGGCAATGGAACCGGGTTCTGCGGTGGTTACGACCTGGTCGCCAGTGCCGAACGGATGCTGGAGGGTGACTTCGGCTCGGCCGACGCGCCGGAGGGATCACCCCTCGATCCCCGGGTGCAGGCCGCCAATCACGATCCCCGCGGCGCCTGGGATCCGATGGTGGACTACGCCGGAATGAGCCGGAACGTGCGTGCCTTCATGTCTCTCTTCCACTGCACAAAGCCGGTGGTCTGCAAGGTTCACGGTTACTGCGTCGCCGGAGGAACCGACCTCGCCCTCTGCAGCGACCTGCTGGTGATCGCCGACGACGCGAAGATCGGGTATCCACCTGCCCGCGTTTGGGGCTCGCCGACCACCTCTCTCTGGGCCTACCGGCTCGGGGCGCAGCGCGCGAAGCGCCTGCTCTTCACCGGAGACAGCCTGACCGGGCTGGAGGCAGCAGAGGCAGGGCTTGCGATCGAGTCCCATCCAGCCGACCGGCTCGACGATGCGGTCGAGCACCTGGTTGCGCGCATCGCGATGGTGCCCCTGAATCAACTCCAGATGATGAAACTGCTCGTCAACCAGTCACTCTACGCTCAGGGCCTCCATCAGACGCAACTGATCGGCACGGTCTTCGACGGAATCACACGCCATACACCGGAGGGCTACGCATTCCAGCAGCGGGCGGCCGAGGCGGGGTTCAAACAGGCGGTCAGGGAACGGGACGAACCCTTCGGAGACTTCGGTCTCGGGAACTGACCTCTACCGGGCGACGGCCACTACGACAATTGTGGCGAGGCCGAGCAGGATGCCTCCCGCGGCCAGAAAATGTCCGCTGGCCGGTACCACGGGTTTCTCCGGGTCGGGATCAGCCGACAGCTTTCCCCGCTGCACCCCGAAGAAGATGAGTCCCACGCCGAAGGCGCAGTAGGCAACCCCGAGGATCTCGTAGGGCCAGGCGGCCGCGCCCGTGTCCAGCAAAGGCACAACCCTGGCGAGGCCGACCCCGACCGCAATCGCCGCAAGGCCTGTCCTCACCCATGCGAGCTGGGTTCTCTCACCGGCCAGTCGCGTGCGGGTGAGGTCGTTCTCATCACGGGTGGGCACAGGCGGAGTCTAGGTCAACAGTGCCGGGAAGGCCTGTCTTGTGGGCGCACGCAACGAAGCATTTACCGCTCTGTAAAGCGAAATCGCGCTTATCTCGAGAAAAATGTTGATTCCTGCGTAAGAAACGGCGAGCCTGATCGTTATCTCCATAGAAGCGCCAAAAACAAACCGATTGGAGAAACAATGAACAACGCAGCCCCCAAGACCAGGAAGTTCCGCCCGACCACCATCATCGCCATCCTCGCCCTTTTCGTGGCGATCGGAGGCACGGCCACCGCAGCGTCAGGCCTGATCAATGGCAAGAAGCTGGTGAACAACTCGGTCGCCGGCAAGAAGCTCAAGAACAAGACCATCACCAAGAACAAGATCGCCCCGAAGACCATCAAGGCCCTCAAGGGTCAGCAGGGTCCGCAGGGTATCCCGGGCAAGGATGGCATCGTCAGCCCGACCTTCGAGGAGTTCGGCAGCATGAACATCCCGGCCAACACGGAAATGGCCCTCGGCGCCGTCAACGTTCCGGCCGGCAAGTACATGGTCACTGCGACCGTCAGCGTCACCTCGAACGCGACCAACGTGGTCAGCTGCGCCATCGTCGCGAACAACGGGGGCGGCTCCAGCTCCGCCGTGTTCGACCCGAATGGCGGCGGAAGGGTCACCCTGCCGGCCCAGCTCGTCACGGCCACCGACACGGTCAGCCAGCTGACCCTCGGCTGCAACGCGGGCAACCAGACCGCAGGCGTGTCCGGCAACCTGATTGCCACGCCGGTTCAGTAGCCAGCGAACAGATCAGTAAAGGTGGGCCGCCCCGACACCCGGGGCGGCCCCTTTTCGTTGCAGCGCCGGATGGCAGCCGAACTACCCCGGGACTTCAGGGCTTCAGGGCGCCTCCAGGGAAATCGGTGTCGGGTCCGGAACATGCTCGACCTGGAGGGTGCTGTGTTCGATCTCGTACTCCTCGCGCAGCATCGCGTCGACCTTCAACCGGACGGCGTGGCAGTCCTCACCGGCACCGACCAGCAGGTGCGCAGAAAGCGAAGGAAAGCCGGATGTGATCTGCCAGATGTGGAGGTCATGAACCTGCTTTACGCCCTTGACCCCGGCCATCGCCTGACCGACCTCCGCGGTGTCAATTCCAGCCGGAGCGGACTCGAGCAGCACGTCGACGGATTCCTTGAGGATCGACCAGGCGCTCGCGGCGATCAGGAGGGAGATCAGGATCGAGATGATCGGATCAATCGGATCCCAGCCGGTGAGCAGGATTACCCCGGCGGCAATGATCACTCCGACTGAACCCAGCATGTCCCCGAGAACGTGACGCAGCGCCGCCCGCACGTTGAGGCTCTCGCCACCGCCCTTCCAGAGGACAATGAAGGCGGCCACGTTCACGAACAGGCCAAGCACGGCAATCACCATCATCCCGCCGCCCTCGATCGGGACCGGATCGTCGATCCGCCCGATGGCCTCGTAGATCACCCAGACCGAGACCAGGACGAGCAGAATCCCGTTGACCAGGGCAGCGAGGATCTCGGCCCTCTTGTACCCGAAAGTGCGCCTTGCCGTGGCGGGCCCGGCAGCAATCGTCACAGCGAAGAGGGCCAGGACCAGGGAGAAGCTGTCGGAGAGCATGTGCCCGGCATCCGCAAGCAGGGCAAGCGAACCAGTGATCAGGCCGCCGGCCGCCTCCGCCAGCATGAAGCCGGCAGTCAGGATCGCCGCGATCAGCAGCGAGCGCCGGTCGGCACCCCTGTAGGCACCCGGACCGTGGCCGTGCGAATGTTCGTGGCTGTCCTGCTTCGAACTCAAGCTTCCCCCAGTTTCACATGCATGGTGCACGGATTCCGGGGAGTGAAGGAACTACGCTCCCGCGCATGGGAAAGCAGAAGTGGGTCACACTCGTGGTTGCTTCGGTTGCCACCGCGATCCTGCTTCTCGACGTCACGATCGTCTACGTGGCGCTTCCCTCGATAAGGTCCGACCTCGGCGCCTCCTTCGATCAGGCCCAGTGGGTGATCGACGCCTACACGGTCCTCATGGCTGCCACCCTGCTTGCCTTCGGCGCTCTCGCCGACCGCATCGGGAGGAGGAAGGTCTTCACCGCGGGCCTGCTCCTGTTCACGCTCTGTTCCGGAGCGTGCGGCCTCGCCGGAAATGCGCTCACCCTCGACGTGGCGAGAGCATTCCAGGGAGTGGGCGCTGCCGCCATGTACGCGGCGTCGCTGGCAATCCTTGCGAACGCGTTCCAGGGCAAGGAGAGGGGGCTGGCATTCGGCGTCTGGGGGGCCGTCACAGGGGCCGCCCTCGCGGTGGGTCCGCTGATTGGGGGAATCGTGATCGACGGCCTCAGCTGGCGCTGGATCTTTCTCGTCAACGTACCGATAGGTGCCATCACGATTGTCGCGACCCTTCTCTTTGTCAGGGAATCGCTTGACCCTCGAAAGCGCTCCTTTGACCTTGCGGGCACGCTTCTCTTCGCGGCGTCAGTCTTCCTGCTGGTCCTTGGTCTGATCCGCGGCAACGACGAAGGGTGGGGGAGCCCGCAGATAGTTGCCACGCTGGTCCTCGCAGTCGTCTTCGGCTTCGCGTTCGTGCTGGTCGAGCTTCGATCGCAGCAGCCGATGCTGCCGCTCTCTTTCTTCAGCTCCCCGCCTTTCACCGGCACCGCGATCGTCTCGTTCGCCCAGTCGATCGCGATCTATCCCTTGCTGCTCTTCCTTGCCATCTACCTTCAGGATGGTCTTGGATACGGCCCGACCGAGGCCGGGCTGAGGCTGCTTCCGATGACCGTCACGATCTTCATCGTCGCGCCCTTCGCCGGGAGGCTCACCTCACGCGCGACGATCCGGCTGCCCCTGGCCAGCGGGCTTCTGCTGCTCGCCGTCAGCCTGATGCTCATCTACGGGATCGACTCCCGTGACGAGTGGACGAGGCTGCTGCCGGGGATGCTGGTCGGAGGGGTTTCGATCGGCCTGATCAGTCCCTCTCTCGCGGCGGCGATGGTCAGTGTCCTGCCGGTGGAGAAGAGCGGACTGGCTTCCGGCATCAACAACACCGGCAGGCAACTGGGCATCGCGATCGGGATCGCCGGCCTCGGAGCGATCTTCGACCATCAGGTCAGGAGCGGCGCCACGGTCCTCGCCGGGATCGCGGCCGGCCTGAATGCGGTCATCCTTGTGGCGGCAGCCACGGCTGCCCTGGCTGCGCTGATCTGCTGGCCGCTGCTCGGAAGGCAGCGCTCAAGTGAAGGCCCCGAAATCTAGGACGCGATCACCGGCGCGCTCTTCGAGGCCGGTAACCGAAGCGAGATCGTGGCAGCGACGAGGACGAACGCAAACGAGAACCAGAGGCAGCCTTCGAGACCGAGCCACTGGTAGACGGCCCCCGAGAGGACTGTGCCGAGCAGCCGTCCACCGGCATTCGCCATGTAGTAGAAGCCGACATTCTTCGCAACGGACTCATCCTCGGCGTAAGCGAGAACCAGGTAGGAATGGACCGCGGAGTTGAGCGCGAAGACCACACCGAAGGCGATCAAGCCGACGACCAGCACGAGGGTCGGATCAAGTTTCACTCCCAGGGAAACGGCGATCGCGGCCGGGAAGGCGGCGAGAAGGAAGGCCAGTTTCGCGGCCGACCTGCCGGTCGGCCCGTGGCCAACCTCTGCGCTGCGTCTGGCAAAGAGGCGGGGCGCCGCTGCCTGAACCGCCCCGTAGCCGATCACCCAGACCGCCAGGAAGGCACCTGCCTGCCAGAAGCTCCAGTCCAGCACCGTCCGCAGGTACACCGGAAGCGCGACCACGAACCAGACATCGCGCGATGCGAAAAGGAACAGCCGGGCCGCCGCCAGCACGTTGATCTCCGGGGTGTTGGAGAACATATGGCGGAACTTCGCGCCCATGTCAGCTTGGCCAAGGGTTCCTTCCATCATGGTCGCGGCCGTGAGAAGGGCCGTCGCGACCACGAAGAGCAGGATGATCATGGCCGTCTGGAAGCCGACCAGGGTAAGGAGCACGCCGCCGAGGAAGAAACCGACGCCCTTGATCGCGTTCTTGGATCCGGTCAGGACGGCCACCCATTTGAACAGTGTGGATTCGGAGTCTCCGGGAGCGACCAGTTTCACGGCGCTCTTCGAGCTCATCTTCGTCAGGTCCTTGGCAATACCCGAAAGCGCCTGGGATGCCATGACGTAAGGGACCACCAGCCAGGATTCCGGCGCGAAACCGAGCATGCCGAGTGCAACGATCTGCACTGACAGCCCGGCGAAGAGGGTGGACTTCAGCCCGAGGCGCGAGGCGATCCAGCCGCCGACCAGGTTGGTGACGATGCCGAAGAACTCGTAGAACAGAAAGAGCGTCGCGACTTCAAAGGCGCTGTAGCCGATCTGGTAGAAGAAGTAGAGGACCAGGATCCGGCTGGCCCCGTCGGCCAGTGTGTCTGCCCAGTAGGCACCGGTGACCAGGACGTAGTTCCTGAGGTCACCCTCTTTCCTGGTCGTGGCTGTCATTTCAGCCAGTCTCGTCGGCTCTGTGCCGGTCGACCATCCGGCAGATGTCGATCATCCGGTTGGCGTAGCCCCACTCGTTGTCGTAAAAGGCCAGGACCTTCACCTGGCTGCCTTTGATCACGCGGGTCGAGGTTCCATCGACGATGCCGGAGCGGGGGTCGCCCTTGAAGTCGACCGACACGAGAGGCCTTTCCTCGAATCCGAGGATGCCATCGAGTCCGCTCCTCGAGCCTTCGAGGAGCAGGTCGTTGACTTCTTCCGACGTTGTCTCCCTCACCGTCTCAAAGCAACAGTCGGTGATCGACGAGTTGAGGAGGGGCACCCGAACGGCGAGACCGTCGAGCCTGCCCTCGAGCTCGGGAAAGATCATCCCGATCGCCTTGGCGGAACCGGTCGAGGTGGGGATGAGGGAGGTTCCGGCAGCCCGGGCCCTCCTCAGATCCCGGTGATGGGCGTCGACCACCACCTGGGTGTTGGTCAGGTCGTGAAGTGTGGTGATCGACCCGTGGCTGATCCCGATTCCCTCGTGGATCACCTTGACGACCGGCGCGAGGCAATTGGTGGTGCAGGAGGCGGCGGTCAGGATCCGGTCCCGGTCTGGCTCATACAGGTGATCGTTCACGCCATAGACGATGTTTAGCGCACCGGAATGCACGGGAGCCGCGACGAGGACGGTGTCCACGCCACGATCGAAGTGACCTGCAAGGTCTTCCGGCTTGCGGAATCTCCCGGTCGCCTCGATCACGAGGTCAACGCCCGCTTCGTCCCAGGGGATGGAACCAGGCTCGTCGGCTGAGCTGTATGTGATCTGTGCGTCGCCGACGGAGACCTGGCCGTCACCGGCTTCGATCTCGCCTTCACGCCACCGCCCGTGAACAGAATCGAAGGCAAGCAGGTGGGCGGCGGTCGCTTCGTCTCCTGCGATCTCGTTCACATGGACGATCTCGAGCCTTTCCGATCCGACCCCGGCCCTAAGGGCGAGCCGCCCCATCCGCCCGAATCCGTTGATGCCGATCCTGGTCCTGTCGTCCACTTCGCCTCCCGACGAGTCAAATTTCTATTGACGGCCATCGTATCTATTGACAACTATCAATTGAACTGATTTGATGGATTTCGATGAGCTCTGAACTCACCCTGACCCCGAAGCAGAAAAGTCCCAACGGCGAACCGTGTTGCGAGCCGGTTGTCTACCCGGATGTCGAGCGGGCGGAGGCTGAGCGGATGGCAGTCGTCGCAAAGGCACTCGGAGACCCGATTCGCCTGACCCTGGTCGACGTGCTCAGGAAGCATGCCGGCAAGGTCTGCGTTTGCGAGCTTGTTCCGCTTTTCGACGTCAGCCAGTCGACCCTCTCGCACCACCTGAAGAAGCTCAGGCAGGCGGGAATCGTCGATTCCGAACGCCAGGGCCTCTGGGCCTACTATTACGTGAACTCGGAAGCGCTCGAGGAACTTTCCACCTGGCTTAGCTAGCCGGACCATCCGGCAGCGAGACAGGAGCAGGTGCCGGCGACACCGGTGCCATATCGTTCTCGCGTGGCCGACCACAGCTCAGGAGGAATTAGGTGAAGGCCCTGGTCATCGGGGCCGGCGAGGTCGGCATGAACGTCGCCAAGACGCTCGCCGCCGACGGTCAGGAAGTGACCATGGTCGACAAGGACCCCGGCCGCTGCGAGCATGCGCGGACGGAGCTCGATGCCTTCGTGGTCGAGGGCAACGGGGCAAGCCCGGTGCTGCTGCGTGAACTCGGCGTCTCGGGATTCAGCCTGATCGCCGCCGTCACCGCGGTTGACGAGGTCAACCTGATCGCCGCGCTGACCGCCCATCAGCTTGGCTCCGGCACCACCATCGCCAGGGTGAGAGACCCTGAACTGCTCGGTCGCGACGACCCCTTTGCGACGGGCATCCTCGGGATCGACTTCGTGATCGACCCCGACCGCGCCGCTGCCGCCGACATCGCCGCGGCACTGCAGCTTCCCGGTGCCGTCTCGGTCGAGTTCTTCGGCGACGGGCAACTGGCCCTGGCCGAACTGATCGTCACCGACTCATCGCCACTTGTCGGCCGGCCCCTGTCCGAAAGGGAACGGCCCCATCCGGCCTTCATCGTCGGCCTCTCCCGTGACGGCGTCGCGCAGCTGACCCGCCCGGAGATGGTTCCGCAGGCCGGTGACCACCTGCTGGTGACCTCGCCCCGGGAGAACATCCGGGCGGCCGTGGCCCACCTGGCCGGGACGGTCAGTGAGGTTCACCGCTGCACGATTTTCGGGGGAGGCAAGATCGGCCTTGCCCTGGCCCGACGCATGGAGGATGCGGGCGTCCACGTAACGATCCTGGAACGCAACCGGGACCGGGCGAGGAAACTGGCCGAGAAGCTTCCACGGTCCAGGGTGCTGATCGAGGACGGCATGGCTGAGGAGTCCCTGATCGAGGCCGGCGCCCACAAGGCGGATGCGTTCGTCGCCTGTGCCGGGGACGACCGGATGAACCTGCTGGCGGCGCTGAACGGCAAGCGGATCGGCGCCGACCTCTGTGTCGCGACTGTCTCACGGGAGGAGTTCACGCCCCTGGTCGACGCGATCGGGCTGGATGCCGCCTTCTCGCCGCGGCTGATCACGGCCGAGCAGATCCTGCGCTTCGTTCACACGCGAAGCGTCAAGGCGATCCATCTCACCCGGACCGGGTTCGAGGCCCTCGAGCTGGAGGTTCGCCCCAAGGCGCAGCTGGTCGGCAAGGCGATAGGGGAGACAGGCGGACTGCTCCATCACTGCCGGGTGGGGGCCATCCTCCATGAGGATGGCGTCTCGATCCCCCAAAGGGGGACGCCGATCTCGGCGGGTGACCGTCTGCTGCTGCTCGGACCGGTCGGAACCGTCTCCGAAGTCGAGCAGGTCTTCGCCGGGACGGGCTAGGCCGGGTTGCGGACTTCAGTCCACCCACTGATCGGTTTCACCATCGGGGGAACGCTGGCGGTTGCTGCGGGCGGAATGCTCGTTTGCGGAATCCTCGGGCTGGTCGACGGCCGCGCCGCAGGCGCGTTTCTGATCACGGGTTTCCTGACACTCCTGGTCGCGGGGTCCATGATCTCCGCCTATCGCCGCGGGGATCCCGGCGAAGCCGGACGGGCTGGCCCGGTAACCGGGCTCGCCGCTGTCACGCTCGCCTGGGTGATCGCCTCGGCCGTCGGTGCGATCCCGTTCCTGATCGCCGGGACTTTCGAATCATTCCTCGACGCGTTCTTCGAGGCGGTGTCAGGTTTCACCACAACCGGCGCGACGCTGATCACCGACCTCGAAGCCCAGCCAGACGCCATTCTCCTTTGGCGCAGCATCAGCCAGTGGCTTGGTGGGGTAGGAATCATCGTGCTGGTGGTTGCCGTCGCGCCAGTCAGCGGACCGGGCGTTCAGCGGGCCTTCTACGCGGAGACCTCGGGCATGACCAGTGACCGGCTGACCCCGAGAATCATTGATACGGCGAAGATCATCACCCTGATCTTTCTGGTGCTCTCGTTTGCGGCAGCCCTCGCGTACCTGCTCGCCGGGATGAACGCCTTCGACGCGATCAACCACTCGATGACCACGATCGCGACCGGGGGCTTCTCGACCCGTAACCTCTCGATCGGGGCATTCGACTCCCGGGCGATCGAGACGGTGGCGATCGTCTTCATGGCCATGGGTGGCATCAACTTCGCGTTCTACTGGAAGGCGATCAGGCGCCGGGACATCCGGCCCCAGTTCAACGAAGTCGTTGTCTACCTGGCACTGCTGCTCGGAATTTCGGCTGCTGTGGCGATAAGCCTGGTGGTCAACGACCAGGCTTCGGGCTTCGCCGGCATCGTGATTGATCCGCTCTTCGCCGTGACCACGATCCTGACCACCACGGGGTACACGACGGCTGACTTCGACTCCTGGAACTCGTTTGCGACAGCGACGATCCTGCTGACCATGTTCCTCGGGGCCTGTGCCGGCTCCACGGCGGGCGGGATCAAGATCATCAGGGTGATGCTGCTCAGCCGCTCGGCAATCCAGGAGCTGCAGCGTCAGGTCAGGCCCAGGGTCGTTCAGGTTCTCAGGGTCGGAAGGCACGTCTACGACGAGGACGTCAGGCGCGCGGTGCTGGGCTTCTTCCTCATCTACCTGCTGGTGTTCGGGATCGGGGTTCTGGTGATGGCCGCGTCCGGACTCGACCTGGTCACGGCGATCAGTGCTGCTTCGGCGACCTTGAACATGATCGGACCGGGACTGGGGGAGATAGGGGCAATCGAGAACTTCGAGGCAATGCCGGATCTTGCCCGGGCAGCTTCCTGTTTCCTGATGATCGCCGGACGGCTCGAGGTCTTCACCGTGGTCGCGCTCATCACGGCGGGTGTCGATCGGGTCAGGGAATCTCTTGGCAGAGCCTGAGGATCCCCGGAGCCTGTCCCGGCGGGTCAGCGGCGCTTGTGACCGGTGAGGAGCAGGTCCATCCGGAAGCCCCGCGGAGCAAACCAACCCTGGATCAGCTCGTATCCGATCACCCGTCCGGGACCGAACCTGCGGGTCAGGTACGCATACCTGCCGCGACGATCGACCGTGACCTTGCCGACCCGGCAGCCGGCTGCCTTCAGGTTCCGCTTCGCCTGCAGCAGCCTGAGTTTGAAAACCCTCGGGACGCGGCACCACTCAGGCTTCGGAGAAGCCGTTCCACCTGAGCCCACGATCCCGTAATCGGTCATCTCCCTGGCGGTTTTCACGATCCAGCGTCGAACCCGATCCCCCGAGACCTTGGCGTAGAAGCTCGGAATGTATCCGCGACAGAAACGGTCACCACCGCTTGTAGCCCCGACGAGGCGATACCCGTCGCTGGTCCAGGCGACCAGAGGTCCGCCGCTGTCGCCGGAGCAGGCGGAGGCGTGACCTTCTGCCGACCCGAGGCAGAGCATCGTGTCCCGCGGGTACGAAAACCTGTTGCCGAGGCCGCAGAGACGGTCCCTCTGCACCACGAGCTTCGCTTTCCGGAGGGTGTCTGGAACCTGGTTGGTCCAGGGAGTCATCTTGCCCCATCCGGTGGTCCAAACAACCTGGCCGGCCGAGAAGGTCCGGGCTTCGTCGGGGCCAGCGAGCTTGATTGGTTCGGCATCGACCGGAGTCGCGAGCTTCAGGAGGGCGACGTCAAAGACCCGGAAGGAGAAGCGGCCGGTCGAGGTCCTGCCACCGGCGCGGGGGGGCGATCCGGATGCCCGACACGGCGGTTGACTGACCCTGGCTCGAGTTGAGACGGGTCCGGCTGGAGATGACCCGAAGCCGCTCGCGCTGGCCCCTGGTCATTCCAACAACGCAATGGGCCGCAGTCAGCACCAGTCGGGGTGCCACGACCGATCCCCCGCAGAAGAAGTCCTGACGGGTCGAGTTGCCAGAGCGTTTCATGATCAGCGCTATCTGCCAGGGCCAGTCCTCGATCGTCGTCGCCTGACCCTGAACGATTGAGGCACCCGCGTCGGCACCCCTCGCTGTTGAGAGCGACGCGTCATTCCCTGAAGCGGAAGTGGCTCCGGGAAGGGCGATCCCTGACGCAAGCAAGAGGAATAGGGCCAGGCCCGGGACGAGGCCGGCAAGGCCAGAGAGACGCGAGGACATTCGCAGAATGGTATTGAAGTCGGCTTCAGGGCCTCTAAAGCGGTCCGCTATCCGGACCCGTCCTGCTGGCCGCGGTCCCCAAGGAAGGCGTTTACACCCGCAGAGAAGTCGGGATGCCTCGTGTTTTCGGCAAATGACCTGATCTCCGCGTCTGCGTGTTCCTCCAGACCAGCGGTGGCGCTGTCCTTCAGGAGTCGTTTCGTCGCAGCCACGGCTTGGGGCGGCAGGGAACCCAGACGCTCCGCCCAATCCCGTGTCTCAACCTCCAGATGACCCGCCGGCGCCACCATGTTGATCAGTCCGAGCTCTCTCGCGGCTCCCGCCCCGAGGCGTTCCGAAGTCAGATAGAGCTCGAGCGCCTTGCGGTATCCGACGACTCTCGGGAGCAACCAGCTGACGCCCGCGTCGGGGTTGGTCGCGAGCTTCGAGTAGCCGAGGGTGAAGACCGTTTCTTCTGACGCGATGACAAGGTCAGAGGCAAGCATCGGACCGAGCCCTCCTCCGGCGACTGCGCCGTGTACGGATGCGAAAGTCAGCTTCCTGGACCGGTAGATCCGGCTGACCACCGGGTTGATCCACTGCCCGATCTCGAGGATGTAGTCATGCGCAGCGGTACCGCGAGAGCGGAACTCCGGGAGGTCGCCGCCGGCGTTCCAAACCGACCCGTCGGCCCTGGTCACGATGACCGAGACGGAATCGTCGCTTTCAACTTCGTCCAGGATGCCTAGCCATTCCCGGGCACTCTCCACGTTGATCCGGCTCGGACCCTTCGGGGCCGTGAGAGTGATGGTCGCGACACCCTCTTCAGTTGAAAGACGTACCCAGGTCATGAAGCGATTCTAGGCCGGAAGCGAGGATCATCTCCGTCAATTCGGGCTGACGGTTTGGTTCCGCTTTCCCGAGCCAGCTCGACCATTCGCCTGTCGTCTGGGCGGCCTGTCAACCCGGACCGCTGCCTCGTCGTTCGCGATAGGTTGGGTCAGTGGAACTCCAACTGCGCCTCGCCGACAAGACCTGGCCCTTGCTGACCAGATTGATGGGCGGTCACGCCCGCGTTTATCGCATGACGCGCGGCCGGATAGGACACCGGTTTCCGGGCGTACCACCAATGTGCCTGATCGATCACGTTGGCGCCAGGAGCGGCAAGCGACGCACCAGTCCGCTGCTCTACATAGAGGACGGTGAGAACGTGGTGATCATCGCTTCCAAGGGCGGTTACGAGAAGAGTCCTGCCTGGTTCTACAACCTGAAGGCGAACCCCGAGACCACGGTGCAGATCGGTGCCGAGATCAGGCCGGTCCGAGCCCGTGTCGCAAACGAAGAGGAACGCAAGAGACTCTGGCCCAAGGCCGTCGAGGTCTACCCGTCATACCAGCAGTACCAGGACCGAACCTCCCGCGAGATACCAGTCGTGGTCCTGGAACCGCGCTGAGGGCAGCCGGGCGGGAACCAGTTTCCGCAGGCTAACCGGCAATTCGCATCAGCAAGCCGATTCCCGCTCTATGCTCGATAATGTGTCTTATGTCAACTCGTTGAAATGACCTGAAAGCCGTGGGCTCTGGCTGCCCGCGAAAGCTTCTGGTCGAAGCAGGCAAAGGTCTGACAATCAGGGTCGGCCCCCCTTGCGGCCAGGGCGCTGGCCAACTGGATCGAATCAAGCGTTTTCAGCTGGTGGACGGAAACCAGAGACGCGGCCAGCCCGAGAATCTGTTGAGAGGCCGGCACGGCGAAAAGAGCCCGACCATCGACACCTCGACCGAACAGGTCGGATTCGAAGGCCCTGACAATGAGGTCTACATCGGTGTCGAGGATCTGATCCGAGTTCGACTTACGCCAGAACGCCGAGAGCACCTCTACGCGCGAGATTGCCGAGATCGCGACTGACTCCAGGCCAATGACCTGCTCCGAACCAACCTCATTCACGTACATCTTCACCAGGGCCGACGAGTCTGCGAAGACCTTCACCGTCGTTCCTCGAGTATGTACTCGGATAGCGGCTTTCCTCTTCCGGCTCGCGCTGCCGCCGCTTCGAGCTCTTCGCGATCAGGTCGTTCGGCCGGCGGTGCCTTGGACCACTCTTCCAGCAGGCCCGCCCGCTTGAGGCGCGCGCGCAGCTGTTCCGCCTCCGAATCCTCCAGATCAGGATCAGTAGCCGCCTCCAACACAAACGTCAGATACCCGTTGAGACTGAGATTCCGGGTCCTGGCCTCTGCCTTCAGGTCACTTGCGAGTTCATCAGGAATTCGAAGCGATATCTGAGCCATGCTTTCATGCTAGCATTCATGAAATCGTTATGTCAACCAGCGGCAAGGCCATCCGCCCTTTGGCCCTGCGGGCCACTACCATCTGCGTCTTCCGGGAACAACCATGGCTTAGGGGGATGATGAGGTTCAAACGTTTTGCGATCGCGGCGCTTGCCGTGCTTGCGGGTCTTTCCGCACTCGGTGTCTCGCAGTCCTCGGCCTTATCCCCGATCCCTGGCCGGATCTTCGGCCTGGCGGACGTGAGCGGAACCCGCGGTGACCTCTTCAGGACCAACACCTCGAACTCGTGGGTTCCCCTGACCTCGGGACTGAACTACCCGGAAAGTGTCTCCGGCGCCCCGAACGGCCGCTTTGCCGCGATTTGCGCCACCCAGGGGGCGGGCGGGATCTACCGGATCTACCGGGTCACCTCCGCTGGAGGTCCGCTCAGGAACCTGATCGGAACCCGTCAGGGCTGCGGACAGACGGTTTCCCCGGACAGCCGCCTCGTGGCCTACGTCTCCGACCCCCGACGCAGGGTTGCGAGGCTGAACGTGGTCGGTGCCAACGGTCGCGGCAACCGGACCATCTTCAAGACCTGCAGCGGTTGCCTCTTCTCGCCTGTCTGGGCCGGCAAGAGGATCTACTTCGAGCTCAAGGTGCCCCGGAACCCTTCGGGACAGCCAGAAATCTTCTCGCTCAGGGCAAGAGATGGAAAAGGTCTGAAGCGCCACACATTCGGCCGACGCACTGCCACCCGGTATTCGCTGTCTGACGTCAGCGCGAACGGACGGAACCTCCTGGTCACGGCCGACGACGGCTCCGGCACCACTTTCCTTCGGACCCTCTCCCCCTCCGGAGCGACCCGGTTCACGCTTTCTTCCGGCACGGGCTCACAGCCGTTCCTCGACGCTTCGTATTCACCCGATGGTCGCGAGGTCGCGTTCCTGAAACGAGTGACCGATGCCGATCCTGCAGAACTCTGGCTTGGGTCCAATACGGGTTCGGGTTTCGTTTCCCTGTTTCCCGGGCCGCCCGTATCGACCGAAGGGCTCTACTCGATCGACTGGGTCAGGCGCTGACGCGGCGGTAGCGGATGTGGGTCGCCAGTGGAGAGTGAAGCACCTCGACCGGCTCGAAGTGGAACGGCACGGTTCCGTCGAAGATCGTCTCACCTCCGCCGAGGACTACCGGCGCGAGATCCAGGGTCAGCTCGTCGATCACGCCCGCGGCCAGAGCCTGCCTGACCGTCGATGCCCCTCCGGCGATGTCCACGCCCTCGCCGCCGGCGACCTCAAGCGCACTGGCGTAGGCAGAATCGAAACCGTCCGTGACGAAATGGAACGTTGTGCCACCTTCCATTTCGATCGGCTCGCGCTCGTGATGGGTCAGCACGAAGACCGGGGCCCGGTAGGGCGGTTCGTTTCCCCACCATCCGCGCCAGTCTCCTCCCCACTCGCCCCGGACAGGTCCGAACATGTTTCGGCCCATGACATAGGCACCTCGCGGACGGCCCAGCCAGGCCGACGCGGTGGAATCCGCCTCGTTTGCCCGCGGGTCTCCGAGGTGCCAGCTGTGAAGTTCCTTGCCGCCCTTGCCGAGCGGGTTGTCGATGCTCTGCTCCGGTCCCGCGACGAAGCCGTCGAGGGACATGGAAATGTGGCAGGTCGTTTCCGGCAAGCGGTTTCCTCTCCGTGGGGTTTCGGGCTGAGGTTACCCGCGCAGGCAGCAGGGCTGTCGGAGAAGACCGGTCGCCCCGTTCAGGGGACTATCTCGCTGCTAGTTTCCGCGGCATGACTCCAGGCTCCCACTCGATGTCCCTGACCGGCGTCGAGCCGATGTACGAGAGTGAACTCGGGTCGCTGAGCAAGGTCAGCGCTGAAGACCTGCCGATCCTGCGAAGGATCTCGGTCAAGAGACTGGTGCTGGAGCCTGGTGCGATCCGGGAGCCTCACTGGCACGCCAACGCCGACGAGCTCACCTACTGCCTCAAGGGTGAGCTGCTGGTCTCGGTGCTCGACGACGGTGATTCCTTCTCGTCATTCAGGATCAACCCCGGGCAGATGTTCCACATTCAAAGCGGGGCAATCCACCACATCGAGAATCTCGGCGACGAAGAGGCCGAACTGATCCTCGCATTCAGCCACGAAGAGCCGGAAGACTTCTCTATGCATGCCGCCTACGGGGCGATGAGCGACTCGGTCCTGGGCAACACTTATGACCTACCGTCAGAAGCCTTCGCTTCGATCAGGAGGGATACCGAGCCCAGGTACGTCGTGGCGAGGAGCGGTGAGGCCGACGTTCCCGAAGGGATCGATCTCGAGAACCCGGGCCGGTTCGACGTCGAGGCCGAATCCGCCCCGATCGACACGCCAGCCGGAAGTGCCAGGCTTGCCCGCCAGCAGTTCTGGCCCGCCCTGCGCCACCTTTCCATGTACTCGCTGCGGGTGACCGCGCAGGGCATGCGTGAACCCCACTGGCACCCGGTCACGGCTGAACTCGGCTACGTGGTCTCCGGACAGGCGCGAATGACGATCATGAGCCCGGACGGAAGTACGGACACCTACGACCTCGGGGCCGGTGACATGTACTTCGTGCCGCCCGCCTATCCGCACCACATCGAGGACATAGGGTCCGGCGTCTTCCACATCCTCGTCTTCTTCGATCAGCCCGAACCTCGCGACATCGGCTACCGGGCGACCGGCAGCGCCTACTCGCGAGAGGTCCTCGCAGCGACGCTCGGAATCACGGTGCAGGATCTGCCGGAGCTTCCCTATACCCCGGTCGATCCGCTGGTGGTCGATCGCAGGAACCCGGTCGACCCCTGAGCGGTCGATCAGGGCAGCTTCAGGCGGTCATCAGGCTGGCGCCTTCGAACTTCGGTCCCTGGTCCTCAGCAGCAGGAAGGTGCCCAGGATCGCGCTCACGATGGAGCCGATGAAGATGCCCACTTTCGCCCCGCCGATCAGGGCAACATCGGTAAAGGCCAGTTCCGTGATGAACAGCGAAACGGTGAAGCCGATCCCGCCGAGGGCACCCACCCCCCAGACCTGAACCTTTCGCATTCCCTCGGGCAGGGTCCCCGAACCGAACCTGAGGGCCAGCAGCGCACTGACCGAGATGCCGATCGTCTTGCCGACCACCAGACCGGCGATCACGGCCCAGGTGATCTCGCTGGACAGGGCATCGCCGAGCACGCCGTCCCTCAGGTAGATGCCCGCATTGGCCAGGGCGAACAGCGGCACCACGATGTAGGCGCTGACCGGATGGAAGATGTGCTCCAGCTTGGAGTGGACATCCCTCCCCCGGAATGGCCGCGCAGGGACCAGAAGCCCGAGCGCTACGCCGGCGATGTTGGCGTGGACTCCGGATTCGTAGGTGCCCAGCCAGACGATCGCGGCGAGCGGGACGTAGGGCCAGATCCGCCAGATACCGAGCCGCTGGAAGAGCACCACCGCGAGCAGCCCGCCCGTCGCGGTTGCTGCCCAGCCGACCGAGAACCCGTCACCGTAGAAGATGGCGATGATCACGATGGCGATGATGTCGTCGACGATCGCCACGGTCAGAAGGAAGACCCGTACTCCGTTCGAGACCCGGTCACCGAGCAGGGCCAGCACGCCGACGGCGAACGCGATGTCCGTGGCGGCGGGGATGGCCCATCCGTCCAGGGCCGGGCCGTTGGCGATCAACACGAAAAGAGTGGCGGGAAGGGCGACGCCACCGATGGCCGCAATCACAGGTATCGCGGCGTCCCGCTTCTCCTTCAGCTCCCCCGAAACCAGCTCTCGCTTGATTTCCGCACCGACCACGAAGAAGAAGACCGCCATCAGCAGGTCGTTGATCCAGTGCTGGAGGTCCAGGTTGATGCTGATCGCGCCGAGATCGACGTTGAGGTAGGTCCCCCAGAGGTCGAAATACGAGTCGCTCCAAGGGGAGTTCGACCAGATCAGGGCCGCGACGGCGGCGGCGAGGAGGACGACCCCGCCGAGCACCTCGTCGTCGAGGAAGTCGGTCAGCGGGTCGATGACTCTTGTTCTGAGTACTCGTCTCATCGGAAATCAGGGCAGCGTTGGAAGTTCGCCGACCAGTCTTCCCGGCACACCTGAGGCGAGGCTATCAATCTGGACGTCCTGCCCCGCGGGTACCTTGACCGATGTGACCAAGGGGGATTCATGCTGAGGCTGCGGGTCGACGTGCTCCAGAGCGAGCGCGACGAGCTGATCCACCGTCTCTCCTCGATGGACGGTGTGCGGAGACTGACCTCCGATCCCGAACTCTGCAGCGGCGAGCACATGATCTCGGCCGATGTTGAACCGGCCGCGGCCGATGACGTGATCGACGCTCTTCACGCCCTCGACCTCCACCATGACGATTACGTCCTCGTCCGACAGGACCTGCTCAACCAAAGGCTGAGTGGAGGTGGCGTGAGTGCCAGCGGCGGCTACTCCTGGGTGGAGATACTCGGGGAAGCGAGGGCGAATGCCCGGCCGGTAGCGCGCTACTTCCTGCTGATGGCGGTGGCAGGCTGGGTTGCCGGACTCGGCGTGATCCAGTCGAGCACCATCCTGATCGTCGGAGCAATGGCGGTCAGCCCCGACCTGATGCCGATCTGCGCGACCTGCGTCGGCATCGTCGGCAAGCGATTCCGGCTGGCGGGAAGTTCGTTCCTGACCCTGGTCCTCGGAATGAGCACCGTGATGCTCGTCGCGGCGATCGTTGCCCTGGCCCTGCAGGGTTTTGGAATCCTCGAGAGCGACTTTGACGTGCGGGAGGTCGAACTCGACGGTCTCGCCCGGGCGGACTACTCGACCGGACTGATCGCGCTCGGGGCAGGCGTCGCGGCGATGCTCTCCTTCGAAACCCGCGGTGCGACGGCCGTCGGCGTCGCGATCTCGGTTACGACCGTGCCGGCGTCGGCCTTCTTCGGGGTGGCGATGGCCCTCGGAGAGGTTTCCCAGGCCTGGGGTGCGCTTGCAGTCCTGGGGATCAACCTCTGCCTGCTGGTGACCGGCGGGTCGATCACGCTCTGGCTCCAGAGGTTCTTCACCCCGCTCCACCGGCAGTGAAGCCCGATTGATCAGGAAGTTCTCGGTGGGGCCATCCGGCGGGAGCCGGTCGCTTCGAAGGCACTGCCCAGACTGAGCAGGGAGTTGTCATCCCAGCCCCGGCCGGCGAAGGTGAGCCCGACCGGCATGCCGATGTCGGCCATGACACCCATGGGCACGGTTACGGTCGGCACTCCGAAGTGCCTGATTGCCACGTTTCCATTTGCGACCCAGACCCCGTTTGCCCAGGCCCTGTCGGCTGACTCGGGGTTCACGTCCGCGTCCGCAGGGCCCACGTCGGCGACGGTCGGGAAGACGACGGCGTCCAGGTTCTGTCTGTCCATCCAGTCCTCGAGATCGATGCGGCGAGTCGCTTCCAGGCCGCGCATGCCGGACTCGAGCAGGGGTAGCCGGTCCCACGGGGTGATCCCCTCCCTTGCCATCTCCACGTACTCCTCCATACCGAACGACATCCCGCCCTCACGGCTCGGAAGGGTTCCCGGTTCCTCGGGGAAGATCAGC
>JRYG01001242.1_pt1 | contig 32574 bp, 37 predicted proteins | sample 235341 | NCBI WGS metagenome assembly JRYG01 (sample SAMN03074218, study PRJNA261478) | activated sludge metagenome | biome: Wastewater Treatment Plant; feature: Wastewater; material: Activated sludge; isolation source: activated biomass of a wastewater treatment plant treating hydrocarbon... ...
GGCAGCCTCGGCCAGCCGGGCGGCAACCGCTGGTTCCCCAAGCCCCTGCTCAACGACATCGCCGCCTTTGCCGCCGTGACGCCGGCCACCCGGCGCCTGACCCTCGGCCTGGAAGAACGCCCCCTGGGCCCGCCCGGCCGCGGCTGGATCACCACCCGCGACCTGTTCCGCACCGTCGTCAGCGGCAAGCCCTACCCGGTCCGTGCCCTGGTGGCCTTCGGCAGCAACTTCCTCGTTTCCAAGCCCGGCGCCGGCCAGGCCGAGGCGGCCCTGGGCAAGCTCGATTTCTTCGTCCAGAGCGAACTGTTCCCGACGCCGACGGCGCGCTGGGCCGACCTCCTGCTGCCCGCCGCCTCGTGCTGGGAACGGGAAGGGTTGCAGCCCGGCTTCCTCGTCAGCCGCAGCGCCGACACCCGCCTGCAATTGCGCCCCGCCGTCGTGCCACCACCGGGAGAGGCCCGTTCCGACACCCGCATGGTCTTCGACCTGGCGGTGGCCCTGGGCCTCGCCGACGATTTCTTCGACGGCGATCCGGAAGCCGGCCTGCGCCATGTCCTGGCGCCCAGCGGCCTCGACCCGGCCGCCCTGCGGGCATCGCCCCGGGGCCTGGCCACCACCCGCCTCACCGTCGAGCCGCCGGTGCCTGCCATCACCCTGTGGTCCGCCGACCTCGCCCGCCACACCGGCCAGCCCCTGCCCGAATTCGTGCCGCCGGAAGCCCCTCCCGGCCTGCCCTACCTGCTCACCTGCGGCAAGACCGTGCCCTACTGCCACAGCCAGTTCCGCCAGATCCCCTCGCTCCGCGTCCGGCAGCCGGCTCCCGAGGCCGAGCTGGCCCCGGACGTGGCCGCCGCCCGGGGCATCGCCAGCGGCGACGCCATCGCCATCCGCACCGCCGCCGGGGAAATGCACTGCACCGGGGTCGTCAACCCGCGGCTCGCCGCCGGCACGGTCTGGGCGCACTACGGCTGGTGGGATGCCGAAGCCCCGGTCAATTACAACGCCTGCGTGGATGAGGAAGCCTTCGACGCCGTGGCCGGCAGCAACGCCCTGCGGGGCGTGCCCTGCGACGTGCGGCGGCGGGGCTGTTGATCCGGCAATCCGTTACCCCGCTCCGTTCGGGCTGGGCCCTTCGACATTGCTCAGGACAGGCCTGTCGTAGCCCGTGGCGCACCGCCCTGCAACAGGCTCCCGGTCAGGACGAGAGGCGAGGTGCCTGGCAGGCGCTGTCCACCATGCCCGCCTGGTCCACCATGCCGGAGAGGGCGAGGCTGTCGTGGACGCTGAGGACGGCGATGACGCAGATGCCGATGGCCATGACGATCTGCACGCACAGCTTGGCCACCTGCAGGCCGTCGGAACCGACCTGTTCCACTTCCCGGGAAACGAGAACGCCGTTTTCGAACTTTTCGCGGATGATCTTGCCCATGGCCTGCCTTTGCGCAACGTGAACCGGCGGTCAGTATACCGCCGCCGCGGCAATCACGCCGCCGCCAGCGCCACCCGCCGGTAAAGGGCGGCGATGAGGTCGGACTGGGTGACCATCCCCACCAGCTTCTTCTTCTCATCCACCACCGGGATGTGGTGCAAACCCTTGTCCGAAAGCTGATGCACCAGTTCCGCCACCGGCGTGGTGATGGCGGCGGTATAGACGTCCCTGGTCATGATCTGGCCCACCACCTCGGCCTTTTCCGAGGCATCGCCCGGCGTGCGGCGCAGGAGGCCCTGCAGGCGGGTAGCCAGGCCGGCGGCGGTGGTGTCGTCGAGCTGGCGCTGGTAGTCGGCGACCGTGACGATGCCCACCACGCGCCGGAAGCTGTCCACCACCGGCAGGGCCTTGATCTTGTGGCGGCGCAGCAGGGTCCAGGCCTCCTCCAGGTCGGTGCCGAATTCCACCGTCACCACGTCCCGGGCCATGATGTCGCCGCAGGAAACCCCCAGGTGGCGCTCGAAGGCGCTGCGCACCGCCAGGTTGTAGATATCCACCAGTTGCTGCTCCTGGATGTCCACGAAGGTACCATGGGCCCGCACGGCGTGGTCGAGATCGGCGTGGGAAAGGCCGGTGCGCTCGGTGGGCAGGCCGTCGCCGGTGCGGTGGGGGCTGGCCGGGGCGTCGGTACGGCACTGGGGATAGCGGCGCCCCAGCACCCGGTTGTTGATGAGCAGGGCCGCCAGCAGCGCCGCCAGGGCGTTGGCCAGGACCACGCCCATGACATGCAGGGCATGGGCGGCGGTGGGCGCCCCTTCCGCCACGATCAGGAGGACGAGGGCGCCCCCCGGCGGATGCAGGCACTTGCAACGGGTCATGAACCACACCGTCGCCCCCAGCGCCAGGGCGGCGGCGGCCAGGGGCCAGGGCACGAGGGCGGCGGCCGCCAGGGCGAAGACGGTGGCCCCCAGGTAGCCGCCGAGGATGGACCAGGGCTGGGCCAGGGGGCTGTGGGGAAGGGCGAAGAGGATGATGCAGGAGGCGCCGACCGCGGCCACCAGCCAGATGCTGCCGGCCGGTGCCGCCAGCAGCAGCGCGCCCGCCACGGCCATACCCGCCAGGGTGCCCAGGGCCGCCTTGCGCCGTTCGGCCGGAGCCAGGGGCGGTGTATCGGCCACCAGGTAGTGGCGGGCGAAGCGTTTGAAGTCGAAGGCCATGGCTGGGGCGACGGAGGCGTGATGGCCGATGTTACCGGATGGGCCGGCGACCGCGGCGGGCGCGAAGGACTAGTCCCTTCGCCCGATGCCGCCGGCGCTGGCGGCTGCCGCCAGGGCCCCGGGGGCCCTCGTTCCGCGCCGGGATTTCCGCCGGCCTTGCAAGGAATATCAATGGGATAGCAACAGATCGTTACATATTGCTGCAACGCGGTAAGGTACAATCCGGCGCCATGAAATACGAACAGAAGCCCAATGCCTTCGCCATCCCCGTGCGCATCTACTACGAGGATACCGATGCGGCCGGGGTCGTCTATTACGCCAACTACCTGAAGTATTTCGAGCGCTGCCGCACCGAATGGATGCGCCAGGTGGGCCACGACCAGTCCGACCTGGCCCGGGACGCCCGCATCGCCTTCGTGGTCAAGTCGGTGAGCTGCGAGTACCTGCGGCCCGCCCGCCTGGACGACGCCCTCACCGTCGGCCTGGAGGTGGAAAAGCTCGGCCGCGCCCAGGTGGTCTTCCGCCAGCACGTGCGCCGCGGCGAGGAAGAACTGGTCACCGGCACCATCCAGATCGTCTGCGTCGACGTCGACCGTATGAAAACCGCCCCCATCCCCGATTTCCTGCGAGCCAAACTGGAAGCGCTGCAATGAACGTCACCCAGGACCTCTCCATCCTCCACCTCATCCTCAACGCCAGCGCCGTGGTGCAGGCGGTCATGGGACTGCTTGCCGCCGTCTCCTTCATGTCCTGGTACTACATCTTCATGAAGTGGTTCGCGGTGCGCCAGTCCCGCACCCAGACCGAAGACTTCGAGAAGGATTTCTGGTCCGGCGGCGACCTCAACAACCTCTACAGCAGCGCCGTCAACGACCGCCACCACGCCGGCGCCATGGAGCGTATCTTCGAAGCCGGCTTCCGCGAATTCACCAAGCTGCGGGGCCAGAAGAACCTCGACCCGAAGGACGTGGTGGACGGCTCCCGCCGCGCCATGCGCGCCACCTACCAGCGGGAGATGGACGCCCTGGAATCCCACCTCGCCTTCCTCGCCTCGGTGGGCTCGGTTTCCCCCTACATCGGCCTGTTCGGCACCGTGTGGGGCATCATGCACGCCTTCCGCGGGCTGTCCAACGTCGGCCAGGCCACCCTGGCGGCGGTCGCCCCCGGCATCGCCGAAGCCCTGGTGGCCACCGCCATCGGCCTTTTTGCCGCCATCCCCGCGGTGCTGGCCTACAACCGCTTCTCCCATGACATCGACCGCCTGGCCACACGCTTCGAGAGCTTCATGGAAGAGTTCTCCAACATCCTGCAGCGGCAGATGAGGTAAGGGGATGCGCCCGCGCCGCCTGAAAAACGAGATCAACGTCGTCCCCTACATCGACGTCATGCTGGTGCTGCTGGTCATCTTCATGGTGGCGGCACCGATGATGACCACCGGCAGCATCGACCTGCCCTCCGTGGGCAAGGCACCCCAGGCCCCGGCCGCGCCCCTGGAGGTCGCCATCAAGGCGGACGAGAGCCTGACCCTCACCGACCGGGCCGGCAAGGGCGTCGAGCGCAGCGTCTCCCGCAGCGAACTGAAGAGCGCCGTCCTCGCCGCCCAGGAGAAGAACCCGGAGCAGCCGGTGCTCATCGCCGGCGACAAGAACGTCAAGTACGAGGCCGTCCTCAAGGTCATGGACGAACTCCAGCGCGCCCAGGTCAAGCGCGTCGGCCTCCTGGTGCAGCCGCAAGGAAAATGATTCCCCTGGAACGGGTCGAACCGGGCAAGAGGCCGGCCCTGGCGCTGACGGTGCTGATGCACGTGCTGCTGGTGGCGGTGCTCTTCTTCGGCGTCCAGTGGAAGCAGCAGCAGCCGGAAAGCGTCGAGGTGGAACTGTGGTCCGCCCGCCCCGCCCCGGCGACGACCCTGCCCCCGCCGCCGCGGCCGGAACCCCGGCCCGAACCGAAGCCGGAGCCCAAGCCGGAACCGAAGCCCGAGGTGAAACCGCCCCCCAGGCCGGACATCGCCCTCAAGGAAGAAAAGAAGAAACCCGAGCCGAAGAAGCCAGAGCCGAAACCGGAGCCGAAACCCGAGCCCAAGGCCGATCCCTTCAAGGAAATGATGGAGCGGGAAAAGCACGAGCAGCAGCAGCGCACCCTCGCCGCCCAGGCCCAGAAGGAATCGCAACTGAAGGCCCAGGCCGAGGCCGAGCAGCGCGCCGCCGCCAGCAAGCGCGGCATGGCCGACTACGCCGCCAAGATCCGCGGCAAGATCCGCGGCAACATCGTCCTGCCCCCCGGCATCCAGGGCAACCCGGAAGCCGTCTTCGAGGTCAACCAACTACCTTCCGGCGAGGTCCTGGCGGTGAAGCTGAAAAAAACCAGCGGCAACCCCGGCCTCGACACCGCCATCGAGCGGGCCATCCTCAAGTCCTCACCCCTGCCCAAGCCGGACGACCCGGCCCTGTTCCAGCGGGTACTGGAAATAAAATACCGTCCGATTGAAGAGTAAAATCGCGAAAATCCACGCCAAATGAACGCAATGCGCCAACTTTTCCGCCACTTTTCCCTCCTCGCCCTGGCCCTGGCGGCAGCCGTCGCCCAGGCCCAGCTGTCCATCGAGATCACCGGCGCCGGCGCCAACCGCATCCCGGTGGCCATCGCCGATTTCGCCGGCGATGCCGGCACCGCCCGGGCCCTGACCTCGGTCATCCGCGCCGACCTGGAGCGCAGCGGCCTGTTCCGCCTGGTGGATGCCTCCGGCGCCGGCCTCAACGAGAATTCCCCCATCAACCACGCCGAATGGAAGGGCAAGGGCGCCGACGCCATCGCCGCCGGCAGCCTCGGCACCACCCCCGACGGCCGCCTGGAGGCCCGTTTCCGCCTCTACGACACCAACAAGCAGATTTCCCTCGGCGGCGCCGCCTACGTCACCTCCAGCGCCCAGTTGCGCACCGCCGGCCACCGCATCGCCGATTTCATCTACGAAAAGCTCACCGGCGAAAAGGGCATCTTCTCCACCCGCATCGCCTACGTGGTCAAGAGTGGCGGCCGCTACGAACTGCAAATCGCCGACGCCGACGGCCAGAACGCCCAGGCGGCCCTGGTTTCCAAGGAACCCATCATCTCGCCGGCGTGGTCGCCGGACGGCACCCGGGTGGCCTACGTCTCCTTCGAGAACAAGAAACCTATCATCTTCGTGCACTCCCTGGCGTCCGGCAAACGGCAGGCGGTGGCCAATTTCAAGGGCTCCAACTCGGCCCCCGCCTGGTCGCCGGACGGCCGCCGGCTGGCCGTCGTGCTCACCAAGGACGGCGGCTCCCAGCTCTACGTCATCAATGCCGACGGCAGCGGCGTCCAGCGCCTGGTCAGCTCCGCCGGCATCGACACCGAGCCCCGCTTCGCCCCCGACGGCAGCGCCCTCTACTTCACCTCCGACCGCGGCGGCAGCCCCCAGATCTACCGGGCCAACGCCGACGGCAGCGGCGTCCAGCGCGTCACCTTCGAGGGCAGTTACAACGTCTCCCCGCGCCCTTCTCCGGACGGCAAGACCCTGGCCTTCATCAGCCGCCGCGAGGGCCGCTTCCAGCTGGCGGTCATGGACCTCGCCTCCCGCCAGGTGCAGGTGCTCACCGATTCCCACAAGGATGAATCGCCCAGCTTCGCCCCCAACGGCCGCATGATCCTCATCGCCACCGAGATGGGGGGCCGCGGCGTCCTTTCCGCCGTCTCCTCCGACGGCCGCATCAAGCAACGCCTTTCCATTTCCGCCGGCGACGTCCGCGAGCCGGCCTGGGGGCCCTTCCTCCAGTAATCCACCACCCGTCCCACACCCGGAGTCCATGTAATGAAAAAACTTCTGATCCCCGCGCTCATCGCCGCCGCCCTGGCCGGCTGTAGCTCCACCCCCACCGACCAGACCGGCGGCGCCCCCGTCGAAAGCCGCAGCGGCAGCGACGGCGCCAGCGTGGCCCGCGTCACCGCCGACAGCCTGGACGGCAGCGGCCTGCCCCGGGAACTGACCGACCCCAAGAGCGTCCTCTCCAAGCGCAGCGTCTATTTCGACCTCGACAAGTACGAGGTCAAGGACGAGTACAAGGATCTCGTCGCCGCCCACGCCAAGTTCCTGAGCAACAACCGCAACTTCAAGATGCTCATCCAGGGCAACACCGACGAGCGCGGCAGCCGCGAGTACAACCTCTCCCTCGGCCAGAAGCGCGCCGACGCCGTGAAGAAATCCCTGGTGCTGCTGGGCGCCAAGGAAGACCAGGTCGAATCCGTCAGCCTGGGCGAGGAGAAGCCCAAGGCCGAAGGCCACGACGAGGCCGCCTGGGCCGAGAACCGGCGCGCCGACATGCTCTACAAGGGCCCCACCGGCAAGGGCGAGTTCTGAAAATGACACGGCCCCCGCGCTCGCGTCACTCGCCGCCCCCCGCGGGGGCGCAGCCCCCCTTCGGCGTGGCCCGGCGGGGGGTCTGGACCCGCCGCCTGCGTGTCGCCCTCGTCCTTGCCGCCCTCGGCGCCGGGCAGGCGCAGGCTGGCCTGTTCGACGACGAGGAGGCCCGCCGCCAGATCGCCGACTTCCGGGTCAAGACGGAAACCCGCCTCGACCAGCAGGCCAAGGCCCAGCTCGAGCTGGCCAACCAGATCTCCCGCCAGGCCGAGGAAATCGCCCGCCTGCGCGGCCAGATCGAGACCCTGACCTACGAGCTCGAAACGGCCAAGAAGCGCCAGCAGGATTTCTACCTCGACCTGGACAGCCGCCTGCGCAAGCTGGAACCCCAGCCCGGGGCCGCCACCGGCGAAGCACCGGCGACCGAGGCCGCCAGGCCCGCCGCCGACCCGGCGGCGGAAGGCCGGGAGTACGAGGCCGCCCTCAATCTCTTCAAGGGCAACAAGTACAAGGAGGCCGCCGCCGCCTTCGCCACCTTCCTGCAGAAGCACCCCGACGGCACCCTGGCGCCCAACGCCCAGTTCTGGATGGGCAATGCCTGGTTCGCGCAGCGGGACTGCCGCAAGGCCATCGAAGTGCAGAGCGTCGTCCCGAGCAAGTGGCCGGATAGCGCCAAGGCCCCCGACGCCATGGCCGCCATCGCCACCTGCCAGCAGGAAATGGGCAATCCCGCCTGGGCCAGGCGCACCCTGGAGACCCTGGTCGCCAAGTACCCCAATTCGCCCGCGGCCGAGGCCGCCCGCCAGAAGCTGAAGAAGAAGTAAGCGGTGGCCCTGCGCATCACGGAAATCTTCTTCTCCCTGCAGGGGGAAGCGTCCCGGGTCGGCCTGCCGACGGTGTTCGTACGCCTCACCGGCTGCCCCCTGCGCTGCGCCTGGTGCGACACGGCCTACGCCTTCACCGGCGGCACGGCCATGGAAGTGGCCGACATCCTGGCCACCGTTGGCCGGCACCCGACGCGGCAGGTCTGCGTCACCGGCGGCGAGCCCCTGGCCCAGAAGGATTGCCCGGCGCTGCTCGCCGCCCTCTGCGACGCCGGCTACGACGTCTCCCTGGAAACTTCCGGGGCCCTCGACATCGCCCCGGTGGATCCGCGGGTGTCCCGCATCATGGATCTCAAGGCCCCGGATTCCGGCGAGGCCGCACGCAATCGCTGGGAAAACCTGGACAACCTCGGCCCCCGCGACGAGGTGAAGATCATCGTCGCCTCCCGGGCCGACTACGAGTGGGCCTGCGACGCCATCCGCGAATGGCGCCTCGCCGAGCGCTGCCCGGTGCTGCTGTCGCCGGCCCAGGGCCAGCTCGAACCCCGGCAACTGGCCGAATGGATCCTGGCCGACGGCCTGCCGGTGCGCTTCCAGATGCAACTGCACAAGCTCCTCTGGGGTAACATGCAGGGGAAGTAGCCGCCGGGGAGGTTCCCATGCTCGCCAACCGCCGCCAGTTCTCCCGCATCCGCTTCCAGGCCGCCGCCCGGCTGATCCTGCCCGACGCCGAACTGGCCGTCGCCGTCGCCGACCTTTCCCTGCGCGGCGCCCTGGTCGACGCGCCCGCCGGTATTTTCATCCCCATGGGCACCCCCTGCACCCTGAAGATCCACCTCGACGGCGAGGGGGTCGCCATCCGCATGGAAGCCACCGCCGTCCACCGCGAAGGCGGCAAACTCGGCCTCCATTGCCGGGAAATCGACCTGGACAGCGTCACCCACCTGCGCCGCCTGGTGGAGCTGAACCTGGGGGACGAAGCCCTCCTGCACCGGGAGCTGTCGCGGCTCGCCGCCGGCTGACCCGGCGCCGTCAGATGCCCAGGTAGCGGTGCCAGACGCCGTGATCGGCGTCCAGCTCGGCGGAGGCTCCCCGCCAGACCACCCGCCCGCCCTCGACGATGGTGTGGCGGTCGGCCAGGGCGATGAGTTTTTCCACGTACTTGTCCACCACCAGGATGGCTTGGCCGGCCTGGCGCAGGCGGGCCAGACAGGCCCAGATTTCCTCCCGCACCAGGGGCGCCAGGCCCTCGCTGGCTTCGTCGAGGATGAGGAGGCGCGGGTTGGTGACCAGGGCGCGGCCGATGGCCAGCATCTGCTGCTCGCCGCCGGAAAGCTGGCCCCCCAGGTTGCCGGCCCGCTCCCGCAGGCGGGGAAAGAGGTCGAAGACCCGCTCCGGCGTCCACGGCTCCCGGCTGCCGGCGCGGTTGGCGGCGAAGGCCACCAGGTGCTCCTTCACCGTCAGGTTGGGGAAGACCTGCCGCCCCTCGGGCACCAGGGCGATGCCGGCGCGGCCGATGCGGTCGGGCCGCCAGCCGTCGATGCGCTGGCCGGCGAAGCGGATGCAGCCGCCCCGCACCGGCTCCAGGCCGCAGATCGCCCGCAGGGTGGTGGTCTTGCCCATGCCGTTGCGGCCGAGGAGGGTCGCCGCCTCGCCTTCGCCGAGGGCGAGGTCGATGCCGAAGAGCACCTGGCTGGGGCCGTAGGCGACTTCCAGGCCCTCGACGCGGAGCAATTCATTCACCGGACTACCCTCCTGTCGCTGTGCGACACCCTCCCCAGGGGAGGACGAGCGCCCCCTGCGGACGGCCTGGCGGAGGCGCTCATAGGTGGTCCCCCAGGTAGGCCCGGCGCACCTCGGGGTCGGCCCGCACCGCTTCCGGCGTGCCGGTGCACACGAGGCGCCCGCCCACCAGCACCGAAATGCGGTCCGCCAGGCGGAAGACGGCGGCCATGTCGTGCTCGACGAGGAGGATGGTGACGTGGCGGGCCAGGTGTTCGATCAGCTCCACCAGGCGGGCCGACTCCTCCGGCCCGGTGCCGGCCATGGGCTCGTCGAGGAGCAGCAGGCGGGGTCGGCAGGCCAGGGCCATGGCCAGCTCCAGGGCCCGCTGCTCGCCGTGGGCGAGGCTGCCGGCCAGGCGGCCCTCCAGTCCGGCCAGACCGACCTGGGTCAGGTAGGCGGCAGCCTCGTCGGCGAGCCGGGTCTCGGCCCGCAGGGGCCGCCAGAAGCGGAAGCTGCTGCCGGCGTCGGGCCGCCCCTGAACGGCGAGGATCACATTGTCGAGGGCCGAGAGGCGGGAGAACACGTTGGTGATCTGGTAGGAGCGGGCCAGCCCCGCCGCCACCCGCCGGTGCATGGGCAGCGCCGTCACCTCGCGGCCGGCGAAGCGGACGTGCCCGGCATCGGGCCGCAGGGCGCCGGAAACGTGGTGGATGAAAGTGGTCTTGCCGGCGCCGTTGGGGCCGATGAGGGCATGCACCTCGCCCTCCTCCACCGCGCAATCGACGCCGTCCAGGGCCCGCACGCCGCCGAAACTGCGGCTGAGGCCGGCGACTTCGAGCAGGGCCTCAGCCACGGTCCCTCCCGAAGAGGGCCTCCACCCCCCGCGGGGCGAAGAAGACCACCGCCAGCAGCAGCAAGCCGAGGGCGATGTGCCAGTGCAGGGTGAAGCCGGCCAGGATTTCCTCCAGCAGCAGCAGGATGGCCGCCCCCGCCACGCCGCCGTAGAGGGCGCCGGCGCCGCCGATGATGACCATCACCAGCAGGGTGCCCGACTGGGTCCATTGCAGCAGATTGGGGCTGGCCAGGCCGCTGAGGTTGACCAGCAGGGCTCCGGCCAGGCCGGCCAGGGCGCCGCCCAGGGCGAAGCAGGCCAGGCGGTAGCGGAAGACGGGGTAGCCGAGGGCTTCCATGCGCGTCTCGTTCTCGCGGATGGCCTGGACGACGCGGCCGAAGCGGGCCTCGGCCAGGCGGCCGAGGAAGAACACGACCAGCGCCAGGCAGCCCAGGGCCAGGGCATAGAGGGCGCCATCGGCGGCCAGGCTGAAGCCGGCAAAGGTCAGGCGCCCAGCCAGGGGCAGGCCGTCGTCGCCGCCCCAGGCACGGGCGGAGACGACGAGGTAGTAGGCCATCTGGGCGAAGGCCAGGGTGATCATGATGAAATAGACGCCCCGGGTGCGCAGGCTGACCGCCCCCACCACCATGGCCAGCCCGCCGGCCGCCGCCATGGCGGCGGGCAGGACGACCAGGGCCTCGCCTACCCCCGCCGCGGCCAGGAGGGCGGCGGCGTAGGCCCCGACGCCGAAGAAGGCGGCATGGCCGAGGGAAAACATGCCGCCGAAGCCCAGCACCAGGTTGAGGCTGGTGGCGGCCAGGGCGAAGATCATCACCCGCGTGGCGAAGCCGACGTAGAACTCCTGGCCGACGGCCTCCAGCCCCCAGGGCAGGACGGCCAGGAGGGCGAAGCCGACCAGGGCGGCGGTCCGCTGCCAGGGGGCGGGGTGGTAGAAGCCCATCTCTTATGCCCGCGCCGGAAACAACCCCTGGGGCCGGAAGAAGAGGATGCCGGCCATCAGCAGGTAGATGAGGATGGAAGCCAGGGCCGGCCCCAGGGTGGCCGCCGCGTCGGCCGGCATGGCAGCCCGCAGCAGGGTGGGCAGGAGAGCCCGGCCCAGGGTGTCGGCGATGCCGACGATGAGGCTGCCCACCAGGGCGCCGCGGATGGAGCCGATGCCGCCGATGATGATGACCACGAAAGCCAGGATGAGGACGCTCTCGCCCATGCCCACCTGCACCGCCAGGAGCGGCCCGAGCAGGCCGCCGGCCAGGGCGCAGAGGGCGGCGCCGAAGACGAACACCGCCGTGAACAACCGCTGCACGTCGATGCCCAGGGCCTCGGTCATTTCCCGGTTGGCGGCGCCGGCCCGCACCCACATGCCGACCCGGCTCTTGGCCACCAGCAGGTAGAGCGCCGCCGCCACGGCGAGGCCGCAGGCGATGATCACCAGGCGGTAGGCGGGATAGGCGAAATCACCGATCTCCACCGGCCCGGCCAGGGCCTCCGGCGGGTTGAGGAGCACCGGCTGCGCCCCCCACACCATCCGCACCGCCTCGTTGGCGATGAGGATGAGAGCGAAGGTGGCCAGGACCTGGGACAAGTGGTCGCGCCGGTAAAGGCGGCGGAAGAGGGACAGCTCCAGCAGGAGACCCAGCAGCGCCGTGCCCGCCACCCCCGCTCCCAGCCCGATCCAGAAGGAACCCGAGGCCTGGGCGGCGGCCGCCACGAAGTAAGCGCCCACCATGTAGAGGGACCCGTGGGCCAGGTTGATGCAGTCCATGATGCCGAAGACCAGGGTCAGCCCGGCGGCGAGGAGAAAGAGCATGAGGCCGAACTGGAGGCCATTCAAGGCCTGTTCGAGGACGAGCTGGGTCATGGGCTCTCCGTCACTTCCGCACCGCAAGAAACGACAACTGGCCTCACTTCATCTTGCAGGCGCTGACGTAGGCATCCGCGTGGTTGCTGAAAATGGTCCCCATGGTCTTGTTGGTCACGCGCCCCTGGGCGTCCTTGCCGATGACCCGCAGGTAGTAGTTCTGCACCGGATAATGGTTGCTGTTGAACTTGAAGTCGCCCCGCACCGACTTGAAGCGCTTGGCTTCCAGGGCCTTCCGCAGAGCCTCCTTGTCCTCCACCCTGCCCTTGACGTCGCGCACGGCGGCGTCCATGAGGAGGGCCGTGTCGTAGCCCTGGGAGGCGTAGAGGGAGGGCAGGCGCCCGTAGGCCTGGCGGAACTCGGCCACGAACTTGCGGTTGGCGGCGTTGTCCAGGTCGATCGTCCAGTGCCCGAGACTGAACAGGCCGAGCATCGGGTCGCCGACCGCGCGGATGATGTCTTGGTCCGAGCCCCACAGCGGCACCACCAGCTGGATGTCCTTCGACATCCCCGACGCGACGAACTGCTTGATGAAGTTGACGCCCATGCCGCCCGGCAAGAAGACGTAGAGCGCGTCGGGCTTCGCGGCGCGGNNCGTATTCCTTCTCGAAGTCGGCGACGAAGCGCTTGTTTTCCGGGTTGTCCATGTCGTGGGCCCAGTGGGAGGAGTTGAACATGCCCAGCATGGAGGAACCCACCGCCTTGATGACGTCCTCGTCGGCCGAGAAGCCGGGGGCGAAGAGCTGGATGTCCTTGGAGAGGCCGGCGGCGACGAATTGCTTGACGAAGTTGATGCCCATGCCGCCGGGCAGGAAGAAGAACAGGGCGTCGGGCTTCAAGGCGCGGATCTGGGCCAGTTCGGCGGCGTAGTCGAGCTGGCCGAGCTTGGTATAGACCTCTTCGGCCACCTTGCCCTTGTAGTAGCGCTTGAAGCCGGCAACGGCGTCCTTGCCCCCCGGATAGTTGGGCGTGACGATGACCACGTTCTTGAAACCCTTGTCCTGCACGACCTTGCCGACAGCCTCATGCAGGTTGTCGTTCTGCCAGGCGACGTTGAAGAAGAAGGGGTTGCACTGCTCGCCGGCGTACTGCGACGGCCCGGCGTTGGCAGAGAGGTAGAAGGTCTTGTTGTCGAAGACGGACGGCCCCACCGCCAGCATGATGTTGGAGAAGACGATGCCGGTCATGAAATCGACCTTGTCCTTCTTGAGGAACTTGTCGGCGGCCTGCTTGGCGATATCCGGGGTCTGCTGGTCGTCGGCGACCAGCACCTCGGCCGGCAGGCCGCCCAGCTTGCCGCCCAGTTGCTTCATGGCGAGGTTGAAACCATCGCGGATATCCACGCCGAGGCCGGCGCCGGCGCCGGAAAGGGTGGACACGAAACCGACCTTGATGCGGTCGGCGGCATGGGCGGAAGCCGCCAGCAGGAGCGCGGCGGCAAGGACGGTCGGGCGAAGCGGCATCGAGGTCTCCGGAAGGCGCTGGAACCGCCGGATTGTAGCGCAGGAACAAGCAGATAGAGGGCTGCCGGCCGTTCTCCGGGGCCGCCAAACGCGGTATATTCGGCTCCCATGATGAAGAAAGCCGTGGTTCTCCTGTCCGGCGGGCTCGATTCCGCCACCTGCCTCGCCATCGCCCGCAGCCAGGGCTTCGCCTGCTACTGCCTGTCCTTCGACTATGGCCAGCGCCACCGCGCCGAACTGGCCGCCGCCACCCGCGTCGCCCAGGCCCTCGGCGCCGCCGAGCACCGCGTCCTCGACCTGGGGCTGGCCCAGTTCGGCGGCTCGGCTCTCACCGACACCGCCATCGCCGTCCCCACTGGCGGCGTCCAGCCGGGCATCCCCGTCACCTACGTGCCGGCCCGCAACACCATCATGCTTTCCCTGGCCCTGGCCTGGGCCGAGGTGCTGGAAGCCCGCGACATCTTCGTCGGCGTCAATGCCGTCGATTACTCCGGCTACCCGGACTGCCGGCCGGAATACATCGCTGCCTTCGAGGCCATGGCCAACCTGGCCACCAAGGCCGGGGTCGAGGGCAACAAGCTTACCCTCCACGCGCCCCTGATCGCCCTGAGCAAGGCCGACATCATCCGCACCGGGGCGGCGCTGGGCGTCAACTACGGCCTCACCGTCTCCTGCTACCAGGCCGATGCCCAGGGCCGCGCCTGCGGGGCCTGCGACTCCTGCCGCCTGCGGGCCGAGGGCTTCACCGCCGCCGGCCTGGCCGACCCCACCCGCTACGCCGCCTGACCGACATGGACGCCGCCGTCTCCCCCGCCACCCTCCTCTGGCTCGCCTTCGCCATCGCCATCGCCTTCGGCGCCATCGGCCAGAAGACCCATTTCTGCACCATGGGCGCCGTCGCCGACATCGTCAACATGGGCGACTGGAACCGCATGCGCATGTGGCTGCTGGCCATCGGCGTCGCCGTCCTCGGCGCCGCGGCCCTGCACGGGGCGGGCCTCATCGACCTCGGCAAGTCCATCTACCGCACCCCCAGTTTCATCTGGCTTTCCCACCTCGTGGGCGGCGCCTCGTTCGGCATCGGCATGGTGCTGGCCTCCGGCTGCGGCTCCAAGACCCTCATCCGCATCGGTGGCGGCAACCTCAAGGCGGTGGTGGTCTTCGTCGTCCTCGGCCTGGTGGCCTACATCACCATGCGCGGCATCCTCGGTGTCTTCCGCGTCAATGTGCTGGAAAAGGCCGCCATCGTCCTGCCCGCCGGCCAGGACCTGCCTGCGTTGCTGGCGGCGGCGGGCCTGCCGGCCGCGGCGGCGCTGTGGCTCCCCACCCTGGCCCTGGGCGGCGGCCTCGTCGCCTTCGCCCTCGCCCGCCGGGACTTCTGGACCACGGACAACCTCGTCGGCGGCCTCGGCACCGGCCTCGCCGTGGTCGCCGCCTGGTACGTCAGCGGCCACCTGGGTTACCTGGCGGAGGACCCGGAAACCCTGCAGGAAGCCTTCGTCGCCACCAACTCCGGACGCATGGAATCCCTCACCTTCGTCGCCCCCCAGGCCTATGCCCTGGAACTCCTCATGTTCTGGTCCGACGCCAGCCGCCACATGACCCTGGCGGTGGCCAGCGTCCTCGGCGTCATCGCCGGCGCCTTCGCCTCCGCCCTGGCCACCCGCAGCTTCCGCTGGGAAGGCTTCGGCGACGTCGCCGACACCGCCCGCCACCTGGCCGGCGCGGCCCTCATGGGCTTCGGCGGCGTCACCGCCATGGGCTGCACCATCGGCCAGGGCGTCAGCGGCGTCTCCACCCTGGCCCTGGGCTCCCTCGTCACCCTCGCCGCCATCATCGCCGGTGCCGCCGCCACGCTGCGCTACGAGTACTGGCGCCTGATGCGGGAAAGCTGACGGCCCCCGGCGTTGACAGGCCCGGGGGCGCTCCCTATAATCGCGCCTCCCTGCCGGGTCGGTAGCTCAGTCGGTAGAGCAGCGGACTTTTAATCCGTTGGTCGCGAGTTCGAATCTCGCCCGACCCACCAGCCTGCAGGAAAAATGCAGTACAATGCGCATCCTGTCGTTTTCGGCATGATTCTGGGTCGTTAGCTCAGTTGGTAGAGCAGCGGACTCTTAATCCGTAGGTCCACAGTTCGAATCTGTGACGACCCACCAGAATTCAAGCGGCCCTCCCCACGGAGGGCCGTTTCCGTTTGGGGCCGGCGCAACGCCCTTCCCAGCAGGGAATGCGAGGAATATTCCTTTGCAATATCGCTCCGGGCGGCGCTATATTGCGCGGATGTTCCGCCGTCTGGCTTCCTTGTCGCTGCTGTTCCTGCTTGCCCTGGTGTTTCACCCCATGGCGAGGGCGGCCGACATTGCCGTCGTGCTCAGCGACAGCGGCGGCGCCTATGGGGAATTCGCCGGCGCCTTCCAGCAGTTCGCCTCTTCCTCGACCTGGCGGGTGCGCTGGGTGGGAACCGCCGATTCCCTGGAGAGCGCCGCCTTCCGGGCCGATCTCATCGTCGCCGTGGGCAACGAGGCGACGCGCCTGAGCCTCAGGCGCAGCGAGAACCGCCCGGTCATCGCCACCCTGCTGCCCCGCCAGGCCTACGAGAAGGCCCTGGCCGAAACGCCCGGCCGGCCGCGCGTCACCGCCATTTATCTCGACCAGCCGGTCGCCCGGCTGGTGGCCTTCACCCATCAGTTGCTGCCGGAGCGGCATCGTCTCGGGCTGCTGGTGGGGGCCGACACCCGCCCCCTCCTCCCCCAGGCGCGACAGGCGGCAAGCGGTCTCGGCAAGACCCTGGAAAGCGAGGATCTGGAGAACGACGGGGCCCTGGTGCAGGCGCTCAACCAGCTCTTCGCCCGCAGCGACGTCCTTCTCGCCCTGCCTGACAGCACCGTCTATCGCCGCGACAATATCCGCGTCATCCTGCTCACCTCCTACCGTTACCAGAAACCGGTCATCGCCTTCTCCCAGGCTTTCGTCACCGCCGGCGCCCTGGCCGCCCTCTATTCCTCCCCGGCCCAGGTGGCGCGGCAGACGGCCGACGCCATCCGCGGCCTCAATCCCGATGCCATCGCCCTGCCACCGCCCCAGGGCCCGACGTTTTTCTCCATCGCCATCAACCGCAACGTGGCGCAGGCCTTCGCCCTTTCCCTCCCTGACGAGGCCACCGTACGCCGCGCCCTCGGCGCCGAGAAGGAGACCCGATGATCCGTCTGAGCCTGCGCCACCGGCTCCTCGCCCTGGCCCTCTTGCCGGCGGCGATCCTGGCCATCGTGCTGGTGGCTTACTTCACCTATTCCGGCATGAAGGCCCTGGACGCGGAACTGCGCCAACGGGGCATGGCCGTGGTCCGCTACCTCGCCCCCGTAAGCGAATACGGGGTCATCGCCGGCAGCATGGAAAGTCTCCAGGCCCTGGCCCAGACTACGGTCCAGCAGCCGGGCATCAAGGCGGCCATCGTCATCAACCGGGAAGGCCGTACCCTGGCGGTGAGCGGCCGGGTCTCCCTGTCCAGCGAGCAGTTGCGCACCGCCCCGGAGGCGCCCGGCATCGTAGCCGAGGAACCTCACTGGCTCGCCTTCGGCGCGCCCATCCAGCGTACCCTGGCCGACCCGGACGTGCTCTTCGACCCGGCCGGCAGCAAGAGCACCGCCGAGACCATCGGCCGCATCTTCGTCGAACTCGACAAGACGGAAGTGACCAACCAGCAGCAGGCCCTGTTCAACCGGGGCCTGGCCATCATCGGCTTCGGCCTCCTGGTGGTGGCCCTGCTCGCCATCGCCATGGCCGACAGCCTGACGCGGCCGGTGGAGCGTCTGGTGAAGGCGGTGAGGGCCGTTTCCCGCGGCGACCTGGAAAGCCGGGTGCCGGCCACGTCGACGGCGGAATTCGGCGAGCTGGAGCGGGGTTTCAACGAAATGGCCGAGCACATGGCCAAGGCCCACCAGACCATGCAGGAACGCGTCGAGGAAGCCACCGCCCAACTGGCCTTCCAGGCCCGGCACGATCCGCTGACCGGCCTCATCAACCGCCGCGAATTCGAAGTGCGGCTGGAGCGGGCCATCGCCGCGGCCCAGGCCGGGGGCCTGGAGAGCACCCTGCTCTTCATCGACCTGGACCGTTTCAAGCCGGTCAACGACACCTGCGGCCATCTGGCCGGCGACGAGCTGCTGCGCCAGATTTCGCGCCTGCTGCAGGGACGGCTGCGGGACGAGGACACCCTCGCCCGCGTCGGCGGCGACGAGTTCGCCGTGCTCCTGCACAACTGCACGGGGAACCGCGCCGTCCAGGTGGCCGAGGGCTTCTGCACCCTGGCCGCCGCCTACCGCTTCATCTGGCAGGACAAGATCTTCTCCATCGGGGCCAGCATCGGTCTCGCCACCATCGGCCGCCACACCCACAACGTGGCGGAAGCCCTGGCAGCGGGCGATTCCGCCTGCTATGCCGCCAAGGAGCAGGGCCGCAACCGGGTGCAGGTGCACAAGGCCAAGGAACCTCACAACCGGCGCCAGATGGAACATCCCTGGCACGACCGCATCACCAAGGCCCTGGAGGAAGGACGCCTGATCTACGACGCCCGCCCCCTGCAGCGGCTGGCCGGCGCCGCGTCTGCCGGGCACTTCGTCGAAATCGGCGCCCGCCTGGACGACCGCTCTGCCCCCGGCGTCCCCATGTCGGTGCTGCTCGACGCCGCCGACCGTTACGACCTCGCCCCGACCATCGACCGCCACGTCATCGAGGCGGCGGCGGCGGGTCTGGCCCGGGCCCGCGACCACGCCCGCCCCCTGCGCTGCCTGGTGCCGCTGTCGGCGGCCTCGATCCGCGACCGGAACACGGTCTCGGTCATTGCCGACATCCTCGGCCGGCACTCGCTCCCCGGCGCCAGCCTCTTCCTGCAACTGGACGAAGCCAGCGCCGTCCAGCACGCCACCCAGACCATGGAACTGTGCAGCGCCGCCCGGGAACTGGGCTGCGGCATCGTCCTCGGCGAATTCGGCGGCGGCTTCGCTTCCTTCAGCCACCTCCACTCCATCCGCCCCGGCTGCGTCAAGATCAACCACAGCCTGACCCGGGACATTTCCAGCAGCCGCAGCGCCCTGGCCCTGATCCGGGCCATCCAGGAGGTCACCAACGACCTCGATATCGAAACCGCCGCCGAGGGCGTGGACGACATCAGCACGGCCACCCTGTTCGAGGAACTGGGGATCACCTACATCCAGGGCCGGCTGGTGGCGCCGGTGGAACCGTTCGAGAGCTGGCTGGAAGGCGCCGTCATCCGCGGCGGCTGACCTACAGCTCGAGGCGCAGGGTCAGCCAGTGGCGCTCGCTGACGATGCGGGAGGCCTTGAATTCCGCGTGGTCGCCGTTGGCGGATTGGGAAACGAAGGCCACTTCGCCCCGCACGCCGGCTTGGCGGAAGGGATAGGCCAGGCGCAGGTCAAGGCGGCGGTAGCGCTCCACCTCGGTGTTGGTCGTCCAGCGCATGGCGCCGACCCAATGGTGGGTGGCCGAGAATTCCAGCCCGTAGGGCAGGCGCTGCATGAGCATGAGGGTGGTCGAGTCCGCCGGCGACGACTTGCGGGTACGCATCGCCGCCAGGTTGATGAGCCGGCTGCTGGCCGAGGTCGCAGCCAGGAAATCGTCGCCGAAGCGCTGGTCGATTTCGGTGAAGGCCTGGTTGAGCAGCAGGCGGGTACTGTCGAAGGGCTGCCAGCGCAACTGGTATTCCAGGCCGCGGATCCAGATCCTTTCGCCATTGCCGGCGAAATCGGCGCTGCCGCAGCCGGGCGAACCGTTGTTCTCGCAATCGGGCGGTCCTAGGAAGCGGGGTCCCTGGAGGACGCGATCGCCGATACGCTCTTCGAAAATGCGCAGGTCGACGGTCGCGCGGTAAGCCGGGAATTCGCCCAGGTAGCCGATCTCGGCGCTGTCGATGCGCTCGGGCTTGATGCCGGGGGCGGCCAGGTAGAGCCGTTCGAAGAGCGGTGACGTGAGGGGAACCACCCGCTGGTCGCCGCGGGCCTCATAGGTGCTCGGCGTGCGGTAGGCCCGGGACAACCCGAGGCGCACCGTCTGGCCCGCGGCCGGGTGCAGCCCAAGGTTGAGGCGGGGGGCGAAGGTGGTGCCGCCGATAGTGTCGTGTTCCCAGGTCCCGCCCAGGTTGGCCACCACCTGCGGCGAAAAGCGCCATTCCATGTTGCCGAAGAGGCGGCTCATGCGCCGGCCGATTTTCTCCTCGACGTAATAAAGCATGCGCGAATCGACCATGTCGAAACGGCTGCCGAGGCCCCATACCAGGCGTCCCCGCTCCCCTACCGGCCGGGTAAGCTGGATTTCCAGGTCGTCGCGCCGGGACTGTCCGCCGCGGTCGATGGCGAAGGGCAGGACGATGAAGGAAAGCGGCGGCGGCAAGCGGTAGGAGACGGGATAGGCGTCGTCCACCCGCTCGTTGGCGTGGAAGTAGCGCACGCTGAGTTCCTCGCCCGGAGAGAGATTGCGGCGCCACTGCAGGTGGAAATAGGAGCTTTGCTGATCCGCCTTCCTGGGCGGGTTGAAGTCCTCGTCGGAACGGCCCGTGTCGAAATAGTTTTCGAGGAAGGCCGCGCCCACCTGCAGTTCGTCCCGCTCGGTGAGGGCCACGTCGGCCCGCAGGTCCGCCAGGCGCTGGCGGTAGGCGTCGGCGATGTCGGCGGGGTCGCTTGCCTTCTGGGGCCGGAAACCGTAGCCCTCGTCCGCCTGCTGCTTGACCGTCACCCGCACGTCGGCCCGGCCGACGCGCGCGCCCAGGCGCAGCAACTCGTCGCGCACCCCCTGGCTGCCGTGGCTGACGACCAGGGTGGCCCCCTTGGCCTGGCTGGCGTCCTGGGTAATGATGTTGACCACGCCGAGAAAGGCGTTCGATCCGTAGGCCGCCGAATTCGAGCCGCGCACCACTTCGATACGGTCGATGTCCTCCATGGCCACCGGCAGGACGTTCCAGTTCACCCCGCCCTGGAACAGCGGCGAATATTGGGAGCGGCCGTCGATCAACACCTGCACCCGGGGCGAATATTCTTCGTCGCTCAGGCCGTGGTACACCACCCGGGGGGCGTCGGTATTCATCGGCGTCACCTGGAACCCCGGCACCAGCCGCAGCAGGTCCGACAGGCTGCGGGCCCCGGACTGCCGGATCAGTTCGCGGTCGATGACGGTGACCGAGCCCGGCGCGTCGGCGAGCGGCTGCGGCAGGCGGCTGACGGTGGCGACTACCGGCAGGGTGGCGAAAAACATCTCCTCGTCCGCGGCGCCGACCCACGCGGGGAAGGCCGAAGCAAGGATGAAGGCCAGCAGCCCGGGCTGCAGCGCCCCCACCCGCCGCCGCCCCCCCACCATGGCTAGCTTCCCACCTGTCCGGGCTGCTGCAGGATCTCTTTCCAGCCCCGGGCGAAGCAGTCGGACTGGTTGCCGATCCTCACTCCGTGCTTGGTCTGGGCGGTCAGGCAGAGGGCCAGGCCGCCCTGGTCCACCGCCGTCACCGCCGAAACGTCGATTTCCTGGATGCCGACCTGCTTCAGGCTGTGCAGGAAATCGTTGCGCAAGCTGCCGGTGAGGCCGCCGGTGATACGCATCACCCGCCGGCCGCCGACCTCATGGTTGCTGAGGATGGAAGCATGGCCCTCGGCCAGGGCCTTGACGATGACTTCGTCGATGAGGATCTGGTTGAGGGGGCCGGCCTCGAAGCGGGCGCCGGCGAGGTCGCCGACCTGGCTGACCACCACCGCCACCACGTCGATGGCAGGTGCGCCGAAAAGGCTGAACTCGCAGCCGAAGCGGCGGCCCACCTCCAGGTTGAGGCCGGTGCGCACCATGATGCCCGCCAGGGAAAGGTTTTCGATGACCCCATGGGCAATCTCGCCGCCGTAGCCGATCTTGATGGCAGGCGGGTAGCAGAAGCGGATGCGTTGGTGGCGGCGTGGCTCGATCATGCGCGAGGCGGGGAAGCGCTTGGCCCCTCGGGCGGTAGGGATTTCATGTTACCAGTTGGGCCGGCTATGTCCATAGACATAGGGAGGGATCGGATTGACTTTGCCGGGGCCTGTCGGTATCTTGCAAGGGCCCGGTCTTCCGGGGGCGCCGATTTGACTTCAGCTTGCGGGCGCCTCACAAATGCGGCTAAAGCGAGGTCGGTTGGAAACACCCGGTCCGCGACAGCCGACCGGGTTTTTTGTTTCTGCGGACAGGAAAAGCACAAAGATGGCAGCAGACACTCACGGCGTCGGACAGGTTGCCGCACAGACGGCGCATTTCAGCGAGCCCCTGGCCCTGCGCAGCGGCGGAGTCATCCCCGAGTACGACCTGGTCTACGAGACCTACGGCACCCTCAACGCCGCCAAGTCCAACGCCATCCTCGTCTGCCACGCCCTCTCCGGCCACCACCACGTGGCCGGCCACTATGCCGACCAGCCCGGCAACCTCGGTTGGTGGGACAACATCGTCGGCCCCGGCCGGCCCCTGGATACCGACCGCTTTTTCATCGTCGGCGTGAACAACCTGGGGGGCTGTCACGGCTCCACCGGCCCCTCCACCATCAACCCCGCCACCGGCAAGCCCTGGGGGGCCGATTTCCCCATCGTCGCCGTGGTCGATTGGGTCAAGGCCCAGGCCCGTCTGGCCGATCTCCTTGGCATCGACGCCTGGGCCGCGGTGGTCGGCGGCAGCCTGGGCGGCATGCAGGCCCTGCGCTGGTCGATCACCTTCCCGGAACGGGTGCGCCACGCCGTGGTCATCGCCGCCGCCCCCAAGCTCTCGGCCCAGAACATCGCCTTCAACGACGTCGCCCGCCAGGCCATCCTCACCGACCCGGATTTCCACGGCGGCCATTATTATGAGCACCACACCCGCCCCGCCCGGGGTCTGCGCCTGGCTCGCATGCTCGGCCACATCACCTATCTGTCGGATGACCAGATGGGGGCCAAGTTCGGCCGGGAACTGAGGAACGGCGCCTTCTCCTTCGGCTTCGACGTGGAATTCGAGATCGAATCCTATCTGCGCTACCAGGGGGACAAGTTCGCCGGCTACTTCGATGCCAACACCTACCTCCTGATGACCAAGGCCCTCGACTACTTCGACCCGGCCCGGGAGGAAAACGGCGACCTGGTGGCGACCCTGGCCCGCAGCCGGGCCGGCTTCCTGGTGGTGTCCTTCTCCACCGACTGGCGCTTCTCCCCGGCCCGTTCCAAGGAAATCGTCCACGCCCTGGTGGCCAGCGGCCGGGACGTTTCCTACGCCGAGATCGACCTCAATTTCGGCCACGACTCCTTCCTCATGGCCGATCCCCACTACCACGGGATCGTCGGCTCCTACCTCGCCAACATCAAGCTATGACCAATACCCTGGGCAGACCCGACTTCGACGTCATCGCCGGCTGGGTGGAACCCGGCCACCGCGTCCTCGACCTGGGCTGCGGCGACGGCGCCCTCCTGAAGCTCCTCATCGAGAGCAAGGGCGTGCGCGGCTGGGGCGTGGAAATCGAGGACGCCAACGTGCTGGCCGCCATCAAGAACGGCATCAACGTCATCCAGGGCAACCTGGAGCAGGGCCTCACCGGCTTCGCCGACCAGGCCTTCGACCATGTGGTGCTCTCCCGCACCCTGCAGACGGTGCGCCACACCGAGGGCATCCTGGCCGAGATGCTGCGGGTCGGGCGCGAGGCGGTGGTTTCCTTCCCCAATTTCGCCTACTGGAAGAACCGGCAGGCCGTCTTGAACGGGCAGATGCCGGTATCCGAGGATCTGCCCTACGAGTGGTACGACTCCCCCAACGTGCGCTTCTTCACCATCCCCGACTTCGAGGGACTGGCCGGCAAGATGGGCCTGGTCATCCGCGAGCGGCAGGTGCTCGACGAAAAGGGGCGGGTGGTCACCGAGGAACCCAACTTCCTCGGCAGCCTGGCCGTCTACCGGCTGACCCGCGGCCAGTGAGCGGCAGCGCCCCGGCCTGGCTGGCGCCGCTGTTGACGCGGCGCATGGCCATCTGCGTCGTCACCGGCTTTTCCTCCGGCCTGCCCCTCTTCCTGCTCCTCAACCTGCTGCCGGCCTGGCTCAAGACGGAAGGGATCGGCCTCAAGGAAATCGGCCTCTTCGCCCTCATCCAGTTCCCCTACACCTGGAAGTTCCTGTGGTCGCCCCTGGTGGATCGCTACGCCCTGCCGCTGCTTGGCCGCCGGCGGGGCTGGATGCTGGCCACCCAGGTGCTGCTGGTTGCGGCCATCGCCGCCTTCGGCCTGGTGTCGCCCAAGGAAGGACTGCCCATGGTGGTGGTCATCGCCGTCGCCGTGGCACTGCTCTCCGCCACCCAGGACATCGTCCTCGACGCCTACCGGCGGGAACTGCTGCTGGAAACCGAGTTGGGCCTGGGCAACGCCGTCCACGTCAATGCCTACAAGGTCGCCGGCCTCATCCCCGGCTCCCTCGCCCTGTGGTTGGCCGACCGCCTGCCCTGGGGCGAAGTCTTTTGGGTCACCGCCCTCTTCATGCTCCCCGGCGCCGTCATGACCCTCCTGGTGCGGGAGCCCGCCAACGCCGCCGGCGCCCCCAAGACCTTGGAGCAGGCAGTGGTCGAACCCTTCCGGGAATTCCTGGGCCGGGCCGGCGTGGGCGGCGCCCTGCTGGTGCTCTCCTTCATCTTCCTCTACAAGCTGGGGGATTCCCTGTGCACCGCGCTCGCCACCCCCTTCTACCTGGATATGGGCTTCACCAAGAGCGAGATCGGCATCGTCGCCAAGAACGCCGGCCTCTGGCCCTCGGTCGTCGGCGGCCTGCTCGGCGGCCTGTGGATGGTGCGCCTGGGCATCAACCGCGCCCTCTGGATCTTCGGCGTCGTGCAACTGGTGTCCATCTTCGGTTTCGCGTGGCTGGCCTGGCTGGGGCCGGCCGCCGCCACGCCGGAGCGCCTCGCCACCCTGGCCGGCGTCATCGGCTTCGAGGCTCTCGGCGTCGGTCTGGGCACGGCGGCTTTCGTCGCCTACATCGCCCGGGCCACGCACCCGGCCTATACGGCGACGCAATTCGCCCTGTTCACCAGTCTCGCCGCCGTACCGCGCACCGTCGTCAATGCCTCGGCCGGCTGGCTGGTGACGCAACTGGGGTGGACCGGCTTCTTCCTACTTTGCGCCGTCCTGGCCGTTCCCGGCATGGTCCTGCTGCTGCGGGTGGCGCCCTGGAACCACCCGCCGACTCAGTGACGGCGCCGCCGACGGCGATCCAGCCACCAGGCGTAGGCCGGCAGCAAGACCGCCGAACCGGGCATCAGCAGGAGAACCAGATAGGGGGAAAGATGGCTCAGGCGCCGCAGGTGGGCCAGCAACTGGGCTTTTTCCTGGGGTGTCCAGGATTCGCCGTTGCGGGATTTCATGAGCAGCGGCATGAGGCCGCGCAGGACCAGCAGCTCTCCCAGCACCCGGCGCACTTCCCGCCGCTGGGAATGGAACAGTTGCCGCCACCAGGAAGGCAGCGCCACCGCCGCCGGTTCGAGCTCCCCCGCCATGGTCACCCGAAAAGCTTCTTCTGCAGGGCTTTCCAGGCGCTCCACAGGGTGAAGCCGCGGCGCCCCCAACGCCAGAAGCGGCCCGGCCGCAGAATCACCGCCGCGGCGACCACCGCACCCACCAGGCCGGGGCGCTGCTTGAGCCAGTCGACGCCGGCGGCGGCGGCATCCGCCGCCGCGAGGACCTTTTCCACGGGCCAGACGCTGGCCGCCAGATCTTCCCGCTGCTGAGCGCAACGGGCCTTCAGTTCGCCCCGGCGCACCGCCAGTTCGAGTTGCCGCGCGTTCACGGCTGCCTTTCGGGTGCCTTGCCGTCCCCGCGCAGGGCGATCAGGTCGGCCTGCAGTTCAGCCAGGCTGCTGCGGAAGACGGGCGAGCCGCGGCCGGCGGCCTTGGCGGCCAGGCGCGCCAGGATGGCGGCAACGGCAAGGAAGAGGACGGTAAACAGGCCGAAGACGAGAACCCGCTGCTCCCAGAAGGCGACCGCCACCCAGGCCACCGCCAGCACCACGGCCACGCCGAGGCAGAACAGGGTGGCGAGGGCGTAGGCGAGCAGCCCGACGAGCCGCAGCTTTTCTTCCTGCAGCTCGACGGACAGCAACTCAAGCCGGGTCTTCCCGATCCCGACCAGCGTGGCGAGCAGGTTCTTGAGGGCGGCGAAGAATCCTTCGCCGCCAGGGCCGGCCGTCATGAATCAGCGGCGGCCGATGAGCACGCCGAGGGCGAGGCCGACGGCGGCAGCGACGCCGACCGCCTTCCAGGGGTGATCGTGGACGAAATCGTCGGTGGCGGTGGCGCAGGCCTTGGCCTTGTCGACGATGGCAGCCTCGGCGTCGGCCAGACGCTCCTTGGCGTCGCGCAGGCGGGACTCGATCTTGCCGCGCATCTCGGCCACCTTCTCGCCGGCGGCACCGGCGGTGGCGCGCAGGATTTCCTCGGCGTCGGCAATGACGACCTTCATGTCGGAAACCAGTTTTTCCTTGTTGGCAGCGGTCAGTTCTTGGGACATTTTCAACCTCTTGAGCGGTTATGGATGGTTACGTGGCTAGACAGCCAAAGCGTAGCCCCTCCCGTAGGCAAATGCAATGCGGGTCAGCACGCCCTGTCGTAGTCGACGGTGAGCGGGGCGTGGTCGGAGAAGCGGGTCTCCTTGAAGACCGCCGCCGCCCGCGCGGTGGCCGCCAGCCCCGGGGTCGCCACCTGGTAGTCGATGCGCCAGCCGACGTTCTTGGCCCAGGCCTGGCCCCGGTTTGACCACCAGGTATAGGCCTCGCCGGTGGCTTCGGGATGAAGGCGGCGATAGACGTCCACCCAGCCCAGTCCGTCGAGGACCTGGGTCATCCAGGCCCGCTCCTCGGGGAGGAAGCCGGAGTTCTTCTGGTTCGACTTCCAGTTCTTGAGGTCGATTTCCTTGTGGGCGATGTTCCAGTCGCCGCACACCACGATCTCCCGGCCCTCGGCCCGCAGGCCGCGCAGGTGGGGGAAGAAGACTTCCATGAAGCGGAATTTGGCGGCCTGGCGCTCGGGGGAGGACGAGCCGGAAGGCAGGTAGAGGGAAATGACGCTAAGGTCGCCGAAATCGGCGCGGATGTAGCGGCCCTCGGCGTCGAATTCCGGCTCCCCGATGCCTTCGACCACCCGGTCGGGAGCCCGCCGGCACCACAGGCCGACGCCGCTGTAACCCTTTTTCTCGGCGCAGTGGTAGTAGGCCGCCATGCCATCGGGCCGCAGCATTTCCGTTGTCATATCCGGCAACTGCGCTTTCAGTTCCTGAAGGCAGACCACGTCGGCCTGCAGCGCCTCCGCCCAGGGCAGCAGATTTTTGTTCCAGGCGGAGCGAATACCGTTAAGATTCAGGGTTGTTATGCGCAACATGGGTCAGAGGCTAGGAAATATGGCGGAAGCAGTGGATTTTCGGCAGGAATTTATCGAATTCGCCCTCGGGTGCAAGGTATTGCGCTTCGGCGAATTCAAGACCAAGGCCGGTCGGCTTTCCCCCTACTTCTTCAACGCCGGGCTGTTCAACGACGGCGATTCCCTGGGGCGCCTGGCCCAATTCTACGCCAAAGCCGCTAGCGCCGGCGGCGTCCCCTTCGACATGCTGTTCGGCCCGGCCTACAAGGGCATTCCGCTGGTGGCGGCCATCGCCATCGCCCTCGCCCAGCAGGGCCGCAACTTCCCCTTTGCCTTCAATCGCAAGGAGGCCAAGGACCACGGCGAGGGCGGCAGCATCGTCGGCGCGCCCCTGGCCGGGCGGGTGCTCATCGTCGACGACGTGATTTCCGCCGGCACTTCGGTGCGGGAATCGGTGGAACTGATCCGTGCCGCCGGCGCCACCCCGGCCGGAGTGCTGATCGCCCTCGACCGCATGGAACGCGGCCAGGGGAGCCTTTCCGCCGTGCAGGAGGTGCAGCGCGACTACGGCATTCCGGTGATCGCCGTGGCCAGCCTCGCCGACCTCATGGCCTATCTCGAACACCATCCCGAGTTCGCCCAGTACCGGGATGCCGTTACCCGCTACCGCGCAGAGTATGGCGTCGCCTAGCCGGTTGCTCCTGCTCCTCGGCCTCCTCCTGGCCGGCGGCGCCCAGGCCGCCGAAATGTTTTGCTGCCAGGACCCCCACACCGGCCGCCGGGTCTGCGGCGACGCCCTGCCCGACCAGTGCCGGGGCAAGCCCTACAGGGTGCTCGACGGCGCCGGCAATGTCATCCGCGAGGTGGAGGGCGCCCTGACGCCGGAACAGAAGGCCCAGCGCGCCGCCCAGGAAAAGCAGCGCAAGGCCGAGGAAGCGGCGCTGAAGGAGCAGCGGCGCATGGACCAGGCGCTGCTGGACACCTACGGCAGCCTCCAGGACATCGACATCGCCAGGGACCGGGCCGTGGGCCTGACCCAGGAGGCCATCCAGCGGGCCGAGGCGAAAATCGCGGAAATCCGCCAGCGGCGCAAGAAGTGGGAAAACGAGGCCGAGTTCTACAAGAAGGGCAACCTCCCCCCGGAAGTGGACAAGGGGCTGCGGGAAGCGGATTACGAATTGCGCGCCTACGGCAACCTGCTGGAGAGCAAGAACAAGGAACTGGAACAGATCCGCCGCAAGTACGACGAGGACCGGCGGCGTTTCCTGGACATCACGGCCGGCGGCCGCCGCACGCTGCCGCCGCCCCCTCCCCAATAAGGGCTCAGCCGGCCAGCTTCCGGCGCAGGAGTTCGTTGACCTGCTGCGGATTGGCCTTGCCCTTGGCCGCCTTCATCACCTGGCCGACCAGGGCGTTGAAGGCCTTTTCCTTGCCCGCCTTGAACTCGGCCACGTTGGCGGCATTGGCGGCGAGCACCTCGTCCACCAGGGCCTCGATGGCGCCGGTGTCGGTGATCTGCTTCAGGCCCTGCTTGTCGATGATTTCGTCGGCGCTGGCCCCTTCGCCGCTCCACAACGCCTCGAAGACCTTCTTGGCGATGGCGTTGGATATGGTGTTGTCGGCGATGCGCAGGATCAACCCGCCCAGCTGGGCGGCGGCGACCGGCGATTCGGCCAGCTCCCTGCCCTCCTTGTTGAGGCGGGCGGCAAGGTCAACCATGACCCAGTTGGCGCAGGGCTTGGCGTTGGCCTTGCCGGCAACGGCCACCACCGCTTCGAAGTAATCGGCGGTTTCCTGGTTGGCGGTCAGCGTGGTGGCATCGTAGGCGGAAAGCCCCAGCTCGGCCATGAAGCGCTCCCGCTTCTGGCCTGGCAGTTCGGGCAACCCGGCCCGCACCCGCTCGATCCAGTCGCTGCCGATCACCAGCGGCAGCAGGTCGGGATCGGGGAAGTAGCGGTAGTCGTGGGCGTCCTCCTTGGTCCGCATGGTGCGGGTTTCACCGGTGTCCGGGTCGAACAGCACGGTGGCCTGCTGAATCCTGCGGCCTTCCTCGATCTCGTTGATCTGCCACTGGACTTCGTAGTCGATGGCTTCCTTCAGGAAGCGGAAGGAGTTGAGGTTCTTGATCTCGCGGCGGGTGCCGAACTCGGCCTGGCCCTTGGGCCGCACCGAGACGTTGGCGTCGCAGCGGAACGAGCCTTCCTGCATGTTGCCGTCGCAGATGCCGATCCAGCGCACCAGGGCGTGGAGGGCCTTGGCGTAGGCCACCGCCTCGTCGGAGGAACGCATCTCGGGCTCGGAAACGATCTCCAGCAGCGGCGTGCCGGCCCGGTTGAGATCGATGCCGGACTTGCCGTGGAAATCCTCGTGCAGGGACTTGCCGGCGTCCTCTTCCAGGTGGGCGCGGGTCAGGCGGACAACTTTCTCATAGGCCCTGTCGCCCTGGCCCACCTGGAGGGTAACGGTGCCGCCCACCACCACCGGCAGCTCGAACTGGCTGATCTGGTAGCCCTTGGGCAGGTCGGGGTAGAAGTAGTTCTTGCGGGCGAAGACCGATTTCGGCGCCACCTGGGCGCCGATGGCCAGGCCGAAGCGGATGGCGCACTCGACGGCGGCCTTGTTGAGTACCGGCAACACGCCCGGCAACGCCAGGTCCACGGCGCAGGCCTGAGTGTTGGGGGCGGCGCCAAAAGCGGTGGAGGCACCGGAAAAGATCTTGGACCGGGTGGCGAGTTGAGCGTGGGTCTCAATGCCGATGACGACTTCCCATTGGGTCATGACGTTTTTCTCACGTACAACGGCCGGTCTTGGCATCTACCAGGATCGGCCAGAGATAGTTGAAAGCTTCGCCCTCGCAGGCCTTGGGGCAGCTGTTGAAGGCGATGGTCACCTCCTTGCCCTGTTCCCACAGGCGGACCGAGCAGTCGGAGCCGTCCTTGGCCTTGAGCAGGGCCTGGGGCAGGGTCGCCGTCTGCTGGAAATTCTTCAGGTCGAAGCGGCAGATACCGTGTTTCGGAATGTTCACCTGGGCATTGAAGGTCTTGACCTCGGCGTCCTTCACCAGCAGGCTGAGGCGGGTCTGGGTGCCCACGGCGTCCCGGTGGGAGCACTTCGACTTGACGTTCAGCGGCCTGGTGGGCATGGGTTTGAGGTTGCGGCCCGCCAGGTGCTTGAGGGGCTGGGAGCGGATGGGTTCTTCCGGCGCCGCCATGGTGTCAGGGAGCGGTACCGGTTCCGGCGCCGGCTCGGGCGCCTTGGGCGTCTCGGCGCAGGCCGCCAGCAGGCCTGCCGCCAGGAACAACCAGCCGCGCCGCATCAGATGCCCTCCGGCACCTGCCGATGCCAGTCGGTGGCCTGCTGGTAGCGGTGGGCGACGTTGAGGAGCTGCCCCTCGGCAAAGTAATTGCCGATCAGCTGCAGGCCCACCGGCAGACGGCTCTGGCCAACTTCGGCAAAGCCGCAGGGCAGCGACATGCCCGGCAGGCCGGCCAGGTTGACGGCGATGGTGTAGATGTCGGAAAGGTACATCTGCACCGGGTCGGCGGCCTTTTCCCCGAGCTTGAAGGCGGTCCCCGGGCTGGTGGGACCGAGGATGACGTCGCATTCCTGGAAGGCGGCGACGAAATCGTCGGCGATCAGGCGGCGGATGCGCTGGGCCTGCAGGTAGTAGGCGTCGTAATAGCCGTGGGACAGCACGTAGGTGCCGATGAGGATGCGCCGCTTGACCTCTTCCCCGAAGCCCTGGGCCCGGGTTTTGGCGTACATGTCGTCGAGGCTGCCGTACTCCGGGGCCCGGTAGCCGTAGCGCACGCCGTCGAAGCGGGAGAGGTTGGAACTGGCCTCGGCGGGGGCGATGACGTAGTAGGCCGGCACGGCCAGGTGGGAATTGGGCAGGGAGACTTCGACGGTGGTCGCCCCCAGCTTCTCGTATTCGGCGATGGCGGCGCGGACGGCGGCCATCACGGCGGGGTCGCAACCCTCGCCGAAGAATTCCTTGGGCAGGCCGATGCGCAAGCCTTTCAGGGATTGCTCCAGGCCGGCGGCGTAGTCCTCGGCGGGGCGCTGCAGGGAGGTGGAATCCCGCTCGTCGAAGCCGGCCATGGCGTTCAAGAGCAGGGCGCAGTCCTCGGCGGAGCGGGCCATGGGGCCGGCCTGGTCGAGGGACGAGGCGAAGGCGATCATGCCGTAGCGGGAAACGACGCCGTAGGTGGGCTTCAAGCCGGTGAGGTTGCACAGGGCGGCGGGCTGGCGGATGGAGCCGCCCGTGTCGGTGCCGGTAGCGACCGGCGCCAGGCGGGCGGCCACCGCCGCGGCGGAACCGCCGGAGGAGCCGCCGGGCACGCGCTGGCGGTCCCAGGGGTTCTTCACCGGGCCGAACCAGGAGGTTTCGTTGGACGAGCCCATGGCGAACTCGTCCATGTTGGTCTTGCCCAGGGACACCAGGCCGGCCTCCGCCTCCAGTTTGCGGATGACGGTGGCGTCGTAGGGCGAGACGAAGCTGGAAAGCATCTTCGAGCCGCAGGTGGTGAGCCAGCCTTCGGCACAGAAGATGTCCTTCTGGGCAACGGGGATGCCGGTCAGCGGCCCCGCCAAGCCGGCAGCCAGGCGGGCGTCGGCGGCGCGGGCGGCGGCCAGGCTCTTCTCGGCGTCTCCGGTGATGAAGGCGTTGAGGTCCGGGTTGAGGCGGGCGATGCGGTCCAGGTAGAGCTGGGTGAGCTCGACGCTGGAAATCTCCCGGGCCGCCAGGGCGGCGGACAGTTCCTTGAGACTCTTCTCGATCATTCGATCACCTTCGGCACCAGGTAGAGGCCGGCCTCGGTCTCCGGCGCCACCGCCTGGTAGGCAGCGCGGCGGTCGGCTTCGGTGACGGCGTCGTCGCGCAGGCGCTGGCTGACGTCCTGGGCGTGGGCCATGGGCTCGACGCCCCTGGTGTCGACGGCCTGCATTTGTTCGATGAGTTGGAAGATGCCGTTGAGGTGGCCCAGGGTGACTTGGGCCTCGTCAGCGCTGACCTCGATGCGGGCGAGGTGGGCAATGCGCTGAACCTGTTCCAGTGTGAGCGACATGGGGATTTGACTCGGGTGGACCCTGCGTAAAATACGGGCAGAAGTCTTAATTCGGGAAGCGTTATAAGGTATCATAAAAGTTTTCCCTACCGCACCCCCAGCGGAGCTCCCACGATGTTCGGCTTCCTCAGCAAATACTTCTCCAACGACCTCGCCATCGACCTCGGCACCGCCAACACGCTCATCTACGTGCGCGGCAAGGGCATCGTGCTGGACGAGCCGTCGGTGGTCGCCATCCGCCACGAAGGCGGCCCCAACGGCAAGAAGACCATCCAGGCCGTCGGCAAAGAGGCCAAGGACATGCTCGGCAAGGCGCCGGGCAGCATCACCGTCATCCGCCCCATGAAGGACGGCGTCATCGCCGACTTCACCGTCACCGAGCAGATGCTCAAG
>JRYG01000511.1_pt1 | contig 32546 bp, 25 predicted proteins | sample 235341 | NCBI WGS metagenome assembly JRYG01 (sample SAMN03074218, study PRJNA261478) | activated sludge metagenome | biome: Wastewater Treatment Plant; feature: Wastewater; material: Activated sludge; isolation source: activated biomass of a wastewater treatment plant treating hydrocarbon... ...
TTCGTCACCTGAAGCGCGAGCAGCGCGCCGAGCCCGGCCGGCGGCAGGGTCGAGATGATGGTCAGCGGGTGCGCGAGGCTCTCGTAGAGCACGCCGAGCACGATATAGACCGCGACCAGCGCGCCGAGGATCCGATGTCACCGTGGCCGGCGCCTGGGGCGCTGTCGGCGGCGTTGCCGGCGCGGCGCTCGGCGCCAGCTGCGGCGCACCGCTGGCAGCCGGTGCAGGCGGCGGGTTCTTGGCCCGGATCGCCGCGTGATCGGCATTCAAATAAGCCGAGAAGAACGCCTGGTCCATCTTCGCCTCCTGGCTCAGCCCGAGCACGGCCCGGTACTTCGCCACGGCGTCGGCCAGCTCGGCGTTGTACACGCCGTCCACCGGACCGTTGTAGTAACCGCGACGGCGCAGCTGCCGCTGGAAGTAGCCAATCAGCTCCGGCGGATTGCTTGCCATGGCGTAGTACCAGTCGGCGATCTCGAGGCGTATTTCGGCGTCATTCGAATCGGCGCCGAGACACGACCAGTACGGCGTCTTCGTCAGCTTGCCGAACAGCTCGATCACCGCCAACTCGACCAGATTGCGCAGCGCCTGCGACTTCGCTTCGGTCTTGCTCAGGCTCATGTTGAAACTAACGCCGAACTTGCGGATCGCCGCGTCGGCGTCGAAACCGCTGCCCTCCTTGAACAGAATGACGGAGTTGCGCGAGGTGACGCCGGATACCACCGACAGATCCTCGGTGTTGAGCACCGTCAGATCCAGCCCGAGGATCATCGACGCCGCGTTGTTGGCGACGCCCAGGTTCAGGTAGGGGTTGTAGCCGATGCCGAAGTCCTTCTGGTTGCGAATGAGGTTCTCGTCGAGCTGGGTGATCGACCCCTTGATGTCGTACTGCGGGATCACGGCGTAGGCGTTCTTGCGCTGCGCCTGATGCAGGAAGCCGATCAGATTGTTCGAGTCGGGACCATAGGCCACCAGCCGCACCGAACGGCTGCGCCGTGTCATGTCCGACACGGCCGAAATCAGCATGTCCTTGGTGCCGGCGCTGACCTTCTTGGTCTGGTCGAGGATGTTCTCCACCAGCACGGACACGTCGCGCACGCCGTAGTCGATCATCATGGTGTCCATGCAACGCAGCGAACTGGAGAAGTTGGTGATCGAACGGTAGGGCGTGGACTCGGGCGCCTTGCGCGCGTCATTGGTCTTGGCGACGGTTTCCTGCTTGACCTCGAGAGCCGAGCAGCCGGCCAGGGCCGCGCCCACGGCGACCGCCGCGGCGACGCGAGTCACGAATCGGGATTTGAACGGTTTCATGGCGACACCTCGATTGCTTATCTGCATCGACCGGAGACGACGTTAATGGCATTGGGCGCGTAGACGATCACTTCCTTGGGCGTCGAACCGGGCTTGCCGTTGGATTCGATGACACCGATGTTCTGGCTGCCGCACTCGTCTTGACCGTCATCATCGTGCTCTTGCGTCATCTCGCTCATCTTGGAATTCTGCTTTGCTCTCTGCTTCATGATCTTGGCGCGGAATTTCGGGTCCATGTCGATGCCCTCGGGCATGACCGCGTGACACAGTCCGCTGCTCATGAGCACGGCGACAAGCGGAATGGCCAGAATCTTCGACTTGCACACTTTCATGGTTCTCTCCTCCAGGTGGACGACGCTGCGTCGGAGGCGCTCTTGACTTCTGCATCGACGCGCGGGCGCGCGCAGGAAAGCCGGTCTGAACGCCGCAGCGCGTGAGGCGCTGCGGCGCCTTCATCGAGTCGCTTACTCCGCGACGCCGACGTCCTGACGGGCGACGGAGTTGTCACCGCCAGCCCAGTTCAGGGCGAAGTCGGCATTGACCAACACGGTGTCCAGCACGCCGTCGTTGAGCGCCGCGCCAACGCGCTGATAGGCCTGGCTGTCGTCACCGGTCGCATAGTTCGCAGCGAACGTGGCGTTGATGGTTGAGTCATGGATCATGCCATTGCCGAGCGCGTAGCCGACTTTCTGGTCGGCCGTGCTGCCATCGCCGGACGCTTCGTTGTAGACGGCGTCGGCATTGATGGTCGTGTCGGAAATCTCGCTGGCGAAACCGGCGGCGGACACGAGGCTCAGGCCGGCGATCAGGGCTGCTTTCAGAACTGCTTTCATGATGCTCTCCTTTCAAGATTGGACATGAGTGAACCGGGGATCCGGTTTCAGATGAAGGCTTATGCTCCCCATCTGAGCCATGAGTCGCACGGCCCCCGCGCATCGGTTCAAAGAATTTTCGCAATCCTGTGATCTTCTGCGCGCCGTGGCGATGCGGCTGTTGCGGAGAGCATCAATGACGCGGACTATGACGGGCGAAAGCCCAGCAGCGGCGTCGGAGGCAACGCCGGAAGCGGCGGCTTGTGATTCGTGGGATGTAATGCCGATCGCCGCCCAAAGGCGGCGAAGACTTAGTTCAGCTCGGCTGCCTTGCGCGCCGCCTCGTCGCGGCTGTAGAAGTCGCCGTCGAGGACGAAACCGGAAACGACGGTGGCTTTGACTGCCAGCACCCGGCCGCAGTCGTTGCGCGAGAGGACAACGTCATCGGGCAGGCCATCGAGCAGATGGAACGGTGCCGGGCGGCCGTCGGCAAAGCAGGACAGATAGACGGTGTCGGTCTGGGTGTCGCAGAAGGCGGGACGAAAGCCGAAGCAGCGGTTTTCCTCGCTGCGGCCGCCCGTGCCGTGAAACGCGACGTTCTCGCGCTCCAGCGTGCCTTGCGTCATGGTCGTGTTCATGTTCCGTCTCCTTGCCTGTGTCTACGATACGGCACCGCAATCGGATGCCGAATACACCATGAGTTGCACCAGAAGGCAGAACGGTTCAAACAAGCGGATTAGACGGCGATACCTACATCTGCGTAGGAAAAAAAGAGGCAGGACCGCCAGTGTGCGGGCGGGCCTGCCTGGGAGGAGGATTGGGACCGTGCGATTCAGGCGATTTCGGCGCGAAATTCAACGCGGCGGTTTTCGGCGGCGAACGGATTTTTCTTGTTCAGCGGAACACTCGAACCCATGCCGACCACCGACAGGTTGTCGGGCATGATGCCGTGCTTGCGCACGAGGTACATCTTGACGATGTTGGCACGCCGTAGCGACAGGAGGACATTGTAGTCGCCCGCTCCGCTGGCATCGGTGTGCCCCTCGATGACGACTTTCACGTCCGCGCCGGCGAGCTTGATGCCTTCGGCCACGGCGTCGAGCTGGGCGGCCGTGTCCTGGGAAATGCGCGCCGAGTCCACCGAGAATTTCACCGGCAGCGCGAAGGCGGAGAAGATGTCCTCGGCCGTCGCAGTGTGCTCGGTGCCGGCTGCCGCGGGCAGTGCCGGCAGCACGGGCGCCGCGGCCGCCTTCGTCGCCTCCGTCAGCAGCCGCAGCGAGCGCACGCGCGTCGCCGTCGGCGCGTGTGACACCGACGGGTTGAGAATGGCGGCGACCTGCCTGGGGTCGGGCAGATCGCCCTCGCCATAAACCAGAACGTCACCGGCAAGCGCTGTCTGCGCCAGCAAGCTCAGCGATACCGCGAGCGTAATCACGCGTCGAACAAGCATTTCGTCCTCCTATCGATCGTTCCCCGGCGGGCCGGCCCCTGCCGGCCCGCGCCGTCTTGTCTGCCGGTGCCATGCCCACGGGCAGGTACCGGTCGCCACCTGAGTCGCGGCGGCGGCCGTGCAGGTTCAAAGTCCCGCTTCGAAGGGCCGCACGTTCGAAGTGCCGCATTGACGCCCCCGCTGGCGCGTATCAGGATATGCGCACCGGGCCTCGGCCCGACATGTCATCGCGCTTGCCCATGGTTGGAAACGAACCCCGGCTTACCGCCTTGCAAGGCGACATCACCCGCCTCGCGGTCGATGCCATCGTCAATGCCGCCAACGAGACGCTGCTGGGCGGCGGCGGCGTGGATGGCGCCATCCACCGCGCCGCCGGGCCGGAGCTACTCGCCCATTGCCGTGGGCTAGGCGGGTGCCCGACGGGCCAGGCGCGTCTCACACCGGGATTCCGCCTGCCCGCCCGGTACGTCATCCACACCGTCGGGCCCGTCTGGTATGGCGGCGGCTCGGGCGAAGCCGAACTGCTCGCCGCCTGCTACCGCAGCGTGTTCGCGCTCGTGGCGCAGCACGGCATCGAGACGGTGGCGTTTCCGGCAATCAGCTGCGGTATCTATGGCTACCCGAAGGAGCAGGCCGCGGCAATCGCCGTGGATGCCTGCCGGCAGGCGCTGGCGGCCAACCCCGGCCTGCGTCAGGTCATGCTCGTGGCGTTCGACGGCGCCATGGCGCAGCTTTATGTCCGCCTCATCGCCGCAGGCGCTGCGCCGGCATGACCCGAAGGACAAGAAAACGACGAGCGACATCGATATCCGCCGCCGGCACGGCATGCGCATCAAGCGGGCGTGCGATGCCGCGGCGCAGACCGCGGCTGAACTGGGCGAGCAGTTCGACCGTGCCTGCGATTGCGAGCGGTGTACGGCGTGGCTCTCTGCTGGCGGCGCGCGGACTTCGTATCAAGCGGGAAATCCACGATTACTTCGACGAGAATTTTGGCCGCGAACCGAAGACGCCGGTCTATTCCCGGAACTCTGAATTCGCACCACAGAGGGCACGGAGGACACAGAGGACCATCGGGGCTTGTGCTTCCGATCTTCCCGCTGGGGAATAACTCGGGCTCGAAATCCGACCCAACAAGTACCCTCATTGTGTCCTGCGTCCTCTGCGGTGAAACATTCCCCGCGGTGCAAGCCGCAAAGGTCCTCGCGCCCCGGGAGCCGTTCCTCCTCCCGGCGGTCATCCAAATCACCTAGGCCATCCGGCCGATCGACCGGCCGGCGCTTCTGCCGCTCCGACGGATATGGCCGGCCGTACCCTGCGCCGTGCAGGCACGGCCGGAGGCTCCAACCGTCGACCTAGGCTGTTCACCCGATTTGTTTCGCCGCGGCAGCGCGCATACTTGCATGACAATCGGGCGGCAGGGCAGTCGACCAGTCTGCTGCACATCGCCCGGGGTTTGCGCACAGGCACTGAGCATGTCCGTCGTCAGCGAAGATCGCACCGATTTGTCCGGCCACCACGCAGCCGAGCCGACCGATTCCATGCGGCGCCGTATCACAGTTGCGCCATCCGACGATCCGTATTACGTTCCTACCGGCGATGCGAGCGGGCCTGGTGCCCGGGAGGCCCAAGGTACCGTGAACGTATTGATCGTCGATGACCATCCACTGATCCGCGAAGGTCTTGCCAACGTCCTGCGCGAGCTGGACAGCGACCTCCACGTCCTGGAGGCGGAATCCGGCGAACAGGCATTGACGATACTGCGTCAGCCGGCGCAGCTGACGCTGATGCTGCTAGACCTGATGCTGCCCGGCGCGTCCGGCATGAGCCTGCTGCGCCAGGTGCGCGAAGAACGGCCGGATGTCCCCGTGGTCGTGCTTTCGGCCAGCGACGGTGCGCACACCGTGCGCCAGGCGATCGACTGCGGTGCCATGGGCTTCATCTCCAAGCGCTCCTCGACCCCAATTCTGGTCAGCGCCCTGCGGCTCGTGCTCGCCGGCGCGGTGTATATCCCGCCGCAGGCGCTGGCCGCGGAAGACACTGCGGAGCCGGTGCCGGCCGCTCCGCCGCCGATGCGCGCCAGCGTAGCAGCCGGTGGGCGATCCATGACCATGGGGGACCTGGGGCTCACCGGGCGCCAGTCGGACGTGCTCACGCTGCTCGTGCAAGGCAAGCCGAACAAGATGATTTGCCGGGAGCTGGGCCTCGCCGAGGGCACGGTGAAAACCCATATCGCCGCCATTCTCAAGGCGCTCAACGTCTCGAGCCGTACACAGGCGGTGTTCGTGCTGAGCAAGCTCGGCATCCAGTTGCCCTCGATGCTGAAGACACGCGGCGCGGCCGCCACCGAGGAGTCCGCCGGTCCCAGCGATCAGGGCTGAGCGCCTGCGCGCCCGAGCAAGTGCACCAGAAGCGCTTCCAGCGTATCAGCACGCACCGGCTTGTGCAGCAGCGGCAGGCCAGCGTCCGCCACCCGCTGTAGCGCCGCCTCCGCCGATTCACCAGTGATGATTGCCGCCGGTATGCCGGCACCGAACTCGGCGCGCAACGCCTCGATAACGTCCACACCGTCCAGCGCCCCCGCCAGCCGGTAATCGGAGAGTAGAACATCCGGCGCCCTGCCATCTGCCGCGACGGCTTCCCGCGCCTGCCCATGGCTCTGCGCCGTCATGACCTGGGCGCCGAGCTGGGCGAGAAAGGCGCGCACCGCCTCCAGCACATCGGCATCGTCGTCGATGAACAGCACACGCAGCCCGTCGAAGGAATGGCCGCCGCGGCTGAGGGTTTCCCGAGCAAGCGGCGTCGCCCGACGGTCCGCCCTCGGTACGGCAACGCTGAATACGGTGCCCCTGCCCGGCGCCGAGTGCAGGGCGATGGGATGCTCCAGCAGCCGCCCGAGACGCTGGACGATGGCCAGCCCCAGCCCCAGGCCTTTGTCGCGCTGGCGTTGAGGATTGCCGAGCTGGACGAATTCCTGGAAGACCTGTTCCTGCTTGTCGGCGGGAATGCCGATGCCGGTATCCCAGACTTCGATGTGCACAACGCCGGCGCGCCGACGCACGCCCACGCACACCCCGCCGTGGTGGGTATAGCGCAGGGCGTTGGCCACCAGGTTGGACAGGATGCGCTCCAGCAGCGCCGGATCGCTGCGGCACCAGGCGCGTGTATCGACGAAATCCAGGCGCAGCTTCGCTTCCGCTGCGGCGCCGGCAAAGGTGTCGCGCAGGCTCGCGAACAAATTCGCCACCGGAAAGTCCTCGATCCGCGGCGTCACCACGCCGGCATCAAGCCTCGAGATGTCGAGCAGCCCGTCGAGCACGGTCTCCAGACCGGACAGGGCGCGTTCGATGCGGGAGACATACTTCTGCGTGTCCTCGTCGCGCGTACGCAGCCGCAGGGCACTGACGAACAACCCGACTGCCTGAATCGGCTGGCGCAAGTCGTGGCTGGCCGCAGCGAGGAACTGGGTCTTGGTGCGGTTGGCCTGCTCGGCCACTTCCTTTTGGGCTTGCAGTTGCGCCGTGGCATTGGCGATCCGTTTCTCCAGATGCAACCGGGCATCCTGGAGGGAGCCGGCCATGTCGTTGATGCCGCCTGCCAGCACTCTGAGCACGCCGCCCGCCTCGATGTGCGCCCGCGCGCCGAGATTGCCGCGCTCGATTTCGGCGACGGTCTGGGCGAGATTCAGCACCGGCTCCGTCACGCCACGGCTGAGCTGGCGCGCCAGCCAACTGGCAAGAACCAGCCCCGCGAGCGTGATCAGCGCCGCATTCAGGATCAGCTCACGCTTGCGTTGTTCCGCCGAGGCGTTGGAGAGCTGCACCATCACGGCCCCCAGGACCGTCGGCCCCGGTGCGCTGTGCCGCGCCGCGCCCGGTCCGAACAGCTCGTCGACCCGCGCCTGGAAGCGGACAACAGGAGCGATGAACACGAGTCCGCCGGGCACGTCGAACACCAGCGCCGCGCCTTGCGGCACCGGAAAGTCCCAGGGTACGCGCTCGTGAAGAACGCCGCTGCGTGCCAGCAGCTCGCGCACTTCATTGACGATGGCAACGCCGGTGACATCGGCTTCGCGCGTCGCCGATTCAGCGAGTTGCGCGAGAAACTCCCGGTTGCCGGAAAACAGTCCGTATTCGCATGCCGGTGCAATTTGGCGGGCGATGGACGCTCCACGCTCCTGCAGCTCGCGATCCAGATCGCCAATGCGCGCGTAGGTGAAGTACCAGGCCAGCGCCACGGCGATGATTGCCGCCGGCACCAGCGCCGCAAACAAGACGCGCGAGCTGATACCCCAGCGCCTCATGGCTCGCGCTCCATGGCGGCCAGTTTCGACGTCAGCACGGCGGCATCGTCGACGGTGATGCCGAGCGAGCGCGCGACTGTACTGTTGACGCCGACGCTGTACGCCCGCGGATGCTGCGGCGGCGGCAGGCCGGCGCCAGTGAGCGCGCGCAGCGCCAGTTCTGCGGCCTGTTGGGCCATCTGCTGCGGCGTCGAGTAAAGCGCCGCCAGCGCTCCGGCGCGCACGTACGCCGGCGAAAATCCGATGACCGGCTGTTGGGCGCGATAGGTGGCCAGAAGGATGTTGTGGATGGTGCCGGCGTTGAAGATGCCCGGATCGGGCAGGGCCAGCAACAGTTCGCTCTCGCCCAGCACGCGCGACAGTGCTGGGGGGACGTTCTGTGGCGAGGTGACGATCTCGCTAACAATGCTGAAGCGTCTCGGCTGCGCCGCCGTCACCAGCAGCTTCAGGTTTTCCTCGTACTCCGCTGTCGCCAGCACGCCGATGCGCTGCCTGCCTGGCAGGACAAGGCTGATCAGATTAAGCTGGCGCCCATAGGGCTGATCGATGAATACCGCCGACACGCGGCGGCCGGGCAACGCCTTGGCGCCACGCAACGTGCGCTCGTAGCTCAGGCGTGGCACCAGGGTGGCAACGACGGGAGCGGTTCTGCTTTCCAGCGCCGCCGCCAGCGCCCGCGTGCCGACGGTGATCACGACATCGGGCTCTCGGCCAGGCACGGCCGCGCCCGGTGCGACGATGTTCACCGTCGCCTTTGCTGCCAGCTCCTTGCGCAGGAGTTCGGCGACTTCCCGATAGGCGCCCGAATCCTCCCCGAGGACGACGTCGATGTCAGCCGCCGCGGCGCCGGCGCACAGCATTGCCAACAGCAGCAGCGCGCCCATGCACGCCGCCACCACCCGTGCCAGGCATGCGTGCGGTATGCAGCAGCGCGCCCGTGTCAGCCCCCCGGCATTCGTGCGTTGCAGTCCAAGTCGATTGGTCTTGTTGTTCACATTCGGCTACTTGGCCGCACCCGGCCGGGCGAACTCACATCCTCAGAATTCCAGCCTCAGCGTGGCATACGCGCGCCGCGACAGGACGTGCGACTCCCCGGGCGTGCCCAGGCGGAACTCGTTGTTGCGATCGAACATGTTCAGGCCGACCAGGGACGCTTCGCCTCTTAGGCCGGCGGTGCGAAAGGCGTAGCTCACCCGCGCATCGGTGCGCCGATAGGCCGGCACCCGGTCGCCGAAACCCTGCCAGTGGATGGCGCCGACCGCGTAGTGCATGACAGTGAACGACCAGTCGGCAGGCAGCCGCTGGGTCCACATGATGCTGGTGCTGTGGCTGGGCGCGGATTCCTGCAGTGCCGTGATGCGCTGGGAAATGCGCTCGAAGGCCTGACCGAGGGCAAGCTGGGTCGAGACGAAGGGCGACCACTTCAGCTGATAGGAAATCCCCCTTGTGCGCGCCGCTTCGAGGTTCGCAAACGTGGTGGTCACAAAGGGATTGACGCGCTGCGCGAGGGGAATCTCCGTGGTGCCGATGAGATCCCTCAGGTCTTCGCGATACAGACGCACGTCGGCCTGGAGTTTGAGGCTCGGAAACACGCCGAAGTAGCCGAGCTCGCGGGCAAGCACGCGCTCCCGATCCAGGTCCGGATTGCCAGACACGGATGTGAACAGCGGCTTGGCGAACGCTTCGTAGAATGTCGGCGCCCGCGTCGCCGTGGACAGTCCGCCGCGCAGCACGTGGCCGGGCACGACTTCGTAGTTGGCGAAAACGCGCGGCGACACGTCGGTGCCCGTGATCGACACGCGCTCGGCCATCGCGCCGATGTTGATCGACAGGTTGTCCACAGCTCGCCATTCCACGTTGCCAAACAGCCGCTCGGTGTGGCTGCGCGCGGGCGAGCGATCCTGAAGGAACGATGGCGCCTCGACCTCGTCACGACGCCATTCCGCCCCCCACACCGCGCGCAGGTGTGGCGTCAGGCGCAGGAAATGCTGCAACTCCACGCTGTCCCGCGTCGCCAGGCGGTTCAGGTCGGCGCGGAGAAATCCCAGGTCGATGACGTCTACATAGCGGTCGTGGTTGTGGTACATCTGCACGCTCAACTCGCTCTCCGGCGAGAAGACGTGGCGCCAGCGCAGTTGCGCGAAACCGTTGCGCGTGCGTCGTTCCCGCACCGGGTTCGAGATTGGCTCGGCGCGGAACCCTTCCATCGCCGGGCCGCGCTGGCTGCCGACGTGCAACGTCACTTCGTCCGCCTCGCCCAGCCGCAGATCGGCACGCAGGTTGGCGAAGTCCTGGTGATTCTGGTCTACCAGTTCATCCAGGCCATGTTCCTTCGTTCGCCCCAGTGTGAGCCTGAGATCGAGCGGCCCGGTGCTGCCGCCTGCACGCACGATGGTGTCGCGGATGCCCTGCTCGCCATGATTGACCTGGGCATAGAACCGTCCGCTCTGGGAGGCGTGGCGCGTCTGGATGTTGATCACGCCGAGGAACGCATTGGTGCCGAAGGCGGCGGAGTTGGAGCCACGCAGCACTTCGATGCGCTCGATGTCGTCGATCGCCAGCGGCTGGCTGATCAGGTCGGCGGCACCGCTGAAGTATTCGCTGTTGATGGGCCGGCCGTCCACGAGAACCAGGAGGCGGTTGGGCAGTTCGCCGGAAAAACCGTGGTAGTTCACCACGCCCCACCACCCGCGCTGCCAGGCGACGTTGAACCCCGGCACCAACCGCAGCAGGTCCGGCAACCGGCGGTAGCCGGTGGCACGGATGGTCTCGCGGTCGAGCACCGTCAGCGCACCGGGCGTGTCCGCCAACGATTGCGGCAGGCGCGAAACCGAGAGCACCACGGGCAACTCCTCGAAAAATGCCTGCTCAGGGGCGCCACCATTTGCGGCCAAGGCCGCGCTCCCGACCGGCGATACTGCAACGAACACGAACACTCCCCACGAAGCGGCTACTGGCTTTAGTTTGCCGTGCATTGTTTTACCCCCCTGTCCACGGCGATCCTAGGATAAGCCGCCGGCGAGGGCGGTGCGGATCGTCCGTTCGGATGATAGATGAATTAGACCGTGCGTCAAAACGGCGCAGGTCAAGAAATGGCACCGGCGAGAGGGATCGCCGCCAGCTCAGAAAGGGAGGTATGCGCCAACTCGTTTGCGGCGGCGCACCATGCGACTGCGATACGAACTCGCCGGCGCCGGATCGACAACCGGCTCCCGACCCGATCGTTGCGCGGGCCGAGATGATCCGCGGGCCTTGCGCCCGCCGCGGATTCGCAGTGGTACGGGCGACTCAGCCCTTGAGAGTGTCCACCAGGCCGATGTACTTCTTCATCGCCTCGTCCTTGGCCGTGCCCTTGATCGCCGCCCAGGCGTCGTACTTGGCGCGGCCGACCATGTCCGTGAAGCCGGGCCGCTTGCCTTCGACGTCCCCCGCTGTCGCCTGTTTGTAGAGGGCATACAGTTGCAGCAGCGTGTTGTTGTCGGGACGCTCCTTGAGCGACTTGGACGCGGCCACCGCCGCCTCGAATTTTGCGCTTAGATCACCCATCGCCTGGCCTCCTTCCGAATCATGTTCCATGCCCGACCGGATTATAGGCGATGCCGGTGAGCCCGGGCCGCTCTCCGCCAACGCACCGGCGCGGAGTATGATAGCCACCTGCACGAAGTGACACGCCGCACCCAACCGACCCACCATGACAAATCGCGAACGCATTTCCAGTGTCGACACGGCCTGGCTGCGCATGGATCGGCCGACTAATCTGATGATGATCGTCGGCGTCATGATCTTCGACGGCCGTGTGGATTACGAGCGCCTGAAGCAGGTCATTGAAGCGCGCTTCCTGCGCTTCCGCCGTTTTCGCCAGAAGGCCGTCGAGGAAACCACCGGCTACGCGTGGGCGGAGGACGAGTACTTCGATCTCGACTCGCACCTGCAGCGCACCGCCCTGCCGGGTAAGGGCGGCAAGGCGGAGCTGGAGAAGCTTGCCGCCGAGCTGATCAGCTCGCCGCTGGATCCGAACAAACCTCTGTGGCATTTCCAATTGGTCGAGAATTACGACGGCGGCTCGGCCCTGATTGTGCGCATTCACCACTGCATCGCCGATGGCATCGCACTGATCGGCGTGCTGCTGTCCATGACCGACGAGCGACCCGACGCACCCGTGCAGACAACCGGCGGGGCTGCGGAGGAGCCCGCTGCGCCAAGCGAGGAGCCGGACAACTTCTGGCGCCAGATCCTGCAGCCGGTAACGGACACCGTGATCGAAGCCATCAACACCGCCGGCAGCGTGTGGTCGAAGTCCATGAGCCTGGTGGACGATCCGGCGCAGATCACCGATTACGTTCGCATAGGCAAGGCCGTGGCTGCAGAGGTCGCGCAGCTGGCGCTCATGCCCAACGACTCGTCGACGCGCTTCAAGGGCAAGCCGGGCGTGATCAAGCGCGTGGCCTGGAGCGAGCCGATGCCGCTGGCGGAGATCAAGGCCGTGGGTAAGGCGCTTGGCTGCTCGGTCAACGACATCCTGCTGTCATCGGTGGCGGGGGCGCTGCGCAGCTACCTGCTGGAAAAGGGGGACAACGTCGCCGCGGTCGAGATCCGTGCCCTGGTACCGGTCAATCTCCGCCCCGCCGGACAGGAGCACAAGCTCGGCAATCGCTTCGGCCTCGTAGCGCTGAGCCTGCCGGTGGGCGTGGAGAATCCCGTGGCCCGTCTTTACGAGGTGCGCCGGCGCATGGAAGAGCTCAAGGACTCCTACCAGGCTGCGCTGACGCTGGGCATCCTCGGGCTGGTCGGTCTGTGCCCGAAGCCGGTGCAGACCCAGATCCTGGACATCCTCGCCGCCAAGGCGACCGCGGTCATGACAAACGTCCCCGGTCCGCAGAAGACGCTCTACCTCGCCGGCGGCAAGTTGGTGCAGCAAATGTTCTGGGTGCCTCAGTCGGGCGACATCGGCATGGGGGTGAGCATCCTGAGCTACGACGGCAAGGTACAGTTCGGGCTGGTCGCCGACAGGAAGTTCGTGCCCGACCCGCAGGCGATCGTGGCGCGCTTCCAGGCGGAGTTCGAAAAGGTGCTGCTGGTGGTGATGATGGAGCCCTGGGACACGCGCCGCGACCCGCACCTGATCGAAGAAGAACTCGCCGTGACGCAGGGGCTGAAAAAACCCGGGCGCAAGGTTAGCGCCGGAACGGCGGGCAGGCGCGCGGCGGCGGGATCTCGAAGCGGGCCCAGTGCCAAGGCCAAGGCCACACGCGCGCGGCCGGCCAGGACTGAAAAGGCAACCGCCGCGCCCGACACCGACAACGCGCCTGCACCGCCGCCGGCGCTCGATGCCGAAACAGCGGACAAACCGGTACGGATCCCGAAGCGCTTCCGGTGATATCGAACTTCCGTTAAGAACAGGTCGCCACCAAGAACACAAAGAAAGGTCGGTTCCGGTTTTCCCTTGGTGTTCTTGGTGGTAGGAATGCATCCTTTAGGGATGGACATCTGCGTCGATCTGCGGATAGCCAGTTCCTCCCGCCTCAATCCTCCAGCTCCGACTTCGCCAGTTCCACGTCCAGACGCTCCATGGCATCCATGGGCTTGCAGGCGGCCGCCTCCTCGTAGAGCTTCGCCGCCTCATCCATTCTGCTCTTGCCGTGCATCATCACCAAGCCGTTGGCATACTCGATGCGGGCGATGGCCGAATCGGGATTGAGCTTGAGCGCCTTTTGGAAGTGCTCCATGCCCGTCTCCTTCTTCGCCCCGTAGGTGAGGCCGCCCATCATGGCGCCGACCTTGTCGATCACCTCGGCGTGGTAGGCGCCCATGGCGATATGCGCATCGGCGTGCTTCGGCTCGAGCTTGAGCGCCTTGGTCAGGCTGTCCTTGATCTTCCCGCCCAGCCCTTGGGCCAGAGCCTTGACGACGGAAATACCCTGGCTGTACCGGCCCAGCGCGTAGGCATGAAGGTACCAGGCGTTGGCGTTCTTCGGTTCGGCGCGCTGCAGTTCCTCGGCGCGGCTCGCCACTTCCTGGAACAGCGCAAGCTTCTTCGCTTCGTCGGTCTCCAGGTAGTTGGCATAGATGACGGTCGCCTTATTGGCAACGTTGTAGCCCGCCGGCCCCTGCGAAGCGCCGAGCTCCGCGGCCTTCTGGAACTCCCCCTGGTGATAGAGCCGCCACGCCTCCTGCACTTTCTCGTCGGCGGGGAACGGCTCGCAATCGCCGCGGTGCAGCCGGTCCCAATTCTTCTTCAGGGCCGCGCCCGCATGGCCGTAGGCCTTCTCGGCATGGGGGAACTTCTTCCAGCTCACCTTGCTCATGGACATCTCCTCCGTCTTGTATGCTTTAATCCTACGACGTCACGTACCGCCGCGCCAGCTCTTCGAACAACTGGCGCGAATGCCCCACCAGATGCGGCGCCGCAAGCGCCATGACCTGAAACACGCCGCGGGCCAACGCGTCCTCCTCGGCCAAGTGACGCGGATTGCGCACGTATTCGAACGACAGCCAGTAGGTCGCCACCACCGCCATGTTGGTCGCCAGAGCCTCGATCTCACCGCGCGTCGCGCGCATCTCGCCGCTCGCCACCAGCCCGTCGCAGATCAGGCTCGCCGTGCGGATCTTGTGCGCCAGAATCTGCTTGAAATGCAGCTCAAGCGTGCGGTTGCGGCTGAGCAGATCGTTCAGGTCGCGATAGAGAAAGCGGTAATTCCAAATGCATTCGAACAGCAGGTGCAGATAGAGCCAGATGTCCTCGACATCGGGCTGGCGTCGGGCGGGCGCCGAGAGCGTGCTCTCGATCTGCCGCTCGAACTCCGCGAACAGCGAGTTCGTGATCTCGTCCTTGTTGCGGAAGTGATAGTAGAGATTGCCTGGGCTGATGTTCAGCTCGTCGGCAATGACGGTGGTGGTGACATTGGGTTCGCCGAATTCGTTGAACAGGCGCAGGCTGGTTTCCAGGATGCGCTCACGGGTGCGGCGTTTCGGTTTCCGCTCCATCTTGTTCGGCTGTTCGCGGAGATCGTGTTGGCGCAGGATAACATCGAACTACGAGTGCTGGAACTGCGCGCCTCAGGTGCGAGGGCTGACGCACTGTCGCACAGTGACAGCGCGTCCCGGCGCTATGCCGCGCGACGCTGGCGCGCCGCGCGCATGTCGATCCAGCGCTGCAGATCGTCGAGACACTCGGCGAGGCGGCCGGCGGCCGCGGCCGTGGCAGTTGCGCGGCGTCGCTTCCGGCCATCGCCGGTGAGCAGTCGCCGCTCGGGGTCCGTCAGTACATCGAGCCGCACGCGAATGCCATGTCTGGCAAGGATCGGCGCCAGCTCGTGGCGACGGCGAAAGATGTCCGCCCGCGTCTTCTGGTAGGCATGCTCCGAGAGCCGGCGCCGGCTGGCGTAGCTGAAGACATTGGTAAAAAACATGTCGGCATCATCCCGGTTCGGTTCGAACAGAATGACATCGGCGTCGGCGAACTCGGTGGCGTACTTGCCCATGCCGACCTGCATGCGCGAATGGATGATGGCGCGGAAGGTCTGCGAGAGCACGACCGGCAGCCCGCCCTCCACCAGCTTGTGCCGCTTCGGGTGGCCGCGTTGCGCCGCCAGAACCGAATCGAAGGGCACCAGAGGATTGATACAGAGCACAAGATCGACGCCTTGCTGCAACGCTACGGAAGCATGCAAGGTCTTCTTCAGCGCGCCATCCACGTAGTAGCGACCGCCGATTTCCACCGGCGGAAACAACCCTGGCAGCGCGGCACTCGCCTGTACCGCCGTCGCGATTGGCACGTGATCCCATCCCGGCGCGCCGAACTGTACCGACTCGCCTGAATCCAGGTCGGTGGCAACCAGATACAGCTTGTGCCGGAGCTCGCGGAAGTCGTTGGTTCGCCCCGGTTCGCTGAACAGCTTCGTCAGGAACTCGCCGACGCCGGCGCTGTTGAAAATGCCGGTTGGAATGGCGCGCGCCAGTCGCTCGAAGGACTCGAGGAAGTTCTGTCCCCAGGGATTGGTGACGTAGTGCCACATGGACGCGAGCAGCAGCGGCGGCACCGCCGCAGCACGGGTCAGGTACTCCTTGAATGCCGGCTTGAGCAGCACCTCCGGCTCGAACGGCTGCTCATCGCTGTGACTCTCGATGAACATGCGGCACATGCGCGCGGGCGTCAGGCCGTTGGCCAGCCCGGCAGCAATGAACGCCCCCGAGCTGACGCCGACATAGATATCGACATCGTTGAAGTCCATGCCCTCCAACGACTCCGCCAGCGCTACCAGCGCCCCGATTTCGTAGATGCCCCCCAAAGGTCCGCCGCCGGCGAGCGCAACGCCGATTCGGGATGGTTTCGACCGTGCGCGGCTACGCCGCGAGGGGCGTTGGCGCGACACGCGGGAAGCTCCCGCAGCCGGCCCCGCGGTCGGCGTACGCGAATCGGCAGCAGGCAGTCTGGGAAAAGGTCGCCCGCCGCCGGCAAGCGCTGCATCGAGGTAGGAGGAGGGGACGTCGATGCTGCGGCGCTTGCCTTTGCGGCGGGCTTCCATTGACCGGCTTTCGGCTCGTCCTGCTGAGTATCGTGCGTAGCTACTTGGCGACGCGGCGGCGCACCGGCTTCGCCGCGCCGTGCGAACCGGCGGTCAGTTGTTCGACCGCCTCGGTCAGTTCTGCGACGCGCTTGGTCAGCGTCTGGATGTCCTGTTTCGTGGGCACGCCCAGGCTATGGAGCGCCCGCGCCACACGGTCCTCGAACACCTGCTCCAAGCGATCCCAGGTGCCGGTAGCCTTGCCGGCAAACTCGGTCACCTTGTCTTCCGCGATCTTGCGCGTCTTCGCTTGCACGGCTTCACCTTCCTTCACCAGCGCGTCGAACACCTTGCCGCCTTCTTCCTGCGCCTTGACGAAGGCACCCAAGCCGGCCAGCCAGATCTGCTGCGCCGAATCCTTGATCGTCGCCGCCAGTTGGTTCTCCGTTACGTTTCCGGCGATCGCCTTGAGCTTCTTGACCATGCGGTACTCCTTTCGAAATGTTGCTCGGGTCACCTGCCAGCCCCGCTCCGGCACCGCGCCGAAGTTTCCGATGCGCTGACACTTGATTCCTATGCGAGACACAGTCTAGGCAAAAAAATTAGAGAGGGCACACTAATAACCTGGGCGCCGCCTTCTAGAAAGCGGGCACTGCAAGCCGGCCAACGGGTAGTTCTTCCCGTGTATCATAAATCCCGAAACCAACAGTGCCGCCAGGACCGGCTCAGCACATACAACAACGCGAGGAGACCTACATGCACTACTTCATCACCGGGGCCACCGGGTTCATCGGCAAGCGGCTGGTCAAGAAACTGCTGGAGCGCGATGGCGCAACGGTCCATTTTCTCACCCGCAAGCAGAGCCTCGACAAGCTCAATCACCTGCTCGAGTACTGGAACACAGACAAGACCCGCGCCATTCCGATCGTTGGCGATCTGACGCAGCCGAACCTCGGCGTAGCGAAGGCCGATCTGCGCAAACTCAAGGGCAAGATCGACCATTTCTTTCATCTCGCCGCCGTCTACGATCTCAAGGCCGGCCCCGAGGAGCAGCAGGAGGCCAACGTCAATGGCACGCGCAACGCCGTTTCACTGGCCAATGAGCTGGGAGCGAAGTGCTTCCACCATGTCAGCTCCATCGCTGCCGCCGGCATGTACGAAGGAGTATTCCGCGAAGACATGTTCGAGGAGGCGGAGAACCTCGACCACCCCTACTTCCGCACCAAGCATGATTCCGAGGCGATCGTGCGCAGCGAATGCGCGACGCCGTGGCGCGTATATCGCCCGGCCATGGTGGTGGGCGATTCGCGCACGGGCGAGATGGACAAGATCGACGGCCCCTACTACTTCTTCAAGCTGATCCAGAAGCTGCGCAAGATGCTGCCGCCATGGATGCCGACCATCGGCATCGAAGGCGGACGGATCAACATCGTGCCGGTGAATTTCGTGGTCGATGCCATGGACCATGTCGCTCACCTCAAGGGACGCGACGGCCAGTGCTTCCACCTCACCGACCCCAATCCCCTCCGCGTCGGCGACGTGCTCAACATCTTCGCCCGGGCAGCGCATGCGCCCGACATGGCAATGCGCATCAATGCCGCCCTGGTCGGATTCATTCCTAGGGGCGTGCGCAAAAGCCTGATGGCCCTCACGCCGGTTCGGCGCATTCGCAACGCGCTGATGCAGGACCTCGGATTGCCCGACGACATCCTCAACTTCGTCAACTATCCGACCCGCTTTGACTGCCGCGAAACCCAAAAGGCGCTGAAAGGGTCGGGCATCCAGGTGCCGGCACTGGAAGACTACGCCTGGCGCCTGTGGGACTACTGGGAACGCCATCTCGATCCCGACCTGTTCATCGATCGTTCGCTGCGCGGCCAGGTGGCGGGAAAGGTAGTGCTGGTGACAGGAGGTTCCTCAGGCATCGGCAAGTCGACCGCATTCAAGCTCGCCGAGGCCGGTGCCGTCACCGTCATCTGCGGCCGTGACGTGGAAAAGCTGCGCGAGGCGGAGAAGGAGTTTAAGGATGCAGGCCTGCCGCTAGTCACGTACTCCGTGGACATCGCCGACTATGCCCAGTGCGACGCATTCGTGGCCAAACTCACTGCCGACCACGGTGGCGTGGATTTCCTCGTGAACAACGCCGGGCGTTCGATCCGGCGCGCCATCGAAAACTCCTTCGACCGCTTCCACGATTTCGAGCGGACCATGCAGTTGAACTATTTCGGCGCGCTGCGGGTAACGATGGGACTGCTGCCGAAGATGATCGAAAGGCGCAGGGGCCACATCATCAACATCTCCTCCATCGGCGTGCTCACCAACGCGCCGCGCTTTTCCGCCTACGTCGCCTCCAAGGCAGCCCTGGACGCCTTCTCGCGCTGTGCTGCATCCGAGTTCGCCGATCGCGGCATCGAATTCACCACGATCAATATGCCGCTGGTGCGAACGCCCATGATCGCGCCGACCAAGCTCTACAACCAGGTGCCGACGCTCTCGCCTGAGGAGGCCGCCGATCTCGTGGTCGACGCCATCGTGCACAAGCCCGTGCGCATCGCCACGCGGCTGGGCGTGTTCGGACAGGTGCTCCACGCTGTGGCGCCGAAGGTTGCGCAGATCGTCATGAATACGACATTCCGCATGTTCCCGGACTCGGCGGCGGCACAGCACGTCAAGGAAGGTCAGCCGCCGCAGCCCACGGCCGATCAGGTCGCCTTCCAGCAGATGCTGCGCGGCATTCACTTCTAGGGTCCAGCGAAGACGATGTCCCTCGCAGCAGGTCAGGCAGCGCCAGAGTTCAGCGGCGTCACGGCGGACGGCACGCCGGTACGGCTCACCGACTTTCGCGGCCGAAAACTCGTGCTTTATTTTTACCCCATGGACGACACACCGGGCTGCACGAGGCAGGCGTGCTCGCTGCGCGACCACAACGCCGAGATCGCGGCGAAGGGGGCGGCGATACTGGGCGTCTCGGCCCAGAGCCGCGAATCGCACCAACGCTTCACGGAGAAGTATCGCCTCAACTTCCCGTTGCTGGTGGATACCGATCAGAAGGTGGCGAAAGCCTACGAGGCGGCCGGCTCGGGCATCGTCGGCGCCATCGCCCGCGGCATGCTGGGAATGAACCGGCGTATCACCTACGTCATCGACGAGCAGGGCATGATCGCCCACGTCGTCGATGACCCGGACACCGCCGGCCACGGAGAGCAGGTGCTGCGGTTCCTGTAAGGCTGTTAAGGCGCAATTCACCACGGAGGACGCCGAGGACGCAGAGGAGGATCGAGAATCGATCGCTCGCCCAATGGGTGAGAGCGAGGAAATTTTCAGCAGCTCGTTTTCCTCTGTGTTCTCTGCGGTGAAGTAGATTTCTTGGGTCAGCTCTTGTCCAGCGCGCCCAACACCAGGGTGGCCACCTCGTCGTCGCGCAACAGCTCAAGGTGCCCGACGCCCTTGACGGGCACGTTGCGCGCTCCCTCCAGTGACTGATTCGACTGCGGCGCGACGAAGTTGTCATGCACGCTGTAGATGCATGTGGCGGGTAGCGCCGCCGGCAATGCCGTGCTCGCCAAGGTCTGAAGCCAGGGATTTCCGACCTCCATCTGGCGCGCATTGCGGCCTAAACCCAGCGTCGCAATCCTCGTGCCGCCGTGGGGTGCACCGAGGGTAATGAGCTGCGCCACCCTGCGCGCGCCTGCGCGTCGCACATAGGCTCGCGCCACCAGCCCGCCCATGCTGTGGGTGACGATCGCGACGCGGTCGACGCCACACTGCGCGCACACTTGCTCGACGCGCCGGGCGATCCGGTCGGCGAGTTCCTCGATATCTCCGAGCACCGGCTCGAGATTCGCCGTCGCGACGTTCCAGCCGCGCTCGCGCAGCCTGCGCGCCAGCCACCACCATGCAGCGCGATTGCAGCAGTAGCCGTGCACCAGGACGACGGTACGTGTGCCGTGATCGAGCCGGTCGGCCGGCATCAGCCGGGCTTCCAGCGGCTGCAAGACGTTGAACACCCAAAACATCGTCATAGCTTCGCGCCAGACGAGCCTGGCGGTGGCATACGCCCCGATCTGCTCCTCGGGCATGCGCGGCTTGCGCCAGAACCATGCGCTCAGGAAGGTGACGAGGACCACGGCCCAGCGCAGCGCCAGCGCCATCAGGATCACCAGTGCCACCGCCGAGCCGATGCTCCAACCGCCCGCCCGAACGAGACCGTGACCCAGGAGGAGGTAGATGAGCAGCTCGACGCCGAGTATCGCCGCCGACGCCCGCGCCAGCATGATCAGACAATGACCGGCGCCGCCCGCCCGGTCAGATCCTGCGCCAGCAGACTTGCATTGCGCGCGCTGAGGCCGTAGATGGACAACTGAGGATTGGCGCCAATGCTGGTGGGAAACACGGAACCATCGACGATTGAAACGTTGCTCAGGTGATGATGACGACCGCGGCTGTCCACCACGCCCAGCGCCGGATCGTCGCTCATGGCACACCCGCCCATGACATGGGCGCTGACCACGCGTGTGAGCAGCGGCCTGAGCGGCAGGCGCTCGATGCCGTTCTTCGCGTCCCGCCAACTGGCATAGCCGCCGCACTGCTCGTGCACGACATAGACCATTCGCGCACCTGCGGCGAATTGGATCTCCGCCATGGTCAGCAGTGCTCGCCGCGCGCCTTCCCAGAAGAATTCGTTCAAGGGGTAATCCAGCACAGGAGTGCCGTCGCTGCGCAACAGCACGCGCCCGCCCGGGCTTTCCGGATGAAAGCCGTCGCGTAGCAGCGCGATCAGCGCATGGGCGTGGGCGAACTCGCGCATCAGCCGCGCGTGCTGCTCGCCGTAGCCGTGCAACGTCGTGGCGAAGAGTACCGGATGTAGCGGCGGCGCCTCGAGCTTGAAGCCGAGCGGACCGTCGATCGGCGTCTGATCGAGAAAATGATCGGAATAGACGGATTGCGGTGCGCCGGAATAGCCGCCGACCGGTTGTTCCATCAGCGCAGCGCAGATCACCGTCGGATGAAGAAAGGTGCGCCTGCCTGTCAGGTCTCGCGGATCCGGCGCGCGGCTGCGCAGTAGCAGGGCCGGGCTGCCGATGGCGCCGCCGGCCAGGACAAAGTGCCGCGCCCGGACACGCACGCGCAGTTCTCCCGCATGGATGCCATCAGGCTGCATGGCACGCCCGTCGAGGGCAACGACGCGCTCGCCCTCCCAGAGCAGCCGCTCGGCGCGCAGCCGCGTCAGTAGTCGCGCCCCCCGCTCCAGCGCCGAGGGAATCGTGCTCACGAGCATCGACTGCTTGGCGTTGGTCGGGCAGCCCGTGCCGCAGTAGCCGAGGTCCCAGCAGCCGCGCACGTTGCGCCGGATCGATGCCACCGGAATCGCCAGTCGAGCCGCGCCCCGGCGCAACAGATCGTTGTTCTCGTTCGGCGGCAACGGCCACGGCTGGATGCGCAGCCGGCGCTCCATTGCCTCGAACCACGGCGCCAGCTTGTCGGGCGCGAGTTCCGGCAGCGCGCAGTGCTGCTGCCAGAACGCCAGCGTCGACGGCGGCGTGCGGAAACTGCTGGTCCAGTTCACCGTGGTGGAACCGCCGACGCACCGGCCTTGCAGGATGTTGATCGCCTTGTCCCGAGTCTTGCGCGCCGCCGATTCCTGATAGAGCTGGGGGTAGGCATCGGCCTCGCGCATTTTGAAGTCCTGCGAACTGCGCAGCGGCCCCTCCTCCACCATGACGACGGAGAGCCCTGCCTTGGTCAGGATGTCCGCCGTGACGCCCCCGCCCGCGCCGGTGCCGACGATGACGACGTCGGCCTCCAGGTCCAGGGTGGCAGTAAGCTGCGAGGCGTCGATGACGCTCCACCCGGAAGCAAGGCCCTGTTGAATGGGATCGCGGATCATGTCTGGCCTCACAGCACTTCCGGCGGGCCCGGGTAGCCGATCGTCTCCCAGGCATCGCTGCCGCCGTACCAAGCACCGAGCACGAGATCGTGCAGCGCGGCGTATGCGCTCTGCAGCAGATCGAACCGGCTGAAGCGCCAGCGCTCCAGGAAGGCGGCCGCGTCGGCAGCCCTCGCCTCGCGCCATGGCACGGTCACACCGCCAAGCAGGATCCGCGTCGGCGCAAAACCCAGCAACGCGAACAGCTGCCGTACCTCGCCCTGCGCCGAGGCACTCAGGCCGGCGACCGCTTGCTCGACGCCATCGACCACGCGTTCAACGGCGGCCGCGCGATACCCATCCTCGGGCAGTGCCCCGGCAAGGATTGCGGGCGCCAGAGCCGCGACGATCTCGCGCCCGGTGACATCCAGCTTGAAGGCGGCGACATCCGCCTGGCTGCGCTCGTGCGCCCAATATAGAGCGCCAAGCGCGGCAAGCCCCGCACTGCCGACAACTCCCACCTTGAGAAACTGGCGCCGCGTCAGCACGGCTACCTCAACAGGATGCGGACCAACCGGTCGAACAACCGGCCATAGGGCGGCATGAACAGCCCCATGCCATTGATGCGCGCCTGGTGAAACACCGCCTTCCTCTTGGTAAAGGTGTCGAAGCCCTCGCGACCGTGGTAGTGCCCCATGCCGCTCGTCCCTACGCCGCCGAAGGGAAGGTCGTCCTGGGCAATGTGCAGGATCGTATCGTTGACGGTGACACCGCCGGAAACGGTTTCGCTCAGCACTCTCCGGATGTTGGCGGAATCGTGGTCGAAGTAGTAAAGCGCCAACGGCTTGGAGCGCGCATTGACATAGGCAATGGCGGCGCTCAGGTCGCGATACGGGACGACCGGCAGCAGCGGGCCGAAGATCTCCTCCTGCATGACTAACATCGTGTCGCTGACCTTGAGCACGACCGTCGGCGGCAGGCGCCGCGCCTGGGCATCCGGGCCTGCCGGCGCGGGCGCCAGGCTGACAAGTTCCGCCCCCTTGGCCCGCGCATCGTCCAAGCAGCCGATCAATCGCGCAAAGTGCCGCGGATTGATGATCGTCGAATAGTCCGCGGTGTGCTCCATGTCCGGGTAACAGCGGGCGACGACGGCCCGCGCGGCGGCGACGAACTCCAGTTCCTTCCCGGCAGGCACCAGCACGTAGTCCGGGGCGATGCAGGTCTGGCCGGCGTTCATGCACTTGCCGACGACGATGCGCTCGGCCGCGCCGGCGATCGGACAACCGGGTCCGATGATGGCTGGCGACTTGCCGCCAAGCTCGAGCGTCACCGGCGTCAGATTCTCGGCGGCGGCCGCCATGACGCTGTGGCCGACCTTGGTCGACCCGGTGAACAGCAGGTGGTCGAAGGGCAGCCGGGCGAAGGCCTGCGCCACGCTCGCTTCCCCCGTCACCACGGTAAGTTCCTCCGGTGCGAAGTACTGGGCGACCAACCGGGCAAACAGCGCCGCCGTCGCCGGTGTAAGTTCAGACATCTTGACCATCGCCCGGTTGCCTGCCGCCAGCGCGCCGACCAGCGGCCCGACGGCGAGGTAGACGGGATAGTTCCACGGAACGATGACACCGACGACGCCGAGCGGCTGCGGGATGACCTCGGCACGCCCGGGCTGAAACCACAGCGACACCGGGCGGCGCTCCGGCCGCATCCACCGTTTCAGGTGCCGGCGCGCATGCCGGATCGCTTCCAGACTGGGAAAGATCTCCAGCAGCCGCGTTTCGTGCGCCGAACGCCAGCCGAAGTCGGCACTGATGGCCGCGGCAATGTCATCCACATTGTCGTGCACCAGGCGCTCCAGCGCGCTCAGCTGTCGTGCGCGCACGTCGTGACCGGGATTGCGGGCCTGCGCGGCGGCGCTGCGCTGGGCATCGAACAGGCGCCGCAGATCCGCCACGTCGGCGGCAATCGATGCTGAATCGGGCGAAACCATGGCATTCCTCGGAACCGATAGCGTCCGAGTCTAGCGAATCGCCCGGGTTGGGATTAGGCGATTGGCTCTAAACGAAGGTCCATCGGGCGCTCATAATGATCGCCACACGGACAGCCTGGTTCATGTCATGGGCGACGCGGCATCCTCCAACACACTGCCTGACGAGAAGCACGACTATGCCATTGTGCTTCGGGAGAGCCTCGCCAAGGCCAAGGCGCTGCGTATGGCCGCAAACGCGCAACCGGACGCCACCGCTGAGCGCCTGCGGCTGCGCCGATGGCAGGCGGAGCGGCTCGCCCGCACCCATGCCGATCTGCTGGAGAATCCGCGCTACAGCGCCGCCGCGCAGTTCTTCCTTTCCGATCTGTACGGCCCCAAGGATTTCAGCGAACGCGACGACGAGATCGAGCGCATCCTCCCGACTCTGCTCGCCGTGCTGCCGGCATCAGGTGTGCGCACCGTGGCCTTGGCCATCGAAGTTGATGCGCTGTCGGAGGAATTGGACCAGGCGATGGTGCAGGCGCTGCGCCGCGGTGCCGGTGTCATGGGTGAGATGACGGCGAACGCCTACGCCGAAGCTTATCGCCGCTGCGGCAACCGCAGCCAACGCGAGCTGCAGATTGCCCTCGTCGGCGCGACCGGTCAGGCGCTCGACCGCCTGACCCGGCGGCCACTCATCGGCACCGCCTTGCATCTGATGCGCGTACCCGCCCACATGGCCGGGCTGGGCGAACTGCACGAGTTTCTGCAACGCGGTTTCGACGCCTTCCGCAGCATGGGCGGCGCTGACGATTTCCTGCGCACCATCGCCGAGCGCGAAACCGGACTCATGGAGCAGCTATTCGCCGGCGATGCGGGCGGGCTGTCGTTCATCGCGTCCGGACAAGCACGCCCATGATCGATCCTCCAAAGTCCGGCCCAACCCGGCGGGAGGTCAGCGCACGTTTTCGGCCAAGAACAGTATCGCTTGGTCGCCGACGAAGTTTACGGTGATGTGCTTCTGTTCATCCCCCCACACGCAATGCTTCGCACCCAGGACGTCGCTGCACCGGTCCGGCTCGCCGAGCAGTGCCTTCACCTCAGCGTAGCGCATGCCCATCTTGAGCTTGCCGTAGTTGGCGGCGGTAAGCTTGCTGCAGGCCGCGGCGAGCAGCAGCGACGCAAGCAGCGCACCGCAGCGCAATGAATTCCCTGGCAATCCGCGCCTCATTTAAGGGAGAAGTCCACGCGGCTCGTCTTGAGCTTGGCGGCTTCGCCTGAGCCATCACCGCCCTTGTCCTTGCCCTCGTCGGCGCCGAGCTTGGGCGCCGTGATGTAGATGCGCTCCGCCGGCACCTGGCCCTTGGACACCAGCCAATCCTTCGCGGCCTGGGCGCGCTGGTTGGCCAGATTGCGCAGATCATCGTCGCTGATCTGGGCGTTGGCGATCATTAGCTTCTCCATCTCCTCGGGCGGCAGGTCCTTGGCCAGCCCGATGAGATTGCGCGGCTTGGGAAACTTCTCGTCCTTGTAGGCCGCTTTCAGGTATTTGGCATACTCCTCCAGCGGCACCTGAATCTCGTCCACCGAACCGGCATCGGCACCCTCCTTCACCGTTTCCTTCAGTTTCTGCGCTTTCACCTTGCGCTCCATCTGGGCGCGCTTGGCGCCTTCCCGGTCGTTCTCGGGATCGATGCGGCCGGCGACTTCCAGTTTCAGCGCCGGGCGGTCGTTGAGCGCCTTGGCAAGCTTCTCCAGTCGCCCCTCGGCCGCCGGCAGGATGGCATGGCGACCGTAGTCAAACTCGGCGTAGGCCAGTTCCTCGCCGCCGCCGAACAGTGATCCGAGCAGCGCGAACGGTGCCGTCACGGCTTTCACCAGGAGGTTGACGATCACCTTCACGATGAGCCCGCCGATGCTGAACTGCGGATCGTCCAGCGAGCCGCTGATCGGCAGATTGATGTCGATTTCGCCGTTGCGGTTCTTCAGCAGCGACACTGCCAGCAGCACTGGCAGCTTGGTCGCAACCGGACTCTCCACCTTCTCGCCGAAAGTGAGCTGGTCGAGGAAGACGTTGTTCTCCGCCTGCAGCTTCCGGTTCTCGATGAAGTAGCGCAAATCCACCGACAGCTTGCCCTTCTCGATGCCGTATCCGGCGTACTTGCCGGAGTACGGCGACAGCGGCGCCAGTTCCATGCCCTTGACCACGGCCTTGAGGTCGAGGGAGACCTCGCGCGCGAGCGGGTTGACCTTGCCGGCAATGGTCAGCGGCGCATTGTTCAGCTCGCCGCGCAGATCCACGTCTGCAGAAGTGCCCGCGTCGGTGGATAGCCCCGACACGCTGCCGCCGATGTTGACCATGTTGGCGTTGTAATTAGGCTTGATAAAAAGATCGGTGAAGTTGACGTTGCCGCCTTGCAGAGCCACTTTGCGGATCTTCACCTTGTAGGGCAGCGGCGAGGTGTCCGCCGGCTTGAGCTCGGCCACGGCGGTTCCGTCCTTGGCCGCCGCAGGCTTGGCGTCGGTCGGCGGTCCCGCCGGCTGCTCACCGAAGGGCAGCGCCGTTTCGGCCTTCACGGCAGCCGGCGCCTTATCCGCCTCCTTGGCTACCGCCTGCTCGGTGGTTTCCGCCGGCTTTTCCTCGACGGTCGTCTCGCCCGGCGCGCGCAGCAACTGCTGCAGGTTGAGCTTGCCCTCCGGCGAAACGATTATGCGTGCGTAGAAATCGGCGAGCGCGACCTGGTCGATATTCACCGCGAGCGGTGCGAGATTGAAGTCGACACGGGAAAAGAACAGTGACTTCCACTTGAGCAGGTCGGCGGAACTGGGCTTGTCGATGACTGTGAAACCGGTGAGGTTGGCATCGCCGCGGAAGCTCGCCTTCAGCCCATCCTTCGCATTCGCCGCCTGGGGCTGCTCGACACTCACCGCGCCGCGCGTGGACACGGCGCCGCGCGTGACGGTGACATTCACCTTTTCGGTGAAGTAGGCCTGCAGCGGCACCAGGTCTACGTCCTTGATATCGAGCTTGAGGTCGGTCTTGAGCGGGGACATGGCGAGCGTGCCGGCGACGTTCAGCGCTCCCTTCTTGCCCGACTTGGCGTCCAGCTCCATTTTGGCGGTGCCGCCGGGCGCCGTGGAGAATTCCTCCACCCTGAGGTTGAGGGGATCGACAATGAACGGCAACGCGTTCGCGACCACCCTGTCATCGAGGCGCAGACCGTAGCCCTCCAGGTTGACCTTGCGTAATAAGATCGCCCATGCCGGCTCGGCTTCACTCTGCCGCGCCGCCGGCGCCGTTGCCGCCTGGGCCGGCGGCGTCAGCTTCGTAAGGTTGAAGCTGCCGTCTTTGTCTCGTCGTGCCTGCAGCTTGCCGCCGCGCGTTGTCAGCTCGCCGATGACCAATGCGCGCTTGCCGAGGTCCAGGTCGGCGCCCGCCATCGCCAGCGATGCCATGGTGAAGATCGGCTCCTGGCCACCCTCCTCCTGCACCCGCAGCGCCGGCGCGCCGCCCTCCCCCTTCATCTCCAAGGTGATGGCGGCCGTGGCATTCGCGGCGTTGCTCAGGCCCTTCACCGTTGCGCCTATGCTCGTCACAACCGCGCTAAAGGGCTGCACTGCCATGGCGTCGGCATAGTGAACGCGCCCGTCGCTGAGGACGACCTCGCCGACGGAGTAAGCGAACGGCGCGGCCGCCTTCGTCGGCGCCGTGTCGGCGGGTTCACCAGCGGGCTTGTCCGATTTTGCCGCCGGGCCCGGCAGCGCGGCCAGCACGTTGAGCGTCCCGTCCTTGTCGCGGCGCACGTTGATCGCCGGCGCCTCCACCGTCACCCGATCGATCTTCAGCCTGTTGCCGAACACATCCAGGGCGCCGATGGCCACCGCCAGCGACTTGAGCTTCGCCAGCGGCTGCCCGCCCTTTTCCGTCAGTTCCAGCTCGCGCAGGCCGATGTCGCCGGAAACCGAGAGCGCGGGCGACTGCCCCGACGGCTGCGCGAAAACCACGTCCAGCTTGGTGTCCAGCTTGCCGGACGGCAGCTTGAAGTTGAGCGGTATCGGCGAATATTCATCGTAGGTCGTCAAATCCACGTCGCTGAAACTGACGTCGATGCTGGTCTCGCGCGTGGCGCTGAACGGCTTGGCCTTGCCCGTCAGTGCCAGCGGCGCGTCGTTCACCTTGGCACTAAAGGACGGCTCGACGAAGATGTCTACCTGGGACGGCAGATCCGAAATGAAGGGAACGCCGAGATTGATCTCCGCGACGGCGTGCTTCTTTTCCATCGGCTTGTCGTCGAAATCAATCCGGCCGTCGACGAGCTGGATGTTATGCATCGCGAATTGCGGCGGCGGCCCATCGCTGGAGGGTTTGTTGAGAAACTCCTCCGCCAGATCGCTGAAGTTGTAGCTGCGATCGGCATTGCGCACGAGCTTCACCTGCGGCCGCGTTAACCGGACTTCGCGCAATACCGGCGCCAGACGAAACAGCGATTCGGCCTGCAGGTTAACGAACAGCTCGTCGAAGGTAACGAAGATGTCATCTCCCTGCCGCTCCTTGACGGCGAAACCGCGTATCGCCGCCGTCATCGCGTAGGGATTGATGGCCACCTCCTGCACCGTGGTGGGACGATGCAGCATCGCGGTGAGCTGCTTCTCCAGCACGGCCTTGACGACGTACGGCGCGATGAGGAAGCCGACCACTGTAAAGACGGCGATGATCACCACGCTCCACAGGGCGATCTTCTTCACCCGGGGTTGGCGGACAAACGCGTTGAGTTTGCCGGTGCCTTCTTCTGTTTGTGCGGCATTCATGACACTGGACTGATTCTGGCTGGATGTGGGGTCGATTGTAGCCGCCAATGCGCTTTAGTGAAAATCCCGCGAAGCGATCGTCAACCGGCCGAGCAGGTGCGTGTGGTCCACGAGCCGACCAGCGATGAGATGCACCACCTCGCCCTGGCGCTCCACCTTGCCATAAACGCCAAGCAGTCGCGCGGCGAGCAATTCGCGCCGCTGCCGCTCGCCGAGATCGCGCCAGACGACGACGTTGATGACGCCGGTCTCGTCCTCCAGCGTCACGAAGGTGACGCCGCTGGCCGTGCCCGGCCGCTGGCGGCAAGTGACGATGCCGGCGGCACGCACGATCTGGCCGTTGTCCGCCGCCAGCACCTCGGCGGCGCTGATCAGGCGCAAGGCCACCAGGCGCGGCCGCAGGAGCCTGAGCGGGTGCGAGCGCAGGGTCAGTCCGAGACGGGCGTAGTCTCCGACGACGTTCTCGCCCTCGGTAGGGGGCAGCAGTGAAGGCTGGTGCTCCTCGCGTGCGGCGCTGGCGAACAGCCCGTCGCCCTTGCCTGCGCGGGACTCGATGCCCATCGTCCGCCATAACGCGGCACGGCGATGGCCAGCGAGCGAGGCCAGTGCATCGGCGGCGGCCAGCGCGTCGAGATCACGCCGATCCAGCCGGGCACGCCGGGCGAGATCCTCGACATCGGTGAAAGGTCGTTCGGCGCGCGCCGCCATGAGGCGCTTCGCCCCCTCTTCCGACAGTCCCTTCACCTGGCACAGGCCCAGGCGCAGGCTTGGCTGCGTCGCTCCCGCGCAAGCGGGAACCCAGCGTGCCCCCCCCACTACCGGATCGCCGCCCCCGTTGGGATGACACACAGTACCGTGTACCAGCGTGCAATCCCAGTCGCTCGCCGTCACATCCACCGGCTGTATCTCAACGCCGTGCCGTTGCGCGTCCTGCACGAGCTGGGACGGGGCATAGAATCCCATGGGCTGACTGTTGAGCAGCGCAGCGCTGAAGGCGGCGGGCTCGTAGCGCTTCAGCCACGCCGAGACATAGGCCAGCAGCGCGAAACTCGCCGAATGGGATTCGGGAAAGCCGTATTCGCCGAAGCCCTCGATCTGCCGAAAGATGCGCTCTGCATAGTGCGACGAATATCCGCGCGAGAGCATGCCGGCGATCAGTTTGTCGCGATGTTTGTCCATGCCGCCGCGGCGGCGGAAAGTGGCCATGGCGCGGCGCAGCTGGTCGGCTTCACCGGGCGTGAAGCCGGCGGCCACCACGGCGAGCTGCATCACCTGCTCCTGAAAGATGGGCACACCAAGCGTGCGCTTCAGCACTCTCTTCACCGCTTCGCTGGGATAGTCCACCGGCTCCACGCCCTCGCGCCGACGCAAATAGGGATGCACCATGCCGCCCTGGATCGGTCCCGGCCGCACGATGGCGATCTCGATCACCAGGTCGTAAAAACTGCGCGGCTTCAGCCGTGGCAGCATGGACATCTGCGCCCGCGATTCGATCTGGAACACGCCGACGGTATCGCCGTGGCAGATCATCTCGTACACCTGCGGATCGTCGCCGCAGTCGAGGATCTGCTGCATGGTCAGCCGCGCGCCGCGATGGGCGTGGATCAGACCCAGCGCGCGGCGGATGGTGGTGAGCATGCCCAGCGCCAGCACATCCACCTTGAGCAGCCCCAGCGCATCGAGATCGTCCTTGTCCCACTGGATGACGGTGCGCGCCGCCATCGCCGCGTTTTCCACCGGCACCAGACGCGACAGCCGGTCGCGGGCGATGACGAAACCGCCCACGTGCTGCGACAGATGGCGCGGAAAACCGAGCAGCTCATGCACCAGCGCCACCACGTCGCGGATCACCGGATTGTCCGGATCGAAACCGGCTTCGCGCAGCCGCTCGGGCTTGATGCACCGGCCGTCCCACCAGGCCATGGACTTGGCCAGCCGGTCCACCTGGTCCAGCGACAGGCCCAGCGCCTTGCCCACGTCGCGCAGGGCGCTCTTCGGCCGGTAGCAGATGAGCGTCGCCGCCAGCGCCGCGCGATGACGGCCGTATTTTTCGTAGAGGTACTGCATCACCTCCTCGCGCCGCTGGTGCTCGAAATCCACGTCGATGTCCGGCGGCTCGTTGCGCTCGCGGGAGATGAAGCGCTCGAACAGCAGGTCGGAGCGGCTCGGGTCCACCTCGGTGATGCCGAGGCAGTAGCACACCGCCGAGTTGGCCGCCGAGCCGCGCCCCTGGCACAGGATGTCGCGCGAACGGGCGAAGCGCACGATGTCATGCACCGTGAGGAAATAGGCTTCGTAGGCGAGCTCGCGGATCAGCGCCAGCTCGCGCTCGACCTGGGCGACGACCTTCTGCGGGGCGCCGTGCGGAAAGCGCGCCTTCATGCCTTCGGCTGTGAGCCGGCGCAGGTGCGTCGCCGGTGTCTCGCCCGGCGGCACCAGCTCCTCGGGATATTCGTAGCGCAGCTCGTCGAGGGAGAACTCGCAGCGCGCCGCCACTGCCAGCGTCTCCGCCAGCAGCTCCGGCGGATAGATCTTCGCCAGCCGCCCCATGGCGCGCAGGTGGCGCTCGCCGTTGGGCTGCAGCGCCCGGCCGCACTGGGCCACCGGCGTGCCGAGGCGGATCGCCGTCAGCACGTCTTGCAACCGCTTGCGGGAGCGCACGTGCATGTGCACATCGCCCGCCGCCACCAGCGGCAGGCCGATTTCGGTGCCGATGGCCTGCAAGGTGGCGATCTGTCCGGCATCATCGGGGCCGCGTAACAGTTCCACCGCGATCCAGGTGGCGCCGGGGAAGCGCGCCGCCAGCCAGCGCGCGTCGTCGCTGCACGGCGCTTCACCCGGCAGCCACAAGGCCAGGCAGTCCGCCACGCCCTGTTCCAGATCGGCGCGCGTCAGGCGATACGCGCCCTTCTCCGCCGCCCGCCGGCCGACGGTGATCAGCTCGGCGAGATTGCCGTAGCCGTTGCGGTTGGTCGCCAGCAGCACGAAGCGCAGCCCGTCCTCAAGCCGGAACTCGGCGCCGACGATGAGCTGCAGTCCGCACTGCTTCGCCGCCAGGTGCGCCCGCACCGCGCCAGCCAGCGAACATTCATCGGTGATCGCCAGCGCCGAGTAGCCCAGCGCCGCGGCACGTTCCACCAGTTCCTCCGGGTGCGAGGCGCCGCGGAGGAAGGTGAAGTTGGAGAGGCAGTGGAGTTCGGAGTAGGAAGGAAGCATAAATTATGTTTGCCGGGTCTCGCCCCGGCGGGCGAAGTTGTGTGCCGGGAGTTCGTCCCGGCGGGGCCGTTTGCCGGGGTTCGTCCCCGTGGTCGGTGAGAGGTGCCGGGAGTTCGCCCCGGCGGCCGAGTTACTTTTCTTGCTTCGCCAAGAAAAGTAACCAAAAGAAGGCGACCCTGCTGTCGCGCCCCTGCGGGGTGCCCTGTGCTGCTCGACCGGCCGGGGCGGCTGCGGAACTCGTCCCTGCGGGGCTCAGACAGTCCTCGCCGACTTCCCCCCGGCCCCTCTGCGCTGCTCGGCGCGACAGAAGGG
>JRYG01001065.1_pt1 | contig 32460 bp, 34 predicted proteins | sample 235341 | NCBI WGS metagenome assembly JRYG01 (sample SAMN03074218, study PRJNA261478) | activated sludge metagenome | biome: Wastewater Treatment Plant; feature: Wastewater; material: Activated sludge; isolation source: activated biomass of a wastewater treatment plant treating hydrocarbon... ...
CGCTACTTCCCCGAAATCCGAAAGGACCCCACATGATCATCCAGCGAGTCGAACAATCCGAATGGCTTTCCAACTCTTACCTCGTATGTGATGGCGAAGGCGGAACCGGAGTACTGATCGACGGCAATGGTGTGATCGAGCCGCTACTCGAGAGAGTCGACCGGGAGGGGATCACGCTCACCCACATCCTGCTCACCCACGAGCACTGGGACCACGTCGTCGATCTTCGTGACGTGGCCGACCGGTACGGGGTTCCGATCGTGGCCAGCCAGAAGACCGCCAACCTGGTCGATTTCAAGGTCGACGAGATCGTCGCCGACGGCGACGAGACGATCTCCGGAGGCCTCTCGATCCGGTGGATCGCGACGCCCGGCCACTCCGACGGTCACATGGCCCTGCTGATCAACGGCACCGACGTGATCACCGCTGACGTGATCTTCAAGGGAACCGTCGGCGGCACCGTCGCCCCGGGAGAGACGGGTTTTCCCGAGCTCAAGTCCTCGATCATGGACCGGCTGATGACCCTGCCCCCGGAAACCAGAATCCATCCCGGCCACCGGGAACCCTCGACTGTCGGAGAGGAGTGGGAGAACAATCCGTTCATCCGGATCTGGCGCGGACTTGACGAGGAGGGCGACGAACCCTGCGAAGTCAACAACCTCGGGTCCGCCACCCTGATCCTCTGGGCCCCGGACTACGACGGCACCAACAAGGCCTGGATCCGGCTGCCGGACGGCGAGGACAGGATCACCGGCGGCAGCCAGATCATCAACCGGGGCTGAGGATCGCCCCGGCCTGGACCGGGGCGATTACCTCAGGCTTCACAAAGCGCATAGACCGTCACGTTGCCGCTCTGGTTGGAGCCGGTCGGGTTGTAGACGGCGATTCGCCAGCGGTCGAGCGGACCGCCGCTGGTCGAGCTCTGGGGGTACGACTGGAAAGCCTGAACGTTGCCGGGACCGGTCGCGAAGCCCCCGCTGATCAGCAGCTTCCCGGACGGGCAATCGGCCCACAGCGGGAAGCTTGATCCGGGCGCGAGGTTGGAGAACGGCGTGGTCACCTCGACCACCTGCGTACTCCCGACTATTCCCGACGCCCCGGTAGCTCCGGTGATGCCGGTCGGTCCGGTTGCGCCGGCGGTGCCGGTCGGCCCTGTGGTTCCGGTGTCGCCCTGGGGTCCGGTCGGTCCGGTGCTTCCCGTCGCTCCGTCGGCGCCATCCGCTCCGGCAGGGCCGGTAACCCCCTGGGGACCGATTGGACCGGTCACACCCTGCGCACCCGTTGAGCCGATCGCTCCGGTGGCACCGGTCGCTCCGGCCACTCCCGCCGGTCCGATCGGCCCTCTCGCCCCCTGCGCTCCGGTCGGGCCCCGGTTGCCTCGCAGCTTCGTGACCAGACGCGGGTTCAGGTGCGCCCAGCGAATTGCCTGTTTCCTGATCTTCACCCGGGTAACCGAGCGGTTCGCGATCTTGCCGGTCAGAACCGAGTTCGGCTTCAGTTGCTCGGTGCCGACGCTCCTGGCGGGGAGTGTGTTCGCCGCCCAGGCGACCCCGCCCAGCGCGAGGAATAACGCGAGAGTCGAAACCACGTTGGCATAGGTCAGTCGGGGCAGGTACCTGAGCCAGGACCGCTGATCATCCGGATGCTTCTTCTTGGTGGCCATGCGGCCACTCTAGAAGGCGGCGGCCGGCACGGCAGCGAGCCTTGAATCCGTAGCGTCAGGGACGGAGCCTGCGGAACCGGCCGGTGAAGGCTCCCGCCTCTGCCAGGCCACCGAGGCCTAGCAGGGCGCCAATGCCGAAGGCTGCCTTGACCCCGGTCGGGAGGCTCCCAAGCCCCCCGCCGGAGTCCTCTGCGGGGGCAGGCTCGGTGGCGGTGGCCGGCGTGTCGGCCGGCGGTACGACGGTCGCGATCTGTGACGGGTCGATCAGCTGGCCGGTGACGGTCTGACCCTGGTCCGCCGGCGGCTGCTGATCCTGCGGCTTGCCCTCCGGGTTGGCGGGCGCGGGCGATCCGGTCGAGGGGCTGCCGCCACCGGTGCCGGTACCGCTCCCGCCGTAGGGGTCGGTGTAGCCGGGGATGTAGCCGGGGTCATAGGTCCCGGAGTCCTTGCCCCCGGAAGCCTGGTTCTCCTTCGGCTTCTTGTCTTCCTTCTGCGGCTTCTTTGCCGGCTTGTCGATCGAGACCTGGGCGGCACCCGTGGCGTCGGTGTATCCGTTGGCCGTGGCGGTCACGGTGATGTAGAAGGTGTCACCGCTGTTGCCGCTGAAGGTCCGGTTGAGAGTCCTGCCGTTGGCTGGCTGCAGGGCACCGTTGACGGTCCAGCGGTAGCTCACGGAAGCCCCGGAAGCGAGACCTTTCGGCTTTGCGGTGAAGGTGACTTTGGTCCCGGTCTTTACGGTGCTGCTGGCTGGAGTGATCGAGACCTCGAAGTTCTTCAGGTCCTGCTTCGGCACGTAGAGCTGCGGGTTCAGGGTGCCGTACTCGAACTCGGCCACCGACCCCCCCGGGCCGCGCCCGGGAACCCTCATCACAGTCACGTTCTGATCGTTCACGTAGAAGGTGGCGACGTTGGATGTTCCGGATCGGATCTGGCTGCCGCTGTAGGTGACCTTGCTGCCACCTCCGGGCAGTGCGATCTCAATCTCGGGCAGGGTCTGGAGGTTGAAGTCCTTGTTGGCGGGCGACTGCTGGTCGGAAGCGTCCTCGAGGATCTCGAGCAGGCCGTAAACGGTTACCTGCTCGCCGTTCACGGTCGCCGTACTGCCCTGAAGGTCATCGAGGTTGACCTTGTAGACCTTGCTCCACTGGTAGCCGTACACCTCGACCACACCTGGGTCGGCAGCCATCGCCCGTCCGGGACCCACGGCCAGGAGCAATGCGGCTAAGGCGGCAAGCATCAACCCGTGAAGGGTGAAGCGGAAGGTGGCTGTCGCCGTGGGCGTCAAGGGGTCGGAGTCGGGTAGGAGTAGGTCAGGGAGACGAAGCCGAAGCGGTCAGGCCGGGGATCGAGGCCATCGTAGACGGGACTGTAGGCCGGGTAGATGTCGGCGAAGATGCCGGTTCCTTCGGCCGGAACGAAGCCTGGAATCTTTTCGTAGGTGACGGTCGTCAGGTTCGTCTGATCGTCGACAACCACCTGCTTCGATTGGGCCTGGCTGGGGAGCAACTTGACCATCACCGCCCGCTGGTCCGGGTAGGCGGTGCCGTCGGTGCCGTTCACGTGAAAGATGATCCGCGAGTTGGTGTCCCCATCGATCTCGATCTCCGGATCGGAGGCGGTGAAGTTGATCGTGTTTTTGCAGTAGCGGAAACCAACCAGCCCGCTGCCCTTGATCAGCGTGTTCTCCGGTGAATCAACACCCTGCGGGACGGTCCAGCCAGTGGTGAAGGGGAAGTTGAACGAGTAGGAGAGTCCGCTCGGACCCTGGGCGGGATCGGCGGTTGCTCCGTCCTCCACCCTGGTGCCAGCACCGCTAGCCACGTATTCGATCCAGGTGTCGCGGACATACCACTTCAAGGTTGTCACCGTTGTGACCTGTTTGGCGCCGACTGGTTCCTCTTTGACCGGCGGAACTGGCGGGGGTGTACCAGTCGGATCCTTAACCTGGGTCACCTTGTAGAGCGAGAAGAGGCTGAACGAGCCCCAGGAGGTTCCGGCGCGGAGTTTCCGAACCGGCCTGAGACGCTTGCTCAGGTAGCGGGCCCCCGCCCTGGTCAGTCGGGCGGGGCCGGTCCGGGAGAGCTCGCCTGATCGCTCCTTGAATTTTCGCTTGCCGCCCCGGACCACGAGAAAGTTGATCGTACGGCCACCGGCCCTGGCCCTCAGGTAGGCCGGCTTGCCGGCCCTGGTGAGCACGCGCAGTGACCGGAGCGGCGCCTTCCGCTTCTTGCGGATGATCCTGATTCCGCCCTTCAGGTCGATCCTGGCTGTCTTGCCGTACCGGACCATGCCCACCGGAAAGACCGGGCGCCCGGTGAATCCGTTGGCGGGCTTGACCAGAACCTGACGGATTCCGGCGCGGCGAAAGGCCTGGCGGGTGGCCGGCCGGGGCTCGAGGGTGAGGTCGCCTTCGAGGGTGATGATCGGGCCGGTCGGGTTGGTCGATTGGCAGGGCTCGAGGTTTGCCGCGACCGCGCCGGAGGGGCCGGCGAGAAGTGCTACGAAAGCAGCGAGCAGAACGGCGACGAGGGCGAGCCCGGAAAGGGTCGCCCTCGTCGCGGGCCGTACCTGGACGGCCGCGCTTGTGCCGTTCTGGCTCAGGTTCAGCCCCCGACGGTGACCGAGATCGGATCCAGCGCGGTCCCGGCGGGGTAGGTTGCGAACGGAGCAACGCTGCTGCTCAGCGACACCGGAATGTCGGTGTAGGTGAGCTTTCCGTCGTTCTCGGTCGGAACGACGACTCCGAGGTCGGCCAGGTCGACGCGCTGAGGCGCCTGCCAGGGGCCGAGTTCACCGAACATGCCGTTGCCGTTGATGTTCTGGCTCACGGTGGCGACGATCCTCGAGTTCTCACCGTCGATCACGATCGTGGGATCGCTGATCGAGGCCCAGAAGGAGTGCTCCGAGTTGCAGAACAGCGCCGTGCCGGTTCCGTTGATCACGGCCTGGTCATCAGCCAGCCCCACGGCGTTCGCCGCGTGCTGGCCGCCGGAAACGGGGAACGAGAAGCCCCGTGTCGGGTCAAAGGGAGGCATGGTCCGGGAGGCACCGTCGAGTGGCTGCAGCGCCTTGTCGGACTTGCCGCCCGCCGTCATCGTCCCGTACACGTAGCCGCGGAAGCTGGCCTTGAAGCCCCAGTTGATGCTGGTCGGCGAGGTGATGGCGGTTGCGCCAGTCAGGGTCGGGAGCGCAGTGGCATCGGGCCAGGAATCGATGGCCCTCGACGCAACCCCGACTCCACACTGGTCGTTGTACTGGTCGACGTAGGTCGTGTTGATGGTGATGAACAGTCCACCGAGCTGACCCTTCGGGGCCTTCTTCAGCTTGAGTACCTTGCGGATCGTGCCTGCTGCCGCCTTTGTCAGGTGGAGCTTCCCGCCGGACAGCCTGGCCTTTCCGGTCGCTTCATCGATGGTCGCTGCGCCGAACGCGTTGAAGACTTTGATCCTCTTGCCGGCCAGGACCCCGGTAAGCGTGGTCTTCCTGCCGGCGACATTTGCCCGGAGACCGATTACCGTGACCTTCCGCTTGCCGCTGGCGAAGCGAACGCCACCGGCGACCAGGGCGCTGGCGGTGGAACCGAACATTCCGTCGGAAACCGTGCTGGAGACCCTCGCGCCCTTCTTGCCGATCCGCTTGGCGACCTTGGCCGGCTTGACCGCAGAGACGAATCCTGCCTTGCCGGAATTGATGGTTATGAAGGCCTTGCCCGTGGTTACGTCCGCCTTGGCGGATCCGGGGTTCATGCCGACGAGGAAAAGCAGTGCCACAGCGGTGGCAGCGAAAGCTGCGACGAGGCCGCGACGGGCGAAGAGTGACGCGTTCATGTTTTGGTGAATCTCCTGGAGAGGTGTTTTGAGAGAAGTTAGGTCTGCCTTACTAATCCAGACTAACAGCCTCGGATTAGTCTCGCCTAATGGCGGTCGAGCCACTCCACATGGAGAGCGGAGCGGCCTTCTCGCTGGACGAGTTCCGCCTCGACACCCCATACGTCGCTTATCAACTGACTCGTTAACACCGCCTGGGGGGTCCCGGTTGCGATGGTCCTTCCGTGAGACATGACCACAACCCGGTCGGCGACCGCCGCTGCCAGGGCGAGGTCATGCACTATCAGCACCACGCCCATGCCGGAGCCGACCAGTTCCCGCAGCATCTTCGAGATCGCAGCGGTGGCTCCGAGGTCGAGCTGGGCGGTCGGCTCGTCGGCCACCAGCACCGGCGCACCCTGGGCAAGTGCGATCGCGATCTGGACCCGCTGCATCTCTCCACCCGAGAGGGTCGAGAGGTCGCGGTCCTCGAAACCTTCCATCCGGGCCCGGGCGATCGACTCGGCGACTGCACCCCGGTCCTCTCCGGTCAGGCCCTGCAGGGGCTTCAGATGGGTCGACCGCCCGATGTTCACGGCGGCCCGGACCGTAACCCCGTTCGGGATCTGGGCCCGCTGCGGCACGTAGGCCCGGACCCCGGCCAGCCGGCGGCCCCTGAGGGCGGACAGGTCGACGCCCATCCAGCGCACCTTTCCCCCATCCGGCCTTCTCAGACCGCAGAAGGCGCGTGCGAAGGTCGACTTGCCGGCCCCGTTCGGGCCGACCACGGCGACCAGCTCGCCCCGCTCGAGGGTGAGGCTGGCCGACTCGAGGATCCGCTCGCCGCCGATTTCCACCCGGACATCCGAAGCCTCAAGCAGCGGCGCCCGGTCGTCGAACCCGGGTGGCTTGCGAACCAGGGCCATCAGACCGCCTTCCTCAGCAGCCAGAGGAACAGCGGCACGCCCAGCAACACCAGGAACGGGCCGACCGGCATCTCGATCGGTGCCCGGACGGTGCGGGCCAGGGTGTCGGCGGCGGTCAGGAGCGCGGCACCGGTGAGCGCGGATACCGGCATCACATAGGTCTGGTTGCGAGCCCCGCCCATCAGCCGGACCAGATGGGGCACCACCAGTCCGAGGAAGGCCAGGAGGCCGGCGATCGAAGCGGCTGCGGCAGCGAGGATCGCGGCGGCCAGAGCGGCGAGCAGACGGATCAGGCGGGGCCGGGAACCGAGCGAGGCGGCCACGTCGTCACCGAGCATCAGACGGTCGAGTGGCCGGATCATGAAGGCGGCGAGCACGAAACCGACCGCGAAGTACGGCCAGACCTGCTGGAGGTTGTCCCAGCCGGAAGAGGTCAGCCCACCGACCAGGAAGAAGATCCCGTTCGGCACCCGGTCGGGGTAGGCGGCCATGATCGCCGCGGTGGCAGCCGAGAAGAGCGCCGCAATCGCGATGCCGGCGAGGATGATCCGGGTGATGTTGCCCCCGCCCCGTCCGGCAAAGCCGATGAAGAAGACCATCGCCGCCGCGAGCAAGCCGAAGAACAGGGCGCTCATCGGAAGCAGCGCCTGGCTTTCGGGGAAGAGCAGGATGATCAGCATCGCGCCGAAGCCGGCCCCGCCGGTCACACCGATCACGTCGGGTGAGGCCAGCGGGTTGTTGAGTGCTCCCTGGAGGCAGGCTCCGGCAACGCCGAGCGCCGCGCCCACGACCATCGCCTCGACCGTGCGGGGCAGGCGGAGCACCTCGATGATCTGGCTGCTCGTTTCGGGAACCTGACGGCCAAGCAGCGTGTCGATTACTTCCGAAAGGGGGATGTGGACGGCGCCGACCGCCAGGGACACGCAAAATGAAACGACCAGCGCGATCGCCATTGCGACTGCCACGGCGATGCGTCTTGTCGCGTTCAGTTCACTCCCCCGGTTCCTGGTCGGGTCCGACTATATGCGTCGGCTACCAGTTCTTGAGGAACTGGCGGCGGACCTTCCTGATCACCGGGCCGACGTCGGTTCCGGCCTGAAGCAGTTCGTTGTCCACCGAGACGAAGACCCGCTTCGTCTTGAAGGCGTTGGTGGTCTGCCAGGCTTCGTTGTTCAGGATGTAGTCGCTGACCTCGCTGATGTCGGTGACCGAACCGTGCGGGACGGCGATGATCACGTCCGGGTTCTCGGCGACAACAACCTCGTCGGAGATCCGCGCGAAGCCACCCTTACCACTAGCGCCGCCGGTGACGAGGATGCCGCCGGCGTTGCGGATGATCTCCCCGCCCCAGCTGTTCCCCAGGAAGGTGAAGGGCGTTCGGCCGACGCCGAGGATCAGCATCACCTTGGGCCGGGACTTGAAGTTGCGGGTAGCGAACCTGATCTGGCTGTTCATCCGCCGCTTCAGGGCGTTCGCCTGCTTCTGGCGCCTGAGTACCTTGCCCATCAGGGTGACCGACTTGTAGACGCCCCCGATGCTGGTCGGATCGGCGTTGACCACCCGAATGCCAAGCTGCTTCATCGCCGGCGTACCCTTGGCCCAGCGGGAGGATGTGAAAACGATGGTCGGGCGGATCTGGGCCAGCCGCTCCAGGTTCGGCCCGTTCGGGTGGCTCAGCTTCAGCACCGGCACGCCGTTCAGCTGTTTCGGCTTGCGCCTGTCGCCGCCCAGGGTCTGGCCGACCGCCGCCGGTTTCATCCCCAGCTTGACCATGGTGGCGGCCGCAAAGGGACTGATCGCGACGACCTTCTGGCGCTTGGCCGCATCGGCCTGGGGGGCCAGGGTCGCGAAGCCGGCGAGGAGCACGGCGAGGACTGTCACCAACCCGATTGCTTGGGAGAAAAGGGGATGAGGGCGTGCGGCGACAGTCGTCATTTGTGGGCTGAACTCCTTCGAGGGGTAGGCGAGTAACCTTTTGAACACAGCGCGGAGGCAAAGGTCTTGGACCGACGCGAAATCCTTCGCTGACTCGAAGATAGGGTACCCTAACTCCCCCTTGAACGCCCCAGACCTGCCGACGGAAAGCGAGAAAACGGTGGCCACCGAAACGAAGATCGATCCCAAGCTCAGGGCTGCTGTCGGAAGTCACGACGTAAATCCCGACACAAAGATCCCCGATGTGGCCCCGATCGCCCGTGGCGGTCACCGCCGCAGCGCGGCCGAAGAGTCACGCACGATCCTCGCCAACGCGACGCACGGGACCCTCGGCTCGCTGAGCGATGACGGTACCCCCTGGGCCTCGCTGGTCACATTCGGAGTGATGGATGACGGCAGTCCGGTGTTCTGCCTCTCAACCCTCGCCGAGCACGCGAGAAACCTGGAGAAGAACCGGCAGGCCTCGCTGATGGTGGCCGATCCCTTCCACAAGGGCGAGGTTCTGGCCGGCGGACGGGTGACCCTGGCCGGAAAGGTCAAGCGCTCCGACGAGCACCCGGACGAAGCTTCAGCCCGGGCCGCCCACCTCGAAGCGGTCCCTTCGGCCGCGATGTACGCAGACTTCAATGACTTCTCGTTCTGGATCCTCGAGGTTGACCGGGTCCGCTGGGTCGGCGGCTACGGCCGCATGGACTCAGCCACCGCGGAGGACTACCGGAACGCCGAGCCCGATCCGGTGCAGCCCCAGGTGCCCGACGCGGTGGCCCACCTGAACGCCGACCATCCCGACGCGCTGCTGCTGATGGCCCAGGCTTTCCTCAACGAGCCCGAGATCACGGAAGCGAGCTGCGAGCGAGCCGACCGCTACGGTCTCGATCTTCAGCTGGTCACGCCGGAAGGCGAGAAGGCCGGAAGGATCAACTTCACCGACCGGATCGACACCCCCGGCGGCCTCCGCGCCGCAACGGTCGACCTGGCCCGCCGCGCCCGCCAGAAGCTCGGCAGCTGACCGGAGCCGGGCTTCAGGCCGAGAGCGCTTCCTCTATCGCCGCGACCAGCTCCTCGTCATCCGGAGTCATCGGGGCGGGGAACTTGGCGACCAGTCGTCCGTCGCGGTCGATCAGGTACTTGGCAAAGTTCCACTCAGGCTGCTCCGAGAGCTCGGCCAGCGACGCGAAGAGCGGATTTGCCTCGTCCCCAACGACCGTGGTCTTCTCGAACATCGGGAACTCGACCCCGTAGTTGACCTGGCAGAACTCGGCGATCTCGTCGGCGCTGCCAGGCTCCTGCTCCATGAAGTCGTTGGCGGGAAAGCCGAGGACGGTGAAACCCCTGTCCTTCTTCTCCGAGTAGATCGCCTGGAGTCCCTCGAACTGCGGCGTCAGGCCGCACTTGCTGGCCGTGTTCACGACCAGGGTGACGTTGCCGAGGTACTCGTCAAGGTTCTGCGGGGTTCCGTTCAGCCGGTTCATGGTTCCGGTCAGGACGACCGGGCTCTCGCTATCGCTCATGGGCGGGATCGTACCCGCCGCCGCTCCCGTCGTCACAGATAGGCTGCCCGCCATGAGTCTGCCCAGGATTCCCCGCGACCCTGAGAACGACTACACGAGGGAGGCCGCCCAGAGGCGGCGCGATCTGGTCATGGAAGAGACTGGTGCCGGACTCGATCACGTCTCCTCATTCTCCTTCGATCCAGGGGTCCTGCCGGGGAACATCGAAAACTTCATCGGAGTGGCGCAAGTGCCGATCGGCCTTGCCGGCCCGCTCCTGGTCGATGGCGAGCACGCGAAGGGGGAGTTCTACGTGCCGATGGCGACCACCGAAGGAACCCTTGTCGCCTCCTACAGCCGGGGAATGAAGCTTTGCGCCGAGGCNNCGCATGCAGCGGGCCCCCGCCTTCCTCTTCGACTCGGCCCGGGAGGCACGGGACTTCGTGGCCTGGCTCGACGAGCACTACGACGAGATCAGGGAAGTGGCCGAGTCGACCACTTCGACCGGGAAACTGATCGAGATCGAGCGTTATCACGCCAGCCGTTTCGTGTACACCCGCTTCGATTACACGACCGGCGATGCCGCCGGCCAGAACATGGTCAGCAAGGCGACATGGTTCGCCTGCGAGTGGATCAAGAAGCATTACCCACCGCTCAATGGCTACATGCTCGACGCGCAGCTTTCAACCGACAAGAAGCACTCCCACATCAACACTCTCAAGACCCGGGGAAAGAGGGTCGTCGCCGAGATCACGCTGCCCGGAGAAGTGCTCGAGCGACGCATGCGGGTTACCGCCCGGCAGGTCTACCGGGCCCGCCAGATCGCGACCCAGGGCGGGATGCTCGCCGGCACTTCCGCCAACACGCCGCACCCGGCCAACGGGATCGCCTCCGTCTTCATCGCGACGGGCCAGGACGAGGCGAACGTGGCCGAGTCGCAGGCCGCGATCGGCTACTCGGAACTGAGGGGGGACGACTACTACGCATCTGTAACGCTGCCATCGCTGATCGTCGCGACCTATGGCGGCGGGACCGCCCTGCCGACCCAGAGCGAGTGCCTCAAGGTGCTGGGCTGCGACGGTCCCGGCAAGGTGAGGAAGCTGGCCGAGATCATTGCGGCGACCGTCCTCTGCGGGGACCTGTCGCTGGGCGCTGCCGTGGTCGCCGACGAGTGGGTCGAGGCGCACGAAACCCACGGCCGCAACCGCTGAGTCATCGGAAGACGCCGACGCCGTTCAGGCGATGCCCCCGACCTGAGTCGAGGCGCCGGACCTCACCTCTTCCCCGGGAAGTGTCTCGGAGGTGCCCTGGCTTTCGGTGAATCCGCCGCCTGCCTTCCAGATGATCGTGGCAACAATCGTCCCCGCGCCGGCTACCCCGGCGAGGATCAACGCCGCGGCCGGAAGGCCCATACCGGCACCGACGAAGCCGGCCAGCGGGTAGGTGATCAACCAGCAGAAATGTGACAGCGAGAACTGGGCGGCGTAGAGGGCCGGACGGTCATCGGGACCGGCCGAACGCTGGATGAGCCGGCCGGCCGGGGTCTGGACGAGGGACAGACCGGCGCCGACGACGAACCAGCAACCGATCAGGGCGACAAGGGTGCCGACCCCGCTCGCCAGAACCAGCATCAGGGTCAGAACAGCCCCGCCGAGCATCATCACCCGGTAATCCCTGACCCTTCGGAGCAACCGTGGCATCGCCACCGCAACGAGGATCGACCCGGCTCCCACCGCCCCGAGTGTCCAGGCGACCTCGTTGTCGGCGAGACCGAACTCGCCCTTGACGAAGACCACCGTGTTGATGATCACCATGGCGCTGGCCGCAGCGGCAGCGAAGTACACCGCGAAGAGTCCGCGCAAGCGTGGCACCCGGAGGTAGTGGCGCACGCCCCTCGTCAGCTGGCGCATGCGATGCGCGGAGAAATCGACGTCCCTCGTGAGCAGCGGAACTGCGGTGGTCGAGATCAGAAGGGCAGAGGCGAGGAAGGCGACCGCGTTGAGAGCGAAGAGCACGTCGAAACCGATCAACCCCAGCAGCAGTGCCGCGAAGACCGGACTGAGGATTCCTTCCAGCTCGTAGCTCATGCGGGTCAGCGAAAGGGCTTCCGTGTACTCGTCGACATCGCTGAAGATGTCCGGCACCACCGCCTGAAGGGCCGGCGTGAACCCCGCTGCCCCCGCGCTGAGGATGACGATCAGCACGTACACCTGCCACACCTGATCGACGAAGGCAATCGCTGCTACCGCGAGGGCGCGAATCAGGTCAAGCGAAACGAGCAGCTTCTTGCGCGAGACGTTTGCCGCCACGGTCGCCACCACCGGCGCGATCAGGACGTAGGTGACCATTTTCAGTCCCAGCGCTATGCCCAGCACCTCGCCGGCGTTGTCGCCCGCAAGATCGAAGGCGAGCAGGGCCAGGGCCACGGTCGAGAGCCCGAATCCGATCAACCCGATCATCTGGGCTGCGTAGAGCCGCCGGAAGACGGGTTGCCTCAGAGGGATGGCAAGGGAAGGTGTGCTCACGAGGCAGTTCTATCCCAAACGCCGCGCCAGCCCTTGCTTCGCCCATGGAACGCGCGGAGATCGCCCGCAAACCTGACACGAAGCCTTGTCAATGTTCTAGGCTGGTGCGATGAGCGCGACCGCTACCGCCACCGCCCGCCGAGTCCCGCCGATGGTGGACAAGGCCATGATCTCCCAGGTCTGGAAGGTCTCGACCGCAAAGAACGGCATCTTTGACCAGTCCCGGGCCACCTACGGAGACACTTTCGGACTCAACCTGGCCCGGGGTCGGTGGTTCTACTTTGCCGACCCGGAGGACGTGAAGCAGATCTTCACCGCATCGCCGACGGTCCTGCACGCCGGGAAGGGAAACGAGATCCTCGCGACCGCCCTCGGCGAGCACTCGGTCCTGCTGCTCGACGAGGACGAGCACCTCCGTCAGCGCAAGCTCCTCCTCCCCTCCTTCCATGGCGAGAAACTGGCCTCCCAGACGGACACGATGGAACGGATCTCGGAAGAGGTGGTCGCCCGGATTCCGAAGGGCGAGAGCTTCCAGGTCCGGGACATGAGCCAGGACATCGCGCTCGAGGTGATCCTCGAGGTGGTCCTGGGCACTGCCTCCACCGGCGAGCAGCATGACCGGCTCGGCGCGGCGACCCGGGACCTGCTCGAGTGGATCTCGAAGGGGTACCGGCTCGTCCTCTCCTCCCTGTTCGGCCCCCGAAGCAGGCCGATCAAGCGGATGTACAAGCCCGCCTTGGCACCGCTCGACCGGGGCCTCTACGACCTGATCGCCGGGCGGCGCGAGGCAGATGACCTCGCAGAGCGAAGCGACATCCTTTCGATGCTGCTGCTCGCCCGGGACGAGGACGGGCGGCCGATGACCGACGTCGAGATTCGTGACGAGCTCGTCACCCTCATCGTCGCCGGCCATGAGACGACCGCCACAGCGCTGGCCTGGGCCTTCGAGAGACTCACCCGGATCCCCGGAGGAACCGAGCGACTCCACGACGAGGCCGTTTCGGGGGAAGGCGAGTACGCCCGCTGGGTATCTCAGGAGGCCCTGCGACTGCGACCGGTGCTCGACTTCGTCCTGCGCCGGGTGATGGAACCGATCGAGGTCGGCGGTTACGAGTTCGAGCCTGGCGAGGTGCTCGCGCCCTCCATCTATCTGATCCACCGCCGGGAAGACATCTATCCGGAACCGCTTGCTTTCAAGCCGGAGCGCTGGGACGGAGTCAAGCCGGGGACCTACACGTGGTTCCCCTTCGGTGGCGGCGTTCGCCGCTGCATTGGCATGCAGTTCGCGATGGCCGAGATGGAGATCGTGATGCGGGCCGTCGCACGGGCGGGAGTCCTGCTGCCGGTAGGGCCCGATGAGGCGACCGTCTCCCGCTTCATCACCTCGTCACCGAAGCGGGGTGGCCAGGTCCGCTTCGCCTTCTGAGCGGGCCGCCCTTTAAGTACTTTCGCCCGCCCCCGGACTGGTCAGGGGCGGGCGAAGACTGGTTCCGGAATGTCCGGACCCGACTCAGGCGGTCGGGTCGGGGACTATCCGGATGTACGGCTTGGGCTCTTCCCATTCGCCGAAGATTTCCTTGGCCTGGTCGTTATTGACCGAGCCGGCGATGATCACGTCTTCGCCGCTCTTCCAGTTGGCCGGGGTCGCGACCTTGTGCTGCGCGGTCAGCTGGAGCGAGTCGATCACTCGCAGGACCTCGTCGAAGTTGCGGCCGGTGGTCATCGGATAGACGAGGATCAGCTTGACCTTCTTGTCCGGTCCGATCACGAATACGTTTCGCACGGTCTGGTTGTCGGCGGGAGTGCGCTCGGTCGGATCGCCTTCGACTTCGGCCGGCAGCATTCCGTAGGCCTTCGAGATCGCGAAGTCTGCGTCCGAGATCAGCGGGTAGTTCGGGGCAGTGCCCTGTGTCTCCTCGATGTCCTTGGCCCAGTCCTCGTGACGGTCGAGCGGATCGACCGAGAGACCGATGATCTTCACGCCACGCTCGTCGAAGGCCGGCTTGGCGTTCGCCATGTAGCCGAGTTCGGTCGTGCAGACAGGGGTGAAGTCCTTCGGATGCGAAAAGAGGACTGCCCAGGAGTCGCCGATCCAGTCGTGGAAGTTGATCCTGCCTTCGGTGGTCTCGGCTTCGAAATTCGGTGCTTCCTGTCCCAGCTGTAGGGCCATGCTTTCTCCTTTGGTATCGCGGTGCTTCTGCCGCAGCGTGACAGCGGCAAGGCTTTTCAGGTTTCGGTGCGGAAATCCACTATAGCCCATATACCTGATCGGGATATAGGTATTTATCTCTGCGGCCTTGCTGCGGGCTCAGATGCTGCTTCCACCACCCTCCAGAAAGGCCATCAGGGCTTCGGCTCCGTTGCGCTGTGAAGGACCGCCTGCCAGTCCGCCCAGCATCCCGCTGCCGGTCATCAGCATGAACTTGAACTTCTGCCCGCCGGTCGTTTTCAGCTTTACCTCGATCGATGAGGAATCCATGATCAGCGAGGTCGGGGTGTTGCCCCCTCCCCCGCCGCCATAACTGCCCTTGGCGATCTCGTCCTTGCGAATGAAGGTGGCGGGCTGGCCGTCGAATTTACCCTTGCGATCGAGCGGCTGGACAACCAGGCGGGTAGCAGTGACCCCCAATGCGCTGACCGTCTGCCTGAGCATACTCCTCTGCCAGTTCACGGCGGCTACCCCGAGCAGATCTTCCCCGGGATCCAGCAACGATCGAAGTTGGTCACCATGGATCCTCTCGAAATCGTTGGCCCTTTCCTTTTCGGGCTCGTCCGACGATCTCGGCTTCAGTTCCATGGTCAGATCCTGATTACGTAGGAAGTGTAGTTGGAGATCGGGCTGTCGCTGGCGGCGCCGCGGAACTCGTAGACGTCGCAAAAGCGGAATCCCGAGCCGCTTTCCATCTCGTAGCTGCCGTTGACGGCGGCCGTCCTGCTGTGAGTGATGAAGTACTCGAACTCGACCCGTCTGGCCCGCTTGCCGAACATCGCCTCGAGCCAGGCGCGCATGCCCTCCCGACCCTCGATTGTGCCCTCGCCGACCAGGTCCCAGGTGATGTCTTCTGCCACGAAGTCGAGTGCCTTCTCGACTTCTCCGCCGATGAAGGCCAGGTTGAAGTCGAGCAGCCAGGCGGCGCGGGGAGAGTTGCCGCAACCGTCGGGAACGACGATCTCGGTCGAAGCTGGCTCCCTCTTCGGCTGTCCCATGGGCTTACCCTAACCGGAGATTGATCGAGCTCGTCCTCCTCGCAACCTTCACCGCCATTGCCACCGGCTTCGGAGCCATACCGGTGATGGTGCTCGGCCCGAGGGTGGAAGGGCTGGTCCCGCTGCTGCTCGGAATCGCAGCCGGCGTGATGGCCGTCGCATCCGTAATGGGGCTGATCCGGCCAGCCCTCGACCGGGGCACAGCCATCGAGGTCATGGGCGGAGTGTTGATCGGGGTCCTCTTCCTGCTGGCTGCGCGGCGGTATCTCAGTCACCTGCCTCGCGATTTCAGCGGTGCCGGCGGCCAGACGGGCCTGCTCATGTTCCTGGTCCTCCTCGTCCACAGCCTCCCTGAAGGCTTCGCAGTCGGAACCGCCTACCAGGCCGACCCCGCGAAGCTCGGAATCTTCGTGGTGATCGCGATCTCGATCCAGAACATTCCGGAGGGAACCAGTGTCGCCATTCCCCTGGCCGCCGCAGGCGCATCCGGCAGGAAGCAGTTCTGGATGGCCGTGGCAACTTCAGTTCCCCAGCCAATCGGAGCAGTGATCGCCTATCTGCTGGTGCAGGAGGTATCGGCCCTTCTGCCGGTTTCTTTCGGATTTGCGGCAGGCGCGATGCTTGCCCTGACCGTGGTCGAGATCCTGCCCGAGTCCTGGCGCGGCAACCGGCGCCAGACGGCCCTTGGGCTGCTGGTATCGATCCCGGCGATGATCGCGCTCAGCCTCGCGCTTGAGGTGTGAGCAAACGCCGCGGCGGGCGGCTAGCGGTCTTCCTCGGGTTGCCCGGGCTCCTGCAGGACTCCCAGGACTTCCCCGATCTGTGAATCCTGCTCGACCGGGTGCCGCATCGGCAGGTCGGCGTGGAGCCGGTAGCGGTTCCGCCGCCCTTCCTTGATTCGTTCCAGGTATCCGGATTCGATCAGGTCTCCGATGATCCTCTGGGCGGCGCGCTCGGTGATGCCGACCCGCTCGGCCACGTCCCGGTGGCGGATCCCCGGATCCCGGGCGACGCAGATCAGGACATGCGCATGGTTAGTCAGGAAGGTCCATTTCGCCATTCTCGAACGATACCGCATTCCGAAATCCTGATTTATAAAAGACGGTTCTTGATACGCGACTTGTATTTCGTGTATTGTAGATCGCATGAACCAGTTGCTGAGTGTCTCCACCGTCCTTGTCGTCCTGGCACCCGCGCTCGCAGCGCTTATCGCCTGGCGCCAACCGAACAGTCGCGATGCCGGGGTCGCCGGGGTTGTCGGTGCCGGCCTCGGCGCAATCCTCTCGCTCATCATCTTCGGCGCCATGATCAGTGGATCGGGTGCCGAGACCTCCACCACCTCGGTGCTCGGCATCGAGTTCGGAGTCGGGGTCGACCGGCTGCTCGCGCCGCTGCTGCTCCTCGTGACCGCAGTGAGCTGCGTCGTACAGGCCTTCGCCTCCCGCTACCTCCACGGAGACATCAGGTTCGGGCGCTTCTTTCTGGGCGCCGGACTGCTGACGGCATCCACCGCCCTCATGGTCGCGGCGGAGACGCCGGCCACACTGGCGATCGGATGGACCGGTTCCGGCCTCGCGGTCATCGCCCTGCTCGGCATGTACCCCGGCTTCCGTAGCGCCGACGATGGGCGCCACTCCACCCTGCTGGTGTTCGCGGCGGGCGACCTGGCGCTCTGGACGGCGGTGATCATCAGCATCGCCGGGGTCAGCGACCAGGCGCTGCTCGGGATCGGGACTTCGGCCGTCGCCGGACAGGACGCGATCGCCGCCCTGGTCGCAGTGCTGCTCGTTGTTGCGGCACTTTCGCGCTCCGCGCAGCTGCCCTTCCGCTCCTGGCTGCCGGGAACGATCGCCGTGCCCACCCCGGTGTCGGCCCTGCTCCACGCCGGCGTGGTCAACGCCGGCGGCATCCTCCTGCTCAAGACCAGCGGCATGTTCACCGCCTCACCCCTGGCGACCCACCTCGCCTTCGCAGCCGGTGCGGCAACCGCGATCTACGCGACCGTCGCGATGATCGCGAGGCCTGACGTCAAAGGCTCGCTCGCCCACTCGACCGCCGGCCAGATGGGCTTCATGATCATGACCTGCGGGCTCGGGGCCTGGGTCGCGACGATCTTCCACCTGATCGGCCACAGCCTCTACAAGGCATCACTCTTCCTCGGCTCGGGTTCGGCGGTCACCGCCGAGACCTCGCGAATCAGGAAGCCTCGCGCGGCCGGCTCCGCCAGCCTCAACCCGGCAGCGATCGGCTTCGCCGTGCTCGTGCCGGCCGCCCTGCTCTCCGCCTTCGCCTTCGCCTGGTACCCGGAACTGAGCTGGACCAGCGGCGCGATCCTCGCCTTCGCCTGGGCTACCCTCGCCTGGGCGTCATACGGGTGGATCCGGCGCAGCCCCGGGGCACGCGGCATGGCCACCGGAGGCGCCCTGCTGACCCTGGCCGCAGCCGGTTACGTCGGATTGATCTCACTGGCCTACGACTACCTCGGCAGCACGGTGCCGCTGGAGACCGCGTCCACCGTCTCGCCCCTCTGGCTACTCGCCTTCGTGCCGGTTGCGATCGCCTGGCTGGCGGTCAAGTCCGGAAAGGCCGGCTTGCCGGGCAGGCTCGACGGCGCGATCTACGTACAGGCCCTCAACGCAGCAAGGACCAGCCGGTCGAGCGCGAGCCGCGGCTCGGCTGAACGACAACTCACCGGCAGCGGCACGTTGATGCCGCGCTCACAGGAGGCACGATGATGAATTCAGGCGCAACCGTCGACACCCCGGTGCCTCCGCGTACCGAATCGGACCGCTCACGGGTCCGGGCCGATGCCGAAGTCGCGGGATCGGTGATCAGCAAATCCTGGCCGCTTGAGACTTTCATCGCGGTCAATCCTTTGCGCTCGCTCGAACAGGAGCGCTTCGAGGAGGCAGTCAGGATCGCCGGGCAGACCCTTGGTGCCCGCGGCACGATGAGCGAATCCTGGTACCGCGAGCAGCGCGCGTCGGGAAGGATCAGCGAGGACGACCTGCGGGTCACGCTTCGGCGGCGCCTCGGCGAAGTACTTGGCCTGCCACCGCTGACCGTGGGTCGTGAGCGCTTCAGCCCGGAGGCGATCTTCCTCACCGACCTGATGGTCGGCGAAGAAGCTCCCGCACCGGTTCGCACGTACCTGACGGCCAGCGAACGCTTCGAACCGGATGTGTTCGACCAGGTGAACGAGGAGGCCAGCAAGTGGTGCGCCGCATACCTCGGGGCGGAATCGGCCGGCTGGCCGATGCCGGGCCGGGAGCGTGGCTTCTACACCGCATGGCGTGAGCTGATCGGGCTCGACCGCTCCCTTCCGGCAAGCGCCAGAAAAGATCTCTCGGACCTGCCGGACAGGCCCGAGGACGCGCTGCTCGACGCGCTGGAGAGAATCGGCGTGCCTTCGCATGCGATCCAGGACTACCTGCGCGCACAGGTAGGGGCGATGCCGGGCTGGGCCTCACTGGTGATCCGAATGTCCGAGACCGACGAAGGCATGGACCTGGTTTCCTACCTTGCGATGCGGGTGGCGATCGAGTCGGCCCTGCTCGAGGCCAGGGGAGTCAGCCTTCCGGTTCCCTACATCCACCCCGGCAGCCACGACGGCTGGCAGCCGACTCCGGAACGCAGCCGGACCGTGAAAGTGGTGAACGCTCTCGGAGCCCTGCCCGGTTCAAACCAGGAAGAGCTCCAGGCCATCGACGAGCTGCTGGCCAGGCTTCCACAGCGGGAACGGACACAGGTCTGGCTGGAAGCATATGAGGAGAACTACCGGGCCTCCCTTCTCGGGGAACTCGAACGGCCCAGAGACCTCGAAGAGTCGCGACCCGACGCCCAGCTGGTCTGCTGCATCGACGTCAGGTCCGAAGGTCTGAGGCGGCAGTTCGAGCAGATCGGCAACTACGAGACCCTCGGATTCGCCGGCTTCTTCGGCGTTCCGATCAGGTACCAGGACCTGGACGGCAACCGTCCCTCGGATCTCTGCCCGGTACTGATCGAGCCAAAGAGCTCGGTCTTCGAGGAACCGCTTCAGGGAGCGGAGAAGCTCTCCGAGCGGCGACTGGCCCGCGAGAACTCGGTCAACTCCGCGAAAGACGGCGTCCATGAAGCCGAGACCAACCCGATCGCTCCCTTCGCCCTGGCCGAGATGTCGGGCTGGATCAAGGGACCGGTCGCCGCAGCACGCACTCTGGCGACCCGCCGGTTCGGAGCGCTGAGGTCACGGCTACGCGAGAAGACGGTGCCCAGGGCGCCCACCGTGATCGACGTCGAGCGCGACATGCCCCTCGACGAGCGGGTGCTCTTCGCTGAAGTGGCGCTGAAGACAATGGGCCTCACCGAGCGCTTCGCGAAAGTCGTGATCCTCTGTGCGCACGGAAGCACCACCGAGAACAATCCCTACGCCTCTGCGCTCGACTGCGGTGCCTGCGGCGGCCATCGCGGAGCGCCGAACGCCCGCGCCGCAGCCGCGATCCTGAACCGGGAGGACGTCCGCGCGATGCTGGTCGACCGGGGCCTCGAGATCCCGTCCGACACGGTCTTCGTCGCGGCCGAACACGACACCACCATCGACCGGGTCGAGATCCTCGAGCCCGAACTCGCCCCGGCGGAAGTCGCCGGAGAGATCGCCCGCATCTCGCGGGACCTCGCCGCGGCAACCGGCAGGCTCAGCCTCGAGCGGAGCCGCGACCTTCCGGGCGAGAACGCGAACGGCAAGGTCGCCCGGGCCGAATCCGGCGTGTACCGGCGCTCGCAGGACTGGGCGGAGGTCTACCCCGAGTGGGGGCTGGCCGGAAACGCCGCCTTCATCATCGGCCCCCGCCCGATGACCGCGGGTGTCGACCTGGGGCGCAGGACTTTCCTCCACTCCTATGACCCGAATGACGACGCCCTGGGCGAAGCGCTCGAAACCATCCTCACCGCCCCGGTCGTGGTTGCGCAGTGGATCAACTGCCAGTACTACTTCTCGACGGTCGAACCGGTCGTCTTCGGGGCCGGAACCAAGGTCACCCACAACCCGGTCGGAAACGTTGGTGTGCTGTCTGGTCCCGACGGGGATCTGAAGCTCGGATTGCCCTGGCAGTCTCTGGCCGACGGCGACCGCCTCGTCCACGAGCCGATGCGTCTGCTCGTGGTGATCGAAGCGCCACTCGAGCGGATCGCGACGGTGATCGACCGGAACCCCTCGGTGAGGGATCTCTTTGAAAACGGCTGGCTGAGTCTGGCAGCCCGGGAAGACGCGGCGTCCGGCTGGATGCGGCGCGAAAGGAACGGTGAATGGACACCATGGGAAACACGTTAGAGACGATGGAAGGCGCCGGCCTGTCGAAGATGGCCAAAGTCGAAATCGTGGTCGAGGGAGCCGACTCGCACTCAGTGAGGGAGGTGTTCCGCGCCAACGGGGCATCCGGCTTCACCAGCCTCTCCGGTGTATCCGGGCTGGGTCATGGTGGCTACCACCAGGGTCGGCTGATCTTCAACGAGCAAGCCACCCTTGAGCTGTTGATCACGGTGGTCCCGGAGGAAAGGGTCGAGTCCCTGATGGCGGGACTGCGCCCCATCCTGAACAGCTCGTCCGGGGTGATGTTCATCTCCGAGACCTGGGTCAGCCGGCCGGAGTACTTCGAATGAGCGTGACCTTCGAGCAAAGAGAACATGACCGGGAGGCACCCGCGAGGAACCTGGTGGTCGCGATGGTCGGGGCGGGCCAGCTTGCCCGGATGACCCACGAGGCGGCGATCAAGCTCGGCATCCGGCTTCGGGTCCTGGCGGGAAGCGATAGGGATCCTGCAGTATTGGCAGGGGCCGAGCACCTGGTCGGCAGGGCCGACTCGATCGACGACCTGCGCCGGCTCGCCTCCGGGGCGGATGTACTCACCTTCGACCACGAGGGCGTACCTCCGGAGCTGCTCGCCGAGCTCGAGAGCGAGGGCGTGAAGATGGCACCCACCCGCGCGGCAAAGCTGATGGCGCAGGACAAGCTTCACGCCCGGGTCAGCCTCGACGAACTCGGGTATCCGGTCCCCCCATTCGAGGCACCGGTCGATGCGGAGGCCGCGAGGAACTTCGCCGGACGCCACGGGCTCCCGGTCACCGTGAAGGCGGCCCGGGGCGGGTACGACGGAAAGGGGGTGTGGNNCCGGATCGCCTTCCTGTAGCCCTCGGGCCGGGCCATGCCGAAGTTGCGCTCGATCCGGGTCTTGGTGTCCGATCCCTTCTCCTGCCCGATCACCACGACGGGCTGATCCTCGAACCGACCCTCGACATCGTCGAGGAACTTGCGGTGATCGTGGCCCGATCCACGACCGGAGAGAGGGTCACCTACCCGGCCGTCACGACCGTCCAGAGAGACGCAATGTGCCGCGAGATTCACGCCCCCGCGGACGCTTCATCCTCGGTGATCGCCCGGGCCAGGGGAATCGCAACCGACATCGCGGAAGACATCGGTGCGACAGGCATCCTCGCGGTCGAATTCTTCCTGACCGGCGAAGGCCTGCTGGTCAACGAACTGGCTCTCCGGCCGCACAACTCGGGCCACTACTCGATCGAGGGCTGCGCCACCTCACAATTCGAGCAGCACCTGCGAGCGGTGCTGGGGCTGCCTCTCGGCCTGCCCTCGCTGGTGTCTCCGTCGGTCGTCACCGTGAACGTGGTCGGCCCGGAGTCAGGCGGCGATCCCCGGGCCAACCTCGAACTGGCGTTGAACGTTCCCGGTGCCCAGGTGCACCTCTACGACAAACAACCCCGCCCCGGCCGCAAGCTCGGCCACGTGACGGTCTGCGGCCAGGACCTGGAACCAACCAGGAAGGCAGCCCTGATGGCAGCGCGGGCACTGGAAGGAGAACGCGCATGAGTGACGACGCAAGCAACCCGCTGGTGGGAGTCGTGATGGGCAGCGACTCTGACCTGAAGATCATGGAGCAGGCGGTAGCGGCACTCGACGAGTTCCACATCCCCCGGGAAGTTCGGGTGACCTCCGCCCACCGGACCCCGGGGATGATGTTCGACTACGCGACCAGCGCCCACAGGCGGGGGCTTCGGGTGATCATCGCCGGGGCCGGCGGGGCCGCCCACCTGCCCGGCATGGTCGCGTCCGCGACCCCGCTTCCGGTGATCGGTGTTCCGATCTCGCTGAAGAAGCTCGACGGACTCGACTCGCTCCTCTCGATCGTCCAGATGCCGGCCGGCGTGCCGGTGGCGACAGTAGCGATCGATGCGGGAAGGAACGCCGGCCTGCTGGCCGTGCGAATGCTGGCCATGGGGGACCCGGAACTGACCGGCACCCTGATCAGCCACCAGGCAGCACTTTCTGAAACAGCCAAAGAAAAGGACCTTCGGGTCCAGACCAGGTTCCCCGGCACCGGCGGACCCGAAAGGACATGATGCTGAACGACAAGCGACTCCTCATCACCGGCGTCGTCAACACGGACTCGATCGCCTTCGCGACTGCGGAGCGGGCACTCAACGCCGGCGCAAGGGTGATGCTCACCGCCTTTCCCCGCGATCGCCAGCTGACCGAGGAGGCCGCCAGGCACCTGCCAGGAGAGGTCGGTGTGGCCGAGCTCGATGCGACCAAGGCAGAGGACATCCAGGCGCTCGGTCAGCGTCTCTCGGAGGATTTCGGACACCTCGACGGAGTACTCCACGCGATCGCCTTCGCTCCCCGCGAAGCGCTCGCAGGGGACTTCTTCGAAGCACGGCCCGAAAGCGTCAGCCTCGCCTTTCACACCAGCGCCTTCTCGTACGCCAGCCTGGGCCGTCTGCTGCGCGACCTCGCTCCCGACGGGGGCGGCGGCTCACTGATCGGCCTCGATTTCGACGCTGCGGGCGCCTGGCCGGTCTACAACTGGATGGGTGTCTGCAAGGCTGGCCTGGAATCGGTCAACCGGTACCTGGCCCGGGACCTCGGCCCGCTCGGCATCCGCTCGAACCTGATCGCCGCAGGCCCGCTCCACACCCGGGCGGCGGGCGGCATCCCGGACTTCGATGCACTCCTTGACGCCTGGGAGAATCGCTCGCCCCTGCCCTGGGATCCGGAAGACCCGTACCCGGTCGCGGACGTGGCCTGCTTCCTCTTCTCTAACCTGGCTCGCGCGATCAGTGGCGAGATCGTCCACGTCGATGGCGGCTACCACGCGATGGCCGGCAACCTGAGAAAAGTTGAAGCAGAAGAGCTGGTCGGGGGTGCCGCGTGAACACCATCTCCGAAGAGAGCCTGATGCCGGCGGCCTACGACCGTCTGCTGCTCGCATTCTCGAATCTCCGCGGATACGGGATCGAGGCGCGAATCTGCGATGGCGAGGATCCCGAGGTGGAAATGGACCGTATTCAGCAGCAGTTGCGGCGGCGCTTTCCGGATGCGACCGGTTGCTGCCTGGTCGCGCTGCGAACGGACCTCGACTGCTTTGGCCCTGACGGCGAGATGACGAAGCCCCTGCTGGTCCACCAGCGGGGGCTCTCGGTCAGGCCGGCAGCCCGGGCGGCACTTGGGAAGTTCGACCTGGCCGTTCGGGAGGGCGACGGTTCACGAATGCTGGTCTTCGATGCGCGATCCGACGGGAACTGGATCCAACAAGACTCATCGCTCGCGGGTCTTCAGCAGTGAGGCTCCGATCGAGGCTCCGACCACGATTGCGATGAACGGCAGTGACACCCAGATCGGCACCTTGCCGAAGAGGTCACCCCAGATGAACTTCAGGCCGACGAAGACGAGCACGATCGAGAGACCGGCCTGGAGGTAGACGAAGCGGTCGATCGCCCCGGAAAGCATGAAATAGAGGGCGCGAAGACCAAGCAGGGCGAAGGCGTTCGAGGTGAAGACGATGAAGGTGTCCGTGGTGATCGCGAAGATTGCGGGGATCGAGTCGATCGCGAAAACCAGGTCGGCCGACTCGATCATCACCACCGTCGCCAGCAGCGGCGTGGCGATCCAGATGCCGAACAGCGGCCTGCGATCGGTCACCACCTCCGACGCATCGATCTCGTCCTTGCGAACCCAGAACTTCGCTCCGTGGAAACGGTCTGAGACGGGGACCAGCCGGCGGAAGGCGCGCAGGACCACATTCGCGCCCGGGTCTATCTCCGAGTGGTCGTGGGTCGCCATGCGGATGCCGGTGATGATCAGCACGGCAGCAAACACGTAGACGATCGGATCCCAGGCCTCGAGTAGCTCCGCACCGAGGAAGATGAAGATTCCCCTCATGATCAGGGCGCCGATTACGCCCCAGACCAGCACCCGGTGCTGATACTCGGCGGGCACCGCAAAGTAGGTGAAGATCAGGGCAAAGACGAAGATGTTGTCGACCGAGAGGGCCTTCTCGATCAGGTAACCGGCGAAGTATTCGCCCCCCGACTCTCCGCCAGCGGTCACGGTCACGATGACGCCGAAGATCAGCGCAAGCGCGACCCAGCCGAGGCTCATCCACGACGCCTCGCGGAAGCCGATCACTTTGGCATCCCGGTGAAGGACCGCCAGGTCGAGAAAGATCATCAGCGCCACGAAGGCGATGAATGCGACCCATGCCCAGAACGGAACGTCCATCAGTTTGTCTCGCCCTTCATACGAAACAGATTACCGGATTTATATGTCGTGTATATGGCCGGGGTGATCAGCGGGACCGGAGCGGCCCTCAGGATCCGGCCAGTGCCCCTGCGTACACCTGCCAGGCCAGCGCCGTCTTGGCGGTGATGCTGAGCCAGATGTAGACCTTCTCCGCGAAGAGCGATTCCTGCCAGCGGCCGCGACCGCGGTAGGTCAGCCACATGTTCAGGGCAAAGCAGTTGAAGAGCAGGAACAGGGTCACGAAGATTCCGTAGACGAACCCCGGCACGCCGTCAGCGTTCGATCCGGAGAGAATGAACTGGATCACTATCGCGATCCAGGGCACCGCTCCCGCGATACACCCGTAGACGAACGGGGCCCAGTCGACCTCCTCCCGGCCGGCGTTGGCCCTTTCCATGGCCAGGCCAAGAAGGATCATCGAAGCGTTCACGCCGAAGATCGCCAGCAGGGCAACGGCATCGCTGACGCCAGAAAGCATGGCGATCAGAACGATCATCACCGACGCGCTGATCGAGTACTCGTACCAGCGGGCAGGATTGCGACCCTCGGAGATGTTCTGCTCGTACCAGCGGCGACCGAATGTGGCAACCAGCAGGTGGTCGATTGCCGCGAGCAGGAGGAACAGGGCCACGAGCAGGTCGATGCGGAGGCTGAAGAGATCCGTACTTCCGTAATCGCCGCCCCCCGGTGGTCCGGTCAGAAACTGCCCCGTGACCGGCAGCGAGGCCGGCTTGGCCACGATCAGCAGCACCACGACCTGGGCCGCGAAGAGGATGGTGGCGAAGACGTTCAGCTTCCTCAGGCCGGAAAGCGACATGCCCGCAAGCCTACATAGCCCCCGGTCCGGGCCCGCAACGTTCAGAACGCGGTTGCACGAGGCAGATACTTGCTTTTCATGTAGTTGCTGCTATATGTTTTTGAAGTATGAACCGGCGACCAGTCATTCTCGCAACTCTCTGCCTCTGTGCCTTCGCGGTCAACCTCGACGTGACACTCGTCAACGTCACTCTCCCCACCCTGGTCGTCGACCTCGGTGCGACGACCCGCGAGCTCCAGTGGATCGTCGATGCCTACACCCTCACCTTCGCGGCCCTGGTGCTGGCGGCGGGAAGCCTCGGAGACCGTTTCGGCCGGCGCCGGACGCTGATCGTCGGTCTCTGCGTCTACGGCATCGGCAACGCCGCCGGAGCTCTCGCCCCCGACACGACGAGTCTTGTGGCCACCCGTGCCGTCATGGGCATCGGCGCGGCGATCATCTTCCCGACCACCCTCTCGATCATCACCAACGTATTCACAGAGCGCGGAGAGCGGGCCCGCGCGATCGGTCTCTGGGGTGCCAGCACGGGCATCGCCATCGCGCTCGGCCCGATTGTCGGCGGGGCCCTGCTCGAATCGTTTTCCTGGCCTGCCACTTTCCTCGCCAAGGTCCCGGTCGCGATTCTCGCGATCGCCCTCGTGGCAGCATTCGTCCCCGATTCCCGCGACCCGGAAGCTCCCCGGCTCGACTTCCCCGGTCTCGGCCTCTCCACCGCGATGGTCGGACTGGTCGTCTACGCGCTGATCGAGGCCCCCGACGCGGGCTGGCTCTCTACCCAGACCCTCCTGTTCTTTGCCGCAGCCGCTCTGGCCACGGTTGCGTTCGTTCTCTGGGAGCGAAAGGCAAGCTCGCCGATGCTGGACGTGAACATCTTCCGCAACCTCAGGTTCTCGGCCGCTTCCGTCTCGGTCACGGTTTCATTCTTCGCGCTGGCCGGGTTCATCTTCCTTGTTACTCAGTACTTCCAGTTCCTGAAGGGTTACGGACCACTTGAAACCGGCCTGAGACTGTTGCCGGTGGCGACTTTCGTCGCGCTCTCCTCGGTGATCGGAACCCAGCTCGCGGTCCGCTTCGGCACCAAGTTCGTGGTCGGCGGCGGCCTGGTGCTGCTTTCGGTCGCCTACGCCTGGGTTTCGACAGCCAGCGTCGACACCAGCTACCTCGAGATCGCCGGCCAGATGGTCCTGCTCGGCTCGGGAATGGGGCTGACCAGCGCTCCAGCCACGGAATCCATCATGGGAGCGGTTAGCAACGCGAAGGCCGGAATCGGATCGGCGGTCAACGACGCCACCCGTGAGCTGGGCGCCACGCTCGGGGTCGCCGTTATCGGGAGCGTGTTCGCATCCCTTTACCGGGATGCCTTCGTGGATGGTGCGGTGCGGCAGATCCCGCCGGCGGCGCTCGGCCCTGCCGAGGACTCGATCGGTGGCGCCCTCATCGCCGCCGAGCGACTTGCGGCAGAAGGAGCCACCCAGGCCGGCATTACCCTTCAGACTGTCGCCTCCGCCGGCTTCTTCGACGGCATGCAGGCCGGCTGCCTGGTCGCCGCGGGGGTCTGCGCTCTCGGCGCGATCTTCTGCTTTGCCGTTCTGCCGGCCCACCCCCAGGAGGAGCGCGGACCCGACGACGAAGCCACCACCGCCGCGCCGCTTGATGAAGTGTCGGTGACAGGCTGATGGGCGAGAACCGCACATACGGACAGCGCTGCGGGCTGGCGCTCTCGCTGGATCTCCTCGGCGAACGCTGGACCCTGCTGGTGATCCGCGAACTGGCCCGCGGGCCGAAGCGGTTCGGTGACCTGCAGTCGGGCCTCAACGGGATCGGCACCAACCTGCTCTCGGCTCGACTGAAATCCCTGGCAGCGGAAGGCATCGTCGAGAAGGTGAAACTCCCGCCGCCCGCTTCGGCCACCGCCTACGCGCTGACCGATCGGGGTCGGAGCCTGCAGCCGATCCTTGAGGACCTCGCGGTCTGGGGTTACGGCATGATCGGAACTTTCGGGCAGCAGCCCGACCTCGAGACCAGGGCCGCCTGGGCGGCGATGACCATGAAGGTGTTCATGGACCGAGCCGATGCGGCTCCTCCTGTCGGCATCTACGGCTTCCGGGTCGGAGAGGAAGCGTTCTGGCTGCGGGTGACGGCGGACGGCTCCGAGTTGCTTGATGGCCGGTCCCCCGTTCGCCCCGACGTGGATGCCGAGATGGACACCGACTCCTTCTTTGCCCTGGCCACCGGAGCGACCGGCCTGAAAGACTCCAGCGCCGTGATCAACGGTGACCGCGAGAAGTTAGAGAAACTGATCAGGACCTTCCGGCTTCCCCTGCCGGCAGGCGACACCAATCCTTGAACGACGAATTCCCGACCCTGCCGGCCGAGGTCGAAACCTGCGTGATCGGGTCCGGCCTCGGCGGCCTCTCGATCGCCGCGGCACTCGACGAGGCCGGCGCCGACTATCTGGTGCTCGACAAGGGCCGCACTCCCGGCGGCCGGGCCGCTACCCGGAGATTCGCCGATTCGCGATTTGATCACGGCCTGCCCTTCGTCACGGACAAGGGGCCGCTGACCAGAGCGATGATCGAACGGGGCGAGGGTGCAGGGCTTCTTCGTCGCATGGATAGGTTCGATGGCCATGACGACGGCTGGTTCTCGCCGGCCGGGATCTCCGCCCTTGGCAAACACATGGCCGCCGGCCTGCGAATACGAAACCAGGCCAGGGTGACCTCGATCGAAGCCGATGGGACCGGCCTGACCCTGAAGATTGAGACCGGCGAGGAAAGGGTCGAGGTCCGGATCCGGACAAACCTGATCGTCACGGCACCCCTCCCCCAGGCGATTGAACTTCTCGCGCCGCTCGCCCCGGACTGGAACTTGCCGGGCGCGTCCCCCTACGACGAAGCCGTGGTCGCCATGGTGCGGGTTGACCCCTCCAGGCTGTCGGAGGGGCCGGCCCACCAGCTGCTGACCGGGGGGAACGGGATTCTGGTCAGGGACTACCTGAAGTTCGCCGACGTGGAGCCCGGCGTGAGCCTCAGGTTCTCGCCGGCCCTGAGCAGATCGCTCTTCGACCGGGAAGAAGAAGAGATCGTGGCGGCGGTCCGGGCCGAGCTTGAGACGATGACCGGACCGCTGGACCCGGCGATGGTGCAGGTCATGCGGTGGCGTTACGCAAACGGGGCGGGAACCATCATGGAACCGTTCCTCGAAACCACAGTGGCCGGAGTGCGGATCCGTGTCTGCGGGGACTCGTTTCTGGCAGGACAGGCCGACGGTACCGAGGCATCGCTCGCATCCTGCCGGGCTGCCCTGGATTCGCTCAGCTGAGTTTTCCCGGCCGTGTCGGCAGGTCTGATTCACTTGCCGGCGTGAATCGCAATGACGAGAGAGTCATCGAGGGGATGCGCCGGCAGCAGACGCTCCGGGAATCGCATCTCGAACAAGGCGAGCGGCTCGGATGGAAGTCCGGCTTCGGCACCGAGGGTGCGCGTGAGGCCCTCGGAATCGAGCAGCCTTTGGCCGGTTTCCTGACCACGGCGACCATTGTGCAATCGGATGCAACCGTCGACATCGGGAGTTGGGGCATGCCGCTCATCGAGCCCGAGGTTGCGGTGAGACTCGGAACGGACCTCGCTCCGGGAGCCTCGGCCGAGGAGGGCGCCCGGGCGATAGAGGCGGCCGCCGCGGCGATCGAACTGGTCGACCTCGGTTCAATCGAAAGTGTCGAGGACATCCTCGCCGGCAACATCTTTCACCGGCACGTCATTCTTGGCGGGTTTTTCGAGGTCACCGATTCGACCCTCCCGGATGTCAGGGTCCGGGTGACCGCGAACGGCTCGGAAGGCCCCTGGAACGACCCCCGGGATGTAGTGGGTGACCTGGGCCAGGTTGTCGCTTCGCTCGCGGACCAGGCCGGACTGGCCGGCGACGGCTTCATGGCCGGCGACATAGTGATCACGGGGGCTGCCGTACCGCCCGCGGCTCTCAACCCGGGCGACAGGTACATCGTGGAAACCGACACCGGCAGTTCGGTAGCCGTGAATGTTGCGTCGGCCGACTGAACCCGGAATGGCGTGATCCTCCTTGCCTTCTGATTCGGAACTCGTGTGGTCGAGCGACGGTGGGGATTTTCGCCCGGAGCAGAAGCGGGGAAGGAAGAAAGGCAAGCGGCGAACCCAGGATGCGAGCGCTCCCGGTCCGGCACCGGCCGGATCGACGATCAAGGTGAAGCGGGAGACCTCCGGACGGAAGGGAAAGACCGCGACGACGATCTCGGAGATCCCGCTCGACGAGGACGAGACCAGAGCGCTGGCAAAGCGGCTCAAGCAGCACTGCGGCGTCGGCGGAACCTCCCGCGGCTCCAGCATCGAGCTTCAGGGGGACCATCGCGACAAGGTGATCGCCTTCCTCGAAAAGGAAGGCCACCGGGCCGTCAAGGCCAGCGGCTGACCTCGAGCCTCCGCTAAGGCTAGTCGCAGGGGAATCCGGCCACTTCACGGAAGAAAATCGGGGCGACTGGATTTGAACCAGCGACCTTTCGACCCCCAGTCGAATGCGCTACCAAACTGCGCCACGCCCCGTGCGTGAACGGAGACTCTACCGGGAGAAGGGCTGACGGCGCGCCCTGAAGGAACCGGCTCCGGCCGGTTGAAGCGGGCGACGGGAATCGAACCCGCCCTAGGAGCTTGGAAGGCTCCTGTGCAACCAATACACCTCGCCCGCAGAGCGAAACTGGCCTTGGTTTTTGTGGGCCAGCATCAGTTTCTCAAATCGTGACAAAACTATCCGGGAGGCGGGGCGCCCAGGACTCGAACCTGGAACCTTCGGCTTTGGAGGCCGCTGCTCTGCCAAATTGAGCTAGCACCCCGGGGGCGGTCAATCCTACTGCGTTGTTTGTCGATCAGTTGTCAGGTCTGCCCGCCTTGACGTCCGACGCCTGTACGAACATATGTTCGTGCCTCGGGTCCATTCGATAGAGCTACGGGATGCGGTCGGCGAACTGCTAGACACCGGGCTTTCGGATTACGAGATATCGAGACGCACCGGAGTCGGGAGGACCACCGTTCAGCGGTGGCGACTCCGGGGCATCCCCGCAGATCAGCCCGAAATTTCAATCGAGATCGAGCCCGAATCATGGGATGACGCAGATCGAAACGCCTATGCATATCTGCTGGGTCTCTATCTGGGAGACGGGTACGTAGGAACAATCGGGAGAACCCACTCGCTTGTCATCGCCTGCGATATCCGGTACTCCATTGCTGCCCTGTGCGAGATGGCGCCCGGAAAATGGGGATCGCTCAGTGGTGTGGTCGGTACCCCATCCTCGCCCCCGGCAATAATGGCGGTGCGAACAGATCGCGTCCGATGACCAACGCCGCCGCAAACGTCACTCCCCCAACCCCCGAATCTTCCACAATCGGAGGCGTCGGGCTGGGCGCGATCCCCAAGCAACAGAGGGGCATTGAAGTCCGGGACCGGCTCTACTCGGCCGCGATCAGGGAGATCGATGCGAAGGGGATCGAAGAATCGCGGGTCGAGAACATCGTCGCTGAAGCCGGCACCAGCTGGGGAACCTTCTTCCGCTACTTCCCCCGGAAGGAAGACATCTTCCTTCACGAGTCGGCCCGCAACTTCCGGGAACGACTCCGCCCCGCCTGGGACAAAGCCATCAACGACGAAAACACGCCGATCAGGGAAGGCGCCCGCCGGATCATCCTCATGATGATGGAACCGGAGATCAGTCCCCGATTCCACGCCGAGATGCTCGCGGAGACGCTCAGCCATCCCGCCCGGTTCGCCGCGATCCTCGGCGAGGGCGAACTTCCCCTAGCCGTACTCATGGCCGGGCTCCTTGCCGAAGGCCAGAATCGCGGCGAAGTGAAGTCCGACGCTCCGATTCCCGTCTGCGCGGCCGTATTGCTCGCCGGGGTCATGTTCTCGGCCTCGAGGGTCCTTCAGGACGTTGCGGAAGGAACCCGGCCCGGCTCGGACATCGCCGAGGTCGCCAACCAGGCGTTCGACCTCGCCTGGTCCGGCGTCGGCACCTGAATCGGCAGGGGTCCGGCTCACTTCCCGCGAAGTTGGGAGAATCCCCGGACCGGCTCAGACCGGCAGACAAGCGGACGTGGCGGAACTGGTAGACGCGTCAGGTTTAGGTCCTGGTGCCCGCGAGGGTGTGGAGGTTCGAGTCCTCTCGTCCGCATTCATTTGGCCTTCATGCGGTGCCCGGGGATGCGGACATCCGGGTTTGAATCTATGATCGGCACATGGCGGTTGGAGAGGCAAGGCCCGGCTACGAGCTTTGGCGCCCGAACAGGGAGAAGTCCGCGTCCCTGACCACCCGGTTTCTGGCCGTGGTGCTACTGGTCGTTTCAGCGGTCCTGATGCTGATCGTGCTGCTTTGGATTGCTGTTGCTGCCCGGCAGGTAAACATTCCTTATGATGATGACGCTTTTCATCGTGATGGTCTCGGCATACGCCGCCGGCGCTTTCGGCGCGCTGCTTCCTGGGGGAGGCGCAGCGGGGCGCG
>JRYG01002702.1_pt1 | contig 32439 bp, 29 predicted proteins | sample 235341 | NCBI WGS metagenome assembly JRYG01 (sample SAMN03074218, study PRJNA261478) | activated sludge metagenome | biome: Wastewater Treatment Plant; feature: Wastewater; material: Activated sludge; isolation source: activated biomass of a wastewater treatment plant treating hydrocarbon... ...
GCGTTCACCACTTTGAGCGGTTATACGGAAGCCGAGGTGCTGGGCCGAAATCCGCGCCTGCTGCAATCCGGACAGCAGTCTAAAGCCTTTTATGCCGCCATATGGCAAACCATCGCGCGGGAAGGCGCCTGGCAGGGTGAATTCTGGAATCGGCACAAGGACGGCGGGCTCTACGTGGTGCTGGAGACCATCAGCGAGGTACGGGACGCGGCGGACCGGCTTGCCTACTACGTGGGCATCGCCACCGACATCACCCACCAGAAGGAAGCCGAGCAGCGCATCGAGCGTCTGGCTTATTACGATGCCCTGACCGACCTGCCGAACCGGGCGCTGCTGGCCCAGCGGGCGGAACTGGCGCTGGCGCTGGCGGCGCGCCGGGACGAGGAACTGGCGGTGCTGTTTCTCGATCTGGACCGCTTCAAGGACGTCAACGATTCCCTGGGCCACGCCGAAGGCGACGCCTTGCTGGTGCAGGTGGCGGCGCGGCTCAAGGAATCGACGCGGGAGGCGGACACGGTTTGTCGGCTGGGGGGCGACGAGTTCGTGCTGTTGCTGCCGGAGACGGGCCAGACCGGCGCGTTGCGGCTGGCCGACAAGCTGCTGGCCGCCTTCCGCCAGCCGTTTACCGTGGCCGGCCACAGCTTGCGGGCGACCTTGTCCATCGGCATCGCCCTCTATCCGCACGACGGCGCAACCTTCACCGATTTGCTGAAGAATGCCGACGCCGCCCTGTACCGGGCCAAGCAGGACGGCCGCAACACCCGGGCGTTCTACGCCCGTGAGATGAACGTCGCCACGTTCGAGCGGCTGGTGCTGGAATCCGAGCTGCGCAGAGCCATCGAGGTGGGCCAGCTTCGCGCCTATTTTCAGCCCAAGGTGCGCCTGGCCGACGGCTGGCCAGCCGGCGCCGAAGCGCTGGTGCGCTGGCTGCACCCCGATCACGGCCTGATTCCGCCGGGCCGCTTCATTCCGGTCGCGGAAGCCAGCGACCTCATCGTCGCCCTCGGCGACTGGATGCTGGAAGCGGTCTGCCGGCAACTCGTGGTCTGGCGCGGGGCCGGGCTGCCGCCGCTGACCGTCGCGGTCAACCTGACCGCCCGCCATTTTCGCGATCCGGGCTTCATCGGGCGCCTTGAAAATCTGCTGGCGGCTCACGGTCTCGCCCCCCAGGTTCTGGAACTGGAACTGACCGAATCCAGCCTCCTGGAAGCCGGCGCGCAAACGGCGGAAACGCTGCTGGCGCTCCGGCGACTGGGCGTGGGGCTGGCCATCGACGATTTCGGCACCGGTTATTCGAGCCTGAGCTATCTCAAGCGCCTGCCGATCACCGCGCTGAAGATCGACCAGAGCTTCGTGCGCGACCTGGTGATCGATCCCGATGACCGCATCCTCGCCGCCACCATCGTCGCCCTCAGCCACAGTCTGGGACTGAAGGTCGTGGCCGAGGGGGTGGAGACGGAGGATCAGCGGCGCATCCTGCTCGAACAGGGCTGCGATCTGGCCCAGGGCTATCTGTTCGGCCCTCCGATGCCGGCGGAGCCATTCGCCGAATGGCTCGACGCCCGGGGCGCGTCATCTGGAACCTTGGCCGGCGTAACGCTCTAGTTCCGATTGTCCGGTTCCGATTCCCATCGCTGGAAAGCGGCCGGTCACGCCGCGTTCGTCACGGGCGCCAGAACGGTTTGCTGCCTTCCTGGAGCGCATCGACGCGGCTGATGCCGATGTCCTTCAGCATGGTATCGTCGAGGCGCAGCAGGGCGCGGCGCTGGCGATGGATCGCGTACCAGCCGCGCAGCCGGGCAAACGCGACGGTGAGCAAGGCGCGAATGCCGAGGCGGTGCTCGGCGGGGAGTTTCAGGCATAGAGTGGCGTCGCGAAACATGACCTTATCCTCCAATCGTGATCCGCGACGGAGTATGACGAACGGTTATTTATTTATCCAACGAATAAGTTTGATATGATCAATCACCATCGCTTATGAATCGGGGGTTTCCCGTGTCCGCTCAGCTCGATCCAGATTTATTGCGCACCTTCGTCGCCATCGTCGACGCCGGCGGTTTCACGCCGGCCGCGAAACAGGTTCATCGCACCCAATCGGCGGTGTCCATGCAGGTGCGGCGGCTGGAAGAAGCGTTGGGCCGGGCGTTGTTCCAGCGCGACGGTCGCGGCGTGCAGCTCTCGCCGGACGGAGAGGCCCTGCTCGGTTACGCGCGCCGGCTGCTGAAGCTGCACGACGAGACCGTCGCCGCGTTGACCCGACCCGATCTGGCCGGATTGGTGCGCATCGGCACGCCGGACGACTATGTCGACCGCTTCCTGCCCGAAATCCTGGTGCGCTTCGCGCGCGCCTTCCCGCGTGTGCAGGTGGAAGTCAACTGCGAGCCCAGCGTGAACTTGCGGCGGATGCTGGCCGAAGACCGGCTCGATCTGGCGCTGATCACCTGTACGCCGGGCGCGGAAACCGGCGAGGTGGTGCGCCGCGAACCGACCGTGTGGGCCACCGCCGAACGCCATCTCGCCCACGAGCACGAACCGCTGCCGCTGGCATTGTTCCAGCCCGGCTGTGCGTTCCGCGACTGGGCGCTCGCCGGCCTGAGCGGCTTGGGGCGTCCGTATCGGATCGCCTACACCAGCGCCAGCATCAGCGGCATCCTGGCCGCGGTGACGGCTGGCCTGGCGGTGACCGTGCTCTGCCGCAGCGTGCTGCCGGCCGGCGTGCGTCCGCTCGGCGTCGAGGAGGGTTTTCCGCCGCTGCCGTCGGCGAGCATCACGCTGCATCGAGGCGGCGCGGTTTCGGCGGTGGCGGAGTGCCTGGCCGGTTACATTCGCGAGGGGTTTGGCGCGGACGCGCCGCCGGTCTCCGTCCCCGCCGTTGGCCGCGTCGCGGTGGCGGCCTGATCCCGGGCGATGCCTGGAGAAAAAATTTTACGGTCGAGAGCCTTTGTAACGACAGCGTTGTCTACTTTAGGGATCGCTAAGCCGTCCGGTACAGTGAAATCATGGCCAAAAAGATCATCCTCAGCCTCGTCATCGTGCTGGTTTTGGTGGGACTGCTCGCCGGCGTCAAGGGATTGCAGTTCCAGACGATGTTCGCGCAAGGCGCCAGCTTCGCGCCGCCGCCGGAGACGGTCACCACCGCCACGGTGAGACGGGAGGACTGGCAGCCGACCCTGACCGCCGTCGGCTCGGTCGCCGCCGTCCAGGGCGTCATGCTCGGCGCCGAGATGTCGGGCGCGGTCAAGAGCATCGCGTTCGAGTCGGGCGCGACCGTGCGGGCGGGAGATCTGCTGGTGGAACTCGACACCGCCGTCGAACAGGCCCAACTGCGTTCGGCCATGGCCAGCGCCGATCTGGCCCGCCTCAATCTGGAGCGCGCCCGCGATCTGCGCGGCAAGAACATGGTTTCCCAGGCCGATCTCGACAGCGCCGAAGCCCAGTTCAAACAAGCAGTCGCTCAGGTGGACAACATCCGGGCGGTCATCGGCAAGAAGACGATCCGCGCCCCCTTCGCCGGCCGGACGGGCATCCGGCAGGTCAACGTCGGCCAGTTCCTCGACAACGGCGCGGCCATCGTCACCCTCCAGTCGCTCGATCCCGTGTACGTGGACTTCGCGCTGCCCCAACAGGATCTCGCCCAGCTCAGCGTCGGGATGACCGTGCGCGTCACCACCGATGCCTTTCCCGACCAGAGCTTCGAGGGCAAGCTCACCGCCATCAACCCGGAAGTCGACGCGGTGACCCGCAACGTTCGCTTGCAGGCCACGCTGGCCAATCCCGCCGGTCGCCTGCGCGCCGGCATGTACGTCAACGTCGAGGCCGTGCTGCCCGAAACAGAGCGGGTGCTGATGATTCCCGCCACGGCGGTGCTGTACGCGCCCTATGGCGATTCGGTGTTCGTGGTCGAGGACAAGAGGGACGAGAAGACCGGCGCGACCGGCAAGGTGCTGAACCAGCGGTTCGTGCGGCTCGGCAAGACGCGCGGCGATTTCGTGGTGGTGACCGCGGGCCTCGAAGTCGATCAAACCGTCGTCACCACCGGCGTGTTCAAGCTCCGCAACGGCATGAGCGTGGTGGTCGACAACAAGCTGGCTCCATCGTTTCAGCTCGCACCCAAACCGGCGAATTCGTAGGCCGGTGCGATGAAATCCTTCACCGACCTGTTCATCAGCCGGCCCGTGCTGGCGATTGTGGTCAACCTGGTGATCATCATCGCCGGCCTTCAGGCCATGTTCACCCTCAACGTGCGGCAGTATCCGCGCAGCGACAACGCCAGCGTCACGGTCACCACCGTCTACGTCGGCGCCAGCGCCGAGCTGGTGCGCGGATTCATCACCACTCCGCTGGAGCGCGCCATCGCGGCGGCGGACGGCATCGACTATCTGGAGTCGCAAAGCGCCCAGGGCCTTTCCACCATCCGCGCCCGCCTCAGACTGAACTACGACGCGACCAAGGCCCTGGCCGAAATCGGCTCCAAGGTCGATCAGGTGCGCGGCGATTTGCCGCCCGAAGCCGAAGTGCCGGTGCTCAACATCGAGTCGGCCGACAGCGAATTCGCCTCGGCCTACCTCAGTTTTTCCTCGGATGTCCTCCAGCAGAACGAAATCACCGACTATCTGGTGCGGGTGGTGCAGCCGCGGCTCTCGGCCGTCGAGGGCGTGCAGCGCGCCGAGATTCTGGGTGCCCGCACCTTCGCCATGCGCATCTGGCTCAAGCCCGAAAAGCTGGCCGCGCTCAACGTCAGCCCGGTGCAGATTCGCCAGGCGTTGGCCGCCAACAACTATCTGGCCGCCATCGGTCGCACCCGGGGCTCGCTGATTCAGGTCAACCTCACCGCCAACACCGATCTGCGCTCGGTCGAGGAATTCAGGAATCTGGTGATCCGCCAGCAGGACGGCGCGCTGGTGCGGTTGGCGGATGTCGCGGACGTGGTGCTCGGCGCCGAGGACTACGACGCCGAAGTGCGTTTTTCGGGACGGACCGCCGTGTTCATGGGCATCTTTCCGCTGCCCAACGCCAACGCCATCGACGTGATCAAGCGCATCCGCGCCGAGATGGCGCTGGTCCAGAAAGAATTGCCGACCGGTTTGGAGGCGCAGGTCGCCTACGACGCCACCGACTACATCAACAACGCCATCCAGGAAGTCGTCACCACTCTGGGCGAGACGCTGCTCATCGTCGTGGTGATCATTTTCCTGTTCCTGGGCTCCCTGCGGTCGGTGCTGGTGCCGGTCATCGCCATTCCGATTTCGCTGATCGGCGGCATTTTCCTGATGCAGGTCTTCGGCTTCACGATCAACCTGCTCACCCTGCTGGCCATCGTGCTGTCGGTCGGTCTGGTGGTGGACGACGCCATCGTGGTGGTCGAGAACGTCGAGCGCCATCTGCGGGAAGGCCGGACGCCCTTCGACGCCGCCATTCTCGGCGCCCGCGAGTTGATCGGTCCGATCATCGCCATGACGGTCACGCTGATCGCGGTCTATACCCCCATCGGCCTGCAAGGCGGGCTGACCGGCTCGCTGTTTCGCGAATTCGCCTTTACCCTGGCCGGCGCGGTGACCATTTCCGGCGTGGTGGCGCTCACCCTGTCGCCGATGATGGCATCCAAACTACTCATCGCGGGGGACGAACGGCACTGGTTGCCGGTCCACATCAATGCCGTTTTCGAGCGATTCAAAGGCTGGTACGGCCGGGTGCTCGACAGCGCCCTGAACGCGCGCGCGCCGGTCTACCTGATGTGGGGCGCGCTGTCGGTGCTGGTGGTGCCGATGTGGATGTTCTCGGCGGAGGAACTGGCGCCGAGCGAGGATCAGGGCGTGATCTTCGGCATCGTCGATGCCTCGGCCAACGCCACGCTCGATCAGACCAGCGCGTTTGCCGCCGCCGCCAACGACGTGTTCCAGGGCGTGCCCGAAACCCAGTTCACGTTTCAGATCACGTTTCCCACCTCGGGATTCGGCGGCATGGTGGTCAAGCCCTGGGACGAGCGCGACCGCACCGTTTTTCAGATTCTGCCCGAGGTCCAGCGGGGGTTGCAGGGCATTCCCGGCATCCAGATGTTTCCGGTCACGCCGCCCGCCTTGCCCGGCGGCGGCCAGTTCCCGGTGGAGTTCATCATCGCCTCGACCGCCGATACCCGGGAAATTCTGGAAATCGCCCGGCAGGTTCAGACCAAGGCGATGCAGAGCGGGATGTTCGCTTTCCCGCCCATCATCGACGTCAAGATCGACCAACCCCAGACCGAGATTGTCGTCGACCGGGACAAGGTCGCCGCGCTCGGACTCAATCTCCAACAGGTCGGCGCGGACCTCACCGCCGCCGTGGGCGGCAATTTCGTCAACCGTTTCAACATCGCCGGCCGCAGCTACAAGGTCATTCCGCAGGTGGAACGGGTCGGTCGCCTCAATCCCGAGCAACTGGAAAACATTTACGTGACCGGACCGAACGGGCAACTGATGCCGCTCGGCACCGTCGCCTCCCTGCGCCACAGCACCGAGCCGCGCTCGCTCAACCGGTTCCAGCAGCTCAACGCGGTCAAGATCAGCGGGGTGGCGATCCAGCCGCTCGACCAGGCGTTGCGGTTTCTGGAGAACGAGGCCGCGAAATTGATGCCGCTGGGCTACGTGATCGATTACACCGGCGAGTCGCGCCAACTGCGGCTGGAAGGCGGCGGCAAGTTCTTCGCGACCATGGGGTTTGCCATCATCATGATTTTTCTGGTGCTGGCGGCGCAGTTCAACAGTTTCCGCGATCCCTTCATCATCCTGCTCGGCTCGGTGCCGCTGGCGATGTTCGGCGCACTGCTGTTCACCTTTCTGAAGATGCCGAATCCGCAGATTCCGTTCCCGCTCACCGAAGGCTGGACCACCACGCTGAACATTTATTCCAAGGTCGGGCTGGTCACGCTGATGGGCCTGATCGCCAAGAACGGCATTCTGATCGTGGAATTCGCCAACAAGCTGCAAATCGACGGACGCGCCAAGCTGGAGGCGGTGCGCGAGGCGGCCTTGATTCGGCTGCGGCCGATCCTGATGACCACGGCCGCCACCATCGCCGGCCACCTGCCGCTGACGCTGGTGACCGGGGCCGGCGCCGCCGCCCGCAATTCCATCGGTCTGGTGCTGGTCGGCGGCATCGCGATTGGCACCTTGTTCACGCTCGTCTTCGTGCCGACGCTCTACATGCTGATCGCCAGGGACCACGCCCACGACCGGGATGCCGAACAGGCCGCGGCGGCGGCTCATGCCTGAAGAGGACGGGAGAATTCGCCGCGCTTGCGGTTTGTTCCCGCGACTCAATTGCCGGTGCCGGCGCGCGGACGGGGCGCGGCCGGTTCCAGCCGGGCGATGATCCCGTCGCTGGAGTCGGTCAGCAGATAAAGATAGCCGTCGGGTCCAGCGCGCACGTCGCGGATGCGGCCCAACTCGCCTTGTAACAAACGTTCCTCCTTGACCAGCTTCTCGCCGTCGAAGCGCAGCCGCACCAGCATTTGTCCCCGCAGGGCGCCCACGAACAGGTCGCCGCGCCAGCGGGGGAAACGGTCGCCCTGGTAAAAGGCCATGCCCGACGGCGCAATCGACGGTACCCAGACGTGGAGCGGTTGCTCCATGCCCGGCTTGTGGGTGCCCTCGCCGATTTTGGTGCCGATCACGTATTCGACGCCGTAGGTGATGACCGGCCAGCCGTAGTTGCGCCCGACGCGGATCACGTTGACCTCGTCGCCGCCCTGGGGGCCATGCTCGTGCGCCCAGAGTTCGCCGGTGGTCGGATGCAGCGCCGCGCCCTGGACGTTGCGATTGCCGAGCGTGTAGATTTCCGGACGCGCATCGGCCCGGTTCACGAACGGGTTGTCCGCCGGTATCCGTCCGTCGTCGTGCAGCCGCACGATCTTCCCCGCCAGATCGTCCATTTTCTGCGCCCGCTCCTGTTCGCCCCGGTCGCCCAGCGTGATGTAGAGATAACCCTGCCGGTCGAACACCAGCCGCGAGCCGAAATGCCGCCCGCCACCCGATTTGGGTTGCTGGCGAAACAGTACTTCCACGTTCTCCAGCCGATGATCCACCAGCCGGCCGCGCGCCACTTCGGTGCCGACGCCGCCTTCGCCCCGCGCGGCGTAGGACAGATAGATCAGGCCGTTCTCGGTGAAACGCGGATGCAACGCCACGTCGAGCAGTCCGCCCTGGCCGTATGCGGCTGTCGGCGGCAGACCCGTTATCGGGCGAGGGTCCAGCGTGCCATCGGCGGCGACCAGGCGCAGCCGGCCCGGGCGCTCGGTCACCAGCCGGCGGCCATCGGGCAGGAACGCCAGCCCCCACGGATATTCCAGTCCCCGGGTTACCGTCGCCACGCGAAAGGCGTGTTCCTCGCTGGAAAGGACCGGTTCGGCGGCGTGGCCGGCTCCCAAGACGACGGCCAGGGTGATAATTGCGAAAAATCGGGCAAGCGTCATGGAAACATCTCCTGGGGGATGGCGGTATGATGAGTACGCAAAGGCATCACTCAATTGACAACAGAAGCTTGTTCATCTACTCAAAACACAAGTAAGCATTATATTTTGTCTAATGTAATTTACTGACCTGGCGCTAAGGTAAGGGAAGAGCCATGCGTATTCTCCTCGTCGATGACCACACCTTGTTCCGTGAAGCGCTCTTGCATGTGCTCAGACAGTTCGACAGCACGGCCGTGGTGATCGAGGCATCGACCGCCCGGGAAGCGATTCGGCTGGCTGCTCATTATCACGATCTGGATCTGATTTTACTGGACTTGACTTTGCCGGGTTTGAACGGCCTGACCGCCCTGCCCGAACTCCACGCGCTGCGACCCGCCGTGCCGCTGGTCATCCTGTCCGCCTCGGAGGATTCCACCGCGGTTCGGCAGGCGTTGGACGGGGGTGCGGTGGGCTATATTCCGAAGTCGTCCAGCAGCCACGAGATGATCGCGGCCTTGCACTTGGTGCTGGCGGGCGAGGTGTACGTGCCGCCCGCCCTGCTGGCGGCGCTGGAAGCGCTTGACGACGTTCCGATTCCCGTGGCCACGGCATCGGCGGAGGAGGGAAATGGCGAGGGACTGACGCCCCGGCAGGTGGAGGTGCTGCGCCTGATGGCGCAAGGTCTGTCCAACAAGGGAATCTGCAAGCGTTTGAATCTGGCGGAAGGCACGGTGAAATTGCATGTGACCGCCATCCTGCGGGCGTTGAATACCTGCAATCGCACCCAGGCGGTGATCGAAGCCACACGGCGGGGCCTGATACCCGCCGCCAGCCAGGAGAATTAATTCAGCGGCTCGCGTTCGTTTACGCGGATCAGGTGGCGCACGACGCTGCGCAGTTTGGCCGGTTGGACCGGTTTGTGCAGCAGGGGATAACCGCTGGCTTCCGCCTCACGCAGATGATCGGGAGCGGTATCGCCGGTAATGACCAGGGTGGGTACGTAGCGGCGCAGGTTTTTTTGCAGAAGCGCCACCGCTTCCAGACCGGACAGTTCACCGCGCAACCGGTAATCCACGATCAGCAATTCGGGCGGCGGGGCGTTGGCTTTCAGCTTTTCCTGCGCTTCCTCCAGCGAGGCGGCCTTGATGACGACGCAACCCCACCGCTCCAGTAACCCATCCATCGCCTCCAGCACGGCGCTGTCGTCGTCCAGCACCAGAATTCGCCGACCCTGCAGCTCCCGGCCGGGGATCGTGGCCGGTGAGGGGAGGGCGCAATGCGTCGATTCCCGGGCGATGGGCAGGGTGACGGCAAAACAGGAACCCCGTCCCAGGCGCGAGCGGACCGTGATTTGATGCCCCAGCAAGGCGGCCAGTCGCTTGACGATGGCCAGGCCCAGGCCCAGCCCTTGATGGCGGTTCCGTTCGGGATTGCCCAACTGATGAAATTCCAGAAAGATGTCGTCCAACTGGTCCGCGGGAATGCCTATGCCGGTGTCGTGGACTTCGATCCGCAGTTTGTCGCCGCGGCGGCGGGCGCCGACCAGAACCCGGCCGTTGCGGGTGTAGCGCAGGGCGTTGGAAATCAGATTTCTCAGGATACGCTCCAGCATGGCGGGGTCGCTTTGCACGATGGCCCGACTGGAGCGGATTCGCAGGGCATTACCGGTTTCCCTGGCGGTGGGTTGATGCGGGGTTTCGGGCCGCTTGAACAGCCTGCGCTCCAGTAAAACGCCGAAGGGGTTTATCCCGTGGGATTGATACTCGGTCGCCAGCCGCTTGAATAGGTCGGCCACGGCCACGGGACCCACATGGGGGCGGATCACCCCCGCGTCCAGCTTGGAAATATCCAGCAGGGCATTGAGCATACTGTCGATGGCCTCGATGGAATCCTCGATCTGTTTGATCAGCGACTCGGTTTCGGTATTGCGGACGCGGTCGGCCAGGTTGGCGAAAAACAGACCCAGGGCATGGATGGGCTGGCGTAGATCGTGACTGGCGGTCGCCAGAAACCGGGTTTTCGCCGCATTGGCCCGCTCCGCTTCCTGAAGGGCCAGATCGAGCGCGTTTTCGCGGCGCTTGAGTTCGCTGATGTCGGTATAGGTCAGGACCCGGCTGCCGTCGGGCATGGCGCTTTGGCGGATTTCGATGACGGCGCCATCCGAGCGCCGATACTCCATTTGTCCCGATTGAGGCTGTGTCAACGGCGGGTCGGCGGCGTTCAGGATCGTATCGAGTCGCTGACCGTTTTGGATCTGGCGGTCGCCGAGACCGAGCAAATCCAGGAAATTCCGGTTCCACATCCGCAACCGGTTTTCCCGGTCGATCAGGCTGATGCCCTGCTGGATGTGCTGCAAGGTGGTCTCCAGCAAGGCCGATTTTTCTTCCGTCTCCCGCCGCAGGGTGGTGTTTTCAAAGCGCAGCCGCAGGGAATGGCTGAGTGTCCCGTAAACATTTCTGGTATAGAACAGGCTCGCCACCAGATTCAGGCTCACCAGCAAAGCGACCTCGGCGCCTAGTGCGCCTCCACGCAGCAGCAATACGGTGATCAGGGATAACAAGACCAGCACCGAGGCGAAATAGGCGGGTGGATAAGACACCACGGCCATCAATGCCTGAGCATTCAGTCCGGCCAGGATAACGGTGATAATGATCAGGGTCGTCGGCTGTCCGGGATCCAGGAACAGGATGGGAACGGCTCCCCAGGTCAGACCAAAAATCCACGATAAGGTAGCCGCCGCCGTTCCCCAATGGGCCGTTGTTTCCGAAGTTGACCGCCGCCGGTAGGCGTGCATCAGAAACCAGCGAGCCACCGTCAGCCCGTAGAGAACAACCAGCCAGGCCAGCAGCTTGTCGTGGGACGCCACGCCCCAGAGCATCAGGACGAGGATGGTGCCGGTGACGGTATGGACTATGATGGCGATGGGAACCGAGCGGAACAGCGTATCGATATGCTCGGCCTGAATTTCGGCATGGGCGACATGGTTGCTTGGGTTCATGGCGAGGCCGAGTCGTGCTGGACCGATAAAAAAGCCAGAGATAAATCCGGGTTGGGGATCGCAAAAGATGCGGAATTTGTGCTGCTGTTATCGAGAACTATCTTCACGTGGCTTGGGATAGGGCCTGTGATCCGTATCAGTCCGCTCCGGTCTGTCACCTCTCGGGTCCCGATCCTGTCTTCGATAGGAATTGAACTGGATAATAAAAGGAAAGGGACGATTGTCATCAATAGTCCGAGGCTGAGTTTCTCGAGCAAGCGAGTCAATTTGACCGACCCAATTTCTGATTTCACTCATTTTATTCGCAGGCACGGAGGTCATATCCCATACTGCGCCATAAGCCATACCTTGATTATTTGCTCCCACTGACATTGGTTTCCAAAGTTGCCTATTTGAAGCTACCGTGATGCGGCCCTCCAAAACGATGCAGCGCGTATCACCATTGGGCGAAATGGTCATCACCCATTCCGTTCCTTCCGCCCCGGCGGTCACAAACTCCGTATCCACTTGGAAAGCACCCTTGACCCTGACGAACAGTTCGCCGACGAACGCGAAGACCGAACCGATCCTGATGTGACCGTTGGCTCTCAAATACAGTTGCGACCCGTTTGCAAAGCGGATCGCCACGGCTGATCCTGGACCGGTCCAGACTTCATCGCCTGTGTTGAGGCGCATGTTTGGCGTGACATCGAGACGTACACCCCGGCGTACAACCCATGTTCCGCGCTTTTCGGAGTCGGCGGCGATACGGTATTTCGGGACACCGGTGGATTGATCCTCCGTCAGGATAGCGTAAAGAGTCACGGGTGCTTGGTAAGCTTGCCCGTGAGAAACGGGCGTGCAACCGACTTGTGCGATACATAAAAACAGCAAGGCGTGCTGCATGATCTTTTGCAAGAGACCGATACCGGTTCCATACAACCTGTAACCAACAACAGCGGTACTCATTGAAACCACCTCCTTTGCACTTTTCCAACAGTCCAATAGGCAACTCCAACTGACAAGACATGATAAACCGTATTGAGTATGATATGATTTTTAATATAAATATAGCCGCTGATTCCAACATATATCAAACCAAGCAGGGAAAAGAAAACTGCCTGGAATGAAAGTGGTGCCTGGGGTTTCCACAGTCTGATCGAACCACCCAGAATTCCCAGAAAAAGCGTAACGAAAAACTGCTCCCAATCTCCGAGTGGGCGTATCACCGTTCCATTTAACAGGGAATTGACCACTGCGGCGTGCAGCTCAAGACCGTAATGTTCTTCCCTTCGGAATCCAACAACAACCGGAAACAGGTCGTCCTTTCTTTCGACACCCACCAATACAATCTTATCCTTGAAGTGACTCAGTTGACCGTCGTTCTGGTGTTTGACAATCGCTTCGTAGGGATATTTCGATTGCGCGTTATCTGGGTCTTTAAGCAAAAATGGATCGATGAAAATGTTCGCCGTCGTGTCGTGCTTGCCGATAACGGGACAGCCCGGTTGCTCCCATCTGACCTCATGTATTTCAGAAGGGCTGAATTCAGTTACGATTTGCCGCGTGGCGGGATTCAGGTAATCAATTTTCCTGATACCCTGGGTTACCGCAATCCCGTGATTTTGAAAGGCAGCACCGATTTCAAGAGCCAGCGAATACAGTAATTGTTGTTGGCCATCTTTCATCACCACCAATGGAGCTACTTGTGACGTACCCCATTTTTTGCCAATACACAGCAGCCCCAACCGCATACCCGCATTCGATAATTGCCGAACCGATTTCGGCTGCCGCCCTTCCGCGAGGTTTCGGAAACCCGCGATGACGGCGGTACGACGGTCTTGCGCTCGTTTGATCGCATTGGATAATTCACCGTCGTAAGCGGTCGGCTCTTCAAAATACATGTCGAAAGCGATGACTTTGGCGCCTGCTTGGGAAAGTTTATCGATCAGGATAGTGTGCTCGCGTCGCCAGTCCTTGCCAAATGCTTTCCCGATTTCCTTTTCAGTATTGTCGGTGATGGCGACGATGATAATCTGCTCACCGGGCTTTGGCTTGGAGAATATTCCCGCCAGCCACATGGTGTAACTTTCAATCCTTATCGCCGATGGCAAGCTATCGAAAAGCTGTATCCATGACAGAAAAAAAATGATGAGTGAAGTGCCGGTTGCAGTAGTAAAGGCGATTCGACGAAACCTGAGTTTTTGTTCAAGCCGGGCCAGTTCCACGTTATTCTGGTCGAGAGCCGCCTGAACTTGCTGATCGGGAGATTCCTGGTATTTCTGTTCCAGATTTTCGATATTTCGCCGGTATGTTTCCTTGGCCGCCTCGGATCGATGATAATCGTGGCTGGAAAGGGGCAAGTCCGACAGCAGCCTGCCGGTGACGATGTTGAACAGAAGCCCTTCGCTGGCGCGCATGAACAGGACCGGAGCGCCAATGTCGCGCTCTCCGGGAAATTCGCCCAGCAGTCTGTTCCTGGCGTGGCTCACCGCGAATTCCACTCTGCCACGCGCATGACTCTTGAACAGAGAGCGATAGAATTCCCGGCTGAACAGAATGGCGGCATCATCGTAGATCGCGTACTGCATTGCGATTACCGCCGGAATGCCCCGCCTTACCAGCCGATAGGCCATGCCGGCCATTGGTGTGGTGCGTGAGGTTTCAGCGCCCTTGCAGGAATTCAGAAATGCCAGCTTCAAGGTGGGGTGATTGACGAAGAGACTGGCGAACTGGTTATCGTCAATGTAGTCGATGTCGCCGTCTTCGGAATTCAGTTGCAGAAACGCCTGGTCGTTTTCGAACTCGCCGTGGCCGATGAAGTGAAACAGATGGAACCGCTCTTCCAGCAAGGCGTCGCTGATTCTGGTGGAGGTGACCTTTCCTTCCAGAAAGGTCGGTATCACATGATGGTCCAGACCGGCGAGAGTCTGGATCAGGTTGGCTTTTTCATGGGCGGCGTCGAGTTCGGGGCTGTCGGGAATCGCGACCAGCATTTTGAGGGGTAACGCCACTTCCAGATTTTCAATCGGTTCGAAAATCTCCAGGTACCTGACGACGGGGCATTGTATTGAAGTTCCCAGAAAGCGTTCCTTGCGCGGCCAATAGAGGAATTCCCAGGGTAAAACGATGAGTTCGGGCGCTTCGATGCGCAAGCGAATGCGCATGCCCTGGTCCGTCTTGCCCAGCGCTTGCCCCGCCGATTGCTCGAACAGCAGTTCGATGTCACCGACAAATATCAGGCTGTAAAGTTGATGGCCAAACTCGATGAGTCCGACCTGATCGACATCACGCCTGGCCAATCGGTCTTGGGATTCCTGGATTTGGTGTTGGTGACAGTCGAGCGATATGAATCCCCGGACTTCACCCAGCGGCGATGCCGCCCGCACGGGATACCGATCTCCAACCTTGGCGTCGATCCAAAGATCGAAGTTGGTGTATCTCATAATAATCTGGGTGTTTTATTTGGGGATGCGACAAAGGGTAAACTTGATGCCTCCCTGCGCTTCGATTTTTGCCCCACTACCCATAAGAGCGACCTGACCTTCGCCAGAGATTTGAGCGCTGACTTCGATTTCAGAAATCTGAAATGCCCCGACTTGGTCGGTTCCAGTCTCCAGAATTTCCCTGATCTGGTTAAAAAAGGACTCCATGTTTTTCTTGAGCACGGAGACACTGACGCTGTGCACGGCGTTGCTGACCAGTTTGCCGCCGATGCCTCTTTCTGTCCGCTTTTCTTCGGCAACGCCACCCACCGAACTGATCACCAGGATCGTGTTTGAGCCGCTGGTTTCCATCTGTTCCTCCTCGCTTGCCAGGTTTTGGCCGATCCGGCTCCTTCGCTTCGCGCTTCCCCTTGCCGAGGCCGAGAGGAACGTCTCTGGTCCAATTCGTTCCGCTTTGCTCGAGGATAAGCGTGTCGGTGCATTTCCTCAATATTTCCAAGTATTTTAATTCTTGCATCGAGCTGAACAATTTAACATATGGCTTTGGTCTTATGACTTTAGTCATAGTTGCCGATTCGATCAATTCATTGATCTGCGTTACCTTGTTGCAAATTGAAACAGCTCGTGATTGTACCGTTTCTTTTTTATCGCCTTTTTGAGTTGCATCCTCTTTATCATTGCCTGCCACATGAGACTAAAACTCGTATATTTTCTGCATAAATTAGTGTGAATTATCGGCGGTTTTTATAAAACTCCAGAGCGCCCGGTTAGGAACCCATGCTATTAAAATAGTTAATATTATCAGGTATATAAATAAGAAAAACCGCGTTTTCGAGAATAAATTTCATCGCTTGCTGGCACGGTGCTTGCGTAATGATTGCACATCATTTTTTATTGGTGGATTACATTGAACATTCTGCGATATTTCCATTGTTCTATGACTTTTGGCCTATTTTAAGCACGGGTTTTTCAGCTTAAAGTGGTTTTAGCGATGACTCGAGCAGCTAGTGGTGAGCAAGCAATCCAGGAGCCTTTATGAAATACTTTTCGCAAAGCATGACCTTGATGGGGACGGTGACGAATGTCGATCCCACGAGTGCGTCCTTTACTCTGCGCTGTCGGAGCGGAGACAGCTTCCTGGTCCAGGCCAGCTCGCAAACGGCATTCGGCGTGCTGCGCAACCTGGATGGCTTGAACCGCGACCGGGTGCCGACGCCACCGAATTTCAATCCAAACGGTGGCATGGCCGAGACCATTCGCAAATATATTCAAACGGATATGCTCGTCATCGTACAGGGAATCAATCTGATCCACGACGAGAAAAAACTATTTCATGCCCGCTCGATTACGTTGATGCATTACGAGAATGGGCGGTACATCTTTGAGGAAGCCCACTGGTGGCTCGCCCAGATTTCCCGTTTGGCCGACGAGTGGCTGGACGATCTGTTCGGCGACCGGCGCACCTATCGGATGGACGATTTCGCCGAGCTTTACCAGACCAATCTGAATATCTTCGGCCTGCCGATGCTGGATAATCAGGTGCAAGAGTGCGCCACTTTATCCCGCCTGATCTATGGACTGTCCTCCGCCTATCTGCTGACCGGCAACGAGCGCTATCTCCTGGCCGCCAAGGCGGGGGTCAAATACCAGCGCTACACGTTCCGCAGCCTGAGCCACGATGGCAGAATCTGCTTCTGGAATTTCGGCAAGCGCAAAATCCACGACCGGGGCACCAAGATCGTCGTGGCCTCGGAAAACTCCGACGACCGCGACACGATCCCGCTGTACGAGCAGATTTACGCCCTGGCCGGATTGGCCCAGTACTATCGCATTACCCAGGATTGGGAAGTGTTGGAGGATATCCAGCGCACCGTGCGTGCATTCCAGCAGTTTTATCTGGATTCGCCCGAGAACTGTTTTGGCGGCTTGGGCGGCTATTTCTCGCATATCGATTACGCCACCTTGAAGCCCGATACCGAGGCGCTGGGCGATAATCGGTTGCGCAAGAACTGGAATTCCGTCGGCGATCATATTCCCGCTTATCTGGTCAATGTGATTCTGGCCCTGGATCCACCGCCGCGCGGCGGGTACGGCCGGGACGAGATCGACGAGTTTTTAGACACCTGCCGCACCATTCTGGATACCACCGCGCGGTTGATCCTGCAGAAATTCCCGGATCCGAATCCGGAAGTGCCTTATGTCAACGAGCGCTTCCATGCCAATTGGACACCCGATCAGCAATGGCGCTGGCAGCAAAACCGCGCCATCATCGGGCACGATCTGAAAATCGCCTGGAATCTCACCCGGGTAGCCAATTACTACCGCACGCTTGCCGAAGAAGAGCGCTACCAGAACAAAACCACCAACGCCGAGCAACACGAACTGCTGGCGACCGATTTTCTGAATCTCGCCAAAAAGCTGGGCGACAGCATGGCGATTTACGGCCTCGACCAACTGCGGGGCGGTTGCTTCGACGCGGTCGAGCGCCAGCCGCAAGCCGGCATACCCACCGAGTTCACCTGGGGCAACACCAAGGATTTCTGGCAACAGGAGCAGGGCATTCTCGCCTATCTGATTCTGTACGGCGCCACCCAGGAATTCCGTTATCTGACGCTGGCTCGCGAAATGGCGGCGTTCTGGAATGCGTTCTTCCTGGACCACGACAACCGGGGCATTTTCTTCCGGGTGAGCGACAACGGCAGCCCGGTTATCGAGGGGTCCTACGGACAAAAAGGCGGCCACTCCGTTTCAGGCTATCACGTCTTCGAGCTGAATTATCTGGCGCACATTTACACCCGTTCGTTCGTGCGTTCGGCGATGAGCAAGGGCGGCGACGACGCCAACTTCTGCCTGTTTTTCTGCCCGGACACCAAGACCGGGCGCACCACGCTCAATGTCCTGCCCGACTTCTACGCGCCCGACACTATCGAAATCGCTGGCATCACGGTGAACGGCGTGCCCCGGGCCAGCTTCTCGCGGGATAACTTTCAGATCGAACTCGACGAGAACGAACTCGGCTCGCCGGTCGTCGTGGAATTTCGGCCACGGGTTCCGAAGAGTCCGACGCCATGAATATCCGACCGCTGGCAGGAAAAAGGATCGCGGTGCTGGTGGAGAGCCAGTACATCCCCGGCGAAATCGAAGCCTACCGCTACGGCTTCGGAGCGCTGGGGGCGGAAGTGCACTTCATGTCCCGCCTGTGGGGAAACAACAGCCTCACCTTCGTCAGCGAGGTGGAGCAGGCTGGCCAAACGCCGCAGACCCTGGAGGTCGGCATCGATTTTCAGAACGTCGCGCTGGAGGACTACGCGGCGGTGATCATGGCGGCCAACTACACCAGCGTCCGACTGCGTTATTTCGAGCCGCCGCCAGGACAACCGGTCTCGCCGGAGATGACGCGCTCCGCGCCGGCGGTGCAGTTCTTCGCCCGCGCCATGCAGAACCCGCGCATCGTCAAGGGGCCGCTGTGCCACGGCCTGTGGATTTTGACGCCGTACCCGGAGTTGCTCGATGGGCGTAAGGTGATCTGCCACGAGGTGGTGCTGGCGGACGTGCTGAACTGCGGCGCGATCTACGTGCCGCGGGACGCGCAAAACGGCGGGGTGGTGGTGGATGGCGATTTGGTCACCGGACACGACTGGCACGTGGTCCAGCCGTTCATCCAGGCGATTGCTCGACAGATTTTGGCGTTAACCGCGGAGGTTTGAATTCATGAGTCGCAAGATTTTGTTTGATTGGCCCTTCGTCAGCAGCCGGTCCACGGAATCCTCGGTGGAATGCGGCCGGATCATGGTGGAGGTTCTGGAGCGGGGACTGCGGCGCTATGGCTGGTGACCGCAGGGTTGGATGGAGCAGTTGCGACTGGGTAACCGTCCCCTGACGGCAAAGAGGTGACGTTATGTCTGGGAAAACAGGGCATCGCAAACTCCTGGAGCAGCTCGAGGCCGATGGCATTCGTTATATGTTCGGCAATCCGGGCAGCAGCGAGGAAGGATTACTCGATGAAATCTCGCGCTTCCCGGCCATCGGCTACATTTTGGGGTTGCAGGAAGCGGCTGTCGTTTGCATCGCCGACGGCTACGCCCAGGCGACGCAAAAACCGGCGGTGGTGCAACTGCATTGCAGCGTCGGCCTCGGCAACGCCATTGGCAGCCTCTATCACGCCAAGCGTCGGCGCTCGCCCCTGCTCGTCATCACGGGCGAGTCCGGCGCCGCCTACGATTCGATGGACGCGCAAATGGCGGCGGATCTGGTCGCCATGGCCCGTCCCGTCACCAAGTACGCCACCAGGGTTATCGATTCCCGCAGTCTGCTCCGTCTGTTGCGGCGTTGCCTCAAGATGGCGGCAACGCCGCCGTTCGGCCCCGTTTTTCTCTCCGTGCCCCAGGATATTCTCGATGCGCCCAACGACGAGCCGGTACTGCCGACCGTCGTTCCCTCGACCCGCGTCGTCCCGGAGCCGTCGGCCATCGCCGCCGTGGCGGCCATGCTGCGTGGCGCGCACAACCCGTTGATTCTGATGGGCGACGGTGTCGCGCATTCACAGGCGCAGGCGGAACTCGTCCAGTTGGCGGAGGTGCTGGGGGGGCGCGTGTATGGCGTGATGGCGTCCGAACTCAACATGCCGTGGACGCACCCGCTCTACTGCGGCTTGCTCGGCCACATGTTCGGTCATTCCAGCCAGCGGATCGTCGCCGACGCCGATGTCGTGGTCATCTGCGGCACCTACGTCTTCCCGGAAGTGTTCCCGCTGCTGACCAATCCGTTCCGGGCGGACGCCAAAGTCATCCACATCGACCTCGATCCCTACGAGATCGCCAAGAATCATCCGATCACCATGGGCCTGATCAGCGATCCGAAACTGACGCTGAAGGCGCTGGCGGACGCGGTCACCGATTCAGCCACGCCGGCCCAACGGGAAGCGGCCGCCGGGCGCGCCCGCGCGATTGGCGAGGCCAATCAACGGACCTTGGCGGAAGCCAGGGCGCGGGACGAGGCGGTGCGCGACGCGGTGCCGCTGCATATGTCCGCCTTCGCGGCGGAACTCGCCCGGCAATTGCCGCGGGACGCGATCCTGTTCGACGAATCGCTGACCCACTTCCCGGAACTGACCCGCTGGCTGCCGCCGCACGCGACGGGGTCGTTCTTCCAGACGCCCGGCGGCACGCTCGGCGTCGGGCTGCCCGGCGCGGTCGGCGTGAAGCTGGCGCACCCGGAGCGGACGGTCATCGGTCTGTCCGGCGACGGCGGCTCCATGTACACCTTCCAGGCGTTGTGGACGGCGGCGCACTATCGGATCGGAGCCAAGTTCGTCGTCTGCAACAACCACGGTTACCGCTTGCTCAAGCAAAACCTGCTCGATTACTGGCCGTCGCTGGGCCTGACCCCGGCGCAATTCCCGCCGTCGTTCCCGCCGCCGTTCGATATCACCGATCCCGACCTGGATTTCGTCGGGCTGGCGCGGGCGCTGGGCGTGCCCGGCCAGCGGGTCGCGCAACCCGCCGAAATCGCGCCGGCGATCAAGATCATGCTGGAGCACGACGGACCGTTCCTGCTCGATCTGGTGCTGGACGGCAGCGTGCCACGGCCAACGAGTTGAATGGGAGGTGGGTTATGCCGGATCACGACACGCCAATGGCCGCGGGTTCCTTCAGCCGCGCGGAAATCGAAGCCTTCGTCGCCGACTGGTATCGCCAGCTCGATAACCACGTGCCCGTCGAGCAACTGGCTTCGCTAGTGGCCGATCAGGTCGAGATGCAGTTTCCGGAAGGAGCGGTTAGGGGCGTCGATGGATTTCTAGAGTTGGTTCGGAGGGGTTGGTACGAAAGCTTCTTCGACGAACTGCACGCCGTCACCCATGTCGGCATCACCTGGCAGGATGGCCGCTGCCTGCTCGACGTGGTGGTCAACTGGCAGGCCCGGCGCTGGCGGCCCCCCGCCCCACGCAGCGAATGGATCGGCTTCGACGCCTATCAACGCTGGGAATTGATTGCTTCGCCGGCCAACGGACGGCCGGTGGTTTTTCGCTACATCGTCGATGAATTGCGGCCCATGCCGGGCTCGCCGCCGCTGTAGCCGGGATTAGCCTATCCGCTCAGTTCCCCCCTTTGAAAAAGGGGGGGTTAGGGGGGATTTCCAACACTGGAATTCAGCAGCCAGGTAACCAAGAGGACCACAGCATGGCAGACACCCATCCCAACATCGCGCTGGTGCAGAGAATGTACGAGTGCTTCAACCGCAACGACATGGACACCATCCGCAACGAGATTTTCGCGCCGGACCTGGTCTGGAATCTGCCCGGACGCCATCCGCTGTCGGGCACCAAGAACGGCGCCGAGGAAGTCCTGGCGTTTTTTGCCCAGCTCGTAAGAGCGAATATCCAGGTCACGCTCGACCCTCAGCGCGATCCCAGCACCGGCGTCGATACCTTCGGCGAGGATACGGTGGTGGAAGTCCATCGCGGGCAAGGGACGACGACCGTGCGGGATGTGTCGGGCGCCGAATCACAGGTCACGCTCAACGCCCTCAACTGCACGCACTATCAAATCCGCGATGGGCGCATCGCGCGGGTCCAGGTGTACATCAGCGATCAGCATGCGGTGGATAACTTCTTCTGGGCCGTCTATCGGCTCAAGCCGATTCCCGACCGGCTGGCGGATTAGGAGAACGATCATGGCCATGATCACCGCCGAACAAGTCGCCGCCGCCTACGCGGCGCTCGCCACCGGCCAGCGCGACCAGATCGCCCAGTTGTGGGCCGAGGACATGCGCTGGCTGGTTCCCGGCCACAACCAACTATCGGGCTGGAAGAACAATCTCGATGAATTCATCCAGTTCATGGGCACCGTCGGGCGGTTGTCGGACAACAGCTTCCGCATGGATTCGATGGCGGTGATGACCGCCGATAACTTCTCGGCGGACGTGACCCACAACACCGGCAATCGCGCCGGCCAGCCGGACCGCCGTCTCGACATCGACGTGATCCATTGGCTGACCTGGCGGGACGGCAAGGTCATCGAAGGGCGGGGCGCCATCTTCGGTGACGGCACCGCCCAATACGATGAGTTCTGGGCTTGAAATCAAGAGGGTTCCGCCATGCCCATCGTCAGTGTCAAGGTCATCGAAAACTTCTTCACCGAAGAGCAGAAAACGGCGCTGATCAAGGAACTGACCGATGCCTTTTGCCGGGCCACCCTCGAAGCGGCGCGGCCCTACATCTACGTCATGGTGGAAGAGGTCAAGCAGGGCAAATGGGGTCTCGCCGGTCATCCGCTGCCAGACCCCGATTTCCTGATCAACGACTTCGTGCCCATCGTCGAGGACGCCGCCGACGAATTCGTCAAGGCCTACAACGTGCCCCGACGACGACCGCGCGGCCCCTCGGCGTAATCACCCCCGCTGAATTCCGACCCCTTAACGGAGCAAGGACAATGACCACCAGAGCAGTGATCGACAAATACTACGAAACCGCCCAGCGCGGCGCCTGGGACGAGTGGCTGACCCTGTTCGCCGACGACGTGACCGGCGACGAGCAGTTGGCCGGGCACTTCGAGGGTATCGACGTGCTGCGGGGCGCCATCGGGGCCATCAGCTACGGCTACAGCAAGTTCCAGATGATCCCCAAGCATATCGTGGTGGACGGCGACCAGGCGGTCGTGGTCTGGCGCTGCGACGCGGCCAACCGGGCCGGGACGCCCATCGCCTACAACTACCTGCCGGATCGGGAGGTGGTCGGCGCGAATTACTTTCGTCTGGAAAACGGCAAGATCAAGTACATGCGCACCATCCACGACGAAACGGCGTTCGCGCCCTTCAATCACCCCACCAATCCCAAGGCGCCGCCGGCGGCGTAAGGAAGCGTCCCATGAGTGCTTACGACTTCGTCATCGTCGGCGCGGGCTCCGCCGGTTGCGTGCTGGCCCACCGGCTCAGCGAGAACCCCGCCGTCCGGGTGCTGGTGCTGGAAGCCGGGAATTCCCAGATTCCGCCGGACATCGAAAACCGGATTCAAACCCCGGCGGCCTGGCCGACCCTGCTCGGTTCCGAGGTGGACTGGAGTTATCGCAGCGTGCCGCAGGCGGCGCTGAGCGGACGGGAAATTTACGAGCCGCGCGGCAAGCTGCCGGGCGGAACCAGCAACCTGTACGTCCTGATGCACATTCGGGGTCACGCCTCCGATTACGACGGCTGGGAAGCGTTGGGTTGCACCGGCTGGAATTACCAAAGCGTGCTGCCCTATTTCCAAAAATTGGAAGACCAGGAGGACGACACGGGGCCGTGGATCGGCAAGGGCGGACCCATCGCGTTGCTGAACGCGGGATTGCACGATCCGAATCCCACTTCCCGGGCGTTCATCGAAGCCTGCCGGGAACTGGGTTATCCCTACACGGAGGATTTCAACGGTCCCCAAATGGAAGGAACCGGCTGGCATCACGTCAACATCCGCGACGGCAAGCGGTGCAGCGCGCGGGAAGGGTATCTGTTTCCCGCCCTGGCGCGTCCGAACGTCACCCTCAGCGCCAATTCGCAGGCCACCCGGCTGCTGTTCGAGAATCGGCGCTGCGTCGGGGTCGAGTACAGCCGGGACGGAACCCTGCAAACCGCGCGGGCGGAGCAGGAAGTGCTGGTCTGCGCCGGCGCGCTTGAGTCGCCCAAGCTGTTGCTGCTGTCGGGCATCGGCAACCCGGACCAGCTGCGCGAATTCAATATTCCGGTCGTGGCGGCGTTGCCGGGCGTCGGCGAGAACTTCCACAACCACGTCCTCACCGGCGTGATCCAGGCCACCGCACGGCCCGTGCCGCCGGGCAATCTGAATCTGTCGGAGGCGGCGCTGTTCTACAAGTCCGATCCGGCGCAAAGCGGCCCGGATATCCAGATCGCCTTCGTCCACGTGCCGTTCGACATCATCGTCGGCCAACAAAACCCCAACTCGGTCAGCATCCTGCCGGGCGTGGTGCGGCCCACCTCGCGCGGCTGGGTCCGGCTGGCGAGCGGCAATCCCCTGGACAAACCGCTGGTCAACCCGAACTACCTGGGAACCGAGGACGATGCCCGGCGCTTGGTGGACGCCGTGAAGCGGGCGCGCGACATCTTCGCCACCCGCGCCTTCTCCGAGTGGGTCGGCAGCGAACTCCTGCCGGGGCCGGGCGTGAGCACCGACGCGCAATTGCGCGAGTTCGTGCGGCAACGGGCGGATTCGTATCACCACCAGGCCGGCTCCTGCAAGATGGGAACGGACGAGCTGGCCGTGGTGGACTCCGACTTGAACGTGCGGGGTTTGGAGCGGTTGCGGGTGGTGGACGCCAGCGTGATGCCCGTCGTGCCGTCCGGCAATTGCCACGCCGGGATTCTGATGGTCGCCGAGAAATGCGCCGACCTGATCAAGGCCGGACTGTGAGGAGACGTTCCCATGATGTTCCATCACCTTTCCCTGAACTGCAACGACATGCTGGCCATCGAGCGTTTCTACGGCAAGCACTTCGGTTTCCAGCGCGCCCGCGTGATCGACTTGCCGGATGGTCGTCAGATCGTGTTCCTCAAAGGCGGCGGCGTGTACCTGGAACTGTTCCCGGCGCAGGGCGAGCGGCCCGCTTCGCCGGATACCAACAACGAAGGATTGCTCTATCCCGGCGTGCGCAACTTCTCGTTCCAGGTGGACGACGTGGATGCCCAACTGGCGGCGATGGGCGACGAGGCGCGGATCACCTTCGGCCCGCTGAGCTTCGACGCCTTCGTTCCCGGCTGGCGCAGCGTGTGGCTGGCCGACCCCGAGGGCAACATCTTTCAGGTGACCCAGGGCTTTACCGATCAGGACAACCCGCCTCCGCCGCCGGCCTGACCCGGTTTCCGGCGCGCGCCAGTCAGCGGAGTGATTATCGGGAGTATTCCTCATGGCATTGATTCCCATAAGGTTCGAGTATCTGACCGGGTTGCGGCAACCCTTTCTGGTCAACGCCCGGCTGACGGGCAACTGGAACGCCCAGGGCTTGCGGTCCGAGCAGTGGGCCACCGTGCCGATGGAAGCGTTCACCGCCGAGGATGGCTGTCCCGCCTTCCGGGCCACGGTCAATCTCGACGACAGCCAGATCGGCCAGGCTTTCCGCTGGGGCGTGAATGTCGACACCCCGCAACGGCCCAACGTGTGGGGTATTCCCACCGAGGTCAGCGATGCCGCCGTGACCGAGCGTTATCGCAGTTTCACGCTGCGCGCCGCCAACCAGACCGAACGGTATTACCTGACCCATTGCCGTCGGCTGGGCGCGAACAAGCTGTTTGTCGCCGGTCAGGCCGAACCGGCGATCCGCTTCGCGGCGTGGGCGCCGAACGCCCGTAACGTGGAAGTGGTGCGCGGCGAGCCAGCCGGCGGCTACATCTTCAACGACGGGCGCGGCGTGACGGCGACCATCCCGATGCGCGAAGTCGAGGACGGCATCTGGGCGACCGCGGTGGCCGATGCGCCCGCACTGGCCAGCTTCGCCGGCTTCGACCATACCCCCTACATGTTCCGCGTCACCCGGGAGGATGGTTCGATTGCCTATCGCACCGACATCTATTCCCGGTGCCAGATCGGCAGCGGCGGCAAGAACCCGGACAACCCCGAACCGGGCGAAGCACCGTGGGACGGCACGCGCCAGGATCTGGACGGCGCGAAGAGCTGCTCGGTGGTGATCGACCCCGAACAGGTCGTACGGCCGTTCCGCCAGGTGGACGCCAACGGCAATCCGATCTGGCCGGAAACGGATTGGGTCGGCGAGGACGAATTCTGGCGGGACGAGTTCGACCCCAACCTCCCGCTGCCGACCCGCATCGACGACCTGGTGATTTACGAACTCCATATCGACGGGCTGGGCGCGGGTCGGAGCCCGCGCGGCACGCTGGCCGACGCCATCGACCTGCTCGATTACCTGGCCGATCTCGGAGTGAACTGCGTCGAATTGATGCCCACTTCGGAATTCGAGGGCTGGACCAGTTGGGGCTACGGCACCTCGCACTATCTGGCCATCGAATACGCCGGCGGCGGGCGCGACCAGTTCAAGCATTTCGTCCGCGAATGCCACCGGCGCGGCATCGCCGTGCTGCTGGACGTGGTGTACAACCACTACACCCACGACGGCGAGCGCGCGCAGTGGGCTTACGATTCCACCACGCCGGAAAACAACGTTTATTACTGGTACGAGGGCCGGGCGAGCGACTACCCCAACGCCACTCCACCCGGCCACGGCGGCTACATCGACAACATGTCGACCGGCTACGCGCCGCGCTATTGGGACGAAACCGTGCGCAAGCTGTTCATCAGCAGCGCGGCGATGCTGGTGAGCGAATTTCATCTGGACGGTTTCCGGGTCGATCAGACCACCTCCATTCATTCCTACGCGGTGATCCACGCCAACGGCGCCGCCGCCAACACCGCCCGGATTTTCGGCGCCAAGTTCCTGCGCGAGTGGACCCGCACCCTCAAGCTCATCAAACCGAACGTGTTGCTGACCGCCGAGGATCATTCCGGCTGGGCGGCGGTCACGCAATCGAGCGAGCAGGGGGGCCTCGGTTTCGACGCCACCTGGTACGCGGATTTCTACCATCACCTGATCGGCGACGCCCAGAACGACGCCAGCCGCGCCCGACTGCTCAAATTCGCCGGCTATGGCGACAACCGGGAACTGCGCATGTCCTGGTTCGCCGGCGCCCTGACGGAAAGCGCCACCGCCAAGGTCGTCTATCACGAATCGCACGACGAGGCGGGTAATTCCTATTACCTGGAGAACGGCCAAGAGGTGCATTCGGCGCGGACCATCGTGGTCGCGGTGAACGGCGCGTCGCTGAGCGATGCCACTATCCGGCGCTATGCCGAGGCCCGCGTCCATTTCGCCGCCGGCATGACCCTGCTGGGGCCGGGCATTCCGATGTTCTTCATGGGCGAGGAAGTCGGCGCGTCCGAGCCGTATCGTTACGACGATTTCATCGAGCACCGGGAAAACTTCCCGGCTCTGCGACAGGGCGCGGGCGCGAATCTGTTCCGCTTGTATCAGGAGTTGATCCGACTGCGGCTCGCGCACCCCGCCCTGCGTTCGCGCAACATCGACGTGCTCCACACCCACGACGCCAATCGCGTTCTCGCCTTCCGGCGCTGGGAGGCGGGCGATGAATTGCTGGTGATCGCCAGCCTCAACAACAGCGCGTTCACCGATGGGTATCGGATTCAGAGTTCGCGCATCGCGGACGGGCGCTGGCGGGAAATTTTCAACAGCGACACCACCGGTTATGGCGGCAGCGGGTTGGTCGACGCCGATCCGATCCCTTCCGCTGGCGGCGTGTTTTCCGCCCGGCTGCCGGCCAACAGCGTGCTGGTGTTTCAACGGCAGTAGGTTCCCCCTCGACAGAACAGCGGTTCAGGAGTTGAAGCGATGGCGACCAATGGAACCATGATGCAATATTTTTATTGGGATTATCCCGCCGACGGGATGTTGTGGAACGAGTTGACCCGCAACGCCGCCGATCTCGCCGCCGCCGGCATCACCGCGCTGTGGCTGCCGCCGCCCTGCAAGGCCGAACGCGGGATTCAGGATGTCGGCTACGGCATCTACGATCTGTTCGATCTGGGCGAATTCAATCAGAAGGGCGCGGTTCGCACCAAGTACGGTACCCGCCAGGAGCTCGAGGCCGCCGTCCAGGCCGCGCACGCCGCCGGTCTCCAGATTTATCTCGACGTGGTGGTCAACCACAAGGCCGGCGCGGACGGCACCGAGGTGGTCATGGGCACGCCGGTGTCCCACGACAACCGCAACATCGAAATCGGCCCGCCACGCGAAATCGAGGTCTGGACCCATTTCAACTTTCCGGGCCGCGCCGGGGCCTATTCCGACTTCGTATGGCACTGGCAGCACTTCGACGCGGTGGATTACGACCAGCGCACCGGTACGGTGGGCACCATCTACAAATTGCGGGACAAGCAGTTTGAAACCCCGGTGGACCCGGAGCGCGGCAATTTCGATTACCTGCTGTTCGCCGATCTGGACATGAGCAGCGACGAGGTTCGGGCGGAGCTGAATCGCTGGGGCGACTGGATCGTGCAAACTCTGGGCATCGACGGGTTTCGTTTCGACGCCGCCAAGCATATCCGCTTCTTTTTCTTCAACGACTGGCTGGATCAGGTGCGCGCCACCGCCGGGCGCGATCTGTTCGCCGTCGGCGAGTACTGGACGCCGGATTCGGGCACGCTCGGCTGGTTCATCGAGCAGACGGGGCGGCGCATGTCGGTGTTCGACTTCCGCCTGCATTTCAACCTGCGCGATGCCTCGCGCGGGGGCGGCTCGTTCGACATGACCCGGATTTTCGACGGCACGATGGTCCGGCAGGACCCGGCGCTGGCGGTCACCTTCGTGGACAACCACGATTCCTATCGCAGCGACGCCGTCGAGGACTGGTTCAAGCCGCTGGCCTACGCCCTGATTCTGCTGCGGGAAGGCGGTCAGCCCTGTCTGTTCTATCCCGATTATTACGGCGCGCCGGGACGCCAGGGGCATCGACAGGTGCTCGACCGCCTGTTGCAGGTACGGCGGGATCACGCCTACGGCCCGCAAAACGATTACTTCGATCATCCCGATGTCGTCGGCTGGACCCGGCTGGGCGACGCCGACCATCCGCGCGCCATCGCGGTGGTGCTGAGCGACGGGCCGGGCGGATCGAAACGGATGAACGTCAATCGCCCGAACCGGACGTTCGCGGACGCGACCGGCAATGTCGGCGGCGCGGTTACCACCGGCGATGACGGTTGGGGGGAGTTTCGCTGCAACGGCGGCTCCGTGTCGGTATGGGTCGAGCAGTAAAGGAGACGAACCGTGAGTCAGGCGAATTTACTCGAACAGAACAAGGCCATCGTGCGACGTGCCATCGAGGAGGGTTGGAATCCGGCCAACCTCGCGGTGATCGACGAGTTGTACGCCGCCGATTTTATCTTTCATCAGGAAAGCGGCGAGGTCGCGCGCGGTCTGGACTTTTTCAAGACCTGGATCGCCACGATCCATGGCGCTTTTCCCGACATTCGCTACCGGATCGAGGCGATGTACGCGGAAGGGGACAAGGTGGCCACCCGCTACACCGTGCGGGGCACGCACCAGGGCGACTTTCGGGGGTTGCCGGCGACGGGCAGGTCCTTCGATCTGACCGGGCATCTCATTCATCGCGTCGTGGATGGCAAAAAAACGGAAGGCTGGGGCATCTGGGACACGCTGGGGCTGATGATTCAGCTTGGCGTTATTCCGCCGGTCCGCCTGGGCGGCGGCGCGCCACCCCCGGATACCGCGGCGAACATCGCCGCCACCCGGCGTTTGTTCGAGGCGCTGAGCAGCCGCGATCCCGAAGCACTGCCGACCGCCATCGACGAGTTGATGATTCCCGAATTCGTCACTCACGGCGACGCGCTGTTTCCGCTGGTGTATGGCCGGGACGCGCTCCGGCAGGCGATTCCCCGGTTCAAGGCCGCTTTCCCGGACGCCACCGCGACGATCCAGCAGGTTTTCGCGGAAGGAAACAAGGTCATGGTCCACGTGCTGGTCAACGGCACCCAGGAGGGCGAATGGATGGGCGTGCCGGCGACCCAGCGGCGGATGAGCTGGACGGCCAGCTCCATCATTCGCTTCAACAGCGCCGGCAAGATGGTGGAGCGCTGGGTCATCGAAGACGAACTGGGGGTGTTGCAGCAGCTTGGCCGGGTTCCGCGTTTCCAGGGCCAGGGCGGATGACGCCTCGCTGCCCGCCAGAATGAGGAGAGGAAGCAATGGCATCGGTTGAAGAGAGAAACAAAGCCAGCATCGTTCGTTTCTACGACGAAATCATCAACCAGGGCAACGTCGCCGTCGTCGACGAATTGATGGAGCCCAACTTCGTGCATTACGGCGAGACTCTGTTTCCGCGGATCGAGGGCAGCGAAGCCATCAAGGCGGGCGTGCTGGGCGTGAAGAACGCCTATCCCGACGGCCATACCGTGGTGGAAGACATGGTCGCCGAAGGCGATACGGTGGTGTGCCTGCTGTCCTGGCGCGGCACGCATCGAGGTCCGTTCATGGGCATTCCGCCGACCGGCAGGGTTTCAACGTGGCGGGGTATTTCCACCTATCGCTTCAACGCGGAAGGCAGGATCATCGAGCGGTGGGCCAACATGGATGTCATCGGTCAATTGCAGGATCTCGGCGTGGTGCCGGAGATAAGGCTGGGATAACGGGCGGTGGCTTGCAATCAAAACCGTCGCGAACCGTCAAGACGCCTGATGCCGAAATATCCGTTTCCGATTCCGTAGCGAATCGCCAGTGTTCGATAGTGAGGATCATTATGTCCACCGAAGAAAGCAAGGCTTTTGTTCGTCGATATATCACCGAAATACTCAACAGGCGCGACATCGATGCGCTGCTGCAATGTTTCAGCGAGGACAGCGTTGACCATTCCGCTCCGCCCGGAGTGCCTGCCGGGCTGGCGGGAATCGAGCAATGGTTCAGGATGTTTTTTACCGGGTTTCCCGATGCCGAAGCGGAAATTCATGACATGGTTGCCGAGGGAGACCTCGTTTGGCATCGAGGTTTGTTCCGGGCAACCAATTCTGGTGAATTTTTAGGAAGGCCACCCACGGGAAATCGCATCACCGTACCCGTCATGGAGATGAACCGCATTAAGGACAACAAGATCATGGAACATTGGGGCGGTATCGACATGTATATGTTCATGCAACAACTGGGCGTTATTCCCACTCCGGGAGGATAGGGCGAATGGTCGATCCGTATTCGTCAATTTCATCTTCCAGGAAGAAGGGTTTGCTTGCCAAGTGGTTTTAAGCGGAGAAAAGATCATGTCCTTACAAGAGCGCAACAAGGTTATTGCACAGCAATACATCGATGCGATCAATGTCGACGACTTTGAAAAGCTCAGAGAGTTATTGACTCCCGATTTTGTCGATCACGCCAGCGTCGGCGATCTTCCACCTGGCATGGAAGGCGTGGAGCAGGCCCATCGGATGCTGCGAGATGGCTTTCCCGATGTACGATTCACGGTCGATCAGTTGATTGCCGAAGGTGACCAGGTCGCCATGATCGCAACAGGCCAGGGCACTCATAGCGGTAACTTCATTGGCTTGGCGCCCACCGGCAATAGAGTGAGTTGGATAGGTCTGCGTTGTTTTCGCATGGCGGATGGAAAAATCGCGGAAGGTTGGAGTCAATTCGATCAGCTTGGCATATTGCAGCAAATCGGCGCCATACCGCCGATGGGATAAAGTGGATAAACAGCCGAGTAAGTAAGTGAGGAGCTGGTCGGCGGGGATCTCGGATGAAATAAAATTTAACAGGTGAATACGCCATGTCAGCAAAAGAGAATGTAGCCACTGTCCATCGGCTTTATGATGAACTCAACAAGGGCAACCTGGATATCATAGACGAGATACTGGATCCCTCTTTCGTTGCTCATGGCGAGGCTATGGGTCTGGATGAAAATTCACCGGATCGTCGTGAGGCCATGAAGCAGGGTATTCGGTTGGCTCGGAATGGTCTTCCCGATCTTGTCGTCACGGTCGAGGACACCATCGCTGAAGGAGATAAGGTTGTCGGCAGGTTAACCTATCGCGGAACTCATACGGGAAACTTGGGCAATATTGCTCCCACTGGCCGGCAGATCACCTTTACCGCAATCGCGATTAATCGATTTGTAAATGGAAAAATTGTCGAGCGTTGGTTCAATTCAGATGAATTGGGAATGATGCGACAAATGGGATTGCTACCGCCAACCTGATCTTTTCTGAAGGGCTATTATCGTTAGCGCAAAGGAGACCCTGTCATGTCAGAAGCAAACAAAGCCATCGTCCGCCGTTTCTATGAGGAAGTGATGAGCCAAGGGAATGTAGATTTATTGGACGAAATCATGGCCCCCGATTTCGCCGATCATGGCGAGACCTTGTTCGGTAGCCCGCAAGGCCGCGACACGCTCAAGCAGGGCATTACCGCCTCGCGTCCGGTGCTCGGCGATCTCCACGTGCAATTGCATGACGTCATTGCCGACGGAGAGCTGGTCGGCGTGCGCGGCACCATGCGGTGTACGCATCAAGGAGCTTTTCTGGGTGTCGCTGCCAGCGGCAATGAATTGACCTGGAATGGACTGGCGCTGTTTCGAGTGGTGGACGGCAAGATTACGGAACGCTGGTTCAATTCGGATAGCCTGAGCATCGTTCAACAGCTTGGTTTGGTTCCGCCGCTCTAGGGAAGTGCAAAGGCTATGGATTTCTCTGCACCGCCCTATAAAGCTAGCGTAGCGAGTTGCCCTCATCGCTTTATTAGGATTCTTGGCGATATTTAACCTGCGGTGGCTGCGCCTCTTAAGCCAGGCGACGTTATTGCGGCTGACTGTGCTGAGATCGATCCCTCAGCGGGCCTAGTAAGGGTTCAGGCAGCCAGGCGTGAGGGGCTGCTCTTAGTATGGGGAAAGCACTTACAATGCGATTATCCAACGCTAGTTTTAAGGGTACTTACGCATTGGTTGGCATCGGGCAGGGCGGTATAACAGCCATTGTTTCCGTGGGCATAGCCACCATCAGTCGATTCAGCGAGAGGAGAGAA
>JRYG01000610.1_pt1 | contig 32377 bp, 26 predicted proteins | sample 235341 | NCBI WGS metagenome assembly JRYG01 (sample SAMN03074218, study PRJNA261478) | activated sludge metagenome | biome: Wastewater Treatment Plant; feature: Wastewater; material: Activated sludge; isolation source: activated biomass of a wastewater treatment plant treating hydrocarbon... ...
GGATAAACGCTATTCGTTGGGTCGCAGTGTCAGCGATCCGTGGGAGGGGCCGCTGACGAGGACTGCCGTGAGCGGGTCGTTGGTCGCGTCGCTGTCGTTGCTGAGCACACCAGCGACGGCCGGCGCGGATTGCGCGGCGCTGTAGCCGATGAAGTGATCCGTCATCGAAGCATACTGAGCGGCCATCCACGCCGCGGAACGTGTCGTGCTCTCGATGCGCACCTCGTCCAGCGAGCCGCTCCACCAGTCGCCCCAGGCGCCTCGCCCGATCGTGGCGCTTAATCCGTTGGTCAGCAGCGGTGTAGCGGCGAGTACGTCCGCCCCCACCTGAGTGCCGTTTACATAGAACTTGATCGCGTCGGCCGCATCGTTGTAGGTCGCCGCGACGTGATACCAGCGGTTCGCTTGGAGATCGGCACCCGTGGATTCGGATTCGAAGAGACCGCCGTTGTACGAGCCGAGGACCACCTCTCCGTCATGCAGCGCCAGGTAGTAGTTGAACTCGGAGGTGCTGGTCCCCTTGAACACGATCGTCGGCCAGCCGCTGACGGAATCGGCATAGACCCATCCCGAGAGGGTGAGGCCGCTCGTGATGTCCAGACTCGCGCTGTCGGTAACGGTGACGGCACTGCTTGAACCGTCGAAGGAGTCGCCGCCGGCAATCTTGCCTGCGGCGTTCAATGTGACGCCGCTGGCGGTGCCGTTGTTGGCATTCGCGGTAGAATCGGTAAGCGTCCCGGACGACTCCTCGAGGTGCTGAACCATTGCGTAACCGTTGGTCCACACCGCCGCGGCGTTCTGCCCTGCCGCGGCGCTCGCATTCCCGTAGTACATCCAGATGTAGTCCGATGACGAGGAAGCGTCCACCTGCGGTACCTTCACCCAGACATAGGACGAGCCACTCTCGTCCCATTTCTCGATCTCGTAGGCGAGCGCGGTGCCGTCGGCATCGAAGAAGCGCAGGTCCTGCCCGGCGCTCTGCGTCTGGGCGTAGTCGATCCGGCTGGCATCGAGTCGGACGAGGACGGGGAAGTTAGACAGGTTCTCCGCCTGCGCCGAGTTGTCGAAGGTCAGCTGGCTTCGCCTCGTCCACGCGCTGTTCCACCAGTCCACTGACAACGCGGCGTCATGCTTCGCCGTATAGGCATCGGCGATCGCTTCCACCGCTTCGTTGGCGTTCGTGACCGTCACCGCAAGCGCCTGCGTGTCCGTGCCACCGTTGCCGTCGGACACCTGCACCGTCACGTCATAGACATTGTTTGCTCCAGTGTCCGTCGGCGCCTCATAGTTCGGCGCAGACACAAAACTCAGTGCGCCGGTCGAACTGTTGATGGCGAACTTCGCAGCGTCGGCACCGCCGCTAATTGCATAGCTCAGCGTATCCCCGTTAGCGTCCGTCGCTGTCACGGTCGTCACAGCCGTCGAATTCTCGGCCACATTCACCGATGCGCTTGCACCGCCGCCGTTGCTTGTGATCACCGGGGCGGAATTGGCAACCGGCTTGATCGACACCGCGCCGATTTCCCATTGGGCGGATGACGAGACAGTGCTGCTCATCGTCACCGACGCCGCGCCGGCTTCCGTCGTCGACTTGCCGGTATTCGTCGTGTTGGTCTGGGACCAGAGTAAGGACTGATTCGCACCGACGGCATATCCGGCGGCGCTGCCGCGCCAGTTCTCGGCGTCGATCACCAACTCGCCGGCGGCGCTGGTGACAGTCACCGATGAGGTTGTCCCGGTTCCATTCGCGCCGGCATAGGTGCCGGTCGGTGTGCTTTGGTTAACGCCGTTGTAGGCGACGGCGCCGCCGGCAGCGGGCGTACTGCCACCGAAGTTCACGACGACGTTTGCCGTGCCCACCGTCGGGTTGACCAGTGACCAGATTTCGACCGCGTGGTTGCCGGTCGTGCGGCCCACCTGCGTCATGGCCACGCCGCCGTAGGTAACGCCCGTGACGTTGGCGCCGAGGCCATCGATGGCCAGCGTCACGAACAGGGCGCGGTCGCTGCCGCTGGCCACCGTGTGGGACCAGGTGAGGCTGGTGGCGCTGTCGGTCTTGGCGGAGGTGGCGCTGCCGTTCTGCGTGATCGCCAGGACGCCTGACCATGCGCCGGAACCAGCGCCATCCACGACTGCCCGCGCTTCGATTTCACCGGTCGCATACTCCAGTGCCCAATCGCCGCCCAGCCTCGCATCACCGGTCAGATCGGTGCTTGCCGCGACATCTGCGCCCGTCAGCCGTCCCAGCGCATCGACCAGGGCTCGGCCCTCGGTCGTCGCGGCGACGTCGCAGCCATACAGCAGCAGGTCGCCATTGCTGGTGAAAGCCTCGGCCCAACCCTTGATCTGGGTGGCATTCCTGACGAGCGTATCGAAGTCGAGAACCGCGGCGCCCAGCTGCACGGCGCCGTCGCCGCCGTGGGAAATGATGTGCACGGCCGACAGACCGGATTCGTTTCTCAGCGCGCTGCTGATCTGCTCGATGCCGTCCGCATTGGCATCGAGCAACGCGACTTCGAACTGACGTGCGCTCCCGGCCTGCGCCTGGATGTCATCGACGATACGCTGGTAGTCCGCGACCCGGGTGTCGACGAAGACGAGTTCGCGGCTGCTCCGGACGCTCTGCGTTTCGGTGGAGTTTTCCGGCTGCAGGAACTCGCCGTTGGCGTCGAGCGTGCGGTGCTCCGCATGTGGCGCCATTCCCGACACGCCAAGCAATGCCGGCGCCAGGTCGGCGGAGTACAGCACGCGCGGCTCCAGCTCCTCCAGCACGGGCCGGTCGAAGCGTAGGGGCGTGCGCCTCGTCATGGCAGCGGCACGGGTGGCGAAGAGGTGATCGGCGCGGCGCCTACTTTGCCGCTGCCCCGACCGGCGCGCGCGCGAGCGTCGTGGCGGCCGTGGAGGTCACCTGTGCCGGCTGCGCGGGCGCCGGTGCGGGAGCCTTGCCGGTATCGGCCTTGGCTGCGGGCGTCGGTACCGGGCCGATAAGCTGATCGCCGATGGCCACCTTGCAACGCAAACCCGCCGGCAGCTCGTTGTTCGCGTTGGGCAGCTCCAGCCGCACGCGGAAGGTGTTGCTCGCCGGATCGATGACGCGATCCACGAGCACCACCTTGGCGGCGCGCTCGGCCGCGTTGGGCAGATCGGGCGTCACGGTTGCGCTCATACCCTGGCGTACCTGGCTGAACTGGGTCGCCGGCATGAACACCTCGACGCGCAACGGATCGAGTGTGGCTACCTTGAGTATGGGACGTTCCTCGATGCGCTCGCCTGCGGCGCGGTAGCGCTCCAGCACCACGCCTTCGATCGGGCTGCGGATCGTGCGCTGGGACAACTGCGCGCTCGCCAGGCCCACTTCCTGCCGCGAAACGCGCCGCTGTTCCCGGGCCTGGGCGAGCTTCTGCTCGGCAACATCGGACTCGGTGCGGGCCTGGTCGACGGCTTGTTGAGAGATGAATTTCTTGTTGTATAGATCCTCGGCGCGCACCAGCCGCTGGCGGTTGAAATCCCGGTTTGCTTGCGCCGCACGGAGGTCGGCTTCGGCCTGGGCGCGGCTGACGGCGACCCCCAGGGCGGCACGCTCGACGTCGGCGCGCATGGAAGCCAGCACCTGGCCCTTGCGAACGAACTCGCCGCGCTCAACATAGACCTTGTCGAGAACGCCCACGGTCTGCGAGCCGATTTCGGTCACCTCTCTCGGTTCGATGAGGCAACCCAGCGGCTGGGCGGCCGATGCCGCGAAACCGACAGACAGGCCCAGGCCGCAGGCGATAGCTGTGCGCAACTTCATTTTCAGGACTCCTTGAGCTGGATTTGGTGTTTACCAGAAGGAGTAACGGCCTGAAGTTTCAGACCCTTAATGCATCCATGCCAGCTTGCAGGAGATTTAACACATGCCGCGGTCGGGGCGTCCGATCCACCTGCGGCGCCCCGAGCCGTCAGCCGATTTCCTGGGCGACGGTCTGCGCTGGCGGTGCCGCCGAGCCCTCGGGCAGCACGTCCTTCCTGAGCATCCTTGTGATGTCCCGCGCCGGTACCGGCCGACTGAAGTAGAACCCCTGGTACTCATGGCAGTGCCAGGTCTTGAGAAAGTCGAGTTGTTCGGCCGTTTCGACGCCCTCGCCGACCACGCGCAAACCCAGGCCGGCAGCCAGGGTAAGCACGGCGACGACTATGGCGACAGTGTGCGGATCCGACGGCGTATCCTTGATGAAGGAGCGGTCGATCTTGATTTCGTCGAGCGGGAAGCGCTTCAGGTAGGCAAGCGACGAATAGCCGGTGCCGAAGTCATCCACGGACAGCTCGACGCCGATGTCTTTCATCTCGCGCAGCATCGCGACGCTGTCCTCGGCGCTGGCCATGATCATCGACTCGGTCACCTCCAGGATCAAGCGCCCGGGCTGGATTCCAGTACGTGTCAGGGCATCGACGACGGCGGCGGTGAGCTTGCGCTGCAGAAACTGCGGGCTGGCGACGTTGATGGCGATCTTGAGCCAGCCGAGCCCCTCGCGCTCCCAGACCTTGGCCTGTCCGCACGCGGCATGGAGCACCCAATTGCCGAGGCTGCCCATCAGGCCGGCCTCCTCGGCCACGGGTATGAACACTCCGGGCGGGACCATGCCCATGGTCGGATGCATCCAGCGCAGCAACGCCTCGACACCAACCACCCGGCCGGTGGCGACATCGACCTTGGGCTGGTAATGGAGCATGAGTTCGCCGCGTTCGATCGCCCGGCGCAGACCTGTCTCCAGGGAAAGCCGCTCCATGGAGCGGGCGCTCAGTTCGCTGGAGTAGAACTGGAAGGTGTTCCTGCCCTGCTGCTTGGCTTCGTACATCGCCACTTCGGCATGTTTGAGCAGGGTAGCGGGATCGTCGCCGTCTTCGGGGAACACGGCGATGCCGATACTCGGGGTGAGATATAGGTCCTGTTCGGCGATGCGAAATGGCCGCGAGAGCGCGACGATGATCCGGCGGGCAACGACGCCAGCGCTATCGCCGTGACGAATGTCCGGTACCAGGACGGTAAATTCATCCCCACCGAGACGTGACAGGGCGCAGCGCGAACCGCCGTCGCTGGCGCGCGCAACAGTGTCGCCAGCCCGCAGCGAGTCCTCGATCCGTTGCGCCACGGCCTTGAGCAGCGCGTCGCCGGCTTTGTAGCCCAGGCTTTCGTTGATCTGCTTGAAACGGTCCAGGTCCACGTGCAGCAACGCCCATTTCCTGTCGTTTTGCCCGGCGCGCCGCAGCGCTGACTGCAAGCGGGTCAGGAACAGCCGCCGGTTCGGCAACCCGGTCAGACTGTCGTAGTGGGCAAGACGGTTGCGATAGGCCTTGAAGGCGAGCGTGTTGCGCAACCGCAGGGTCAGTTCGCTCGGGTCGACGGGCTTGGAAAGGAATTCGGTGGCGCCCAGCTCCAGCGCCTTGAGCCTCGTTTCGCCATCGCTGGCGGCGGTGAGCACGATGACCGGCGTGTAGCGCAGCTCTTCGTCGCGGCGCATCGCGGCAAGGATGTCGAAGCCGCTCACGGGAGCCATCATCAGTTCGAGCAGCAACACGTCCGGCTTTTCGCGGGCGATGCGCTCCAGTGCCTCGGCCGGCGCGCTGACCGACACCAGACGGCGATAGCCGCACTCCATGAGGAAGGCACCGATGGCGTCGAGCGTGTGGGCATCGCCATCGACCAGCATCACTGTCGATCCGGCGAGCACCTCGAACGAGTCTGGCTGGTGTGCCGGTGCGCCAATCGCACCGCCCTCGCCGATCATACTTGCGCCAGCAGACCGGTCGTCGTCGTCCATGTGTGACTGCTGTTCGCGGACGGCGCGGAGCGATGCAACCAGATCCATTTCTTGGGTTCCTCTTGTCGGGTTCGCTTGTCGGGGCGGCCGAGCCGTGGCTCATGCTCGAGCATCGGCATGATCGCCGGGCGCCGAAAAGTTAACGGCCCGGCGAACGAATCCTGCAGCGCAGCAGACGTCCGGCCGTTTTGCACCACGCGTGCGGCCGGTGCGCAGCGCTACTCCACCTGCCCGCCGAAGGCGAGCTGCTTCTCCATCTCCTCGTCCGCGCGCATGAGCTGACGCCGCTCGAGGCGCTCGCGATGTTCTTCCGAGCGCTGAGCCAGGCGCGCCGCCCACAGCGCCGCCCGCTCGGCGAGGCTGCCGCGTGTGCCGACAATGCCGGCAGCCAGCACCCGGCGCAGTCGGGGCGGCAGCTTGCGTGCCAGCAGCGGCGCGTCCAGGCTAAGGATGGTTTCGACACTGCCGGGGTCGCCCTGACGTGCGCAGCGGCCTTCGAGCTGCCGGTCAATGCGGCGCGAAGCGTTGTGCTGACAGCAGATGACATGCAAGCCACCGCGCTCGGCGATGACCGGCGCCAATGGGATGTCGGTGCCGCGGCCAGCCATGTTGGTCGCCACGGTTATGCACCCCGGGTTGCCGGCAAGGGCAACGACGTCGGCTTCGATCTGGTCGTTGTGGGCGTTCAGCATCACATGCGGCAGGCCCGCCGCGGCGAGCCGCTGGGACAGGGCTTCGGAGTCGGCCACCGAGTCGGTGCCGATGAGAATCGGGCGCCCGCCCTGGTGCAGCTCGGCCGCACGCGCGGCCACCACCCGCCACTGTTCGTCGCGGCTGGCAACCAGACGCGGTGCCAGCACCTCGCGACGGCAGGGCACGCGGTGCGGCACGCGGATCACGTCCAGGCCGTAGACGCTGCGCAGTTCGGCGCGCGCTTCATGCAGCGTGCCGCTCAGGCCGCACAGCCGGTGGTAACGCCGGAACAACCGTTGAAAGGTGATCTGCGCCGCCGTTTCGTACTCCGGCGTCGGCGTGCAGCCTTCCTTCAATTCGATGAGCTGGTGCAGCCCGCGCGACCAACTGCGTCCTTCTGCAATCCGGCCGGTAGTGGGTTCGACGATGCACACGCGCCCGTCGCGGACGATGTAGTCCCGGTCGCGGGCGTAAAGATGCAGCGCCGACAGCGCCGTGCACACGATCTCCTCGCGATGACGGCGATTGCGCCAGACGGTCGCCAGGCTCGCCGCCCCTTCCAGGCGCACGCGGCCCGCATCGGACAGTCGCACCTCTCGGGTCACCGCGTCGAGCCGGAAATGCTGGCGCGGCGAAAGCTCGCGCGCCAGGCTCAGCGCCTGGGCGATGTGCGTCTGCTCTTGGGAACCATCCTGCTGCCGGGAGATGATCAGGGGCACGCGCGCCTCGTCGATGAGCACACTATCGGCTTCATCGACAATGGCCATGCACAATCCGCGCAGCAGCAGCGTCGGGCCGGACCGCCCGTCGAGTTGCGCGACCCGCCGCTGCAACTCGCTGCGCTTGCGGCCGACGACCAGTTGATCGCGCAGGTAGTCGAAGCCCAGCTCCTTTGCCGTGCAGTAGGTGATGTCGCAGCGGTAGGCGGCGCGTCGGCCGTCCAGATCGAGACTCTGCGTCACCGCACCCACGGTGAGCCCGAGGGCGGCGTAGACCGGGCGCAGCCGCGAGGCATCGCGCTGCACCAGGTAGTCGTTGGCGGTCATGACATGGACCGGCATTCCGGCAAGCGCGCCGGTTGCGGCCGCCAGGGCGACGGCCAGCGTCTTGCCCTCCCCCGTCGCCATCTCCGCCAGGTGGCTGTCGAGCAGGATACGCGCGGCGAGCAACTGCGTGTCGAATGGCGATTGCCCCAGTTCGCGCCGGCACACCTCGGCAACGAGCGCGAAGCAGCGCGCGAGGACTTCCTCGGCGAGGCCCTCGGCGGCAATGCGCATCTGCAGTTCGCGGGCGCGCGTGCGCAGGTCCGCCGCGCCGCCACGCGTCTGCGCCGCTTGCGTCGCACGCACGAGCGCGACAAAGCGCTCGTAGCGCGTCCGTGCGATCGGTTCCGGCAGGTGCGTGCGGGCGATGAGGTATTCGAGGGCGCGCACCGCTGCACTGGCGTGGCGTTTGGGCCGCTCGGGGTAGGCGCCCCAGATCAGGCCCGGCATCGGCAGGGAACGCAGCGCGACGTCGCTCACGGCTTCAGACGGAATGATTGAAGTGGCGCAGGAAAAGCTGCGACAGGCGCCGGTAAGCCTGCGCCGCGATCGGCTCGAAGCCGTGGTCGAAGCGCACCTTGACCCGGCTGCCGACGCGCGCCAGCGCCTGCCCGGGCAACTCGAGGTCGACCAGGAACAGCGGTTCGGTAGTGGTCAGGCCTTTGTCGTCCTTGGGGTCGGTCGGGATCGGTCCGCCGCCCCGATCACCCAGAGCGGCGCTGGGCAGCGTATCGGTGGCGGCGGGGATCTCCCGCCCGGCGCGCGCCGGCACCGCTTCGCGGCCCTCCGTCAGCCACACTTCGGCCGAGTGCGTGTGCTCGCGCACGAGCGCCACGTTCTGCTGCGCCACCACGGCGCGAACCTGGACGCTGCCCGGTGTCAGCACGTAGCCGAGCTCCGCGCCGCGGCGCGCCAGCGTGCCCGGCATGTCCTGCTGGCGCGGCATGACCAGCCGGCCGGCCACCTCCGCGCGCACCTGAAGCTGGCGGATGCGCTCGCCATTGCGGACGAGTTCCGCCTCGACGCGTGTCATCTCGTCCGCCAGGCTTCGGGCACGCCCCGGTTCGCTCAGCAATACGCCGTACTGATCCGACTGCAGTTCCGCCAGGCGCGCCTCCAGCCGATGGCGTTCCGCGCTCAGCGCCGGATCATCCAGCACCAGCAGCAACTGCCCGGGTTCGACGCGGGAGCCGTCGGCGGCCGTCACCTGCATGACGAATCCGTCGGTCGCCGGCCGCAGCCGGGCATTCTCGGGCAGCCAGACGACGCCGTCGGCCACCGTGTGCAGCGGCATCGGCACAGCCACCGCAAAGACGACCACGAGCGACAGCGCTGCCACGCTGATCCGGCGCGCCCGGCTGCGCTGGGATGCCGCTCCGGGCGCACGCCACACCGCCCGCAGCGACCGCAGCAATGGCCCGAGTATCGTCGTCCAGACAAGCACGACGCCAGCCGCCGCAGCGAGATGGAAGGACTTGCTGCCGATCCAGAGCACGATCGTCGCCGAGATGAATATCCGGTAGGCCGCCGCAGCCGGTCCGTAACAGAACAGCCACGCACGCTCGCCGCTGGCCAGTTGCATGGATGCCACGTCCATGCGCAGCAGGTGATGTTTGACAAGCTGGCCCCAATAGGCGGTGCTGCGCGGCCCCAGATTGGGCAAATCGAGCGAATCGGAAAGGATGAAGTAGCCGTCGAAGCGCAGCAGCGGGTTGGCGTTGAAGACGACCGTCGACACACTGCCCACGAACATGACGACGAAGGCGATATCACGCACCAGCCCCGGCTGGACGGCGAGCCACAGCGCCAAGGCGAGCGCCGCCAGCGCCATCTCCACCATGATGCCGGCAGCGCTGACTACCAGGCGCTGCGACCGATGGGCAAACGTGCTCGCCGCCGAGGCATCGACCCAGGGAATGGGTGTGAGCAGCAGAAGGGTGACACCCATCTGGCGCACGTCGCCGCCCCAGCGCCGCACCGCGAGGGCGTGACCCAATTCGTGGACGGCCTTGATCAGGGGATAGACGAACCATGCGATGAGCAGGTAGCGCGGCGTCAGCATCCACGCCGCGGCATGACTCGAGAGCTCATTCCAGTGCATAGAACCGGCGATCGCCGCCGCCATCATCGCGGCAATCCACACCGCCAGAGCAGCCGGGCCGAACAGCAGCCGCAGCCAGCCGTCGAAGCGGCGTAGCAGCGGCGCGGGGTTGGCAAGGGGAATGCGGAAGAACAGCGGGTTGAGCTGCTGCCAGCGGCGGCGCCGGGTGTGCGCCGCGGCGCCTTCGAACATCGCCTCGACGTCCGGCGTGGTTTCCGTTTGCAGCAGCTCGGCCTGGGCAAGGCGGCCGAGCATGCCGATCACCTCGCCCTGCGTCGGCGCCTCGTCGCCCATGGTTTCGAGGACGCTGTCCCAGATCTCCTGCACGTTGCGATGGCCGTCGCACAGCCCGACGAAGCGGTATGCACCGCGGCTGAGCCGGTGGTGCCGGCCGGAATTGGCATCCGAAAGCAGGTACCAGATCTGGTCGCGCACCACCTGGCGGCGCACGCGGACCTGGCCGCGTAGCCGCGGATGCAGATCGGCCACGCGGTACCAGTGCGGGCTGAACAGGGACTCGGACACGTCAGGTGCCCCAGGTCCACAGGGTCATGCGCAGCCACGCTGCCGCCCGGTGCAGCCAGACCCATGCCAGCGGCCGCTCGCCGCCGTCGATCTTGGCCACGCCGCGCAAGCCGGGGCGCAGTCCGCCGGCAGGCGCCAGTTTCGCTTCCACCTCGAAGAAGTTGCGCTCCAGCGCCGTGGTGGCGACCGGCGTGATGCGCTCCACCGTCAGCGCCACGACCTCGTCGGGAAGGGCAGCAAGCGCCAACCAGCCCTGCTGTCCCACCTGGACATCGGCGATGTCCTGCTCGTCCACCTCCACGATCAGCCGGTACTGGCCTTCAGGCGCCACCGTCAGCAGCACGTCGCCCTTTTGCACGGGCGCACCCAAGACTTGCGTCAGGTCGCCTTTGATGACAATCCCGTCGAACGGCGCCTCGAGACGGGTGCGACCGAGCTGCTGTTCGACCAGATCGAGCTGTGCCTGGGCCTCCTGCATGCGCGCCAGGCTGATGGCGAGCTGGGCGCGGTCGCCCTTGGCCAAGGCCGCGCCGTAGGCGTTCTCGTGCTGCGCCAGGGTGCTTTGCCACTTCTGGCGCTCCAGTTGCAGATCCTGCTGGGCGAGTTCCACCAGGGGCTGTCCGGCCTTGACGCTGTCGCCGGGGCGCGCATGCACCTGCTGCAAAAAGCCGTCGGCGGGGGCAACGATGGCGCGCTGGATTTGGCCTTCCAGCCGCGCCGGTGCACCAATCCGGTAATCGACCGGCACGAGGGCAAGGACCAGCGCCGCCGCAACCGCGCCGACCACCGCCAGCTTGATCAGCACGTGGCCGGGGCCGAACAGAGCGCCCATCCGCGTCCGCAGCGTTTGCCCCAGCCGCCGCCACCAGGAGCGTTCGGCGTCCCGCTTCAGAATGAGTAGCGGGCCGAGCAGGCTCGCCAAGCTCTCCAACGTCTCTACCTCGTCCAGGATAAGCCTGCCTTCCGGGCCGAACTCCAACGTCAGTGCGCCTACCGGAGAGCGCTCAGCAACCAGTGGCAGCGTCAGCACCGCGTCGCCGGAGGACTTGTTCAGTTCGGCATGGGCGAGAGCGATGCGCGGCTTGCTCTGCGCCGGCGCGGGGTAGGCGACTGTCGCTCCCTGATCGATGGCCTCGTCCATGGCGGCGGCCACGCTGCCAAAAGCGCGCCCCCTGGGCGCCGTGCCGCCGCTGTGGGAAACGGCGATGACCCGGGCCCGACGTCGTTCCACCAGTCCGACGCTGACCCGGCTGCAGCGCAGCATTGCGGCCAGCTCGTTGGCCAGGGCGGTCGCGGCCTCGGGCAGACGACGATGGGAAAGCAGGGTGGCCTGCAGGCGCAGGACATCGATCGCTCCCGGCGCATGCACCGGAGCCGGCGCGAGGAGCGGAAAGAGCCGCGTGACCGACTGGCGCAGGCGCACCAGCACGGCGTCGTCCTGTGCGCCCGCGGCGTTGTCCACCTCGATGGCGACGGCGCCGACCGGACGATCCCCGGCGCGCAGCGGAAAGGTATAGATCTTTGCCGACTTTTCGGCCGAGGCGGCGACCCGCTGGATCGCAAGCTTGCCAAGAAAGGTGTCGCGGGCTGCCGCATAGACGTCGATGGACGGGCGGCTGCCGGGCGGCCAAACCGCGGCCGGACGCACCTTGCCCGTCGGCGCTAGCACCACGAGGCCGGAGCGCGCCCCGGTGGTGCCGCCGCACTGGTCGTTCAGCCAAGTTTGTACAGATGTATTCATGCCCGGATTTCGTCGCCTCGTGCCACCATGGAACGCAGTGGCACCACCCCCGCCACCGCTATTGGTTTTCGGCAGAAATCCGGCGCGCCTTTAGAACGGCTGCGTTTCGGGCACGTTTGAAGCGATGCGTGCGGGAGATGGCCCATCCGACCACGGCGCTTGCCGTGCTTGCGTTCCAGCCCTGGATGGCGGACGATGGCGGCCGGCCGATGGACGTCATCGGCGCATGCCTTCTTCGACGATTCGACGTTCCGTTCCCTGGCCATGAGCACCACGACCAACGATCTGTCCCGTTTCGACCGAGCCATTGCCCGCTTCGACGCCGCCAACGCAGAGGATCCCCACAGGGAATCCTGGCAGGGCAAGGAGCACCCGAAGGAACTCCTATACGCGCAGCGCATGAGCGCGATGCTCGATCGCTTCATGCCTGATGCCTCCGAGGCGCTGCGGCTGGCGGTGCGCTGCCAGCACATCCAGCGCTGGCAAATCCCTCGCGCCGAGTACCCGATGACACCCGTCGGCTACAAGCAGTGGCGCCAGCAGCTGCAGAAGATGCATGCCGAGATCGCCGGCCGCATCCTGCGCGACGTGGGCTATGACGACGACACGATCGGCCGCGTCCAGTCGCTATTGAGGAAGGAGAAGCTCAAGGTCAATCCGGAAACCCAGGCGCTGGAGGACGTGGTGGATCTCGTCTTTCTGGAGAGCTACCTGGCGGACTTCGTGACAACCCATAGCCACTACGACGAAGCAAAGCTGATCGATATCCTGCGCAAGACGTGGCAGAAAATGTCGGCGCGCGGGCGGGAAGCGGCGCTGACCATGATCACACTGCCCCCCGAGCTGGTGCCGGTGATCCTCAAGGCAGTCGGCCCTGCCACCTGACCGGCGCCGGGGGTACCGCACCCCCTCTCACCTGCCGTGACGAAAATGTGACTGTCCGCGGACCCCGGTTTGATGACCCGCGCGTACCTTTGTTCGTGACAGAACAGGGAGGTGCGGATCATGGAACAGGCTCTCGACTACGGCGTGCTGGAACAGGAAAACCGGACTTTTCGCGGCCGCGGTGGCGTCAGTGCCGAGGCCAGAGGCGGCGGATTCCGGCCTGCCTTTCTCGACACGGAAACCGGCGCGGTCTATCCGTCGTGCTTCGGCGACGGTAGCCCCGCGCCGTTTCACCTGCTGGACGGACTGCCGCAGGCCATCGTCGTCACACGCAGCGAGCTGGGCAGGGTAACGGCGGTCAAGGATTCGGTAATCTCGGGCTTCGCCCGCGACGGTCGCTTCTACACACGGGACGAGGCGGCGCGGGAGGTCTCGCGCCTGCACTGAGCCGCTATAACCTGGCCGCGGCCTCCAGAAACTCATGACGCAACTCGTCGTAGTCGCGTGTGACCGGGTACTGGGGGAACTGCCCGATGACGTTCTGCGGCGGGCGGAAAAAGATGCCGGCGTGGGCCTCCCCCAGCATGCTGGTGTCGTTATAGGAATCGCCGGCAGCGATCACGCGGAAGTTGAGCGCCTTGAAGGCCTTGACCGACTCGCGCTTCTGGTCCGGCATGCGCAGGCGATAATCGCGCACGAAGCCGGCCTCGTCCGTGACCAGCTTGTGGCAGAACAGCGTCGGAAAACCGAGCTGGCGCATGAGCGGCATGGCGAACTCGTAGAAGGTGTCGGACAGAATCACCACCTGGAAACGTTCGCGCAGCCAGTCGACGAACGCGGGTGCACCGGGAAGCGGACCCATGCTGGCGATCACGGCCTGGATGTCCGGCAACCCGAGCTTGTGCTGCTCCAGGATCGCCAGACGATAACGCATCAGCTTGTCGTAGTCCGGCTCGTCGCGTGTCGTGCGCGACAGTTCGGGGATGCCCGTGCGCTTCGAGAATTCGATCCAGATTTCGGGGACGAGCACGCCCTCCAGGTCAAGGCACGCGAGCTGCACGGACGACTCCCTCAAAACATCGCAAGAGCGCGGATTTTACCTGCAAACCGGGCGTGGACGGAGAGTCCGGGTGGTGCACCAGCGTACCTTACGCAGCGCCGGGTATCGCCCGAGTCGTTTATAGCCTGGATGGTGCGCAGGCGCACCCTACAGAGGACGCGAGTTCGGTAGGGTGCGCTTGCGCACCATCTTCGATCTCGACGATTACGCCAAAAATCCGAGCCTGTCCTGCGGACAGGAGCATACCGAAACTATGCGAAATCGTCGTACGAGCCCTCGTCCTCCCGGCGCATCCGTTCCGCGGCGTCGCGCTCCGCGGCGAGAGCCTTCTCGCGCACGCGCTCGCGGCGCCGGTTGGCTGCATCGCTGCGCATGGCAATGCTCTCCTCGCCGAAAAGCACCTGGCGCAAGAAACGGAAGCCGAACAGCATAAGCTGCGTGTCGTCGCCGAGTATCGTCGTCCGCTCCGCCTCGGGCAGATCGTAGAGCTCGCTGAATGACTCGCTGGAGACAAAAGCGCGAAAGCGGTCGATGTCGTAGCAGGTCATGAAGAAGAGCTGACGGCTGCGCATGGAGGGCTTGCCCACGGTGGGTCCGGAAGACTTCTTCTTCAGAATCAGCTGCCGCCAGCCGCGCGCCAGCTCGTCGTACTCCGTGAGGCCCTGTTCCTGGCGGTATTCGTCGATGGTCAGCCGACGCGGCTCGTCGTGGCCCAGACAGTGCGCCTCCTTCACCAGGGCATAGGCGTTGCGGTCAGTCGCCTCGTCTTGCTTGCGCATGGCGAGCAGCGCCACCGGATAGTAGCGGCAGGCAGTTGGACGGTCCTCATAGACGCTGCAGCCCTCCGGCGTCATGAACTGGCAGGCGGTACCGTTTTCCACGGGACGCAGCTTGACGCCGGCGATGCCGTCCTTCTCCAGCTCGTAGGGCACGGTGAAGGCGGCGAGGAACTGGGTGGACGTCAGGCCCAGCCGACGCTTCAGCCGCAGGATGTCGTAGGGCGTGAGCGAGATGTCGATGTTGCTGCAGCAGGCGTTCCAGCAGGCGATACCCTTGCGGCAGCGGAACTGGATCGTCTTCGATCCATCCATCATTTCCGGAACCACCGGACTGTCGGGAAACGGCAGATCCTTCGCGTCGGGCTTGTCCATCTCGTACCTCGTGTCGGCGGTGCGCAGCACAGGCTACACCGGCGCCGCGGGTTTGAAAACGTGTTGCGACCAATAGAATCCGGCCAGCGATGCCGCCGATGCCCAAGCACGGCCGCGTCGCCCTGCCGGAAAAAGGACCGGGCGCCTCGCGGCGCCCGGTTCATTTACAACGTCAACCTCGCAAAGACTCAGTGCGCTGCCGGCTTGAACAGCTTCGACTTGTCCACCAGGTCGACATGCTTGCGCTTGAAGCAGGTCCACTTGTGGGTCTTCTTGTCATACACGGAGTTCACGAAGCAATGCCAGTTCTCCTCGTCGACGAAGTTCTTGTCGGTGCGATAGTAGAAGCCGGGGTAACGGCTCTCCTCGCGGAACTGGATGTGCTTCATATGCGCTTCGGCCGTCAGGATGCGGTGGTAGTTCTCCCAGGCACGCAGCAGCTCGTGCAGGTCCTTGGCGCGCATCTTCTGCGAGTCTTCCTTGAGCATCTCGAGCTTCTCTTCGGCCACCGCCAGCATCTTGTCGTTGGTGTTGTAGTAGGTCGCAACACCGGCGACATACTCGTCCATGATCTTCTGCAGACGGAACTGCAACATCTTGGGCGTGATGTAGTTCGGATTCACGTCGATGGCCGTTGTGTAGTCCTTGTGCTGCAGGAAGTTGCGTACCGGCTTGTAGATCGTCTCGGCGATCTGCTCAGCCGTCTCGTCGAACTCGGGCTTCCAGTCCTTGTTGTCGAGGGCGAACTTGACCATCGCCTTGGCGGCCAGTCGCCCTTCGGTGTGCGAACCGGAGGAGAACTTGTGACCCGAGGCGCCGACGCCGTCGCCGGCGGTGAACAGGCCCTTGACCGTGGTCATGGAGCGGTAGCCCCAGTTCCAGCCGCGCGGCAGATGCGCCGGCACGCCGTCGTAGTCGCCGTCGGCGGCCGTCGGTGCGCCGAGATCCGTCGGACCGGACACCCAGATGCCGCAGCAACCGGAGTGAGAGCCGAGCAGGTATGGCTCGGTGGGCATCAGCTCGGAGTTCTTCTCCCGCGGGTCCACGTTCTCGCCGACCCAGATGCCGCACTGGCCGACACACATGTCGAGGAAGTCTTCCCAGGCCTCGGCTTCGAGGTGCTTGACCTCCTTCGGCGTCAGGGTCTCGGCCAGCTTGGCCAGCGCCGTCACGGTATCCATGTAAATCGGGCCGCGGCCTTCGCGCATTTCCTTGAGCATGAGGTGATTGCGCAGGCAGGAGGCGGGCACCGCGGCCTGACCGTAGGGCGGGTACTGGTTGAGCAGCTCCTTGTTCTTGACCATGTAGTCTTCGCCGTAGGCGTTGGTCGCTTTGGCCTTGAACAGCAGGAACCAGGCGCCGACCGGGCCGTAGCCGTCCTTGAAACGGGCGGGCACGAAGCGGTTTTCCATCATGGTCAGTTCGGCGCCGGCTTCGGCGGCCATGGCGTAGGTCGAGCCGGCGTTCCACACCGGGTACCAGGCGCGGCCCGTGCCTTCACCGACGGAGCGGGGACGGAAAAGGTTCACGCAGCCGCCGGCGGCGAGCAGAATGGCCTTGGCCTTGTAGATGTAGATCTTGTTCTCGCGCACCGAGAAGCCGGCGGCACCGGCGATGCGACTGGGATCGTTCTTGTCGTTGATGAGGTGCACGATGAAGACGCGCTCCTGGATGCGATCCAGGCCCAGCACCTTCTTCGCCGCCTCGGCGACGATCCACTTGTAGGATTCGCCGTTGATCATGATCTGCCACTTGCCCGAGCGCACCGGCTTGCCGCCATCCTTGAGGGCAGGCAGGCCTTCGCGCTGCGACTCGGCGCCGTCGTGGCGCACGCCCTCGGCGTCCGTCTTCCAGATCGGCAGGCCCCATTCCTCGAACAGATGCACCGAGTCGTCCACGTTGCGGCCCAAGTCGTAGGCCAGATCGTCGCGGGTAATGCCCATCAGGTCGTTGGACACCATGCGCGCGTAGTCGGCCGGATCCAGATCCGGACCGATGTAGGTGTTGATCGCCGACAGGCCCTGGGCCACCGCACCGGAGCGGTCCATGGCAGCCTTGTCCACCAGCTTGATCTTTAGTTCGACGCCGGTCTCGGCCTTGACGGCCTCGGCCCAGCGCATGATTTCGTAACCGGCACCGCAGCAGGCCATGCCGCCGCCGATGAGCAGAATGTCCAGTTCCTCCTGGACGACTTCCGGATTGTCAAATGTTCCAGCCATTGCAGTCACCTTGGATATCGTAGGTTGTTCGGTCGCCGCTTACTTCACGCGGAGCAGTTCTTCCGCCTTGCCGGCGCGGTAGCCGCCCATGACGTCCTTGGTGAACACGCCGGGCTTGTCGAGCTCCGCGACCTTGGGCATCGGCTTGCCGCCGTAGGGATCGATGGAACCCTCGGAGGTCGTGCGAATGGGGAACTTGAAGCGCTTGAGCGTGCCATTGCGGAACTTGATGGTCCACATGATCGAGTCGGAACCACGCAGGGGCTGCACCGAGCCGCCCAGCGGCACAATGTCGGCATAGTGGCGCGCCTCGATGGCATTCTGCGGACAGATCTTCACGCACGAGTAGCACTCCCAGCACTGCTCGGGTTCCTGATTGAACGCTTTCATGGCATGGCCGGTGTGCGAGCCATCCTTGTCGAGCAGCATCAGGTCGTGGGGGCAGATGTACATGCAAGCGGTCTTGTCCTGGCCCTTGCAGCCATCGCACTTATCAGTACGTACATAGGTTGGCATCTACTATCTCCTCTGAAAACAGTGCCGGCATCGTGCTTGCGCCGGCTGCAAGCAAATTGCTTCAGCGCGCCGAGTGTCCCACCAGTTTCACCTCGACCTTTTCGTGCGCCGCGAGGCCGGCGTAGTATTCGCGCAAAATGGCGAGCACCTCCGGCCGACTGAACTCTGCAGGAACGTCGCCGCCCTCGGAAAGCATCTTGCGCAGCTTCGTGCCCGATAGCAGCAGACGATCCTCGTCACCATGCGGGCAGGTGCGCGCCGAAGCCATGCCGCCGCACTTGTAGCACCAGAATGTCCAGTCGATTTTCAGCGGCTGGGTTTCGAGCGCGCCCTTGGGCAGGTGATCGAATATGTGATGAGCGTCGAAGGGCCCGTAGTAGCTGCCGACGCCGGCATGGTCGCGGCCGACGATGAGATGCGAGCAGCCGTAGTTCTGACGGAACAGCGCGTGCAGCAGCGCCTCGCGCGGACCGGCGTAACGCATGTCGAGGGGGTAGCCGGCCTGGACCACGGTCTTCTTGACGAAGTAATTGTCCATCAGCGTCGCGATCGCGGCAGTGCGTACCTCCGCCGGAATGTCGCCCGGTTTGAGCGCGCCGAGCAGCGAATGCACCAGCACGCCGTCGCACACCTCGATCGCCACTTTCGCCAGATACTCGTGCGAGCGGTGCATTGGATTGCGCGTCTGGAACGCGGCGATCTTCGACCAGCCAAGCGAACTGAACAGCGCCCGGGTCTGTGCCGGTGTCATGAACAGGTCGCCGTACTTCTCGGGGAAGCCGCCCTGGGAAAGTACCTTCACCGGTCCGGCGAGATTGATCTCGCCCTGCTCCATGACCATCTTGACGCCGGGATGCTCCAGGTCGGTGGTCTTGAACACCGTCGCGCACTCGTGCGCCTTGTCGATGCCGTACTTCTCGGTGACCTTCATGGTGGCGAGGATCTCGCCATTGTCGGGGTCCACCAACGCGATGTCGGTCCCGGTCTTTATCGCGTCCGCGGTTTGCGCGTCCGTGGACAGCGTGATGGGAATCGGCCAGAACAGGCCGTTGGCCATCTTCATGCCGTCGCACACGCCCTGCCAGTCGGCGTGGGTCATGAAGCCCTCGAGCGGCGTGAAGCCGCCGATGCCCAGCATGATGATGTCGCCCTTTTCGCGCGAGCTTACGCGCAGTTTCGTGAGCGTCTGCGCGCGGGCCGTTTCGGCGACGAGATCCTGGCCGTGCAGCAACAGCGGCACGAGCTCGCCGCCGCCATGTGGATTGACCAGCGCCATTGTCCCCCCTGTCGATTGTCGCGATCGAAACTGGGGGCAAGGCTAACACGCCCTAGCGTGGTCAATAATCCTTTTATTTTATTGAGAAATAAGCCCCGTCGATTTGTGCACGGGCATGAGACGCGAAGCCGAATGCCAGGCATCCGGCTCAGGGCTGAGAGCGTCGTTCCTTCGCTTCTTCAAGCTGTCGAGCCTTCAGCTCGCGCAATCTCGCATCAACTGCGGACAGCTCGTAGAAGTCGCCGTCGCCGGCCTTCTGCGCCAGCTGAAGTTGCGCGATGGCCGCGGGCAGTTGCCCCTGCAGCACATAGAGTTCCGCCTGGGCGCGGTGTTGCTGCAGGCGCTTGCCCAGCGCCGCATATGACTTCGCCTGCAGGCCGTGCAGGCGTGCATCGCTGGGGTGGTTCTCGAGTTCGCCCTTCGTCGTGCGCAGAGCTTCCTGCGCATCGCTCGCAGCGAGCAGAGCCTCGATGTAACCGTAGGCCAGCGCCCGGCTCTGCGGATAGCGGCCGCGCGCCTCGCGATAGGCTTGCACGCTGCCCGGCACATCGCCCCGAGCCGATTTCAATTCTGCGGCCAGGGTCTCGACGATCGGTGACGCGGCCTTGAGGCGGCGCACCGTGGCGAGTTCCTGCTCCGCGGCCGGATAGTTCTTCTTCGCCAGCAGCGCGCGCGCCAGACCGTAGCGGGCGGCAATCTCCGAAGAAAACTTCTTTTCGCGCAACTGCGTTTCGAATTCCACCACGGCGTCCTGGGCGCTCACCTGCTGCACCCGGAGCTTGGCGCGAATGAGCTCGAAATCGAGTGAGTCCGGTACCTGCCGGTACGGCCGCTGCTGGGCGCGGTTCTCCATGTCGGAAATGCGCTCGCTGGTTAGCGGGTGCGTGCGCAGATAGGCGGGTGCGTTGTTCTCGTAGAGCCGGCTGAAACGCTGCAGCCTGTCGAAGAAGCCAGCCATGCCACGCGCGTCGAAGCCCGCGCCCTCCAGGGTGGCGATGCCGATGCGGTCCGCCTCGCGCTCGAAGTCGCGGCTGTAGTTGAGCTGCGTCTGAATACCCGCCGCCGCACCCGTGGCGATCGCGGCCTGCCCCATCTGCGAGTTGGATCGCGCCGCGAGAATGCCTACGATCAAAGTCGCGATCGAGATCATGCTCGCTTCCTTCTGCTTGCCGACCATGCGCGCGATATGCCGTTGGGTGACGTGGGCCATTTCGTGGCCGAGCACACCGGCCAGTTCCGATTCCGACTGCGCGGCGACGATCAGCCCGGTATGCACGCCGATAAATCCGCCGGGCATGGCGAAGGCGTTGAGCGTGTTGTCGCGCACGGCAAAGAATTCGAAGTCCTGCTTGATGTCGGGCGTGGCAGCGGCAAGCCGGGCCCCGAGCTGGTTGAGGTAGGCGATGACCTCGGGATCGTCGAGGTAGGTCGGGTCGCGCAGCCGAATATCGCGGACGATGGATTCGCCGATGCGCCGTTCCATCTGGGGCGACAGATCGACACTGGCAGATTCGCCGAGATCGGGCAGGCCTTCGGCAAGGACTTGCGGCGCCAAAGCTAGGAGGAAGGCGAGAAGCAACCTGAGTTTCACGGTGCTATGATACCTGTTTTGCACGTTAGGTTCCCGACGCCGCGGCCAGGAATGCCCCTTGGATGCCTGTGGTTCGGTCCGGCGCGCCTGCCAACCGCGCACGTCAACAACCAATAAGTCGAGATGAATGGCGCTGCGTTGCTGCTCGTCGAGGATTCGCCCGAAGACGCGAAGCTTATCGCCAGCGCGTTGTCGCGCGTCGTTGCCGCCGATCAGGTTGTCCATTGCCCCACCGGCGAGGATGCGCTCGATTATCTCTTCGCCCGCGGCCGACATACTGCCCGGGCGAAGGAGGCCATGCCGCGCCTGGTGCTGCTCGATTTGAACCTGCCGCGCATAAGCGGCCTGGAAGTCCTGCGCCAGATTCGCGCCACCGAGGCAACGCGCCTGCTGCCCGTGATCGTGCTGTCGGCGTCCGTGGAACAGCGTGACGTGCGCGCCGCGGTGCAGCGCGGCGCCAACAGTTACATGCGCAAGTCCCTCGATTTCGTCAAGCTGTCCGAATCCATGGCGTTGCTCGCCCGCTACTGGCTGGAGCTGAATATTCCGCCGCCGTCGCCGAACCACCTCGATTGAATGACTGACAAGCTCACCCACTTCGACGCCGCAGGTCAGGCCCACATGGTGGACGTCGCGGCCAAGCCCGAAACGAAGCGTGTCGCCCGCGCTGCCGGCACCATCGTCATGCAGCCCGAGACGCTGGCCCTGATCCAGGCCGGGCAGGCGGCCAAGGGCGACGTGCTGGGCGTGGCGCGCATTGCCGCCATTCAGGCTGCGAAGCGTACCGCCGAACTCATCCCCCTGTGCCATCCGCTGCCGCTGACCAACGTCGCGGTCGAGTTCCACATCGACGCCGAACGCTGCGCGGTCACCTGCGAAGTCATCGCTCAGACGCTTGGACGCACCGGCGTTGAGATGGAGGCACTGACAGCAGCGAGTGTCGGGCTGCTGACCATCTACGACATGTGCAAGGCCGTCGACCGCGGCATGCGAATCGAGAACGTGCACCTGCAGGAGAAATCCGGCGGCAAGTCCGGCCACTGGCGCGCCGACGCGACCTCTTGAGCGCACGGCCTGCCGAAGCCCATGGCGGCTTGAAAGGGCATATCAAGTCGACTTATTTTCCTATCGAATCGTGCGATTTGCGATTTGTCGCGGTTCTGGGAGAATCCACGAACCACCATTGCATGGGCAGTGCCGTGCGCTTTCTCCGTGGAGGCGCGACCCGTCGATGGATAGCCGCAGCCTGGCGGCTACAGGCAATTACCACACACAAGGCGATGAGAGGAGCGGAAGCATGGATCAGGAACGCAGGACCCTATTGAAGGGAGTCGGGGCCACCGGCGCGCTGGCGGGGCTGCTTGCCGCCGGCGTGCTCAAGCCCTCCCGAGTACTCGCGTCGGAATGGAACAGAACGGCTTTCGAGGCGAAGGACGCCGCCGGCGCTCTCAAGGGTCTCGGTGCCGGCACGGCCGCCGACAGCAAGGATATCGTCATCAAGGCGCCGGATATCGCGGAAAATGGTGCCGTCGTGCCCGTCGATGTGGTAAGCAACGTCGCTGGTACCATCTCCCTTGCCGTGCTGGTGGACAAGAACCCGCTGCCGCTGTCCGCGGCGATGGATTTCGGTGAGGGCGCACTGCCTCAGATGTCGGTGCGGCTCAAGCTCGCCCAGACCACCAACGTCAAGGTAGTGGCCAAGGCGGCGGACGGCAAATACTATTCGGCCCAGAAGGAAGTCAAGGTCACCATCGGTGGCTGTGGCGGCTGAGCACAACGACCTGACGGAGACACGAGCATGGCAGATCCGATGAAAATTCGCGCCAAGATGGAAGGCGACGTCGCCGACATCCGCGTACTCATGAGCCACCCGATGGAAACGGGGCAGCGCAAGGACAACGCCGGCAATCTCGTTCCGGCCCATTTCATTCAGGCCGTAATCGTCGAGATCAACGGCAAGAAGGTGATCCAGGGCCAGACGGGCACGTCGGTGTCGCGCAATCCGGTATTCGGCTTCAAGGTGAAGGGCGCCAAGGCCGGCGACAAAGTGACCATCACCTGGTTCGACAACAAGGGCGAGAAGCGAACGGACGAAACGACCGTCGCCTGACGATTGGGCGCAGGAAGCCGCCGGCGGCCATTCGGCCACCGGGCGGCGTGGATTACGATGGGGTGGGCAACGTACCCGCCCCGGCGCAAGAAGAAGGATCCTTCAACTCCAAGGAGGAGAGACAATGTCCCGTCTGGCCCATTTCCTGACGGTGCTGGCGGGGTTGGCGGTGGCATCGGCCACGCCTGCCCAGCAGAGCACGAGTACTGCCCCCTCAGGCCGCAAAGCTCCCGCCCCGCCCAAAGCGGAAGCCCGCGCAACCACTCCCGCCAAGAAGGACGAGGTCACCGCAGAGTTCGAGAAATTCCGCGAAGTGATGGAAGCGGACAACCCCGCCGAGTTGTTCGAAACGAAGGGCGAAGAGTTGTGGAAAACGAAGCGCGGCCCGAGCAATGCCTCCCTCGAGCGATGCGACCTGGGCCTGGGTCCGGGCGTGGTGGACGGCGCCTACGTCCATCTGCCGCGCTATTTCGCCGATACGGACAAGGTTATGGATGCGGAGCGGCGCGTGGTCCACTGCATGATGACGCTTCAGGGTTACACGGAGGAGGAAATCCGCAAGCAGCCCTTCAGCAACGACACGCGCACTCCGGACCATGTCTCCGTGCTTACTTACGTCGCAGCCCGGTCGCGCAACATGAAGGTGAGCGCGCCACAGCAACATCCGAAGGAAAGGGAAGCCTACGAGATAGGCAAACAGATCTTCGCGTATCGCGCCGGCCCCTACGATTTCTCCTGTGAGACCTGCCACGGTGACGATGGCAAGCGCATCCGCACGCAGCAACTGCCCAACCTGGCCAGGAAGGAGGACGCCATCAGGGCTTTTCAGGGCTGGCCTGGCTATCGCATGACGGGCGGATTTATGCTGACCCAGCAGTGGCGCATGAACGACTGCTTCCGCCAGCAGCGCTTTCCCGAGCCGAAGTATTTGTCCGACAGCATCACCGCGCTCCTGACCTATCTCACGGTCAATGCCAATGGCAACGTTTACAAGGGCCCGGGAATCAAGCGCTGAAGGAGGAAGCCGATCATGAATATAGTCAGAATTCCCGCGCTGCTTCTCGCCGCCGCCCTTGCGCCGGCCGCCGCCCACGCCGACAGGAATTACCGCGGCGAGGCGATCGCCATGCTCAAGCGCGATTTTCAGGCAAAAGGCATCGCTACGGTCGACCGCCTGAGTGAGGACGCTGTGCAGGCCGTCTGCAACCGCAGCGGTAACAATCCGCCCAAGGACATCGCCCAGCGTCTGGAAAAGGATCAGTTGGACGCGATCCCGTTTCCGGCAGGCGGCAAGCTGATGGGCAACTGGAAGGAAGGCGAGAAGATCGCCCAGAGCGGCAGGGGCTTCACCTGGACCGACAAGCCGGGCCTGCCGGTGGGCGGCAACTGCTACAACTGCCATCAGATCGCGCCCCAGGAAACGTCCTTCGGCACCCTCGGTCCGAGCCTTTATCAGTTCGGCAAGACGCGCGGCGCTGGACCGGATATGCAGAAGTATGTCTATGGCAAGATCTTCAACGCCAAGGCGTACAACCTGTGCTCCCAGATGCCTCGCTTCGGGCACGCTGGCGCACTGACGGAACAGCAGATGCGGGATCTCGTCGCCCTGTTGCTCGACCCCGAGTCATCGGTAAACAAGTGAAGCGCAAGAAGCACGTGCGCGGTGTGTCGCCGACGGCGTCGGCACGGTATGCTTCTGGCGCGCCGCAACGCAGGCTCGCTGCCCAACCGCGCCCGGCACCTCTGTGGTCTCGGCACCGCGCATTTGTCACGCGCAATGCATCGTAGAGAATTCCTCCAGATCCTTGCCGCCGCCTCAGCAGCGGGTTTCGCCCTCGATAGGCGCGAGCTGCTGGCGGCCGAGGGCAACGCCAGGCTTTACGAGCTGCCGCGCTTCGGCAACGTTTCGTTGCTGCACTTCACCGACTGCCACGCCCAACTGCTGCCGATCTACTTTCGCGAGCCGCAGGTGAATATCGGCGTCGGTGCGGCGGCCGGCAAGCCGCCGCACCTGGTCGGCGAACACCTGCTCAAGGCCTTCGCCATCCAGCCGGGGACGGTGGACGCGCACGCCTTCACCTACCTCGATTTCGAGGCCGCCGCCAAAGCCTACGGCAAAGTCGGCGGCTTCGCCCATCTTGCGACGCTGGTCAAGCGCCTGCGTGGCGAGCGCCCGGGTGCTCTCCTCCTCGACGGCGGCGACACCTGGCAGGGTTCGGCGACGTCCCTTTGGACCAAGGGACAGGACATGGTGGACGCCTGCAAACTGCTCGGCGTCGATGTCATGACCGGCCACTGGGAGTTCACCCTAGGCGCCGAGCGCGTCAAGGAGATCGTGGACAAGGACTTCAAGGGCAGAACCGACTTCCTCGCCCAGAACGTCAAGACCAACGACTTCAACGATCCGGTGTTCAGCGCCTACACGCTACGGCAGATCAACGGTGTGCCGGTGGCCATCGTCGGCCAAGCTTTTCCGTACACGCCCATCGCTAATCCGCGCTACATGGTGCCGGAGTGGAGCTTCGGCATCCGCGACGACGAGATGCAGAAGGCGGTCGACGAAGCGCGGGCCAAAGGCGCGCAGGTGGTGATCGTGCTGTCCCACAACGGTATGGACGTCGATCTGAAAATGGCGAGCCGCGTCACCGGCGTCGATGCCATTCTCGGCGGCCACACCCACGACGGCGTGCCGGCCCCTTCGATCGTGAAGAACGCTGGTGGTCAGACGCTGGTGATCAATTCCGGTTCGAACGGCAAATTCCTCTCGGTGCTCGATCTGGAGGTGAAAGGCGGGAAGGTGCAGGGTTTCCGCTACAAGCTGCTGCCGGTGTTTTCCAACCTGCTGCCGGCGGACGCGGAGATGGACGCGCTGATCAGGAAGATCCGCGCGCCCCACGAACAGAAGCTCGCGGAAAAGCTGGCCGTGTCCGAAGCTCTGCTCTACCGCCGCGGCAACTTCAACGGCACCTGGGATCAATTGATTCTCGATGCCATGCTCGATGTCAAGGGCGCCCAGATCGCGTTCTCCCCCGGCTTTCGCTGGGGCACCTCGATCCTGCCCGGTCAGGCGATCACCTTCGAGCATGTCATGGACCAGACGGCGATCACCTACCCCTACTCGACGCTCACGCAAATGAGCGGCGAGACGATCAAGACCATCCTCGAGGATGTCTGCGACAACCTGTTCAACCCCGATCCCTACTACCAGCAGGGCGGTGACATGGTGCGCGTCGGCGGCATGACCTACACCTGCGATCCCGCCGCAAAAATGGGTTCGCGCATCCGAGACATGCGCCTCGACGGCAAGCCCATCGAGGCGACCCGGACCTACAAGGTGGCCGGCTGGGCGCCGGTGGCCGAAGGCGCGTCGGGTGAGCCAATCTGGGACGTGGTGGCGAAGTGGCTGCGCGACAAGAAGGTGGTTGCCCCGCGCAAGCTCAACCTGCCCAAGCTCATCGGCGTCGAGGGCAATGCCGGTATCGCCGGATAGGCGCGACCGCTTCCTGGCTTTTTCCGTCTCCCGTCGAGGAACCTCCGCCAGGCTGGCAGCGTCTGAGCTTTGATGCCGCTTTCGTCATCCCGAAACATTCACTTACCACTTCTGCGAATCCCGAAACAGGCCGGCCGGCAATTCACGCTATCATTGTCGCCGCTTCGACGGGTGTTTCCTGTCGTATAACCAAGAACGTATGCGAACCTCTGCTTCCACGCGATGGCTTGTAGTCGCGTTACTGTTGCTCGCCTTGGGCGGCGGCACCTGGTGGTGGGTGGCACGCGCCAACGGCAATGCCACAGGCAAGTACAAGACGGTCCGGGTCGAACGCGGCCCGCTTACCGCTGCCGTGGCCGCCAGCGGTACGCTCAACGCGGTCACCACCGTCCAGGTTGGCTCGCAGATCTCGGGGCAGATCAGGGAAATCCACGCCGACTTCAACACGCCGGTGAAGAAGGGCCAGGTCATCGCGCGCATCGATCCGGCCACGCTCGAATTGCGCGTGAACCAGTCGCGCGCCGATCTCGAGGCAGCACGCAGCGCCGTGCAAGTGTCGCTGAGCACGCTCAAGGCCCAGGAAGCGGAGCTTTCGCGCGTCAATGTGACGCTTGCCGATACCCAGCGTGACTACGAACGCAAGCAGTCGCTGCTGGAGCGCAATTTCATTTCGCCGGCCGAGCGCGACAAGGCCAAAGCGCTTTATGACGCAGCGGTCGAGCAGGTGCGCGGCGTCGAAGCGCAGATCGGGGTGGCGCGCGCCCAGGTGGGCAGCGCCGAGGCCCAGGTCAAGCAGCGCGAGGCCACGCTGCGCCAGATGGAAGTGGATCTGGAGCGCACTTACATTCGTGCTCCGGTCGATGGCGTCGTCATTTCGCGCAACGTCGACGCCGGCCAGACGGTCGCCGCCAGCCTGCAGGCGCCGGTGTTGTTCACCATCGCCCAGGATCTGCGCAGCATGCAGGTGGAGGCGGCTATCGACGAGGCCGATGTGGGCAAGCTGCGCGAGGGCCAGCGCGCTACGTTCACGGTCGATGCTTTCTCCGGGCGCGGATTCTCCGGCACGATCACCCAGATACGTAAGGCGCCGCAGAATCTGCAGAATGTCGTCACCTATACCGTCATCATCACCGCGGCTAACCCCGATTTGGCGCTGCTGCCGGGCATGACGGCGAACGTCCGGGTGGTCGTGGACCAGCGAGAGAGCGCACTGAAGGTGGCTAACGCGGCGCTGCGCTACCGGCCGTCCGGGGCAGGCGAGGTACGCACCGAGCCTGCCTCTGCCAACTCTCCCGCTGGCAGCGGCGGCACCCAGGCGCTGCAGGCGAGAATCATGAGCGAGCTCAAGCTGGACGAAGCGCAAAAGGCCAAGGTGGAACAGGCCTTCGCCGACATGCGCCGCAAGATGGGCGAACTGCGCGAGATGAACGACGAGTCCGGCCGCCGCCAACAGGCCGAGCGAAACCGTGCCGAGTTACGCAGCCGGGTCAGCGCCCTGCTGTCCCAGGATCAGCTCGTCGTCTTCGAGCGCATTCTGGCGGAGCAAGGCGGACGCGCTACCACGGGCCGACTATGGGTCGTGGGTGAGGACAGCAGACCGAAGGCGCTGGAGGTTCGCCTGGGACTGAACGACGGCTCCAGCACAGAAATCCTTGCCGGTGACGTCAATGAAGGTGACGAAGTCATTACCGGCAGCCTGGAGCAGCCCAAGCGTAGCGCAACCCCGGGCGGGCTGCGCATGTTTTGACCGTCATGACCGCACCCCTCATCCGCGCCCGTGATCTGACCAAAATCTACCGCGTCGGCGAGCAGGAAGTGCCGGCGCTGCGCGGTGTATGCGTGGACATCGCTGCCGGCGAATTCGTCGCGGTGATGGGCCCTTCGGGTTCGGGCAAGTCCACTTTCATGAACCTGCTGGGCTGCCTCGATGCGCCGACCAGCGGCGAATACGAATTGCATGGCCAGCCGGTGGCCCATCTCGGCGGCGACGAACTCGCCCGCGTGCGCAACCGTTCCATCGGATTCGTCTTTCAGAACTTCAATCTGCTGCCGCGCACCAGTGCCCTGGAGAACGTCGAGGTGCCCATGCTTTACGCCGGCGTAGCGGCTCAGGAGCGCAAGCAGCGGGCGCGTGCCGCGCTGGAGCAGGTGGGGCTGGCGGATCGCGGCCATCATCAGCCGTCCCAACTCTCCGGCGGCCAGCAGCAGCGGGTCGCCATCGCCCGGGCGCTGGTGAACCAACCATTACTCATCCTCGCCGACGAGCCCACCGGCGCGCTGGACTCGCGCACCAGCGTCGAGATCATGGCGCTGTTCCAGCAGCTCAATCGCGGTGGCATGACCGTCATCGTCGTCACTCACGAGGCGGACATCGCCCGATTCGCCCAGCGTCTGCTGCGCTTTCGCGACGGCAGGCTGGTCGATGACGAGCGCATGGCCGCGCCCGCGGATGCCGCCGCCATGCTCCAGCGCGAGTCCGCGTCCGTCCTCGCATGAATCTCCTCGCCACCCTGCGCGTGGCGTTGCTGGCGCTGCAGGTGAACAAGATGCGCAGCGCCCTGACCATGCTCGGCATCATCATCGGCGTCGCGGCAGTGATCGTCATGATCGCGGTCGGCAGCGGCGCCCAGGCACGCGTCGAGGAGCAAATTCGCTCCCTGGGCTCCAACACCATGATGCTCATTTCGGGCAGTGTCTCGGCCGGCGGCGTGCGCCTGGGCCTCGGCTCCAGCTTCACCATCAGCGAGGACGATGCCGCCGCCATCACCCGCGAAATTCCGGAAGTGCGCACCGCGCCGGCGTTGCGCGGGTCGGCGCAAGCGGTGTGGGGAAACGCCAACTGGTCCACCGTCGTCTTTGGCGTCACACCCGATTACGTCGAAGTGCGCGACTGGCCGCTGGTGGCCGGCCGCAATCTCGATGCCAGCGACATCTCTGGCGCGACCAAGGTGGCATTGATCGGCCAGACGGTCGCGCGCGAGCTGTTCGGCGACACCGACGCGATGGATCAGGTCATCCGCATCAAGCGCGTGCCCTTCACCATCGTCGGTGTGCTGGAGAAAAAGGGGCAGAGCCTCATGGGCAGCGACCTCGATGATCTCGTCCTGGTGCCGATCACGAGCGCCCGCAAACGCGTACTCGGCGGCAACATCGCCAAGCAGCGGTCGGTCGGCACCATCTGGCTCAAGGTTGAGGAAGGCTACGATCTCAAGCAGGCGGAGAACGATGTGAAGTCACTTGTCCGTCAACGCCACCGCCTGCAGCAAGGCCAGGACGACGACTTCTCGTTGCGCAATCTGACGGAAGTGGCGGCGGCGCAGGAAGCCTCCTCGCGCGTGCTGGCGCTGCTCCTAGCCGCAGTCGCCTCGGTGTCGCTCATCGTCGGCGGCATCGGCATCATGAACATCATGCTCGTTTCCGTCACCGAACGCACGCGCGAGATCGGCCTGCGCATGGCGGTGGGCGCGCGCAGCGGCGACATCCTGCGCCAGTTCGTCATCGAGGCAGTGACGTTGTCCCTCGTGGGCGGCACCATCGGCGTCCTGCTGGGCGCGGCCGCCTCCTTCGCCGTCGGCCATTTCGCCGGGTGGCGCATCGAACTCAGTGCCGATGCCATCGTACTGGCTTTCGGCTTCTCTGCGCTCGTCGGCATCGTGTTTGGGCTCTATCCCGCGCACAAGGCGGCCCGGCTGGCGCCGGTGGAGGCGCTGCGCTACGAGTAACGCGGCCGACCGGGCAACTGCGCTGTAACAATCGGCGCCGCGAAATCTGCGACAATGCTGGCCCCAATACCCCCAGCAGGCGCCGTGTCCCTGGAAATCGAACTGAAGCTCGCGCTGCCCGAGGCAGCGCAGCGCGCGTTTCTGCGCCACGCGATTGTGCGCGCGGCCGCAGCCGCGCCCACCCACAAGTTGCACAACATCTACTTCGACACCCCCGATCTTGAACTCTACCGGCATGGCATCGCCGTGCGCCTGCGCCGGCAGGGGCGACAGTGGCTGCAGACGGTGAAGTGCGAAGGTGTCGTCGCCGGCGGGCTGAGTACGCGTCCCGAGTGGGAGCAGCCGTACGTCGGTGACGCGTTCGATTTCTCGCTCGTCGAAGATGGTACGGTGCGCAGGCGGCTCGAACGAACCCAGCACCAGGGACGGCTTGGCCCGGTATTCGAGACGACGTTCGCGCGACGATCTTGGTACATTCCCTCCTCGGGGCCGAATACCCTGACCATGGTCCTGGACCGGGGCACGATCGAAGCCGCCGACCGCAGCGAGCCGATCTCGGAGATCGAGATCGAAGTGGAGGGAGCGGACACCACTGCCCTGTTCAACACCGCCCTGGCGTTGGCGGCCGATCTCCCGCTGAAGCCGGGAGCGTTGTCCAAAGCCCAGCGCGGCTATGCGCTCTACCGCGGCGACGAGCCGGCGCCGGTATTCGCCAAGGGCTCGTGCCTCGACAAACGGTTCAGCCCGGCACAGGCTTTCCGAGCCGTGGCCCTGCAATGCATCGAGCATTGCCAGGGCAACGAGCACGGCGCGCTCACGAGCGACGACCCGGAATTCATCCATCAGATGCGGGTGGCATTGCGCCGACTGCGCTCCGCGATGCGCCTGTTCCGCCCGGCCCTGCCGCCCGACTTCGTCCCGATGTTCGCGCCGCAATTGAGGCGCCTGGCTGGCGCGCTAGGCGCGGCGCGCGACTGGGATGTCGTGATCGACGAATTGCTGGCACCGATTCGAGCCGCTTTCCCAGGGGATGCGCGACTCATGCAACTCGTCGACGCAGCGGAGCGCCAGCGCCGGTCAGCTCGGAAAGAAGCGCTGAAAGCCTTGCAGGCACCGGCGTATGGCCGGCTGCTGCTGGAGCTGATCGCCGCGCTGCATGCACCGGCGTTCGACGTCGCGGACACTGCTCTGGATCTGCGCCGCTTCGCCGCACGCCGACTGCGCAAGCTGCGCCGCCGCACCGCCGCTTTAGCACAGGCCGCGCTCGATCTGGACGTCGATTCCTTGCACGCGCTGCGCGTGGGCGTGAAGCGCTTGCGCTATGCTACGGAGTTCTTCTCGCCGTTGCGTAGGCGCGCGGCCACCAGACAGGAGATCGCAACCCTGGCGAAACTACAAACCCGCCTCGGACGCGTCAACGACTTCGCCAATGCGCGCCGCCTGCTCACCGAATGCGCCGGCGAGGATGCCGCGGCGCGGGAGGTGCTGGCGCTCGTCGCCGGCTGGTATGGCCCGCGCCTGGAGGCGCTTTTTGCCGAGTTGCCGAAAAGGATTTCGGCTCTGGCCCGGATTGAGCGAGGAAGGCGTACGACCTGATGCAGCGGCGGCCGGAATCCTCGCCGCCTCGGCCAATGACCTGGAGCATGCCATGGACCTGCTGCTGTGGCGCCATGCGGAAGCGGAGGACGGTTTCCCCGACGCCGGGCGTAAACTCACTCCCCGTGGTATCAAGCAGGCGAAACGAGTGGCCCGCTGGCTGCGCAAGCGCCTGCCCGATGATGTGCGCATCATCGTCAGCCCTACAGCGCGGACTCGGCAGACCGCCGAGGCGCTCGACCTGCCGTTCGAGCACAGCAGCGCGGTGGGCACCGGAGCCGACACGGAGCAACTCCTCGCCGCAGTCGGCTGGCCCGATGGCAACGGTCATCCGAACAACACCGTGCTCGTCGTCGGCCATCAGCCCACCCTCGGCGAAGTTGCGGCCCTGCTGCTCGCCGGCCGGGTGGCGGACTGGACGATCAAGAAGGGAGCGGTGTGGTGGTTCGGTAGCCGGGTGCGTGGTGGCGACGCGGAAACAGTGCTGCGGGCAGTGATCGGAACGGATCTGGCCTGACCGGGTGCGCCATTGCGCGCTCAATGGCGGTATCCGTCGCATTTTCTCGTTGGCGGATATCTCGATACGCGTGGGCGCCGGCCCCATGTAGGAGCGCCCCACGAGCGCGAGCGCCGATCGCGGGCATGGCCCGCTCCTACCCGGCCCCCCGTGTAGGAGCGCCCCCACGGGCGCGACCATCGATCGTGGGCATGACGGGCTCCTAGAGGAATTTCCAGCGCATCTGCGTATCGGCACCCCTCGGATCGATTCGTGAAACAAGGCCAGAATAAGCCTGTTGTCTCGCGCGATGCCGGTCGAGGACCTGGCGCATTATCGTCTGGTTGAACTAAACCGCTGACGC